>AZIJ01009721.1_pt1 | contig 19820 bp, 22 predicted proteins | sample 359151 | NCBI WGS metagenome assembly AZIJ01 (sample SAMN02429718, study PRJNA222666) | marine sediment metagenome | biome: Sediment sample; isolation source: enrichment culture of sample MGS-ElMAX(UA) from oil contaminated site at the... | place: Egypt: El Max | collected 2013-01-23 | depth 9.22 m m | reverse complement strand
GCAAAGTCAGACAGACCGTAGGCGAATTTCAACAGGCTGCTAGAAGCCCTCTCCTCTCATTTTTCTTAGTACATCCTGCCAACGTGAAAGCTGTTTAGTGTCCCCAGCGCGCTTGACGCCACCAGCCTTGAACAAATACACGCCCTCAGCATTGAAGGCATACACCGGCAGTAAATCGGTACGTTGACTGGCCGGCCGGATCTGATTGATCAGGTTGTCCAGCACCAAGGGTTCGGCGCTGCTGCTGGCGTAATAGGTCACCACCATATGCGCCTGATTTAGACGCAACGCTTTGACGTAGGTGATGCGCAGTTTGTCTGCGGGAACCTGCAGTTGGCGCAGGCTGAAGTACTTGGCCAGGGAATAATCCTCGCAGTCCGCCTTACCCTTGATCAGCGCTTCGATCGGTGTGGCCCAGTAATCTTGCTCACCCCAGATCTTGATGTCGTCGACAAAACGCAGTACCCGATTGAAATGGCGATTGACTGCGTGCAACTTGTCCATCTCGGCGAGCCCCTGGCTTTGCAGTAGCAGCGCTTGCCAGTCCAGAATGCGTTGGCGCGCATCCCCCAGTGAACCATGGCGCAGCTCTGCACGGCGGATGACTTCCTGGAAGTCCCAACCTGGTTGACGATTAGCCCAGGATGGGCCGAAAAGAACAGCGCTTAGGCCACAGCCCAACAGTTGCAAGATAGTACGCCGGCTGTATGCCTTGGCTGCGGAGTCTTTGGCACCAGACATCGGTTCCTGTCCTCCGCATACTGCTGCGCTAGCACAGCAGACCGTTAAGGTAACGATGAGCCAGGGGATCGCGGCTGCTCTGGAACAGATCCTGGGCAGGCCCACTCTCCAGCACGCAGCCGCAGCCATCCCGTACCCAGCACACCGCCACATGGTCGGCCAGACGCCGTGCCTGAGCCAGGTTGTGGGTCACCATCAATAGCGTGTAATGCCCTTTGAGGCTGTCGATCAGCGCCTCAACCGTAGCACTGGCAATCGGGTCCAGGGCGCTGCAGGGCTCATCAAGCAACAGCACACTCGGCTGCAAGGCCAGGGCGCGGGCGAAGCACAGGCGTTGCTGCTGACCGCCAGACAGCCCCAGTGCCGGCTTATCCAGCCTATCGCGCACTTCATTCCATAACCCCGTGGCCTGCAGGGCTTGTTCTAGACGCTCTTCCAGTTCGGCCTTGTTGCGCACCCCATGCTCGCGCAAGGCAAAGCGGATGTTTTCTGCGATGCTCAAGGGAAAGGGGTTGGGCTGCTGAAAGACCATGCCGATCTGGCGGCGCAAAGCCTGTACATCCTCGGCTGCGCTCAAGACATCCCGGCCGTCGATCAGCACACGCCCGCTGACCCGCGCACCTGGCACCAGATCACTCATGCGATTGACCGCCGAAAGCAGGCTGCTCTTACCACAGCCACTGGGGCCGACCAGGGCCATCAGCTCCCCGGGGGCGACTGCCAATGAAGCGCCTTGCAGCGCGACCTGAGCGGCGTAATGCACGCTGAGGTTTTCAATCTGAATGGAGGGTGGCACTTGCATGACTTATCTCGCAAAGGCTGCCGGCCGACGCCCCAGGCGCCACGCCAGCAATTGAATGATCAGGGCCAGGCCCAGCAGCACCAGAGCCGTAGCCGCCGAGGCCGGGCTGCCGCCCGAGACATTCATGGCCAGGTCGTAGATATGCACGGCCAGGGTGCGCCCCGAGTCGAACACACTTTCGGGCCAGCGCATCACATAACCGGCGGTAAACAGCAGCACGGCCGTTTCCGCCAGGGCACGCCCCGCACTCAGCACCAGAGCAGCCGCAATACCCGGTGCGGCAAAGGGCAACAGGATGCGCCGTAGGTAACCAACGCGGGAAATCGCCAAGCCGGCAGCAGCCTGGCGATAGCTGTGCGGACAGTCGCGCAGGGCCTGCTCGCAGCCCCGAATAAACAGTGGCAAAACCATGCAGGCTAGGGTGCAGCCACCGGCCAGCAGGGAGTAGCCCCAGCCCAGTTCGACTACGAACACGCGGTGCCCGAACAGGCCAAACACCACCGAGGGGACGGCGCCCAAGCCATCGAGGGCCCATTGCAGCGCCAGGTTGGCACGGCTGTCCGGGCGCAGCTGCTCCACCAGAAACAGTGCGGTGCCCAGGCCCAAAGGCACGGCAATGGCTAAACAGATCAGCAGTACCCAGAGCGTGGAAAGAATGATCGGGCCAATCCCCCCGCTCCGCCCGGCCTGCTCGGGCGCAGTGCTGAAAAAGGTCCAATCCAGATGGCTGAAACCCTCGGCGAACAACGTCAGCAGCAAGCTCAGCGGCGCCAGAGCCAGCAACAGGGCCAGGCTCGCCAGGGCATAACCGCGCCAACGTTCCTGCAGGTTCATGTACGACCTCCATAGAGGCGTGCCAGGCCCATCAGCAGCAGGGCCAGGACCAACAGCACCCAGCCACTGAGGTACAGCGCCTGCAGGTGCGGGCCGCTCGCATAGCTCATCTCCAGGGCGATATTGGCCGTCAGGGTACGCACCGGATCAAAGATCGATCCAGGCCACTGCACCACATTGCCGGCCACCATCAGCACCGCCATGGTCTCACCCAGGGCGCGCCCCAGTTGCAGCAGGATGGATGGCCATAGCCGTGGCCAGGCTGCAGGCAGCAACACCCGGCGAATCGCCGCCCAGTGCGACACTCCCAGACACAGAGCCGCCGGCAGATGGCGGCGAGCACTTTCACGCAGGATCACATCGGCCTGCACCATCAGCAGCGGCAGAATCATCAAGCCAAGAACGAGACCTGCCGTGAGCAGGCTGGCACCCGGTGGAAACCAGTTGTTGAGCAGTGGCACCAGTACCACCAAGCCCCACAGCCCATAGACCACGGACGGGATACTGGCCATAAGGCCGAGCAGCGCCGAGTAGGCGCTGGCCAGTGGCCGTGGTGCATAGAAGATCAGCCAGATGCTGACCAACAGGCCAGCCGGCACTGCCAACAGCAGGGCCAGTACGCTACTAAGCAGGCTGGCTGCCAGCATGGCCTGCAAGCCGAATAATCTCTTGCTCGGCTGCCAGCTGTTACCAAGCAGATTGCCGGGCTCCTGTAACAGCGGCCAACTGGCCTGAGTCAGAAACACCAGAATCAGCAACAGGATCACGGCCGCTGTCAGGGCACACAGCAGGCTAAGCGAGCGCAGCAGACGGTCGGCGCTATCGCGCCGGAACAAAGGCATGCTGTTGAACAAGATCGGCCACCTCGCTGGATTGGGCAAAGTCCAACAGTGCCTGGGTATTGGCATCCGGCGCGCCGCGCACCACCAAGTTAAGGGTGCGGCTCAATGGGTACTGCCCATCACGCACGGCCTGACTCGATGCCACTTGCTCATCCAGGGCCAGCAGCTTAATGGGCACACCCTGCTGCGCTTCGTACTCGGCGCTGCCGATCGACACATAGCCAATGGCCAAAGGATTGCCCGCCACAGACTTGATGCCTTGCTGGTTGTCACCTATCACCAAGTCTGGCCGCACATCACCGTTGTCGAGGTGGAAGTGCTGCAGAAACAACTCCAGGGTCGAACGCCCTTCTGCCTTGTGCACCTTGACCACCGAGCCTGCCGGGCCACCCAGTGCACGCCAATCACTGACCTTGCCGGTGTAGATGGCGACCACCTGCTCGCCCGTGATTTGCGTCAGGGGGTTGCTGGCGTGCACGATCAGGGCAATGCCATCGTCGGCGAGGGGATAAGCCTGCAGGTCTGTTTCCGCATCTGTCAGGGCACGCGATGCCATGCCGATAGAGGCCAGACCATTGCGCACATCCTGAATGCCACGAGAGGTTCCGCCCGATTGCACGTCCACGTGGATATCAGGGTTCAACGCCTCAAAACGCTTACCGATGTCCGCCATCAATGGGGCGATGGTGCTTGAGCCCGAGACACTGATGGTCTGCTTCTGCTCGGGTGAACAGGCACTGAGCAGCAGGACAGAGCAGGCAACGGCACACAACTTCCGAGTCAGCATCCCCTTCTCCTCAGCAGCAGCTGGCCGCAGTGCCGGGCGCCGCACCCTGATCGAATGGCAGACCACCGCCACAGCCCTCGAACAAACCGAAGTGCCGGCTGAAGTCGCCGATAAACTCGAAATGCGCAGCAAAACGGCTGTCCTTGAGCATGCGCCAGGTATTGCCGCACACCGGGAACACCCGGCCCGTTTCGATACGGTGGTGTTTATCCAGCACAAATGCCGTGGGCGCACCGGCAATGCTGCCGCGATAGATCACGGCTTGGCCGTAGTCCTCGCAGGCCGGTTCCAGGCCATCGAGCTTGAACAGCCGGTAGGTGGCGGAGAAAAAACGGGCATCACCGAGTTTTTCCGCCAGCACCGGATCACTGATGCTGATCGGCTGATCCTCCACCAAGCGTGGATCGGCAAAGCCATGCCGGCGGGCCAGGTTCTCGAAGTCATTCCAGTACAGGGCGCCACCCAGGCACTCACCGTACAACACCTCATCCTGGCGCAACGCGTCAGCCAGACGGCGATCCGCATAGACATCGGAGAAGTACAACTCGCCGCCCGGCTTGAGCAGGCGATAGGCCTCACGCAACACGCTGTCCTTGTCAGGTGACAGATTGATCACGCAGTTCGACACGATCACATCGAAGCTGGCGTCGGCCAGGCCCAGTGCCGCCAGATCCTCGATATAGCCGTGGCGGAATTCCACATTGGCATAGCCGAACTGTGCGGCATGGTAATCCAGATGGGCATTGGCCACCGCCAGCTGCTCGGCGGTCATGTCCACACCGAGCACGGAGCCCTCAGCCCCGACCAATTGCGCCAGGACATAACAATCGCGGCCCGAGCCACTGCCCAGATCAAGCACCCGGCAGCCCTCCAGCAAGGCCGGTGCGACCAGCCCGCAGCCGTAATAACGGGCGCTGACTTCGTGATGGACCTTGGCCAGCAGTGGTTTGAGCCAATTCGGCATGCTGCTGGGATCACAGCAGGCACTGGTTTTAAGATCGCCGCTGTTCTGCAGGACCTTGCCGTAATAGTTCTGTACCGACTCGTGCATGGAAAACCTCTTTTCAGAATGTCGATTGGCGAGCGGTGCGCGCCGGCAAAAAGGATCGATTACTGAGATGTCATTTAATTACTAGATAAAAACAAAGGCGCTTTGTTACAGCCCATCAGCGCTGGCAGAGAGCCTAGATGAAGATAAAAAAAGGGGGCCATGGCCGACACAGCCCCCAAGACGGGGAGGAAAGGAGCAACCCCTATTTTTCACTCCACGACGAGTGAAAGCTTAAAGCAGGCTCAACGGGTATTCGACGATCAAGCGCACCTCGTCGACATCTCCGTCGATCTGATTGGAAGATCCGCGGTGTACGGCATGCCGTACACGCATGGACAGGTCCTTGGCCGGGCCGCTCTGCACGATGTACTTGGCTTCCAGGTTACGTTCCCAGTGTTTCTCGTTACGGGCATCAGCATCGAAGAAGCCACCACGGTCGTCCGCATCGGTGCTGTCGATATCGCTGCCGCGCACATAGCGCGCCATCAGGGTCAGGCCCGGTACGCCATAGCTGGCCATGTCCAGGTCATAACGCAGTTGCCAGGAACGCTCGCCCGGGGCGTTGAAGTCGGAATACTGCACTGAGTTGGCCAGGTAAATGCCATCGAAACCGATGTAATCGAAACCGGCATCATCGTCGATCTGCTGATAGGCCAGGGTCACTGCATGCCCACCCCAGGCGTATTTGCTGGCCAGCGACCAGTCGGTGTTGCCGATCTCACCGGCCAGCGCGCGGCCACGGTCGTTGGTGCGATAGACATTCAGATCAAAGCCCAGCGAGCGCTCGCTACCAGGTCGAGGGTATAGGCCAGCCCCGCGTAATAGCGCCGCCAGGTGTCTTCGACCTGGGAGCCATACAGGCTGAGGGAGAGGCTCTCCGCTGGCGCATAGGTCAGGCCCGCCCAACTGATGGAGTCACCCACGTCGCCGGCATACTGGATGAGCAACTCATCATCCGAATTGCTGCTATTGAAACCGTTCATGGCCGTAATGTGGCCAGCATCCAGGCTCACGCCCTCGATTTCCTCGCTGCTTAAGAAAAAGCCCGTGGCGGTTTCCGGCAACAGGCGAGCATCGCCCGTCCCTACAACAGGGTTGGCGAATTGCTGCTCACCGTATTTGAGTACGGTGTTCGACACCCGCAGCTTGACTACCCCGCCCGCCTCGCTCCAGTCCCGCTCGGGCTCGCCATCATTGCCGATGGGCGCCAGCAAGGTCCCAGTGCGGCCACCGCCGCCATCAAGACGGATACCGAGAAAGCCATAGGCATCCACACCGAAGCCAACCGTACCCTGGGTAAAGCCGGACTCGAAGAAGCCCATGATCCCGTAGGCGGCCTCCTCGCGGTAACCGTTCTCCTGGCCGGGTTTGTTCGCATTGGTGCCGGCGCCATTGAAGCCACCGTTGCGGAAATCACGGTTGAAATAGAAGGCGCGATTAAGCAGGTTGAAACTGCTGTCCTGGATAAAACCCTGCGCCTCCGATTGCTGGCTGGCCAGGGCCGTTTGGCTGAAGGCTGCTGCCACAGCCAGGCCGCACAAACTGAGTGTAAAGCGGTGCATTGGATACCCCTCTTGCGTAGGCGATGCGCCACCCGTGGGTAGCGCTTGTTGTTGTGCCAATGCCAGCCACATCTTGCTGACCTACTTCGAGTCGGTATCCAGTGCTTTGTTACAACTCAGTACTTTTTTCCCAGCACCCATTTGTCTTCATCGCGATAGGCAATCAGCAACAGGCTGGCGGCGAAGATGATCAACGAGGGATAGAACAGCGCGTTGCTGCCCTCGAATACCCAGCTCCAGGGGTCGATAACCGACTGCATCACCGCCAGCAGCGACGCACCGTTGAGCAGAACCTGCAGTGGATAAACCCAGCGCCGGGCAAAGCCGACCACCACCGCCAGGCCGACCAGCATCTGCAACACACCTGCTATACGCATCGCGCCCTCGGCCGCGAGAAAGCCGAAGTAGAACTTGTTGGCCACCGCCATACCGTGCTCGACATTGAACACCTTGTCCGCGCCCCAGATCACCAGTAGCCAACCAAGCGAAATGCGCAGCAACAGCAGGGTCCAGTTTTTCATGCAATACCTCCTTTAACGGCCGACCTTCAAGCCGGCATAGGGTTAGCCCAACCCAAATGGTTGAGCAGTGGTGGGGATTACGGCGCGCCGTGGTGGCGGTCGATAAAGCGGCGATCGAGACGGTCTTTCCAGCGTCCCAGCAAGGCGCCCTCTGCCGTCATGCCAGACCAACTGAGTAGGGCACCACCTTGGCCGTCGGCCAATAACGCCAGGGCGCGACGTTGTGGTTGAAAGCGCGTCAGTGGCTGGCCGGACAGTGCAGCGCCCAAGTTGGCCGCCAATACAGGGCCCTGGCGTACGGCATAAACACCGCTACGGGGAGTTGCTGTCAGGCTGGCACAGTCACCGGCGGCAAATACATGGGGGTGTGAAAGGCTCTGCAATGTCTGACCGACGCGCACAAACCCGCGCTCGTCGCAGTCCAGGCCAGACATGCCAAGCCAGGGCAAAGCACTGGCGCCAGTGGCCAAAATTACGCGGGTACCGCACCAGACAAGCCGATCCCCCGCAACCAGGGCATCGCCATGAATTGAGTCGACGGCCACGCCCTCCTCGACCCTGACTCCGGCATCTGCCAAATGGCGCAAGGCACGCTGACGCAATGCACGGGGATGGCCGGCCAAAACCCTGGCGCTACTCAACACGGTCAGCTGTGGCACCTGGGACGCCACGGCCAACGCCAGCTCTACGCCCGCAGCGCCGCCGCCCAGAATAGCCAATGCCTGGGGAGCCTGTTGCCAGCGTTGCCAGCCCTGCAGAAAGCTGTCGAATGGTTTGACCGGCAGGATATCCAGCAAGCTCTCACCCACTTGCGGTGCCTTGGGTATGGAACCGAGATTGAGTGACAACCAGGTAGCCGAATACCGCCTGCCATCAGCCAGTTCGACGCACCTGGCGAACGAATCCAACCTTTCGACCTGCCCCTGTAGCAACTCAACACCGGCTGCAGCGCAGAGAGCCTGCAAGGGGATGCGGCACTGCTCGGCGCGGTAACGGCCGGCCAGCAGTCCTGGCAACATGCCCGAGTACCAGGCATATGGCCCCGGACTGATCAGGCCGATGCGCCCTTTGGGTCGTTGGCCACTCATCCACAAGCGCAGCACGCCTAGATGGGCATGGCCTGCCCCCGCAAGCAATAGGTCGAATTGACCGTTCAAAGCGCTTTCTCGCTCACCTTGAGCTCAGCTTGAACGTCGGTTTTGCTCCCGCCCAAACGCCAGTGATGGAAACGTGCCACCCAGCTCAATACGCCCTGCGGGGCATGGGCACGCTTCCATTCGCCGGCCACATACTTGTTGGCTTCGGCCATGGTCGGGTAGATATGAATGGTGCCGAGCACCTTGTTCAGACCATAGCCCTGCTTCATCGCCGCCACGTATTCGGCAATCAGCTCACCGGCATGCTCGCCGACAATGGTCACACCCAGAATGCGATCCTTGCCCGGTTCGGTCAGCACCTTGATATAACCATGGGCGGCTTCGTCGGCAATGGCGCGATCCAGATCGTCGATGCCGAAGCGGCTGACCTCATAGGCGATGCCCTGCTCTTTGGCGTCCTGTTCGTTGAGCCCGACACGTGCCACTTCCGGGTCGGTAAAAGTGGCCCAGGGGATCACCCGGTAATCCACCTTAAAGCGCTTGAAGGTGCCGAACAGTCCATTGACCGCGGCAAACCAGGCCTGGTGCGCCGAGGTGTGGGTGAACTGATAAGGGCCGGTCACATCGCCTACGGCGAAGATATTGGGGAAGCGCGTGGCCAGGTATTCATCAACTTCCAGGGTGCCATTGGGGCGCACGGCCAGCTGTAACTCTTCGGCCCCGAAACCCTTGACGTTGGCTACCCGGCCCAGGGCCAGGAGCACCTGATCGAAGACGATGCCTACCTCGCTGTTGTCGGCCAGGTTAAGACAGACCAGCTGCCGCTGGCCATCGACCACATCAAAGCGCAAGGCCTTGTGCCGCAGGCGCAGATCCACGCCATCCTGACGCAGGCTGGCCATCACCGCCTCGCTGGCCTCCGGGTCTTCACGCACCAGCAGGCGGTCGGTCATTTCCACCTGAGTCACCGCGCTACCCAAGCGCTGGAAGGCCTGAGCCAGCTCGCAACCAATCGGCCCACCACCCAGTACCAGCAGGCGCTTGGGTTGCTCGCGCAGGTTCCAGACGTTATCCGAGGTCAGCGGCTCCACCTGTTCGATGCCCGGAATCCTCGGCACCAGCGGCCGCGCGCCAGTGGCGATCACGATGGAGCGGGTCGTTAGCGTCTGGCCATTGACCTCCACCGTCCACGGCGAGGTGATCTTCGCTTCACCCTCGATCACTTCCACACCCAGGTCGGTGTAGCGTTCGACTGAGTCGTGAGGCTCGACATCGGCCACCACTCGCTGCACACGCTGCATCACCGCGGCGAAGTCAACCTCAGCCTTGAGCGGTTTGAAGCCGAGCTTTTCCGCCTTCTTCATTTCATTGGCCAGCTTGGCTGAGCGCAGCAGGGCCTTGGACGGTACACAACCGGTATTCAGGCAGTCGCCGCCCATCTTGTGTTTCTCGATCAGCGTGACCTTGGCCTTCACCGCGGCGGCGATATAGGCCGACACCAGGCCGCCGGAACCGGCACCGATCACCACCATATTGCGGTCGAATACCTTGGGCTTGACCCAGCCGGCATACACCTTGCGCGCCTTGACCAGCTCCAGCAGCTTGCGCGAGACAATCGGCAACAGCCCGAGCAGGACAAAAGCCCCCAGCAGGCCAGGTGAAAGGATGCCGCCCAGCGAATCCAGCTGGCCCAGCTCACGCCCGGCATTCACGAACACCAGGGTGCCAGGCAACATGCCCAGCTGGCTGACCCACCAGTAGGTGCGTGCCGGCAGCTTGGTCAGGCCCATAGCCAGGTTGATCAGAAAGAACGGAAAGACCGGCACCAGGCGCAGGGCAAACAGGTAGGATGCCCCCTCCCGCTCGATCCCCTGGTCGATAGCGGCCAGGCGCTGACTGAATTTGGCTTGCACCCAATCGCGCAACAAGAAGCGGCTGATCAGCATGGCCAGGGTCGCGCCCAGGGTAGAGGCGAAGGACACCAGCACAGTGCCGCCCAGCAGACCAAACAAGGCCCCTGCCACCAGGGTCATCAGGGCGGCCCCTGGTAGCGACAAGGCCGTTACCCCAACGTACAAGAGGAAAAACACTCCACCCACCAGCAGCGGATTGGCCGATACCTGGGCAGCCAGGGCGGCTTGCTGCGCCTTGAGGTTCGCCAGATTCAGGTACTGGCCCAGGTCGAACAGAAAGAAACCCGCTATCGCGAGCAGAACAATGGCCAACAGGGCCGCTTTACGCTTGTCCATGACAAACCTCTCCTTAGAGGTTATCCAGTGCGCCAGCGCAACTGGAGCCCTGCCCGGCCGTACAGGCATAGCAGTGGTCGCGGGTGACGATGGGGTTGCCTGCCAGGCTCGATGAGCCGAGCAGATCGCGCAGATGGGGGCGGTCGCGACCGATCACCTCAGGCAGGGCCAGAGACAGCTCAAGCATCTGATTGAAGTCGCAGTCATACAGATAGCCCTGCCAGTCGACACTGACCAGCTGCTTGCACATCACCGCATCGAGGTTTTCCGGGCGGTAGCTGTCGCGCAGCAACTGCATATAGCTGTTGAAGGTGCCCTTGCTCACCAGGGTGCTGCCGAAGCGAGCAATCGGCTGGTTGGTGATGCACAACAGGTGATTGAACTGGATGCCGAAATCCACTGCCAGGTGGGCCTTGTAGTCGGCTTCAAGCTGCGCCTGCGCGGGCGGCAGGCTCGCCCCCTGCGGGTTGTAAACCAGATTGAGCAGCAGGCCGCTGCCCTCGCGACCATAGCCCAAGCGGTTAAGTTGCAGCAGGCCCTCGATACTGGCGTCGAACACCCCATCGCCGCGCTGCTTGTCGACGTTGTCACGCGAGTAGCAGGGCAAGGAGGCGCTGACTTCCACGCCCTGTTCGGCAAGAAACTCGGCCAGATCTTCATAGCCCGGCTCACTGAGAATGGTCAGGTTGCAACGGTCGATCACCCGCAGCCCTTCGCGGCGGGCGTGACGGACAATCTCGCGAAAACGCGGATGCATCTCGGGCGCGCCGCCGGTCAGATCCAGGGTCTGTACCGCATGAGCATCGATCACCTGATGCAGCAACGCCAGATTCTCATCGGTCATGGCTTCGGTACGGGTTGGCCCGGCATTGACATGACAGTGCAGGCAGCGCTGGTTGCAACGGTAGGTCAGGTTGACCTGCAGCGCTTGCAACGGAGCGCGGGTAATGGCCGGAAAACTCAGCGCGTTGAGCAGGGGTAAGGTGGCATGCATGGCGATTCAAGCTCCTGGGATACTGCTCTTTTGAGACGCGAGCGACTCATTCGTTACGCCAAGGGTCGTGCTGAGGCTTGCTGAAAGAGTGCTGGCAAGCGCTGCGTCATCTCGGCAAAGCCCTCAAGAATGATGTCCGGTTGCCTTTCCCACGGGTCGAACAGACTGGCTGGATCGCGCCTGAGCCAGGCGCTGCGCAAACCAGCATGGGCGGCGCCGAGCACATCGAACGGATTACTCGATACCAGGCACAGCTGGGCAGCAGATACGCCACAACTGTGCAGAAGGTGCTGATAAACCGCAGGGTCTGGCTTGAATGAGCGCACATCTTCGACGCTCACCACGGAGCTGAAGTAATGCGCAATACCCGCTCTCTCCAGCAGCCGCTGCACGGCCGTGCGGCTGCCATTGGAGAAGGCATGTAACTGCAAGCCCTGCGCGTGCAATGCCGCCAACCCGGCGGGTACATCGGCAAAGGCATCAAGGTCGGCATAGGCCTGCATGGCGCTTACAACCAGTTCGTCCGTGGCCTCTACTCCCTGCTCGCGGCAGCTAAAGACCAGGGCCTGGCGTGTACAGACAGAAAAATCGCAGTAATCGCCCATCAAGCCGCGGCGAAAACTGTACTCAAGCTGCTTTTGTCGCCAGGCCTTGGAAATTGCCGGAGCCTTGTCACCCACCAACTCGGTCAGCCGCGTCAGCACGGCCTGGGTATCGATCAGGGTTCCGTAGATGTCGAAGGCAACAGCGCTGTTCATGGGCAGGCTCCGGGTTATGCCAAGCGATGGCACTAGCTTACGGACTGAAAAGTCCAAAAATAGGCAAAAAAATTCAGCGCAGGTTCGTCATGACCAGATCGATAACGCTAAGCAGTTCATTGCGGGCGATACCGGACTTGGCCTGGGTGCGCAAACCGCTCATGGCGCAGTGCATAAACAACGCCAGCGCCACAGGGGACTGGCTAGTCGATAACTCGCCACAGGCCTGGGCTTGGGTGAAAGCCTGCTCGAACACCTGGCGAAAGCGTCGTGTCGCCAGCTCGATCAACGGCTGTACGGCCGGGTCGCCGGTGGAAAACTCGTTGGCCACATTGACCAACATGCAGCCACGCGGGGTCTGCTGCTGAGCGTCTTCGAGCACCGAGAGTAGGCAACCGCGGATAAAGCCCAGAGGCGACTCGGCCTGTTGCAGCCGCTCACGCATCTGCTGGGAACGGCTGTCGAAATAGCGGGTGAAGGCGGCTTCAAAAAGGCTCTGCTTGTTGCCGAAGCTTTCATACAGGCTGCTCTTGGACAGCCCGGTGGCCAAGAGCAGGTCCTGCAGGCTGGTGGCCTCATAGCCCTGGCTCCAGAAAAGCTGCATGGCATTTTCCAGTACCTGGTCAGGGTCGAATGTTCTTGGGCGTCCACGATTCATAGGCCGCATTATGGACCGATCATTATTTAATTCAACACTCACACCCTTCAAGCTGTAACAAAACCTCCCCTGTTGCATCCGAACTCCAGCTTCAGCCACTACAGATGCTGATTGGCTCGACGAGGAGGCAATGCAGATTGACATCCGAACCAATCAGTCCAGAATCATGCAGCCCCTGTGTTGCCTTGTTCTGCCGCCTGCTGAAGGTGACAGGCAAGGCGGCACAGATTTAAAGACTAAACAGTCCAGATAAAGAGGAACAATGCCATGCTCAGCGAATACCCCCTTACCCTGCCCGCCCTCAGCCTCGACACCAGCACACCCCGCGGTGCCGAGGTGCTGCAGAAGGCCAAGGCGCAGGTCGGCTTTATCCCCAACATGTACGCCAACATGGTCCACTCTCCGGGGCTGCTGGAGACCTATCTGGATGGCTACGCGGCCTTTCGCGCGGAGTCCGGCTTTACTCCGGCCGAGCAGGAAGTGATCTTTCTGGTCATCAGCCGCGAGAACGGCTGTGAATATTGCGTCTCGGCCCACAGCTTTCTGGCCGACATGAAATCAGGCCTTGCTACAGACGTGACCAACGCTATCCGTGACGGTAACCCTATCGCCGACGCCAAACTCGCCGCCCTCGCCGAGTTCACCCGCACCCTGTTTCATACCCGTGGGCTGCCACCCAAGGCGGCGGTCGAAACTTTCCTCGCTGCTGGCTACAGCGAGCGCCAGATTCTGGAGATTGTGCTGGCCCTGGCGGTGAAAACCCTCAGCAACTACGCCAACCACCTGTTCCACACGCCGCTGGATGAAATGTTCAGCGCACGTGCCTGGACGCAGAAATAAGCTCATCAGTGGCGCAGCACCCGAGCAACCTCGGGTGCTACCGGCATCATCACAACGGACGGAGTGGACAACATCATGCTACTCGACTTGGCCAAACTGACACTTAACCTGACTCCCGACTCACTGGCGTTGCGCCTGGTCGATGCCCTGGCATCGCGGACACAGCGCCCGCCCCTGGATCGGGCACAGCGCGACGCCATCCATCAGGCGCAGCCCCTGCGCTATGGCACACAGGCCAGCCATACGGCCTGGTGCTGGGGGGAAGGGCCGCTGGTATTGCTGGTACATGGCTGGAATGGGCGAGCAGCGCAAATGGCCCCCCTGGCCAGTCACATTGCCGAACAAGGTTATCGCACCGTGGCCCTCGACATCACAGGTCACGGCGACTCCCCCGGCACACGCACGCAATGGCAATTCTTCCGCAGCGACCTGCTGCAGTTGCTCAGATCACTGGAGCAAGACATCCATACCCTGATCGGCCACTCGGCTGGCGCCCTGGCCATGATGGCTGCCCGTCATGCCGGTGAAGTAGAAGCCAGCCGCTATGCCTGTATCTGCGCGCCCTCCCACCCTTTTCCGCCCATCGAGGTGATCCGCCGCAAGCTGGCTCCTCGACCGGCAGTCATCCAGCATTACCAGGCACTGATAGCCGAGCAGTTGGGCGCATCCTGGGACGATATGCAGGCCGGTGCGTTTTACCGCGGACTCAGCGAGAAGACCCTGCTGATCTACGACCAGGATGATCGCATCGTCAGTCACCAGGAAGGCGACAAGCTGAGCGGGCTGATGCCCACAGCGCAGTTACTCAAAACCCAGGGCTACGGCCACACCCGAATTCTCACTGCTCCAGAGGTCAAGGCTGCGCTGACTGAATTTGTCAGCGCATAACGCCCGCGTAGCCAAAGCAAACTAGCGGCCCTATTCCTAACGCCCTATGTGCAGGATCTTCCATCATGCTGGCAAAACTCATTATCACCATCGGCGCCCTGCTCTACGGCCTTGGCGTACCCCTGCTGGAAATCAACCAAACCCATGTCTTCAACCCGCAGTGGGAAGCCCACGCTCGGCTGCACGAAGTCTGGCAACTGGCGACCAACTCAGCCCTGGCTTTGCTGGCACTCTGGCTGACCTGGAGACGCCAACAGATCCGCCTGGCCAGTCTGCTGAGCATGTTGGTCACCGGTGGCTTTCTCTTTGCCTTCTTTGCGCGTCACTTCTACGGCGGCTCGATGGTGTTGTCCGACGGTTCGGAAAAGCTCGTACTGGGCATCAACCTGGGTCTGTTCGCCTTTGGCATAGTGTTTGTACTGCTGGGACTGGTTTTCCTACGAACAAAACCTGACGCAGATCATTAGGGTCTGTTGCCATTTCATTCGCGGCCGCGCCGGAGCCCATTTTTGCGCGAGGCAAGGCACGAGGAGCGCGGTTTGGTCATTCCAAATAAGCGACGAGAAACGCAGCATTGCGCAAAAACGGGCCCGCCCCTTCGGGTTGCGCGGGAAATGGCCCCCGCTGTCGTTGCAGGACTTGGCAAGGGAGCGACCATTACCTGCATCCTGCGCCTAACCGGGGGCCATTTCTCGCAGCAACGCGCCTCGCGATGAAACGGCAACAGACCCTAGGGGACCTAAAAATTTCACGCGCCATGCAATCAATCCAAACGCTCAGTCGTCATTAACTCGACGGCGCTATCCAACGGTTCTGCGCTGCCCTATTACCTACTTCCAAGGAATGCTCGATGAAATCACTGATATCTGCCCTGCTGCTCAGCCTGTCAATGGTCACCCATGCCTTTGCCGGAGAAGCTTTTACCCAGGAGCGCTTTGACGCCCTGCAAGCCGACGGCAAAACCGTATTGGTGGATGTTTCTGCAGATTGGTGCTCAACCTGCAAGAAACAGAATGCGATCATCAACAGCTGGCTGAGCAATAACCCGGACAAAGAATTGCATGTGCTCAGGGTCGACTTCGATACCCAGAAGGAACTGGTTACCCATTTCCGTGCGCCGCGCCAGTCCACTCTGCTGCTTTACAAAAACAACCAGCAACTCTGGTTCAGCGTGGCAGAAACCAGTGAAGAAGTGATCACTGCAGCCATCGAGCAGGCACTGATCAGCAAATGAGCATCGAGCTTGTTTCCATCCCATTAGCGCTGCTGGCGGGGATGCTGAGCATCCTCTCGCCCTGCGTCTGGCCGCTGGTGCCGGTGGTGATGACCTCCAGCACCAGTGGCCGAAAATCCGATGCCCTGTACCTGGCGCTGGGCCTTAGTCTGTCGTTCGCCGTTGCCGGGACACTGGTCAGTTTCGTGCTGCTCAACCTGGGCATTGATCCGGTCATATTTCGCTACTTCGCCGCCGCCCTCTTGCTGCTGATGGGCCTTACCCTGGTCGTCAAACCCCTGGGGGATTGGCTAACCCTGCGCCTGTCACTGCTCAGCAGCCGCGTCGACACCAGCGGTTATCAGCCTAACTCGGGCCTGGGTCAGTTCATCCTGGGTGCTGTGCTCGGGCTGGTCTGGCTGCCCTGCGTGGGGCCGACCCTGGGAGCCGCTATTGCCCTGGCCTCCATGGGGCAGGACATGGGCATGGCCTTCGTCGTCATGCTGGTATTCGGTATCGGCACGGCGGGGGTATTGCTGATGGCCGCCATGCTCTCCGGCAAGGTGCTGAACCGCTGGCGACCGGGGCTGCTGAACAATGCCGGTCGCGGAAAGGTTGTTCTGGGCAGCTTGCTGCTGCTGTTGGGCGCCATGGTCTTCAGCGGTATGGACAAAGTGCTGGAAGAGTTTGCGCTCGGCATTCTGCCTGAGTGGGCACTGACGCTATAGAGGCCCGATGAACCTTAACCGTGCAGAATGGGACCGCCTGTACCGCTATTGCCTCGCGCTCTGTGGGCAGCCCGCCGATGCCGAAGACCTGTTGCACAACGCGGTGGAACGCTACCTGAAAGCCTGTGGGCAGGACATTCAATGTCCGCAGGCATGGATGCGCCGCGTGGCCCGCAACCTGTTTCTCGATCAGCAACGGCGGCTGCAGCGACTGCCTTTTGAGTCCCTGGAGTTTCCTGATGAAATGCAGGATCCGGGGCAGTCGCTGGAGGCTGGTTTGATTGATCAGCGCAGACTCGAAGCGGTATGGCATTCACTCAACCCAGCCGAACGGGAGGTGGTTTTCCTCTGGGCTGCTGAGGGGCTTTCAGCCAGTGAAATTGCCCTGCAGCTTGGCGAACCCAGAGGTACCATTCTGTCCAGGCTGCATCGGCTGCGCAGCAAACTCAGCCTATCGCCGCCCTCCACCTCCGCCACCTGTCTACAGGGGGACGTATGAGCGACACTGACCCGCTCAGACAACAACTTGGCGAGATGCTCAACCGCCAGCAACTGGATGAGCAACAGTTCGCCCGCCTGCAGCGTAAGCTGGCCCCGGCCCGTGCTGTACGTACTGGTTGGCGTGCCAAACTCGCGGCGGCGGCCTGCATTGGCCTCCTGGCCGTGCCCCCTTTTTTCGTTCAGCACCATCAATCAGCACCGCTTAGCCAGATCGGCGAACGAATCAGCGAAGAGGTGCTCACCAACCACACGCGAATTTATATGTTGGACATCCAGACAGACTCCTTTACCCAGCTCAATGCAACGTTAAGTCGTCTCGATTTTGCATTGCAGGAGACCGCGCCAGAAGAAATCCCCGTGACCCTTCAGGGCGCCCGCTACTGCACCTTGCAGGGTGTGCTGGCCACCCAGCTGATTTACCAAACGGCGAAAGGCCAACGCCTGACCCAGTATCAGACGCTCTATGATCGCGAGCGTTTTGGCCCTTTGCCCTCATCCAGAAACCAGGCCTGGCAGACCAGTAGCCAGGCCGGCACCATCAGTATTCGGATCTGGCAACAGAATGGGGTTCTGATTGCTGAGGCCGCCCCGCAGAGCGAGGCCCTCACTTCAGGAGACTTCAAGCACGGCATATCACTGGATATAACGGCTTATCTGGCGGTGGCGGACCTCTTCACCGCCCCTGCCCAACTCATTGAGGGACGTTACCAACAACCTTTGTCAGTAGCCGTTCAGACCTCGCAGACACTCGCCTACTCGCCAACAAGGTAAAGCCCCATGGAACGTGATCTGATTTTCCTTCCCGTCGCGGCTCAGGTCATGCTGACCTTGCTGCTGTTTATCCGCCTGGGCCAGGTCAAGGCCCGCGCCAGCAACTTGAACCAGGTCGACGAGAGCCGGCGCGCCCTACACAAGGATGCCTGGCCGGATTACGTGCTCAAGGTGACCAACAACATCGAGAACCAGTTCCAAACCCCGGTCCTGTTCTATGTACTGAGTCTGATGGCCTGGGCCCTGGACAGGGTCGACTGGCTGGTGCTGCTAGTGGCCTGGGCATATATCGCCACACGCCTGGTGCATGCCGGCATCCACCTGGGCGCCAATGTAGTGCTCTGGCGACGCAAGGTTTTCAGTATCGGGGTACTGCTTCTGATGCTGATGACCTTGCTGAATCTGCGCCTACTTTGGGGACTGTAGTGCCCTAGATGCGAGCATATCCCACACCGCACATGTTCAGATGAGCTGGGTATTGACGCTGAATCCGCGGCAAATCGCTCTCTCAGCCGGCGCAGCAGGACAGCTGCTTCACGTCTCTGGTAAAGGTCTGTGCCGTAAGCTTTAAACCCTCCACCATGGTCAGGTAGGGGAACAGTTGCTCGGCCAATTCCTGTACCGTCATTCGCACTCTGATGGCGAGGGCGGCGGTCTGAATGACCTCACCTGCTTCCGGCGTCACAAGTTGTACGCCCAGCAGCCGCCCTGTGCCGACTTCGGCGACCAGTTTGATAAAGCCACGGGTGTCAAAGTTGGCCAAGGCACGCGGGACGTTATCCAGCGTAAGCAGGCGGCTGTCAGTCTCGATGCCTTGTTGCTGCGCCAGGGCTTCGCTCAGCCCCACCGTGGCCACTTGCGGGTCGGTAAATACCACCCTGGGCATAAGGTCGAGATCAAGCGTTGCCGCGCCGCCAAGCATATTGATTGCCGCCCGAGTGCCGGCTGCGGCCGCAACATAGACGAAATGCGGTTGGTCGGTGCAGTCGCCAGCCGCATAGATACCTGCTGCACTGCTGCGCATACCCGAGTCGATTTGAATGGCACCGCACTCATCCAACTGCACACCCGCCGCGTCCAGGTTCAGGCCTTGAGTGTTAGGCGTACGGCCGGTGGCGACCAGTAGTTGCTCGGCGCGCAACTCGCCGTGGTTGGTGCTCAGGACGAATTCGCCGTCGGCGTAGTCCACGGCGCTCGCCTGGGTCTGCTCCAGCACTTCGATGCCCTCCATGCGGAAGGCCGCCGTCAGCGCTTCGCCGATGGCCGGGTCTTCGCGGAAGAACAGGGTGCGGCGCGCCAGGATCGTCACCTGGCTACCCAAGCGGGCGAAGGCCTGCGCCAGCTCCAGTGCCACCGCCGAGGAGCCGATCACGGCCAAGCGTTTGGGAATACTGTGGCTCACCAGGGCCTCGGTAGAAGTCCAGTACGGTGTGTCACTAAGGCCTGGAATCGGCGGCGTTTTTCAAGGTAGTTGTCGCGTCGACCGTGTTTTTTATGCCGCATCTTCCAGCGCGGGCTGTTCCCGTTCCGGGTTGAGCATGACGGCCCCGATGGGCTCCCAGTTGCGCGTGTTACCTGACCAACGTCTCGGGTGACGAGCGCGGGCTTGCTGATACAGCGCATGCCGACGCGCCAGCACCTGATGATCCTCGCCGCGATGGCGCTCGGCCGGCGTGACGAAGCGGATGCGGCTATGGCGGTGTTCATGGTTGTACCAACGCATGAAGTCCCTGACCCAGGCCCGTGCCGCGTCCAGATCGGCAAAGCCATCCTGCGGCCATTGCGGGCAGTATTTCAGGGTTCGAAACAGTGACTCCGAGTAGGGGTTGTCATTGCTCACCCGCGGGCGGCCACGCGAAGGCGTGATGCCCAGGTCGTGCATCTTGCTCAGCAGCGTCAGCGACTTCATCGGCGCGCCGTTGTCCGAGTGCAACACCAGTGGCTGACGCAGGCACTGCTCGCCGATGACGCTGCGTTGCAGCA
>AZIJ01019041.1_pt1 | contig 19844 bp, 18 predicted proteins | sample 359151 | NCBI WGS metagenome assembly AZIJ01 (sample SAMN02429718, study PRJNA222666) | marine sediment metagenome | biome: Sediment sample; isolation source: enrichment culture of sample MGS-ElMAX(UA) from oil contaminated site at the... | place: Egypt: El Max | collected 2013-01-23 | depth 9.22 m m | reverse complement strand
GGGCGCTTGGGGCCGCGTACGGGCAGGACGGCTCGGCATGGCGCGCCCTGACAGGCCCAGACGATGCACCTTGCCAATCACGGCATTACGGGTCACGCCGCCGAGTTGCTTGGCAACCTGGCTGGCGCTCAGGCCTTCGGCCCAGAGCTTCTTCAGCAGTTCCACGCGTTCATCGGTCCACATGATCTTACCTTCCCCTTCGGGGCCTCCTTCGGCCCGGTTGGATGCCCGGAATTCAGCCTGATTCCGGCATCGCCTGCGAAACCGGCCATCTATCCGGCACATGCGGAATCTTGCGGGCACCACTAGATTTCGTAGGCATTAACGAAGAATATACAATATCCGGGGGCAGAATCGCAACATGCAGGCACGGTCGAAGGGGGCTTATCCACAGAAAAGAGCCGAGGCCAGGGGCATTTCCCGCTTGTGCCTGCGCTTTCGCGGCCTCACATGGGAGAGGCCCGTTTGTCGATAGCGGGCCTCGTCCTCATTGCCCGTCGCGCCGCTCTGGCGTATGCCTCGGCACCCCGCCGGAAAAGGCCGAACAGATAACGAGACAGTCCATGAGCTTCACTCCCTATCCGCAGGAAGGCACACGCCGCTTCGGTGCAGTCAACTGGCTGGGCGTCTGGACGCTCTATGTGAAGGAAGTTCGCCGCTTCTGGAAGGTAATGACGCAGACGGTCGCAGCGCCGGTCATGACGACGCTCCTCTATCTTGCGATTTTTGCACTCGCCATCGGCAAGTTTCGGCCCGACGTGCATGGCGTCCCCTTTATCGAGTTTCTGGCGCCTGGCCTAGTCATGATGACAATGATCCAGAATTCCTTCGCCAACACGTCTTCCTCGATCCTGATTTCCAAAATCCAGGGCAATATCGTGGATGTACTCATGCCCCCGCTTTCAGCCGGGGAGCTGAATGTCGGCATTGCGATGGCGGGTGTCACGCGCGGTATCGTCTGTGGCTGCGTTACGACGCTTGCCATGCTTCCCTTCGTGCATATGGGGACCGCCCATATCTGGGCCATCGTCTTTTATGCGGTAGGCGCGTCGCTGATGCTGTCGTTGCTGGGAATGCTGGGCGGCATCTGGTCGGAAAAATTCGACCATCTGCAGGCGGTGACGAACTTCGTCATTCTGCCGCTCACTTTTTTGTCGGGTACTTTCTATTCGGTGACGCAGCTGCCCGACTTCGCCCACAATCTGACCAAGTGGAATCCGGTCTTCTATCTGATCGACGGCTTCCGCTATGGCATCACGGGCCATGCGGACGGTTCGATTGCAACCGGCATCGCCATCGTCGTGGGTGTCAACGCGCTGCTCTGGATGGTTTGCCACACGCTTTTCCGCACGGGCTATCGCCTGAAGGCCTGAAAAGGGTCAAACTCAGCCTTCAAGTAAGGCCCGCATCGGTGCGGGTGCACGAGATTGACAGACTTGGTTCCTCGCCCTAATACTTCTCTGCTTCTCGAGCTGCCGCCCCTTGCAGGCGGCATTTTCTATTGGGCGTCCGGTCAAGGGACCGGCGGGGAGCCCCCGAAAGGGGCAAAAAGGGTGTGATCGTCATGATCCTGTGCGGGAAACGACGAGGCTGATAGCGAGATGGCCGGGGCGCGACGAGTGCTTGGGCCTTGCAGGAAACTGCTGTCTCGCCGGACCGTCGGAGACCCGCCGCCGCATGGAAACCCCGCGGCATTCTCTCCGTCATTCCGCGAACAGCGTTGCTCAGGATTTTATGAGAAGGACTGACTCCCGTGATTACGCCTGTTCTGCCGACCTATGCGCGGGCCGATCTTGAATTTGAAAGGGGCGAAGGCCCCTACCTCGTGACGCCGAGGGGCGAGCGCTATCTCGACTTCGGTGCCGGTATCGCCGTCAACGCTTTCGGCCATGCCCATCCCCGTCTTGTCGCCGCATTGACGGAGCAGGCGCAGAAGGTCTGGCACACCTCGAACATCTACCGCATTCCCGGTCAGGAAAAACTCGCCCGTACGCTTGTCGACGCGACATTTGCCGACACTGTCTTCTTCACCAATTCAGGGGCGGAAGCTCTCGAATGCGCGATCAAGATGGCGCGCAAATACCACGCCGCAGGCGGCGCGCCCGAGCGCTACGAACTCATCACCATGGAAGGTGCCTTCCACGGCCGCACACTGGCAACCATCGCTGCCGGCGGCCAGAAGAAATATCTCGAAGGCTTTGGTCCGGCGATGCCCGGGTTCCCGCAAGTGCCCTTCGGCGACATGAAAGCCCTCAAGGCGGCGATCGGTCCGGCGACGGCAGGCATTCTGATCGAGCCGATACAGGGCGAGGGGGGCATCCGCGTGATCCCCAATGAAATGATGCGGAATATCCGTGAGCTCTGCGACGAGACAGGCATTCTTCTTGTTCTCGATGAAGTGCAGACAGGTGTCGGCCGTACCGGCAAGCTCTTCGCGCATGAACTTGCGGGCATCGCGCCGGACATCATGGCTATTGCAAAGGCCCTGGGCGGCGGCTTTCCCGTTGGCGCCTGTCTCGCAACGGAAGAGGCAGCGCGCGGCATGACGGCGGGCACGCATGGCTCGACCTTTGGCGGCAATCCTCTGGCGATGGCGGTTGCGAGCGCGGTTATGGAGATGGCGCTTGACGAAAATTTCCTGCCGCATGTGAACATGCTGGGCCTGAAGCTCCGTCAGAAGCTCGCCATGCTCGCGGATCAGTATCCGCGGGTGATCGAAGGGGTGCGTGGCGAAGGTCTGATGCTGGGCATCAAGTGCAAGGTTGTGAATACCGATCTTGTCGCGGCCTTGCGCGACGAACACATGCTGACCGTCGGCGCTGGCGACAATGTCGTGCGCCTTCTGCCGCCACTTAACATTGAAGAGAAGCATCTCGAAGAGGCACTCGAAAAGCTGGGCAATGCCTGCGCGAGAATCGATGCAAGCCTTGAGAAAGAGGCTTCCGCCTCGGGAGCGAAGTCATGAGCACTCGGCATTTTCTCGATCTCGATGAGATCTCGCCAACGGACATTCGGGCGATTCTCGAAAACTCCAGACAGCGCAAATCCGCGCGCGCCGGTCTGGGACACGCCGAGCCCGACGCGGACAAGCCGCTCAAGGGCAAGCTTCTTGCTATGATCTTCGAAAAGCCCTCGACGCGCACACGTGTTTCCTTCGATGTCGCCATGCGTCAGCTTGGCGGCGAGACACTGCTGCTCAATGGCGCCGATACGCAGCTCGGGCGCGGCGAGACCATTGCCGACACGGCACGCGTACTCTCGCGCTATGTCGACGCCATCATGATCCGCACGACAGACCACAAGCATCTTCTGGAGCTTGCGGAATATGCGAGTGTGCCGGTTATCAACGGCCTGACCGATCGCTCCCATCCATGCCAGTTGATGGCGGATGTCATGACTTTCGAGGAGCACAAGGGGCCGGTCGCAGGCCGTCGTATCGCCTGGGTTGGCGACGGAAACAACATGGTGACATCCTGGATTCATGCCGCGACGCAGCTCGATTTCGAGTTGCGGCTCGCATGCCCGCCGGAACTGGCACCGAGTGCCGAAGCGCTTGCATGGGCGAAAAGCCGAAAGGCGAATGTCGTGCTGACGACCGACCCATACGAAGCGGTCAAGGATGTCGATTGCGTCAACGCGGACACCTGGGTCTCCATGGGTGACAGTGAAGAGACGGCAGCGCGCCGCCATAATCTTCTTGCGCCTTATCAGGTGAACGAACGTCTGATGGCGGCGGCGGACAAGGAAGCGATCTTCATGCATTGTCTGCCTGCACATCGTGGCGAGGAGATGACAGCGGATGTGATCGATGGCCCGTCTTCCGTGGTCTTCGACGAGGCGGAAAACAGGCTGCATGCACAAAAGGGCGTCCTCGCCTGGTGCTTTCAGTAATATCGGCTGGCAGAACCGGGAGTCTTTGTGAGCAGTTCAATCGGTGTCGCTATCGACGATCTCATTCAGCCATTCCAGATCGAGGATCTGGGCATTCGCGGGCGGGTCGTCCGGCTCGGGCCGCTGGTCGACCGTGTGCTGACTTCGCATGCCTATCCCGAACCCGTATCGCGGCTTCTCGGTGAGGCGCTGGCGTTGACGGCCATGATCGGTTCCGCGCTTAAGTTCGACGGCCGTTTCATCTTGCAGACGCAGGGCGATGGTCCGGTCAGCATGCTGGTCGCGGATTATGAAGCGCCGGGGAAAATTCGCGGTTATGCAATGATGAACGCGGAGCGCGTCGCCGAGGCAATCGAGGCGGGCCGCACCGAGCCGGCCGATCTGATGGGGAGTGGACATCTTGCGCTTACCATTGATCAGGGGCCGGACATGGCGCCGTATCAGGGCATCGTCGCGCTTCATCCAGACGGTCTCAGCCATAGCGCCCATGAATATTTTGCGAATTCGGAGCAGGTGGCGACCCGCATCCGCCTTGCTGCCGGTCCGTTCTATCATCGCGAAGCAGCGGGACCGGAAAAGAACTGGCGCGCCGGTGCCATCATGATCCAGCACATTGCGCGGGATGGTGGCCTGACCGGCTATCGCGAGGGCGATGATGACGAGCGCCCCTATACGGATGACGAGGAGGCATGGAACCGCGCTTCGATCCTGCTCGCCACGGTGGAAGATCACGAATTGCTTGATCCCGAGATCGAGCCCACCCGGCTTCTTTTCCGCTTGTTCCACGAAGATGGCGTGCGCGCCTATGATCCTTCTCCAGTCGAGTTTTCCTGTCATTGCTCGCGTGAGCGCATGAGTTCCGTTCTGCGCTCTTTCGGCGGTCATGAAATCGACGAAATGGCGCAGGAAGGTGTCATCACCGTGACCTGCGAATTCTGCAGCGAGGTCTACATTTTTGAGCCCGCCGAGTTGAAGGAAGGGCTGAATTGAAAGAGGCAAGGAATTGACCCGTACCGAAAGTCGGCACTGCTTTTTCCTGCGTATCCTTTCAGCCATTCTTCTTCTGCCGCTGCTCGCGGCGTGTGCGGGCGATCCGCCTGCCGCGAATGTGCCGCAATCCGTTTCTTTCGAAGCACGGCCTGCCTTCCGCATTCCGGTCGCCCTTGTCGCCGTCGACAGCCATTTCATCTCTTCCGGGCGCGCTCCTTATGTCGAGCATCTGCACAATGTCTCGCCCGAGACGATTGCGCGCACATGGGCGCAGACGCGCCTCGTCGCCACGGGCGGTCCGGGCAAGGCGTCGCTCGTCATTCTGGATGGGACGGTGATCTCCGAACAGCTCGACAAGAAGGGCGGTCTCATCGGCATCTTCGGCGACCAGCTCGACACGCGGCTGAAGGCGCGTCTCAAGGCGCGCTTGACCATCGAGAAGCCCGACGCTGAAGGAAATCCCGCCTCATGGACCGCTGATGTGGATGCCACCGCGGAACGCACCATTCTCGAAAGCGCAAGCCTCAATGAGCGCGATGAGGCCTATGCTGCTTTGATGCAGAGCCTTGCCCGGAAGTTCGATGCCGCGCTTACCGCCGAGGTCGAACGCAGCATGGGCCCGGTGTTGCGCTAGCTCTCCGCGTAAAGGAGAAATCGGAAAGCGCAGGGGCTTCGTCCTGCGCCCGCCCGCGCCTAGATTGACCGCCCGGAGACGTGGTCCACGAGCCGCTTCATGAATTTTTCGCATTCGGCGAGCTGTGAAAGTTCGACGAATTCGTCGGGCTTGTGCGCCTGTGCGATGTCGCCCGGCCCGCAGATGACGGTCGGAATATCCGCAAGCTGAAAAAGTCCGGCTTCCGTATTGTAGGAGACCGCTTCGGCCGAATTGCACTGCGCGAGCTTCATGACGAGCGTCTCGCCCGGATCGCCGTCGAGCGCCGCCAGTCCTGGTGATTGCGCGCGCGTGATCGTTTCGATTTTTGCGCCGGCAAAGACCTTGCGCATGCGCGGCAGCACATCTTCTTCCGCGAAGGCGTTGAACCGATCGATGATCTCCGAGGGGGATGTGTCGGGCAGTGGGCGATATTCCCAGACGAAGGAACAGCTTTTCGGAATGATGTTGAGGGCCGTACCACCCTTGATGGTGCCGATATTGATCGTCGTATAGGGCGGGGTGAACCGGCTGGAGGGATCGCCCTGCTCGCGCATTTCCTCCGCAAGCCTCATCAGGAAGGAGATCAGCTCGACGGCATACTGGATGGCACTGACGCCGAGATGCGTCTGGCTCGAATGGAATTCGAGGCCGGTAACGGTCGTGCTGTAGGACTGAATGCCCTTATGCGCGTTGACGACCTTCATCAAGGAAGGTTCGCCGACAATCACGACCTGGGGACGCGGCAGGCTGCGCACAATGCTTTCGATCATCGGGCGGACGCCGAGGCAGCCCACTTCCTCGTCATAGGAAAGCGCAAGATGGACCGGCACCTTTGGTCCGTCCTTCAGGAATTCGGGCACATAGGCAAGCGCGAGAGCAATGAAGCTCTTCATGTCGCTGGTGCCGCGTCCGAAAAGTTTGCCGTCGCGTTCGACAACGCTGAAGGGATCGCTCGACCAGTCCTGCCCCTCCACCGGTACGACATCCGTATGGCCCGAAAGGACGACCCCGCCTGCCTGGGTGTCGTCGCCAAGCGTGGCAAACAGATTGGCTTTGGTCCCCTCCTCGTTCATCACGCGCCGCGATGAGACGCCGTGGCTCGCAAGGTAAGTTTCCACGAATTCGATCAGTTCGAGATTGGAGAGGTGGCTCGTCGTGTCGAACGAGATGAGCTTTTCGATCATCTCTCGGGGCGTGAAGATTTGCGGCTTGGCCATGAGGTCTGTGTTCCGGCAGGAAGAGGGGGACGCTTTGAAAGCGTACATCATCCTAAACCGGAGCAGGCCGGGATGCGAGACGTGCGAAATATCCTAATGCAGCATTCGCAGGGCATGCGGGCTATCGAGCGAGAAGGCGGGAATGTCGACCTCGAAAGTCTCACCCTCGTCCGTCTCCATCTCGTAATTCCCGAACATGATGCCGGAAGGTTCTCCAAGCGGTGTGCCGCTTGTGTATTCATATCTTTCGCCGGGCTTGAGCACCGGCTGTTCGCCGACCACGCCGGGCCCGCGCACTTCATGCACATAGCCGTTGGCATCGGTGATCTTCCAGTACCGCGCGCGCAACTTCACCGTCTCACGGCCGCGATTTTCAATCGTGACGTGATATGCCCAGACGTAATAATCCTGTTCGGGCTCGGATTGATCCTCAAGATAGGTCGGTTCGACCAGAATATTGATGGACCGTGTTATGGCGCTGTACATCGGGCGATCCTTGCGCGAGAGCGTCGGTGTGCGGGGCAAGACCTTCCTGGCCGGGCCCTGCAGGGTTACGTGCCGCATGGGCCTTCCGGCAAGCGCCGTAAAGCCCGTCCCCCGCAGAATGCCGACCCTAGCGAATACCCTCTAACTTCCTGTTAATAGCGGCGTTTTCAGGACACAGGGTTAACGCTTTATGCAAGTGCCCGTTCCATGTCCTCGATAAGGTCGGCGGAATCTTCCAGCCCCACCGAAAGACGCAACAATCCTTCCCTGATGCCAAGCTCCTCGCGGGCTTCCGGGGTGAGCCTTTGATGGGTCGTCGTCGCGGGATGTGTAATGAGGCTTTTCGAGTCGCCGAGATTGTTCGAGATCTTCACCACCTGCAGCGCATTGGAGAAGCGGAAGGCGCCCGCCTTCCCGCCCTTTACCTCGAATGCGACTATATTGCCGCCGGCTTCCATCTGGCTCATGGCCAGATCGTGCTGGGGATGGCTTGGCAAGCCCGGATAGAAGACACGCTCGATCCCTTTATGGCCTTCGAGAAAGCGGGCCACGGCCTCTGCGTTCCTTGCATGTTCGCGCACACGCAGGTCGAGTGTTTCGAGGCTCTTCAGCATTACCCAGGCGTTGAACGGGCTGAGACTAGGTCCGGTCTGGCGCAGGAAATTCGCAAGATAGTCCGAAATGAACTGCTGATCGGCGAGGACCACGCCGCCGAGGCAGCGGCCTTGCCCGTCTATATGCTTGGTTGCCGAATAGACGACTACATCCGCGCCGAATTCCATCGGCCTCTGCAGTGTCGGCGTGGCGAAGACATTGTCGATGACGAGTTTGGCACCCGCCGCATGGGCGATGTCGGCGACGGCCTTGATGTCGATGACTTCAAGCGTCGGGTTGGATGGTGTCTCAAGGAAGAGGATTTTGGTATTTGGCTGTACGGCCTTCTTCCAGGCGTCGATATCGCGTCCGTCGACCAACGTCGAGGTGACGCCAAAGCGTGGCAGCAGGTCTTCCACGATGTAGCGGCAGGAGCCGAACAGGGCGCGCGAGGAAAGAACGTGGTCGCCGGCCTTCAGATAGCAGAGCATGGCCGAGGTGACCGCCGCCATGCCTGTCGCCGTCGCGCGGGCATCTTCCGCACCTTCGAGGGCGGCCATGCGTTCTTCGAAGGCGCGCACCGTCGGGTTGGAGAAGCGGCTGTAGACGAACCCCGGTTCCTCGTTCTTGAAGCGCCGTTCGGCGGCCTCCATCGAATCGTAGACATAGCCAGAGGTGAGGAACAGGGCCTCGCTCGTCTCGCCGAAAGCTGTGCGGTTCGTGCCGCCATGAACGGCTTCTGTCCGGGGCCGCAGCGTCCGGCCGTCTCGTGTTGTCTTGCTCATCTGGGCTACCCCATAAAAAAACCCCGACCGTGTGGGATCGGGGCTCGCGTCCCGACCTTTTAGCGAGTTGTTTAACGTGGCCGCAAGCCGGTCGGCTCAAATCACCACGGGATCGGCCGCATTTAAGGGGGAGGGGTTGCTTCCGTCAAGGCTCGATTCGCGTTCTGACACCTCGCAGGCCTTTCCCCGTCCCGCCGCGCCAACTATAAACGAGGCTGAAAAAGACAAGGCGAGCAAGGCCTCGCCGCTCCCAGGGCCCCGGATTCCATGACAAAAGCGGCGGACGATCTCTTCCCCCATCACGATGACGAGCCGCGGCGCGTTGGCCCCGGCCAGTTGCATATGACGGGGATTCTGCCCTCGCACGGCATTCAGACGCTGATCCGCGAGAAAGAAATCTGGGGAGGGCATGAAATCGACCCGGGCCAGATCCAGCCCGCAAGCCTCGATCTCCGGCTCGGCGCAGTTGCCTATCGCCTCCGCGCCTCGTTCCTGCCGGGCCCGGAAAGCGGCGTGATGGAGCGCGTCGAGGAGCTGATGCTCCACAAGGTCGACCTCACCGAAGGTGCGGTACTCGAAACCGGCTGCGTCTATCTCGTGCCCCTCGTTGAAGCGCTGGCATTGTCGGAGCGGACCTCAGCCTCTGCCAATCCGAAGAGTTCGACCGGACGCCTCGATGTTTTCACGCGGCTCATCACCGATTTTTCGAGCGAGTTCGATCAGGTGGCCGCGGGCTACAAGGGCCACCTCTATCTCGAGATCAGTCCGCGCACCTTTCCCATTCTCGTCAGGCCCGGGTCGCGCCTCGCACAGATCAGGTTCCGTCGCGGAACACACACCTGCACCGACGCGGAAATGAAGCGCCTGCACGAGGAGGTGAAGCTCGTCGATGGCGAGGCCGATATCGATGGCGGCATTGCGCTTACCGTCAATCTCGCAACGGAAGCCGAAGACGAAATCGTCGGCTATCGCGCAAAGCGCCATTCCGGTGTCATCGATATCGACAAGGTGGACGCCTATGACGTGCGCGACTTCTGGGATCCCGTGCATGTACGCCCCGGTAAAGGGCTTATTCTGGACCCGGATGAATTCTACATTCTGGCCTCTGCCGAAGCGTTGCATATTCCGGCGACACATGCGGGCGAGATGGTGCCTTACAATCCGCTGGTGGGCGAATTTCGTGTCCACTATGCCGGCTTCTTCGATCCGGGCTTCGGCGCGCGCGAAGCGGGTGGGGCGGGCAGCCGTATTGTCCTTGAAGTGCGCTCGCATGACGTACCTTTCATCATCGAGCATGGCCAGATCATTGGCCGCTTCGTGCTGGAACGCCTGACGGACCGGCCTTCCGTTCTCTATGGCTCGGGCCTCGGATCGAATTATCAGCGCCAGGGTCTCAAGCTCTCGAAACACTTCCGGGCGAGCTGAGTGCGGGAATGCGCAGTTTCTTCCGCCTCGCTCTCGCCTTTGCCCTGCTTGCGGCCTGTGACATCGCGGGCCGCTTGCTCGTGTGGGGGCTGTCGCTGCCTGTGCCGGGAACGGTTGTCGGCATCCTGATCCTGCTCGCCGGGCTCGTGGCGATGCGTCGTGTGCCGGCGCCCTTGAAAGAGACCGCGGAGTTTCTGCTCGCTCATCTCAATTTCTTCTATATTCCGGCAGGTGTCGGTGTCATGGGCTATGCGGTCCTTCTCGCAGACGACTTGTGGCCCATCGTCGTTGCGCTTTTCGCAAGCACGTTTCTCGCAATGATCGCGGCGGGTTTTGCTTTTCAGTTCGTGGCCCGGCTCATGCACGAAAAAGGCGGCGGCTCATGAGCGATGTCGGCATCCAGCTCATCTATTGGGACCGCGTTCTGGAGGCGGGCTTCTGGATTCTCGTCACGCTTTTCTTCTATCACCTTGCGCGGCGCATCCAGCAGGCGCTTGACGGCTCACCGCTCGCAAACCCCGTGCTTCTCGCCTCGGCACCGATTATCGGTCTTCTCTGGGGCGCGGATATCTGGGTCGGCGACTATCAGCAAGGCGGGCAGGCGCTCATCTGGCTGCTGGGGCCGGCAACGGTCGGGCTTGCTGTCCCGCTCTACCGCAATTTCTCACGTGTGCGCGCAGCACTGATCCCGATGGCCATCTCGCTCGTCGTCGGGTCGGCGGTTGCGGTTCTCTCGGCCGTGCTGATCGGAGATGCGATGGGGGCAAGCGTCGAGACGATCCGCTCCCTCGCGCCGAAATCCGTCACAACGCCTATCGCGATGGGCATCGCGGATGCGATCGGCGGCTATCCGTCTCTCGCCGCCGCCTTCGTTATCGTGACAGGCATCATCGGTGCGGTTTTCGGTGCGATGATCTTCAACGCTTTCGGTATCCGCGATCCGCGCGCGCGCGGCTTTGCGATGGGTGTCGCCGCGCATGGCATCGGCACGGCGCGCGCCTTTCAGGAAGACGAAGTATCGGGAACATTCTCCGGCGTCGCAATGGCCCTGAACGGGATCGTGACGGCCCTTATCCTGCCGTTGCTCTGGCTCGCCTTTTCCTAGGCTGAGCAGCTCGCGCCGCCGAGCACGCAGAACGTCGCACAATGGCGATGGTTGAGCTTCACCGGCACAAGGCTTTCGCGGATCGTTCGTCCCATCTCGAATTGCGGATCGTCCGGAAGCAGCGTACAGGCGACGATAGCGGGCGCCGATGCCCCCTTGCGCTTCACCGCCATGCGGCTCGTCGCGCACATCATGCTCGCGGCGTCCTTGTGCAGAATGTCCCAGCAGGCTGTGGTGATTTCGGGCACGTCTGCCTTTTCGTCCATCTCCGGAAAGAGAACAAGAGTGGCGGGGTTGGCGGTATCGATCTCGATATTTTCGCGTGCAAAAAGCGCCGCATATCCCGCCCGCTCTTCGGCTTCAGGCTCCCCCGATATGGTGCGGCCTGCAATGGAAAGAGAGAAGCCGTTGGCGGAAAGCCAGCGCAGTCCCTCCATCGCCTTCGCAAAACTTCCCGCGCCGCGCTCCGCATCGTGCAGGGCCTGCGTGTGATGATCGAGGCTCACGCGAAATTTAAGTGCGTCGCCGAACCTGTCCCGAAGCGCAAGCAATCCCTGCTTCACCTTCGGTCGCATCATCGGCTGCATGGCATTGGTGAGAATGAGCACCTCATGTCCGCGCGCGAGGGCGTCTTCTGCCATCTCCAGCATGTCCGGGTTCATGAAGGGTTCGCCGCCAGTAAAGCCGATTTCCGGCAATCGTCCGCCATCTTCGGCGGCAAGCTCGGCTGCTTCGTCGTAAAGCCGCGCGGCATCCGCAGCCTTGAAATAGACAAGCCGGTCTTCTGTCGGGCTCGAATGGATGTAGCAATTCGCGCATTCGATGTTGCAGAGCGTACCGGTGTTGATCCAGAGCGTTTCAAGACGCCGGAAGGATACAAAAGCGCGCGGCTCGCCCTTGGCGGTCACATCGGGATGGCTGAACTTGAGAGATATGGTGTGGTTCATGACCCTGAAGCTAGTCGCGACGGGCCGCCTCCGCCATTCACAAATCCGGGAGGATTGGTAGTCTCGCGTCAGCTACAAGAAGAAAAGAGGCGGCGATGCAGCGGGAACTGACGAAAGGCGACCTTCTGGACGAAAAGGGCCGTCTCATAGAGAAGGGGTGGGCCCGCAGCGAAATGCGCCGCTACAGCCGCGCCGCCATTGGCGCGCCCTGGTATCGCATCAAGGAATGGGACTATTACTGCATGCTGGCGGGGCCATATGGCCTTTCCTGTGTGGTTGCGGATAATGGCTATATGGGCCTCCTCGGCGTCACCTGGCTCGATTTCGAAAAGCCGAAGGCAACCGAGGAAAGCATCGTCACGCCCTTCCCGCGGGGCCGGATGAAGCTTCCGGAAAGCGCGGATGCCGGCGACATCGTCCAGCACCACCCGAAAATCGGCATGGCGTTCCGGCATGAGCCGGGCGGGCGCCGTCTTTCCATCGACTGTCCAGATTTCGGCAAGGGCCGGGGCCTCAAGGCCGAACTCTTCCTTGAGCAGCCGCCCATGGATCGCATGGTGATCGCAACGCCCTTCGCCAATGCGCCGCGCGCTTTCTATTACAACCAGAAGATCAACTGCATGCCGGTCAGCGGCAGCGTTTCCGTCGGTGGCGAGAAATTTCCGTTCGAGCCGTCTTCCGCCTTCGGTGTGCTGGACTGGGGTCGCGGCGTCTGGACCTATGATAATGTCTGGTACTGGGGCTCGGCGTCCGGCCTCGCCGATGGCAAGCCCTTCGGCTTCAATATCGGCTATGGCTTCGGCGACACCTCGGCGGCCACGGAAAACATGATCTTTTTCGAGGGCAGGGCGCACAAGTTCGACGAGGTGACCTTCCATATCCCGCCAGGCACATTCGATGGCGCGCCCTGGTCCTTCACCAGCAATGACGGCCGCTTCGAAATGCGTTTCGATCCGATCATCGATCGTCACAGCGCGGTCGACCTGAAGCTGATACGCTCGATCCAGCATCAGGTTTTTGGCCGCTTTTCCGGCACGGCCGTCCTCGATGACGGGCGCAGGGTCGAGGTGAAGGAACTCCTGGGCTTTGCGGAGGAGGTCCGCAACCGTTGGTAGCCTCTTGCGGAAACGCCGCCGAGAACGTAACTAGTTCGAGCCGGGCGGGTGTAGCTCAATGGTAGAGCAGAAGCTTCCCAAGCTTACGACGAGGGTTCGATTCCCTTCACCCGCTCCATCTTCCTCTTGTAAAGTCGGCGCCGCAGACGGCCTCCCAATTCCGTCCCTGGCCGGAGCTCAGTGAACCCCCTCGCATGGCCCAAACGGGTCATGCGGCTCTCTCTCCGTTAAGGCAGTCTTCATGAGAGAAGGCGATCCTGATGGAACGGGACGAGGAGGGGAAGATGCTGGTTCTGCGACATGCCGCTGCGGCCACGCTCGGGCTTGTGCTCGGCACATTCATGTTCTTGTTGATCGCTGCGGGCGTGATCCTCGCCTGAAGAGTTCCTCCGGGCGCGATGTTTATTGCGGCATGCCCGGAATAGCCGCCATGCGCCCCCTCTGAATCATTCCCGGTACTAGCTTCCGGCCAAGCAGCTTGAAGCCTGGCCTCCTTTGCGCTGGGGGGAAACGGCCTGAAACCCGGTGCCGGTCCGAAACGGGCGCATGGGTTGGCCCTCGGCGCCAGCTATGCAATGCTGCCGCCAAATCACATAACCCCGATCGGGAGTGCGGCGATCTCCTTCGCCGCCATGGCGCATTTTTCATGCGTGTAAATCAGCGAAGGGAGGTCCGGCATGGCGGTGGGCGACGAGAAAAGGCCGCGTTTTTTTCAGGCGAACGCACCGGTGTTCCTCGGATCGGCAGGGCTCATCTTTGCGGCTCTTTTCTTTGCGGTGCGCGATCCGGATGATGCTTCCACCATCTTTGCCGCGGTTCAGTCATGGATCGTGCATGAAATGGGCTGGTTCTATGTCGCGTCCGTGGCGACCTTTCTCGTCTTTGCCATTGGCATTGCCGCGAGTTCCATGGGCGCGATCAAGCTCGGACCGGACGATTCGGTACCCGATTTCTCGACGACCTCCTGGTTCGCGATGCTGTTCAGTGCGGGCATGGGCATCGGCATCATGTTCTACAGTGTTGCAGAGCCCGTGCTGCATTTCGCGTCCCCGCCGGTGGGAGAAGGCGGCACGCTGGAAGCCGCGCGCAACGCCATGCAGCTTTCCTTCTTTCATTGGGGGCTTCACGCCTGGGCGATCTATGCGGTCATGGGCCTCGCGCTTGCCTATTTTTCCTTCCGTGTCGGCCTGCCGCTTACCGTCCGCTCCGCTCTCTATCCGCTGATCGGTGACCGCATCCATGGCTGGATCGGCCATGTCGTCGATATCTTCGCTGTATTCGGCACCATGTTCGGCGTCGCAACCTCGCTTGGTCTCGGCGTCATGCAGGTCAATGCCGGCCTCAACTATCTCTTCGGCATCGAGCCGGACATAAGCGTGCAGCTCATGCTGATCGCGGGCATCACCCTGCTCGCGACGGCTTCCGTTGTTTCCGGCATCAACGCCGGTATCCGCCGCCTCTCGGAACTCAATCTCGCGCTTGCCATTGCGCTGATGCTCTTCGTGCTTCTGGTTGGGCCGACGGTTTTCCTTCTTCAGGCGACGATGCAGAATACCGGCGCCTATATCAGCGACATCATCGGCAAGACCTTCACGCTCTATGCCTATCAGCCGAATGAATGGATCGGCGGGTGGACGCTCTTTTATTGGGGCTGGTGGATTTCCTGGTCGCCCTTCGTCGGCATGTTCATCGCGCGTATCTCGCGCGGCCGCACCATCCGCGAATTCGTGATCGGTGTGTTGCTTGTGCCGTCGGGTTTTACCTTTCTCTGGTTCACCGTCTTCGGCAACACGGCGCTCGCCATGCAGCTTGATGGCTCGGCGCAGATGGTCGATGCCGTGCAGGCGGATGTCGCCGTCGCCCTTTTCCAGTTTCTCGGACATCTTCCCTTCGCCGGAATTTCGATGACTATCGCGACGCTTCTCGTCATCACCTTCTTCGTGACCTCGTCGGATTCCGGCAGCCTCGTCATCGATATCATCACCTCCGGTGGCGAGCCGGAGCCCCCTGTCTGGCAGCGCGTATTCTGGGCGGTAACGGAAGGCCTCGTCGCGGCGATCCTTCTTCTCGCGGGCGGTCTCGCGGCGCTGCAAACAGGCGCCATCGCAAGCGGCTTCCCGCTGGCGGCAATTCTGCTTGTTGTCTGCTACGGCCTCTTCAAGGCGCTTCGCGGCGAAACGAAACGTCAGCAGAGCCTGCAGGCCACGCCCGGCATGGCGACTGCGCACCCGGCAATCCCCTGGAAGCACAGGCTTGCCGTGTTATTGCACAACCCGACGCGCGAGCGGGCCGTCGCCTTCCTGCGCGATACGGTCGCGCCCGCCCTCAAGGAGGTTGCGGAAGAGATCCGGGGGCGTGGCATGTCGGCACAAGTCGATGTCGCCGAGCGCGAGGTCACCATCACGGTCACGCATGGCGAAGACGCCTTTGTCTATGGCGTTGCCCTTCGCAGCGTTCCTGTCCCGAGCTTCGCCATGACCGCGCTCGAAGGCGAGCGGGAGGGACCGGACCATACATGGCGTGCGGAAGTGGCGCTGCGCGAAGGCGGCCAGCGCTACGACATCATGGGCTTCAGCAAGGAGCAGGTGATCGCGGATCTTCTTGGCCAGTACGAGCGTCACATGCATTATCTGAACACGCATATGGCGGGTTGAAGCCTCAAAGGTGCGGTAAGGCGCATGCTCGGCTATAAGGTCGGTAACCGGCCAGAATAGCGAGACCATGAATATGAGCCCGTCCCTCTACACGCTCATCGAAGCGTCCCTTCCCGCAGACCGGACCCGGACCGCGATCGAGGCGCCGGACCGCGCGCGCGGCCCGCGCATATGGTCTTTCGCCGACCTCCTCGCGACCACGTCGCGCTACGCGGCCCTCTTTTCGCGTCTCGGACTCGTGCGCGGCGACCGTGTCGCACTCCAGGTCGAAAAGTCGCCTGAGGCGCTCGCCGTCTATCTTGCCTGCCTGCGCGGAGGGTTCGTTTTTTTGCCGATGAACATCGCCTATCGCGCGGACGAAGTGGACTACCTCATCGGCAATGCCGAACCTGCGCTCGTCATCTGCGATCCATCGGTGGGAACGGTGGTGCGCGAAATATGTGCGCGGCGCAAGATGCCTCATTTCTTCACGCTCGATTCCGACGCGGGCGGAAGTTTCATCGATGCGGCGGCGGAGGTGACGGAAGAGGTTGAGCCTGCCGAATGCAGCGCTGAGGATCTCGCTGCAATCCTCTATACCTCTGGAACCACGGGCAAGCCGAAAGGCGCGATGCTCACACATGGCAACCTCGCAGCGAACGGTCTCGCGCTTCGCGATGCATGGCGCTTCAGCGATGCGGACACTCTGCTTCACGCATTGCCGATCTTCCATGCGCATGGTCTTTTCGTTGCCTGTCATTGCGCGCTGCTTTCCGGCGCGAAGATGATCTGGCTGCGCAAGTTCGACCGCGAGGACGTAATCCGCGAATTGCCGCGCGCGACCGTCTTCATGGGTGTGCCGACCTTCTACACGCGTCTCCTCTCGGGCGATGATTTCTGCCGCGCACCCGTTTCTCATATGCGTCTCTTCACTTCGGGTTCTGCGCCCCTGCTTGCCGAAACCTTCGAGGAGTTTCGCGCCCGCACCGGCCACGCGATCCTCGAACGCTATGGCATGACGGAAACCGGCATGAACACATCGAACCCTTATGAGGGCGAGAGGCGCCCCGGCACGGTCGGCTTTCCGTTGCCTGGCGTCGAGGTGCGTGTCATGAGCGATGAGGGCGAGCTGCTTGCGGCCGGAGAGGTTGGCGGTTTGCAGGTGCGCGGACCGAACGTCTTTCGTGGCTACTGGCGCATGCCGGAAAAATCGGCCGAAGAATTTGTGCAAGGCAACTGGTTCAAGACGGGCGATGTCGCGATGATCGATGCCGAGGGATATGTGCATCTTGTCGGTCGCGCGAAAGATCTCATCATCTCCGGCGGCTTCAATGTCTATCCGAAGGAAATCGAGGAGCTGGTCGACGATATGCCTGAAGTGCTCGAATCGGCGATTGTCGGTGTGCCTCATCCCGATTTCGGCGAGGCGGGCGTGGCCGTCGTCGTGTTACGCCAGGGCCATTTCATCGACGAGGCGGACCTTCTTGCGCGGCTGAAGGATCGGCTCGCAAATTACAAGGTGCCCAAGCGCGTCTTCTTCGTCGAGGACCTGCCACGCAACACGATGGGCAAGGTACAGAAAAACCTCTTGCGGGAGGAATACCGCATGGCCTATGGCGCAGGAGCTTGAGGGTCAGCTCCGGTCGCTCTCGCGGCGTTTGACCGGCGCCTTGCCGTCCCTGCGGCGGCGGTCCGGTCCGGTGAAGGCGGGGGAGCGAACGGTGGCGCGAGGCCGCGTCAGCACGGTTTCGATCCGGTCGATGAGTTGCTGCGCGGAGAAGGGCTTGGACAGGATTTCCGTCACGCCCGCGTCCCGCGCTTCGATGATCGAGCCGCGTTCGCGCCGCGTCGTCACATAGATCACCGGGATATCGTTGAGGTTGCTTTCTTCTGCCGTGCGCACCGCCCGGACTACGGAAAGCCCGTCGAGCGGCGGTTCGAGGTCGTCCATGATCGCGATGTCGATCTTGCCGCGCATGAGGGCAGCCAGCGCATCCTCGCCGGTGCGCGCGCTCACGATGTTCTTTACGCCAAGTCCGTTCAGGATGCTGCGGAGCATGTTCGCCATATAGAGTGTGTCTTCGACGACCAGCACGCCGAGCTGGGCATAGGTCTCGGGCCCGATTTCCTTGCGATGGTTTTCCGCTTCTTGCGACATTGACGACTCTCGGCTTTTTTACAGGGTAGAGGGCCAATATCCGGCAAAGTCTTTAGCGATTGGTTAGTGAGCGCCCTCGGAAGCAAGTTTTTCGTCGCTTCCGCTAAAACGGCTTTCCAGCATGCTGCTGATGCCGTGCTCGGTCTTCTCCCAATGGAACGGGTTGGTGATGAGCTGCCACAGGGCCTTGTAGGCGGCGATGGAAATAAGCAGCCAGTAGACGGGCATCATCAGCGTTTGCCCCAGAAGCGGAAAAAGCCCTCGCGCCGAGACCGCCGCCATCCCGGCTGCAATCGATAAGGAATATCCCGACACAAGAACGAGTGCGTTGAAGACGGCAAGCCCTGCATGATTGAAATCGGTGAGCGTGCCGTTCTTTGCAATCGCAAAAGCCGCCGCCACATAGAAAAGCGGGTGAACGAGGCTCGAAAGGGTGAAGCCGCCGATCAGAAGCTGAAATCCCATAAAGCCTCTGAAGCCGATCGCCCGGTAGAGGCGGAGCGGGTGGCGCATCCGAACCAGATAGGTCTGCATCCAGCCTTTGATCCAGCGAGAACGCTGGCGCACCCAGTTCGGCAGGCGGCAATTCGCCTCTTCCTGTGTGGTCGAACGGATCACGCCGCAGCGATAGCCAAGCAGCGCCAGCCGCAGGCCGAGATCGGCATCCTCTGTCACATTGTTCGGGTCCCAGGCGCCCGCCTCGCGCAGCAAGGCCGTGCGAAAATGCGTCGAGGTTCCGCCAAGAGGTATCGGCATACCCAGCCGCACCATGGTGGGCAGCAACAGATCGAAAAAGGCCGCATATTCGATGGCGAATTGCCGCGTCAGCCAGTTCTCGTTCCAGTTGTAGTAATTAAGCTGCGCCTGAACGCAGGCGAGCTTTTTGTCGCCCTCCTCAAATGCGGCAACGGCCTTCTTGAGTTGCAGGGGCTCGGGCGAATCCTCGGCGTCGTAGATCACCAGATAGTCGCCGCGCGCGAAGGGCAGTGCGAAGTTGCAGGCCTTTGGTTTGGTGCGCGGCAGGCTGTCCGGCACCACGATGAACTCGAAATGATCCGGCAGTTTCAGCGCCTTTGCCGCCGCCAGCGTTTCGGGATCGCTCTCCTCGAAGATGAGCTTGATGTCGAGCTTCGACGCCGGATAGTCGATGTCTTGCAGTGCCCTGGCGAGAATGGGCAAGACCCGCGCCTCGCGGAAAAGCGGCACCATCACCGTATAGACCGGAAGTTCCGGGTCTTGTGGCGTGCCCTGGTTCTCATAGGCCATCTCTTCGCGGCTTGGGGGAGAGGTCAGGCCCACGAAAATCGACGTATAGCGAAGCCCCGACAGCGCGATAAAGACGAGCCCGAGGGTAATGTTGATACTGGTGACGATCGTTGTGGCAAAGCTCGGCAGCATCGCGAGAAGAAAAACGGCACATACCGCCAGAATGCGGATCTGTGTCTGCGTTAATCGCAGCGCAGCCGAACTTTCCGGCATTTGTCGCATCAGGCCGAAGACGGCCCGGTCGGTCAGCGTCGCCGCGAAATCCCGGGCAAGTGTTTGCCTCAGTCCGCTTTGCGAGGTAACGAAGACGGGGAGGTGGCGTCCCTCTCTCGTGGCGATGGCCGTTCTCGCCTTGTCCGGATTCCCGGCAATGTAGATCGTCTCCCCGGCGCGCATTTGCCAGGGCATGCAATCCTCTTCGAGGTAGAAATCAAGCGCTTCAGGGTCGGCAAGGGCGGGGTCGCGCGGCTCGTCCCGCAGGTCGACGCAGGGCACTCCTCGCTGGCGGCCATAGAGCCGTGCGACATCTGCCGAGCTCATGGCGCCCGTACTCACCAGCACCTTGCCGAGCGAACCG
>AZIJ01019257.1_pt1 | contig 19867 bp, 24 predicted proteins | sample 359151 | NCBI WGS metagenome assembly AZIJ01 (sample SAMN02429718, study PRJNA222666) | marine sediment metagenome | biome: Sediment sample; isolation source: enrichment culture of sample MGS-ElMAX(UA) from oil contaminated site at the... | place: Egypt: El Max | collected 2013-01-23 | depth 9.22 m m | reverse complement strand
CGCTGCGCGAGGACGCGTCGGACGAAAATCTCGACCGTACCTATGAGATGCTGCTCGCAACGCGGCCGACGGCGGTCAATCTCAAATGGTCGCTCGATGCGATGCGCGACGCCATTCGCTCGGCGGGCGGCAATGCGCGCGTCGAGGCGGCCTATGCTGAGGCCGCGCGGCTTTGCGACGAGGATGTGGAGACCTGCCGGAAGATCGGTGAGAACGGGCTTCGCATCGTTCGGGGCGTTGCCGAGGCGAAGCCCGGCGAGACGGTCAACATCCTCACCCATTGCAATGCGGGCTGGCTCGCCTGCGTCGATTGGGGCACGGCGCTCGCGCCGATCTACATGGCGCATGATGCGGGGATTCCGGTTCATGTCTGGGTGGACGAGACGCGGCCGCGCAATCAGGGCGCGTCGCTCACCGCCTTCGAGCTTGGCCGTCATGGCGTGCCGCATACCATTGTGCCGGACAATGCCGGCGGGCATCTGATGCAGCACGGGCTTGTGGACATGTGCATTGTCGGCACCGACCGCACGACCTCCACAGGCGATGTCGCAAACAAGATCGGCACCTATCTGAAGGCGCTCGCCGCGGATGCCAACGGCGTTCCCTTCTATGTCGCGCTCCCGCATACGACGATCGACTGGACGCTGAAGGATGGCGTAAAGGAAATCGAGATCGAGCAGCGCTCCCCCCGCGAGGTCACGCATATGACGGGCCGCACGGATAAGGGCGAGATCGTCACCGTCGAAATCTCCGCGCCGGGCAGCGCTGCCGTCAATTACGGTTTCGACGTCACGCCCGCGAGGTTTGTCACGGGCCTGATCACGGAGCGGGGTGTCGCGCCTGCCAGCCGCGAGGGGCTTCTCTCGCTTTACCCCGAGAAGAAAGCCGGAAATAAAAATGTCTGACCCGGAGGAAGCCTGGCTTCGACAGCGCGTCATCGACGCCGCGCTCGACCTCGCTTCCAGCGGTCTTTCGCCCAACATGTCCGGCAATGTGTCGGCGCGTCTGGGCGACAGCATCTTCATCACGCCTTCGGGCGTTGCCTATACAGACCTTCTGCCCGGCGACCTTGCAGAGATCGCGCTGGATGGGCGCGTCCTTTCCGGGCCGTTCCCGCCTTCTTCCGAATGGCACATGCATTGCGCGATCTATGAGGCGAACCCGCAAGCCGGCGGCGTCGTTCATGCGCATTCCAATTTCGCTACCGCGCTTGCCGTGATGAAACGCGAAATCCCGCCTTTCCACTACATGGTCGCCATTGTGGGTGGAAAGAACATCCGTTGCGCGCCATACGCCACTTTCGGCACGGCGGAACTGGCCGCCCATGCCGTCGCCGCGCTTGAGGGGCGGCGCGCCTGCCTCCTCGCACATCACGGCCAGATCGCCTTCGGCGCCACGGTCGAGGGGGCGCTCCATCTCGCGCATGAGGTTGAAACGCTTTCCGCGCAATACTGGCGCGCGCTGCAACTCGGAGAGCCGGAGCTTCTTTCCGATGAGGAGATGGCGCGGAATGTCGAGAAGTTCAGGAATTACGGGCGGAAAGACAGAAAATAACACGTCATTGCCGGGCTTGACCCGGCAATCCAGAAGCCGCGAAGCGGCGTCCCTCTTCGCAAGATTACCATCACCGCTGCGGGTTGATGAGAGGCGGTTCGCGTCTCATCCTGGTCCCCCGGGTCAAGCCCGGGGGTGACAGAATAGCGGGGGGAGGATGAACTCCTTACGCCTCCTCGAACAGTGCCAGTGTCCGTTCCAGCGCCAGCTCGGCTGCCGCCCTGTCGTAATTGTTGCGCCGGTCCGAGTTGAAGCCGTGGTCCGCATCATAGACATAGACCTTCACCTCGGGGTGCGCCTTTTCGATCTCGCGCACGTCTTCCATCGGGATGCCGTGATCCTTCTCACCAAAATGGCAGATGGTCGGGCATTTCGGGCTTTCGCCGATGAACTGCTTGATCGCGCCGCCATAGTAGCAAGACGCTGCGTCAAGCCCCTTCGCGCGGCAGGCCGCCACCCAGCTCACCGAGCCGCCATAGCAATAGCCGGTGATGAAGACCTTTTTCGCGCCATCGGCGCGCAGCTTGTCGATGCACATCTGCACGTCGAGCACGGTATTCTCGTAAGGATTATCGGCGCGCAGCTTCAGCGATTCCTGAATGTCTTCCTGGGAATAGGTTGCCTGGAAGTCCTTTACCTGCCGGTCATAGAGCTGCGGCGACAGCACATCATAGCCGCGCGCGGCATAGTCGTCGCATAGATCCTTGATATGCGCGGTGACGCCGAAGATTTCCATGATGAGGACGAGACCGCCTTTCCGTGTCCCTTCCGCTTTCGCGTGGTAGCAGAGGATGTCGGCGCCGTCGCCGCTCTTCAGCGTGATTTCCTTGCCCTTGCGTGCCATCCCGTTCCTCCCTGTTTTCGTTATGCGCTTCCTGGAATGCGCTTCTCGATCAGGCCTTGTCCGATGAAGCTCAACACGGTTTCGCCGTGCTGGTTCACGCCAATATTGAGGCTTCTTACGATGCCCCATTCGGGACGGCTTCGCATATCGAGTTTTTCGATCACCTCGGCGGAATAGCTGATTGTGTCGCCCGCGCGCACCGGGTTTGGCCATTTCATCTCAAGGAAGCCGGGGGAGGGCCCGCCCGCCGGGGGCTTGCAACCGTTCTCGTCGGCCGGTTCGGGCGTTGCCCGGCGCTTCGCGATCATCAGCTTCATCCAGGTCGAGGTGGTGTGCCAGCCGCTCGCCGTCAGCGCACCGAAGGGCCCGTGTTTCGCCGCTTCTGCATCGATATGGAAATATTGCGGATCGTATTTCTTCGCGAAGGCGATGATCTCGTCTGCTGTGAAGGTGTAGCTGCCCAGCTCCATGCGCGTGCCGATTTCTATGTCTTCAAACCAGGGCATGTATCACTCCTCCACCGGTTGGCCCGGATAGCGCCTGCCATACATCGCCCAGCCGTCCGAGGTCAGTACGACCTCGTCCTTCTGATTCAGCATTTCGATGTGGAATCTGGTGAGGCCCATTTCCGGGCGGCTTTTCGAGGGGCGACGCTCGGTGCAAGTTCTCCGTAGGCGGAGCGTATCGCCCACATAGACGGGCTTGCGCCATCTGACTTCATCGACACCGGGTGCGCCGAGCGATGCGCTTTCGAGGATGTAGCCGTCGCACATCATGCGCATCATCATGGCGCAGGAGTGCCAGCCGCTTGCGCAGAGCCCGCCAAGGATTGACTGCTTTGCCGCTTCCTCGTCGAGGTGAAAGGGCTGGGGGTCGAACTCGCTTGCGAATTCGAGGATTTCTTCCTTGGTAACGTGCTTCTCCCCGAATTCGACAGTCTCGCCGACGGGGAAATCTTCCCAGTAGAATTTTGGCTCTCTCGTACCCATTCGTCCTCTCGCACGTATGGCCCGAAACCGGGGGTTATTTATTCCGCGACACGTGGGCGCTGTCCGGCCTGTCCCTCGAAAGCGGGGACTAATTCCTCTTAATTTTCCGACGTCGCCATTTGTGACGTTATTGTGACGTTTCAATGACAGTCGGGCCTGTTTATCCCCGGTTTGCGCATTCCGAGAAACTTGTCCCCACCCCCTGAGAGGCGTGGCGAGATGCCGTTTCGTCTCCTCAATTCGCGAAGCGGAAATGCATCACGTCGCCGTCATGAACCACGTAATCCTTGCCTTCGAGGCGCATCTTGCCCGCGTCCTTTGCGCCTTGTTCGCCGCCAAGATTTACATAATCATCATAGGCGATCGTCTCTGCACGGATGAAGCCTTTTTCAAAGTCCGTGTGGATGACGCCTGCGGCGGCGGGCGCGCGTGTGCCGCGTGTGATGGTCCATGCGCGTGTCTCCTTCGGTCCCACCGTGAAATAGGTGATGAGGTCGAGCAGCGTGTAGCCGACGCGGATCAGGCGCGCCAGGCCGGGCTCTTCGAGGCCCAGCGTTTCGAGATATTCGGCGCGCTCGTCTTCGGGGAGCTGCGCTACCTCTTCCTCGATGCGAGCGGAGATGACCACCCATTGCGCGCCTTCGGCGTTCGCGCGGGCTTCGACTGCCCTGGAATATTCGTTGCCCGTCGCGGCGGAGGCTTCTTCCACGTTGCACACATAGAGCACAGGCTTCGAGGTGAGGAGATTCAGTCCCTCCCAGGCCTTCATGTCATCGTCGGAAATCTTGCCTTCCACCGTCGCGATGCGGGCGGGCTTTCCTTCGCGCAGATAGGCGAGCGCGATGTTCATCAGTTCGATCTGCTGCTTTGCTTCCTTGTCGCCGCCCTTTGCCTTTTTCTCCTGCGCGACGACGCGCTTCTCAAGGCTTTCGAGGTCGGCAAGCATCAGCTCCGTCTCGACGATCTCGGCGTCGGCCAGCGGGTCTATGCGGTTTTCGACATGGGTGATGTCGTCATCGACGAAGCAGCGCAGCACATAGGCGACCGCATCGACTTCGCGAATATTGGCGAGGAACTGGTTGCCGAGGCCTTCGCCCTTCGATGCGCCTTTCACGAGGCCCGCGATGTCGACGAAGGTCAGCCGGGTCGGGATGATTTCCTTGCTGCCTGCCGTGGCCGCAAGCTTGTCGAGGCGCGGGTCGGGCACCGCCACTTCGCCGACATTCGGCTCGATGGTGCAGAATGGATAGTTCGCGGCCTGCGCGCTCGCTGTCTGCGTCAGCGCGTTGAAAAGAGTGGACTTGCCGACATTGGGCAATCCGACGATGCCGCATTTGAATCCCATGACCTCGGTCTCTCCGTTCTACTTCTTGTCTTCTGTCTTCGGCTTCTTCGCGGGCTCGGGATTGAGCGCGAGATGCACCTTGTTCGCGAATGTCGCGTCCTTGCCTTCGGCGAGAAGGGGGGCGGCGTCCGCTATCGCGTCGAGCATGGGCTCTACCCATGTCGTGTCTGCCTTGGCGAAGTCGCCGAGTACGTAACCGAGAACGCGATCCTTCGCGCCCGGGTGGCCGATCCCGATCCGTACACGGCGGAAGTCGGGTCCGATATGCGAGGCGATGGAGCGGATGCCGTTATGGCCAGCCGCACCGCCGCCTGTCTTGATGCGGACCTTGCCGGGTTCGAGGTCAAGTTCGTCATAGAAGACGACGACGTCCGCCGGGGTGAGCTTGTAGAAGCGCATGGCCTCGCCGACGGCACGCCCGCTTTCGTTCATGTAGGTCGTGGGCTTCAGCACGATCACCTTCTCGCCGTCGAACATGCCTTCCGAGACGATGCCCTGAAAGCGTGCGCGGGGCGGCGAAAAGGAATGGCGGCGAACGATCGCGTCCGCCGCCATGAATCCGACATTGTGCCTGTTCCGTTCGTATTTCGCGCCCGGATTTCCAAGACCGACGAGCAGGATCATCGCCGCCTCCTTTCAGGCAACGAAGATCAGTCTTCCTTTTCGGAAGAGCCTGCTTCGCCTGCTTCCTCGGAATCGCCTTCAGCCTTGTCTTCCGCCTTGGCTTCATTGTCTGCGGAAACGACGGCGGCAGGCGCGGCGATGGTCGCGATGGTGAAGTCCCGATCCGTGATCGTCGGCGTCACCTTGGCGGGCAGCGTCACGGCGGAGATGTGGATCGAGTCGCCCATCTCGTAGCCCTTGAGGTCGATGTCGATCTGTTCGGGGATCGCATCGGCGGGGCAGGAGAGTTCGAGTTCGTGACGCACGATGTTGAGCACACCGCCGCCCTTGATGCCGGGCGATGCGTCGTGGTTGTGGAAGTGCACGGGCACGTTCACCACGATGGTTGCATTCTTGCCGAGACGCAGGAAATCGACATGGATGATGAAGTCGCGCACCGGTTCGAACTGTACGTCACGAGGAATGACGCGTTCCTTCTTGCCGCCGATCTCGACATCGAGCACGTGGCTCATGAAGGTGCCGGTCTGGTAAAGCGCGTTGATCTCCTTGTAGCTCACATGGATGAGCTCGGGGGTCTTTTTCTCACCATAGATAACGGCGGGGACGCGGCCTTGGCGGCGGAGCGAACGGACAGCCCCCTTGCTGCCTTTTTCGCGTGCCTCGGCTGCGAGCGTATGTGTCTCGGCCATAGCAAATTCTCCAATGAAAACGGGGCCTTGCAGGCCCGCGCAAATGGCCCGCAAGTCTCCTCCAGGGGTGTGGAAGTGCGGGATTGCGCGCCTTATAGCGCCAAGTCCTTGAAAACTCAACCGGCGCGGGCTGGGGAGGGAGGGGGTGTTCTCAGTCGAACAGGCTCGAAACCGAGCGTTCCTCGGCGGTCCGGCGCATGGCCTCGCCGATCAGCGGGGCGATAGAGACCACCCGGATATTGTGGCTGACGCGGACGGCCTCGGTGGCCTGGATCGAATCCGTGATGACGAGCTCTTTCAGCTGCGAGGCCGACACGCGGGCCACCGCGCCGCCCGAAAGCACGCCATGCGTTACATAGGCGGAGACTTCCGTCGCACCTGCCTTGAGCAGCGCCTCGGCGGCGTTGCACAGCGTGCCCGCGCTGTCGACGATGTCGTCGACCAGAATGCAGGAGCGGCCGCTTACATCGCCAATGATGTTCATGACTTCGGACTCGCCTGCCCGTTCGCGGCGCTTGTCGACGATGGCGAGATCGGCGCCGATGCGTTTGGCAATGGCACGCGCACGCACCACGCCGCCAACGTCGGGCGAGACGACCATGACGCCGTTGCTTGTCTTGTAGTGCTGCTCGATATCGCGGGTCAGCACGGGGGCGGCGAAGAGGTTATCGGTCGGAATATCGAAGAAGCCCTGGATCTGGCCGGCATGGAGATCAAGTGTGAGAACGCGGTCCGCGCCGGCCGTCACCATCAGATTGGCGACGAGCTTCGCCGAGATGGGGGTGCGGGCGCCGGGTTTGCGATCCTGTCGCGCATAGCCGAAATAGGGGATGACCGCCGTGATGCGCCGCGCGGAAGCGCGCCTCAGCGCATCAATGATGATGAGCGTTTCCATCAGGTGGTCATTGGCGGGGTAGGAGGTCGACTGGATCACGAAGACGTCCTCGCCGCGGACGTTTTCCTGAATCTCAACGAAGACTTCCATGTCGGCGAAGCGGCGCACGACAGATTTTGTGAGGGGCAGGTTCAGATAGGCTGCAATGGCTTCGGCAAGAGCCCTGTTGGAATTGCCCGATACGAGTTTCATTCCGTGACCCCTGCCATCACACTTGAGACCCGCCGTAGGGCGAGCGCCCATACCCCTATTTGAAATCGCCGCGCGGACATAACGATCCGGTGACGGCGCGTGCGGGTTTTAACAAGGGGTCCACCCCCTGTAAACATGCAAACCACGCTTTGGAAATTGCCTGTTTTTCGAGCGCCGCCGCGCTCATGAGTTCGATGCCACGGGGAAGGGCGGCCCTTGAAGCACACCCATCACGCCTTCGGCCGCGGCGTCGGCGGCGGCCTTGGCCACGTCTTCCCACCGGCTTGCGATCTTTGCGGCATCGAGAGCATTGTGCTGCTCCACCTCGCCAAGAAGCGCGCCATCTTCGGTTTTGACAAGCCAGCGGATCGAGACGTCGGTCAGTCCATCATTGCGTGAGGCGGTGACAATGCTGCCATTGATCCGGTAGGGACCGCCGGTGATCCATGTCGCCATCGGCATCCGCTGGTTGAGCGCTTTCTCAAGCGCGCGGGACAGGGATGTGGCGCCATCGCCGGGTGCGGGGCCGATCACGACCCTGAAACGGGGGGCAGGTTCTTTGTCTGGCGCCGTTGCGGCGATGCTGCCGGTCACGACGGGATCGGTGGCGGTGTTTTCCGCTATCGTCCCGCCCACCGCAAATGTGCCCGCATACCAAGCCGCAATCTTGCTGGCCGTCGTGGAGGCCAAGCGCCTCAGGTCGTCTTTTCCAACGGAATCCCACGCGTTGCCGGCCTTGCCGCGCTCGGGCAGGAGCGTGTCGCTGACCACGCGTTCAAGGCGCAAGCCTTTCGTATTGGTGATATCCACAACCGCGACGATATATGTGCCGTCATCGCGCTCGCCTGCTGCCATGGCGCCGGTCACGTCGAAAGCGGGGACGCCCTCGCTTGCGCTAGCCGGCAGGGTCGTCCGCAGCGCTTCCTCTTTCAGCATGGCCGAAAAGAGATTGGCTTCAGTCGGCGGTACGCCGCTCAATGCAGATATTTCGACTTTCGGACCTGCTGACGTGGCCGCCTGTTGTTTTTCTGTTGAAAGAGGGGTGTCGCGGGATGCAGCCTTGTCCGATGCGGCATCGTCGACGCAGGCCGCGACGGCAAGAATAGCGATGGCCGCGCCGACCCGTAGCCGTCGCACACTTGCTTGTTTCCAGTTGCCGCTGGCTCCGTTGCTTGCCGCCTGCACTTGCCGGTCCGTCCCGCTCCCGCTGCCCCGTGGCGCGTCATTCGGGCGGAGTTTAACGTGATTCGGGAAAATATCGGCTGCGCTGTCAGTCCCTGAGCATCAAGGCTGAAATCTGACGCCCGTAATCCTTTTCCTTGCGATGCGTTGTGCGGCGGTATGAAAAGAAACGCTTCTGCTCCCGATAGGTGCAGCGGCCAACCAGGGCGATTGTCCCGATATCGGCCGCTTCAAGCCGTTCTTCGACATAGCCGGGCAGGTCGAACATGAAATGACCGTCGTTTTCGGAGGCAGAGAACCACTTGGCGTTTGCGCCATCCGCATCGAGAAAACGATCGCGGAATTCGGCGCCCACCTCGTAGGCATCTTTCGAGATGCAGGGGCCGATGGCAGCGACGATCCGATTGCGCTCGGCGCCGAGACCGATCATTGCCTCGATGGTTGCTTCGAGGACGCCGCCTATGGCGCCTTTCCAGCCTGCGTGTGCCGCGCCGATCACATGCGCCTTGTTGTCGGCAAAGAGGACCGGTGCGCAGTCGGCGGTCAGGATGCCGAGCGCCATACCTGCCTCCTTCGTCACCATTGCGTCTGCCTGTGGTGCGCCATCCGGCTCCCAGGGTTGCGTCACCGTGACCACATTGGGGCTATGCACCTGATAAACCGTCAGCAGCTTTTCCGGTTCGACACTCAGCTTGCTCGCCACGCGCGCACGGTTCTCGCGCACGCATTCCTTGTCGTCATTCGAACCGTAGCCGCAATTCAGCGACGCATAGATGCCCTTCGACACACCGCCTTCGCGCGTGAAAAAGCCATGACGCACATGGGAAAGAACCTCGAAAGGCTTCGCCTTCAACATGACAACTTCCTTCAAGCGAAACCGGCGGGCAGGATACTGCCGCGCGGGGTGATCCCCAGCACCTTGAAAAGGCTGCCCATCTCGTCTGGTGCGGTCAACCTCTGCGCAGCTTTCGCTATATCCGTTCTTTGCGAAAGGGTCGCATTGCGCATGAGGGCTTCCCTTCGCCCCTCGATGCCGAGCGCGATCAGGAACGCGCCCTGTTCGACCGGGCCATGGGCTTCCGCCCCGCCTGCCTCAACCGCGCGAGACAGCATTTCGAAATCGACATGGGTTGTAATGTCGGCGGTGCCGGGTGCATCGAAGGGATCGGCATAAGCGTGATTTCTCATTGCCTGGAGAGTATCTCCTGGCGCGCTTCTCGGGTGACCGTAGTCGATAAAGAGAGCTGCGCCTTGCCTCGATGTAACGCGGGATGCGATTTCTTCCGCGATTGCCATGCTCGCAGGAGAGATTTCAGCGATCTCACCTTCGGCTGCGTTTTGCATAGCCGCCGGAAGAAGGGCGTCGCTTGCGAGAGGTACAGGCGCAAGCACGGGTACGAAACGATCTCCCTCAAGGCCGACATAGCGCTCGCACCAGCCACGCTCCGTGCGCTGGTATTGCGTCACGGGAAGGGCATCAAAAAACTCGTTGGCGACCAGAAAAAGCGGTAATTGCGGCAGCGTATCGATCCGTTCATGCCAGGTGGCGTTGGGAACACGGGCTTTCTGTTCCTCGCGCAAAGAGGGGCTCGTTTCAACGAAATGTACCTCTGCCGCATCGTCCATGCCCGGCACGCTGCGGATTGCGCGCAGGAGATCGGACATCAGTGTTCCCCGGCCGGGGCCGAGTTCGGCAAGCGCGAAAGGTTTCGGTGCTCCTTGCTGGAGCCATTGCTCGGCAAGCCACAGGCCGATGAGTTCACCGAACATCTGGCTGATTTCCGGCGCGGTGATGAAGTCGCCTTTCGCGCCGAGCGGATCGCGCGTCATGTAGTAGCCATGCTCGGGATGACCAAGGGCCAGCGCCATGTAGTGGGAAAGCGGGATCGGCCCCGTCTCCTCGATCAGCCGGGCGATATGATGCGTGAGAGCGGTGGCCGTCATTTCCGTTTTGCTGCTGCGGCAGGCTTGCTCGAACGCGTGGCGAAATACCAGGCCAACGCCGCGCCGATAAGCGCCATCGGAATGGACAGCAACATGCCCATGGTGAACCAGCCGCCAAACAGGTAACCAATTTGCTGGTCGGGCTCCCGGAAAAACTCAATCGTGGTGCGGGCAAGCCCGTAACCGCAAATGAAAGCGCCCATCACCACGCCCGGCTTTTTCAGAGCCTCGAAGCGATGTGTCGCCAGGCGCAGCACGACAAAGAGAAGAAGACCTTCGAGTGCCGCTTCGTAGAGCTGGCTTGGATGACGCGGCAGCGGCCCACCATTCGGAAAAATGATGCCCCAGGGCGCATCCGTTACGCGGCCCCAGAGTTCCGAATTGATGAAGTTGGCGATACGACCGAAGAAGATGCCGATAGGGACGGCTGCGCTGACGAGATCGAGAAGCGGTAGAAACGAAATGCTGCGTGTGCGCGCAAAGAGCAACATTGCAACGAGGACGCCAAAGGCACCCCCGTGGAAGCTCATGCCGCCTTGCCAGACATAGAATATCTCTACCGGATGTGCTGCAAAATAGGCGGGATTGTAGATCAGCACATAGCCAATACGCCCGCCGACAATGACGCCGAGCGCTGCCCAAAGCAGCATGTCGTCGGCGTCGGTGCGGGTGACCGGGGCGAGCCCGTTCCAGAGCCGCGGAGTTTCTGCGAGCGCAATAATGTAGCGCCAGCCAAGAACAAGCCCCGCAATATAGGCGAGCGCATACCAGCGGATCGCGAAAGGGCCAATCTCGATCAGTATGGGGTCGATGTCAGGAAAGGGCATGGGACGCCAGTTTGAAGCTCGGGGCGTACAGCCGCCCCGCCGATGGTCGCCAGTTTCGCTCCCGTGCAGTTCATGTCAAGGAAAGCGGCGCTCTGCCGCAGGTTGTGGATTCGCTTTTCGCGGGCGAAGCGCTATCTTCTTATCTTGAAGCCGCAAGCGGAGTTTCCCGATGACCCAGACTCAAAACCGTATCTTTGACGAACTTGGCCGTCTTTTCACCAATGCTGCCGGCGCAGCGCAGGGTGTGCGCCAGGAAGTCGAGACGGTGCTGCGTGGTCAGGCGGAGCGGCTTATTGCGGACATGGACCTTGTGACGCGCGAGGAGTTCGAGGCTGTTCGCGCCATGGCACAACTGGCGCGCGAAGAAAACGAGGCACTCCGGGCGCGAATCGAGGCGCTGGAGGCGAAAGCTTCCAAAGCCACACCGAAAGCCAGGAAGAGCACCAAAAAGGCCGATGATTCCGGTGAGGATCCGACAGCTCCCGGCCCTGAAGGCGACACCTCGCCTCTCGGTTGAGTGGGGCAGGCTTTCCACAGATTCCCTGTTGTTATCCACGCCCCTTTCATCAGGGAGGGTTGCGCCGACTCAATGCATCGGGCACCGTTCTCTGGTGTTTCAGGGACGGGGTGCCCACCATATATAGATCGGCGGACGGGTCCGGCGCCGGTCACCGGGAAGGGTAGCCCGAGCGGGGTAACGAATGTCAGGCTCTGTCGCCGAGGCCGAAGAATTCGACGGCAATCCCCTCGATCTGCTCGAACAAGTCGCGCAGGTTCGTGACTGGTTCTTTGAACGGAGCCATGAGGACGAACTGAATATCTGTGTCGTCGGGGAATGGCGCGACTACCAGCTTTCACTCAACTGGCGGAACGATATTTCCGGGCTTCATGTCGCCTGTACGCTCGATCTGCGGGTGCCGCCGGAAAAGCGCCCTGTGGTCCGCCATCTCCTGACACTCATCAACGAACAACTCTGGTCCGGCCATTTCGATATCTGGTCCGATGATGGCGTCGTGCTCTATCGCAACAGTCTGCTGCTTTGCGGCGGAGCGGCAGCAACACCCGAGCAATGCGAGGCGCTGCTGCGGCTCGCCGTAGAGGCTTGCGAGCGGTATTATCCCGCGCTGCAATTCGTCATGTGGGCGGGCAAGTCGGCCGAAGAAGCGATTACCGCCGCCATGTTCGAGACGCAGGGGCGCGCCTGAACAAGCGCGCTATTCCATACGGTTTCTGCAAGCGACGGTTTCAGACATGACATTTTCATTCGAACGTCCGCTCGTCCTGGTGGGCGCGGGCAAGATGGGCGGTGCGCTGCTCGACGGCTGGTTGAGGAAAGGGCTTTCGCCTTCTTTGGTCGATATACGCGATCCGGCGCCCTCAGCCGATATCGAACGGCTCACTTCAAAAGGCTTGTCGCTCAACTCCCCTATAGCCAAGATCGCTGCGAAGCGTCCTGCGCTGGTGCTGCTTGCCGTGAAGCCGCAGGCCATGACTGCTGTGCTGCCGGAGCTTGCGCCGCTTGTCTCTCCCGAGACGGTTTTCCTTTCGATTGCGGCAGGCATGGGGCTGCATCGTCTTCAGGAACTGCTGGGCGCCGAAGTGCATGCCGTTCGCTCAATGCCGAATACGCCTGCCGCCATCGGGCGCGGGATCACGGTCGCTTGCGCCAATACGCGTGTGACGCCGAAACAGAAGGCGCTTGCCGACGATCTTCTTGCGGCCGTAGGTGAAGTTGGCTGGGTTGAAAACGAAGCGTTGATCGACGCAGTCACGGCTGTATCGGGTAGCGGCCCGGCATATGTTTTCTACATGGTGGAATGTCTGGCTGCTGCGGGTGAGGCGCTGGGCCTTGATGCCGATCTTGCCATGAAGCTTGCGCGGGAGACGGTGAGCGGTTCGGGAGAGATGCTGCATCGGATGGAGGAATCTGCGTCCGAACTCCGTACCAACGTCACCTCTCCAGGCGGGACGACAGCGGCCGCGCTCGACGTTCTGATGGGCGAGGGCGGTCTTTCGCCACTGATGCGCAGGGCCGCGCTTGCTGCGCGGGACCGGGCGCGAGAGCTCGGCAAGTAGTAGCCTCGCCAGAGGCGGCATGACTGCCTATGTTATGCGGGCAGGAGGTGCCAGATGGCAAAGAAGCTCGATCCCGAAGAGAAAATCGTCAATGCCGCGCTCAGGCTTGCAGCGTCGCGCGGCTGGAGCGGACTTTCGCTCGCCGATATCGCGAAAGCGGCGAAGGTGAGCCTGTCCGATCTTTCGAAGAGCTTTTCTTCCAAGGCCGGCATTCTCAACGCCTATGGGCGACGGATCGATGAGCGGGTGCTGCAAAAGGTGTCGGCGGAGGATGTCTCTGACGAGACGGCGCGGGACCGGCTCTTCGATGTGCTGATGATGCGGTTCGATGCTTTGTCGGCGGACAGGGGGGCGCTCAAGCGCATCTCCGCCGATCTCAGGCGCGACCCTCTGGCGGCTGCGCCCCTCGCCCGGCCTCACCTTCAGTCGATGGGCTGGATGCTGGAGGCTGCAGGGATCGATTCTTCGGGCATCGTGGGTGCCATGCGTGTTCGCGGTCTGGCCTTCATATGGGCGGCGGCGTTCCGTGTCTGGCTTGTGGATGACGAAGACCAATCGAAGACGATGGCCGAACTCGACCGGAGGCTGCGCGATGGTTCGGCATTGCTGGACCGTCTCTGCCGCTTCTGCCCGGGTGGCCGTCAAGCTGGCCCGAAAGAAGACGCTGCCTGACAGCTTTCAGAAATGGAAGACCCGGCAAGCGGTGATTTTGCCGTCCCGCCATTCGAGTATCTCAACGACCCGCATTTGTTCTCTCTCGTTGCCATCTATGATGCGCCGGTATTCGACAGCGGCGGATCCGCCATCGGTCTCCTCGTTTGCAATGACATTGGTTATGTCCGCCCGGAAGCTTCCGATCTGCTTTGCTACCGCTGCGGCGTAAGCGCGGATTTCCGCCGGGCCGGTCAAAATTCCGTCAGGGCGGTTCACACGCTTCACGACGGCATTACTCATATGCGTCGCGCCGGAGGCATAGAGCGCCGCCACCCGATCCGGATCGAGGCTCTGCCATGCGGCCCGCCAGGCTGCGACCATTGAGGGTAGATCCATCGGCGTTCCTCCCTGTCGATTGGGAAGGAAGTCTAATGCAGTGCCGTCATAAAGGGCAATATTGCTGACCTAATTAGACAGGCAGATGGATTATGGCGCGCAGGCCGCCCATAGGACTGCGAGAAAGGGTGATGTCGCCGCCATGCCCGCGGGCAATATCGCGTGCAATGGCGAGGCCGAGGCCGGTGCCGCCCTTGTCGAGGTTGCGGGCGGCGTCGAGCCGGTAGAAAGGCCGGAAAACTTCTTCGAGTTGCTCCTCTGGGATGCCTTCACCATCGTCATCCACAAGGATATCTATGCTGCCGCCACCACCGTCCGTTTCCGCATCCCGGATAGCTGTAACCCATACGTGTTCTGCATACTTTCCGGCGTTGTCGATGACGTTCGTCAGGCAACGTTTGAAGGCATTGCGGCGGAGCGGCAAGGTCAGGTCGCCATGGAATTCAAGGCGGACATCGTGCCCCTTGCGATGACTATCGTCGCGTACTTCCTCGATCAGTTCACCGAGATCCGTTTCTTCCGATGCTTCGCCCTGATGGCCGCGCGCGAATTCGAGATAGTCGTCGAGCATACGTTCCATCTCGGCGACGTCTTCGCGAAGCTCGATGAATTCCGGGCTGTCGCCGAGCATGGCAAGCTGCAGCTTGAAGCGCGTCAGTGGGGTGCGCAGGTCATGGCTGACACCGGCGAGCATGGCGGTGCGTTGCTCGATCTGGCGTTCAATTCGTGCACGCATTTCCATGAAGGCCTGGGCGGCGCGTCTCACTTCCGATGCGCCCTGAGGCCTGTAGTTTGCAACATCGCGACCCATGCCGAAGGATTCGGCTGCTTCTGCCAGTCTTTCGATGGGGCGGATCTGGTTTCTCAGAAAAAGAAGTGCAACGACAAGCAGCACAATCGAAGTGCTGAACATCCAGACAAGGAAGATATGCGAGTTGGACGCATATACATGCGAGGCGGGGGTCAGCACACGCATCACCCCTCCATCATAGGCGATACGGATGTCGACATATTCAGTGTAGTTCGCGGTGTTGATCCAGTATGGGCGGGTGATACGTCTGCGCAATTCGTCGTTCAGCGAATCCGCGAGCAAGCCTGACGTCGAGGAAGGCGTTTCAGGAAGTTCCTCTCCATCGAGGAAGGCGACAGGCAGCCCCAGATCATGCCCGGCTCGGGCTGAAATGCGTGTTGCCCGTTCCGGTGTTGGGTTTTCCTGATAGTCGCTCAGTAACAGAGCGATTTCGGCGACCGTTTTTGCGGAAAGCCGCTCGGTTACGAGTTGCCAGTGCCGTTCCAGAAAAACGTAGGTGACGACGAACTGGAGCAGCACCATCGGCGCGACGATGATGATCAGTGAACGCCAGTAGAGTCCGCGCGGCATTGCCCTCTTGAGCAACAGAAACGGATGCACACGCAAATGGCTTTCTTCGCGTGGAGGTGGAGCGCCTGCATGTTCGCCGGTCCTTGTTTCGGTCATCGTGGGGTCAATCCGGCATGAGTGCGTAGCCTTCACCGCGCACAGTTTGCAGGTAGAGCGGATTCTTCGGGTCGGCTTCCAGTTTCCGGCGCAGACGATTGATCTGGACGTCGATCGAGCGCTCGGCCGCTTCATTATCGCAAAGGTCCAGACGTGAGAGAGGCTTTCCGGGATTTGCGGCGAAAATGCGCATGAGCTGTACTTCGCGCGTGGTCAGCCGGATCAGACGGTCGCCATGCCATAGTTCGCCGCGTGTGACGTTGAAACGGCAGGGGCCGAGCGAAAGTTCGTCATGTTTGCGCATGCCCGGCGCCTGAGTGCGGCGAAGGATGGTGCCGATCCGAAGTAGAAGTTCGCGTGGCTCGAAGGGCTTTGCGAGGTAATCGTCCACACCACGTTCCAGGCCGTCGATGCGGTCGCTCGCTTCGCCGCGCGCCGTCAGCATGAGGATGGGAACATTGGACGTACGGCGAAGATCGCCCGTGAGATCGAGACCGCTTTCGCCCGGCATCATCACGTCGAGGACGAGAAGGTCGAAAGACATGCCTTGAAGCCTTGCCCGTGCTTCCGCAGCGTGTTCCGCCGTGGTTACGCGGTAGCCGCTGTCTGAGAGATAGCGCTTCAGAAGCTCACGGATACGTCTGTCATCGTCGACGATCAGGATATGCGGCGCGTCATCCGCGGGCGCGACCTTCGTGCCCTCCTGGCGGTTTACCCTTGTCGTGTCGTCGGCGTGTGCCATGCGTTCTCCGCTGCCCATGTCAGCGCTGTCCACTCGCGGCTCTGGCGATACGGCGTTCCACTTCGGGCCTGTCTTCGTCGTTTACCAGCTGAAGCATGATCGTTCGCCACGCATCTTCTGCGCTGGGGCCCGCCTTTGCGAACGCAGCCGCAACGCGACGGCGCTGCGGTGCCGCCAGACGCTCCTCAAGCTCGCGGCCGGATGCCGTGAGATATAGAAGCCGCTGCCGCCGGTCCTGTTTGCCCGTTTCCTGCTCGATAAAGCCACGCTCGATCAATTGCTTCAATACGCGGGCGAGGCTCTGCTTCGTGATCCGCAAGATGTTAAGGAGTTCCGCGACGGTGATGCCGGGATTGCGGCCCACGAAATGAACCACGCGATGATGAGCGCGGCCAAAATCATATTGAGTGAGAATTTCGTCAGGATCGCTGATGAAGTCCCGATAGGCGAAGAACAACAGCTCTATCGCCTCGGTCAGGCGGTCCGCCTCTGTGAAGGGACGGGCGAGCGGCGCTTTTCCGCGCGATTTCACAGGTGTCACCATTTTATGTCAGTCATGTTGACATATTTTCCGCTAAATGCTACCTCTTGCAAACTGCATGAGACAGAATGGGCGTCCGAGATGGGCAGATCGAATCTGCCAGCCAATATAAGGATGTTCGCCCGAGAAAGCTGTCTTCGGCAAATTCTCCCGTGAAAGGGCCCGTGAGCCCCGGTGCGCCAAGTGGCTTGTCCGGGAGCTTCGGAAATACACCAGGAAATCAGGGTCATGGCAGACATTCCCTTCGACAAACGCGACGGCTTCATCTGGTTCAATGGAGAGCTTCTTCCCTGGGCAGATGCCAAGGTGCATGTGCTCACGCACGGGCTGCATTATGCAAGCTGCGTGTTCGAAGGGTGCCGGATGTATGGCGGTGAAATTTTCAAGCTGCGTGAACATTCGGAACGGCTGATCAAGTCGGCCGACATTCTCGGTTTCAAGATTCCCTATAGCGTCGAAGAGATCGACGAAGCGTGCATCGCTGCCGTGCGGGCGCAGGGGCTGACCGATGGCTATCTCCGTCCGGTGGCGTGGCGCGGCAGCGAAATGATGGGCGTCAGTGCACAGAAGAACAAGATCAATTTCGCCGTCGCCGCGTGGGAATGGCCTTCCTATTTCGACCCCGAGCAACGCAAGACCGGTATCCGTCTCGACATCGCGCAGTACAAGCGTCCGTCGCCGGAAACTGCGCCTTCAATGTCAAAGGCTGCCGGCCTTTACATGATCTGCACGATCTCGAAGCATGCGGCCGAGAACAAGGGGTACGCCGACGCGCTGATGTATGACTATCGCGGCTATGTCGCGGAAGCTACGGGCGCAAACATCTTCTTCGTCAAGGATGGCGTCATTCATACACCGACGCCAGACTGTTTCCTCGACGGTATCACGCGTCAGACCGTGATTGGACTTGCGAAGGCGCGCGGCTACGAGGTGATTGAACGGCACATCAAGCCGGAAGAGCTTCCTGATTTTTCGGAATGCTTCATTACGGGTACCGCAGCGGAAGTGACGCCGGTCGGCGAGATCGGTCCGCACAAGTATACGCCGGGCGAGATTTCGAATAATCTGCATGAAGACTATATTGCCGCGGTTCACGCGCATCAGACGCGTGCAAAGGCGGCGAACGGCTAAGCTTTTTCGCCAAGGGTGAGAGCAATCAAGGGCGGTCTTCGGGCCGCCCTTTTTGCTGGCCGGCGGATGGATCGAGAGCAGAAAACGGGGATAAACAGGCCCGACTGTCATCGAAACGTCACGAAACCGTCACAAATCCCATTTGGCGGCCGCGTCGCCATCGCTCTCCCGGGCATCGACCCAATGCGCCTCACCATCCTTGTCCTCGCGTTTCCAGAAGGGTGCGCGGGTTTTCAAGTAATCCATCAAAAACGAGGCTGCCTCGAAGGCGGCCTGACGGTGAGGGGAGGCGGTGACGACGAGGACGATGTTATCCCCGGGCATGAGCTTGCCGACGCGGTGGATGATGAGGCTTGCCTGAAGCGGCCATCGCTCGTTGGCTTCCTGCTCGATGCGGGCAAGCTCCTTTTCGGTCATGCCGGGATAATGTTCCAGCTCCATCGAGGCGACGGTGCCGTCATTCGCATCGCGCACGAGGCCGGAGAAGGTGACGAGCGCCCCGATATCGGTGCGGCCTTTCGTCAGTGCGGCGACCTCGGTGCCGATGTCGAAGTCTTCGGCCTGGACACGGATCATCGGATCAGCCGCCGGTGACGGGAGGAAAGAAGGCGATCTCGGTGGCCCCCTGAACGGAGGTGTCGAAATCGCCATGTTCCTGATCGACGGCACAGCGGATGACGGAAAGGTCCGCGAAGGCGGCCTCGTATCCTTCGCCGCGCGTCTTCAGCCATGAGATGACGTCGGAGACATCGCGCACTTCGCCGGGCAGCGTCACATCTTCCTGCGAGATGCCGGCTTTCTGTTTCACCCAAGCGAAATAGAGCAGTCTCACATCCGGCCGTCCCGTTCTGCGGCAGCCGCCGTCGAGGGCGCTGGCGGTGTCTTTCCCGGCTTGTCGTCGCCGAGGTGTTTAACGCCCGCGCGGAAATAATCGATGCCGGTGTAGAGGGTCAGGATGGCGGCAGCCCAGAGGAGTGTGATCCCGGTCTCGATGGTTCCGGGCACGATCTTGTCGGCGGCGGGACCGGCAAGCAGAAAGCCGAGGGCAACCATCTGGATCGCCGTCTTCCATTTTGCAAGTTGGGTCACGGGTACGCTGACGCGCAGCTCGGCGAGGAACTCGCGCAAGCCCGACACGAGAATTTCTCGGCACAGAATGATGATCGCCGCCCAGAGCGAGAAACCCGCGATGACGTCCTGCCAGGTGAGTGCGATCAGCACCACGGCAACAAGCAGCTTGTCGGCAATCGGGTCCAGCATGCGCCCGAGATTGGATTGCTGCTCCCATGCGCGGGCGATATAGCCGTCGAAGAAATCGGTAATGGCCGCGATGATGAAGAGTGCAAGCGCCGTCCAGTGCGCAGCGTCGCCCGGAATGTAGAAACACACGACAATGGCGGGCACCAATGCGATGCGGAAATAGGTCAACAGGTTCGGTAAATTGGTCGCCATGCGCAGTCAGCTCCGGTTTGCTCATGCCAGCTTAGCATCCCTCACGGCGATGTCGCGAGGGGAAGAAGCACATTCAAGGTCGTGCGACCCCCCTAAACCGGCTGTCCCGTCACTGGTTGCACTCGGACGATCATCCGGCGGTCATCCGTCCGGGTTTCCGTGAAAGTGATCGTAAATGGCACGTGCAACCCTGGCGCTGATACCGTCCACGGCTTCGAGATCGGAAAGACCGGCGCGAGCGACGGCGCGGGCGGAACCGAAATGCTGCAACAGGGCCCGTTTGCGGCCGGGCCCGACGCCGGGAACCTCATCC
>AZIJ01015941.1_pt1 | contig 19932 bp, 23 predicted proteins | sample 359151 | NCBI WGS metagenome assembly AZIJ01 (sample SAMN02429718, study PRJNA222666) | marine sediment metagenome | biome: Sediment sample; isolation source: enrichment culture of sample MGS-ElMAX(UA) from oil contaminated site at the... | place: Egypt: El Max | collected 2013-01-23 | depth 9.22 m m | reverse complement strand
TTATGGCTGGTGCCGTTTGTGCTTTTGGCGGCTGAGGAATCGCGCGTGCGGTCGCCGTCATATCCCGAAGGAACGTCATCATGGAACAGACCAAGAAAAAGCAACAGGAATTCGGTGAAGATCCGCTTGCCGTGCGCGAAACCGATCACTATCAGCACGAATACACCGAATCCTTTGTTGAAAAATGGGACGACCTGATCGATTGGGAGAGCCGCGCGAAAAGTGAAGGGGAGTTCTTCATCGACATCCTCAGGAAGCGCGGGAAGCACAAGATTCTCGATGTCGCAACGGGAACGGGATTCAATTCCGTGCAGCTTCTAAAGGCAGGCTTCGATGTGACGAGCGTCGACGGCGCTGCGGAAATGCTCTCGAAAGCTTTCGGAAATGCGCGTGATCATGGCTTTGTCATGCAGACGGTTCATGCGGACTGGCGCTGGCTCAACAAGGATGTTCACGGAAAATACGACGCGATTATCTGCCTCGGTAACTCGTTCACGCATCTTTTCGAAGAAAAGGATCGTCGTCGTGCGCTTGCCGAGTTCTATGCGGCGCTGAAGCATGACGGCATCCTTATCCTTGATCAGCGCAACTATGACGCCATCCTCGACCGCGGCTTCAGCACGAAGCACAAATATTATTACTGCGGAGACCAGGTGACGGCCGAGCCGGAACATGTCGACGATTCTCTGGCGCGCTTCCGTTACACGTTCCCGGACGACAGCGTCTATCACCTGAACATGTTCCCGCTGCGCAAGGCCTATACGCGCCGCCTCATGCACGAAATCGGCTTCCAGAAGGTCGTCACCTACGGTGATTTCGAAGAAGACTACAAAGACGAAGATGCCGACTTCTTCATTCACGTTGCGGAGAAAACCTATAATGACGAGTAAATCGAACGCTGTCGCTCAGGCAGAAGCCTATTACGACAGTCCGGACGCGGACTCGTTCTACTTCACCATCTGGGGTGGTGAAGACATCCATATCGGGATGTACAAGGACGATAATGAGCCGATCGTCCCTGCGAGCCATCGTAACGACGAGACGCTGGCATCGATGCTCGACGGCATTGATGCGAACACCGTCGTTCTTGACATCGGCGCGGGATATGGCGGCGCCGCGCGGCATCTCGCCAAGACCTATGGCTGCAAGGTCATCTGCGTAAACATCAGCGAGAAGCAGAACACTCTCAATCGCGAGCTGAACAAGAAGGCCGGCCTTGAGGACAAGATCGAAGTTCTTTACGGCGATTTTGAAGCCATCCCGGCCGAGGACAACACCGTTGACGTTGTGTGGTCGCAGGATGCGATCCTGCACAGCGGCAATCGTCCGCGTGTGCTCGACGAAGTGAAGCGTGTGCTGAAGCCCGGTGGCCAGTTCATCTTCACCGATCCGATGCAGTCGGATGATTGCCCGGAAGGTGTGCTTCAGCCGATCCTCGATCGTATCCATCTCGAAACGCTGGGCAGCTTCGGCTTCTACGACAGGGAACTGACGGCACGCGGTTTCGAGAAGGTGGACGTCAAGGAGATGACGCACCAGCTTCGCCGTCACTATTGGCGCGTTGGCGAGGAACTCAAGGCGAATTATGAGCGGCTGACCAAGGGCTCGAGCACGACCTATCTCGACAACATGATCAAGGGGCTCGGCCACTGGGTCGATGGCGCGGACAAGGGCTATCTCGCCTGGGGCGTCATGCATTACCGCTTGGCAAAGTAAGCCGGGAGACCTAGATTTCCCGTTGCCGGAGCTTTTTCCGGCACTCAAGGATCGAATGATGACGCAGTCGGCTCACATGCAGGGCAACTGGTGGACCACCCGGAGGGTGGCCCCGTAACGTCGTCTGTTTGCGATCGTACCGGACAAGGCCGCCCCCTCTGGAGGCGGCCTTTTCGTTTGAGATATTCATCGGAAAGCGCTTCCAGGTGCGGCCGGGCCGGCAGCCAAGGAGAAGCGAGATGAAAGCCTGTGTCAGCGAATCCCCGAGGGAGTTCGAGCTCGACGGTGTCGTGCCCTGGGGCAGGCGGCTGTGGGAGTATCGTGCATTTTTCGGACTTGGCGATCTTGCGTCCTGCGTCCCGATGCTGGATGCAGGGGGCGGCCCTTCCTCCTTTGCCGCAGAGGCGGCTGCCGCCGGGCGTCCCGTTATTGCCGCCGATCCGGTTTATGCGCTTGAGCCGGAGGATATAAGCCAGCGCTTCGAGGAAACCGCGAACGCCATGCGAGCGGGAATGCGGCGAGCATCCTATCGCTTCAACTGGAGCCAGTACGGTTCGGAAGCTGCCGTTCACAGGATTCGGCGGGAGGCGCTGGATCTTTTTTTGGCGGACTTTGAAGCGGGGAAAGCGGACGGGCGTTATGTGCCGGCGTCGCTGCCATTTCTTCCATTCAATGATGGCTCTTTCCGTCTCGCGCTTGTCTCGCATCTATTGTTTCTCTACGGAGACGATCTTGATTTCGGCTTTCACCTCGCGGCGCTCCGCGAGTTGCTGCGTGTCGCAGAAGAAGTGCGGGTTTTCCCGCTTGTCAATCTGGACGGGTTGCCTTCGAGCCATCTGCCGGGTGTCATGAATGAGCTGCGGCGGGGTGGTGCCGAAGTCGATATCGTTCCCGTGCCATTTGAATTCCAGAAGGGGGCGACGCGAATGCTCCGTGTACGCTGTGCCTAGAGTTTTTCGGTGGCGAGGAACTCGTCAATGGCAGCAAGTACTTCTGGCTCGTCTAGGAACGGCGCATGGCCCCTGTCCTTTGCGACCACGCTCTTCATGGCGGGGTTGGCTTCGGTCATGCGGGCCACAATGTCCGCGGTCAGGATGTCGGAGTTTTCCCCGCGTATGGCGAGAAGCGGCATCTGGGAGAGGGACTTGAACTGAGGCCAGAGGGTGGGGATTTCGCCTTTCGATGCTTCAAGTTCCTTGCGCATGGCTGTGCCGATTTTCGGATCGTAGTCCATCTTCGGCGCGGCATGTTCTTCCGCGAAGGTGCGGTGCGCGAATGCGCGCCAGGCTTCGGCGGACAGGTTCGGGAATTCACGCTCGTTCATCATGCGAAGCTTCACGGCGGCTTCGTCCCATGTCTTCGGTATTTCCGTGACGCCGACATAGCTAGCGATGCGTGCAATGCCTTTTGGCTCCACTTCGGGGCCGATGTCATTCAGTATTGCGGCCTTGATGACGTTTGGTCGGAAGGCGGCAAGCGCCATGATGATCAGACCGCCGCGCGATGTGCCGGCAAAGACGGCCTGGCCGACGCCGGCAGCACCCATCAGGTCGAGCGTGTCCATCATTTCATGAGCCGGCGTGTAGTCCGACCAGTTGTCGCAATAACCGGACCGGCCGCGGCCTCGCAGATCCGGGCAGATGACGCGGCGGCTGGCCGAGAGATGTTCGGCAAGCGGTTCGAAGTCTTTCGAGTTTCGCGTCAGACCGGGAAGGCAGATGACCGGCGTACCGGGGGCCGTACGCTCGCCATAGTCTCGTGCGTAGAGCTTCAGTCCGTCCTGACTTGTGTAGAAAAGGTCGCGATGAGAGGGCGGCATGGAGGGCTCCGCGAATATGGGGAGAGATCATGGTGGAGAGGGACAGCCCCCGCAAGCCTTCACGAATCGCGGGCGGCGATCCGCTCCAGTTGGCCCCGGATTTAGTTGTCTCCGGCTTCGACGACAGGCGCCATCGCGCCTTCCGCGGGGGTCGCTATCGGCACTGGTGCATTCGATGCGGGCGAGGCGAGGGAAGGTGGCGCAAGCGGGACGTTCGATGGGCTCGGCGAGGGCGCGGGCGTCGTGATCGGCGTCGCGCCACGGTAGCGAACAAGGTCGGCTTCTATGCGCACGGGTTCCGTCTGTCCGCTCAGGCGTCCGCGATAGACTTCGAGATTTTCCATCACGCGCTGCACGTAATTGCGTGTTTCGGAAAAGGGGATGCTCTCGATCCAGTCGATCGGATCGACGGCCGTCGAGCGGGGATCGCCATACTGGGTTACCCATTGGCGGACGCGCGATGCGCCGGCGTTATAGGCGGCGATGCTCATGATGTAGGAGCCGGAAAATTCATTTTCCACGAGATCGCCGAGATGGGCAGCGCCAAGCGTTGCGTTATAGACGGGATCGGTGAGCCTTGCGGATGAGTAGGGCAGGCCGACCTGGCCCGCGACCATACGCGCCGTGCGCGGCATAAGCTGCATCAAACCGCGCGCACCTGCCGGGCTGAGGGCTTGGGGGTCGAATTCGCTCTCCTGGCGCGACAGACCATAGACCAGAGCCGTTTCGACGGGCGGCCCGCGATGCGTCCATTTCGGCATGGCCTCCGTCGGATAGGCATAGTCGGTGAGCACTATGTTGCGGCGCGCGGCGGCCTTTGCGATGCGCAGAGAGAGCTTGCGGTCACCGAAGGAGAGCGCGAGATCGGAAAGGACGGCGATCTCGGCGGGATCGTCGATGATGTCCGCAAGATGCAGCATGAAGGTCCAGCGGGTTTTCTCCCGGTCGAGATCCTGCAGGATGCGTGCGGCATGGACGAGCTCGCGGCTGTCGAAGCGTTTTTTCACGTCGCCGGTTCGGGCGGGCGTTCCCGGCAGACGGAGCTTGCCGTCGCTGCCGCTGGATGCGAGGGCGGCTGTTGCGAGCTGCCCATAGAAAGTTGTCGGATAGGTGGCGGCCTGCCGATAATAAGTGGCAGCACTTTCCTTGTCGCCCGATGCGGAGGCTGCGCGTCCTGACCAGTATTCCGCGCGCGATTTGCTGATCGGCGTCGAGACGCCGCTGCTGAGCTTGCGGAAGTGCGCCAGAGCCGCTTCCGGGCGGTTCAGATATTGAAGGCCGATCCAGCCTGCCATGAATTCGGCTTCCGCAAAATCGACACCTTCGGTGAGGCCGTTGCCGGCGGCGATCTTGTAGGCCTGTTCATAGAGGCCTTCGGACATGGCCTTGCGGGCGAGAATCTTGCGCTCCACCCACCAGCTATCGGGGCGCACCATTTTGTGCGGCTCGGTAGGGGCCGTGAGAAGGAGCGGCAGGGCGGTGTGCGCATTGCCGCGACGGCGCTCATATCGCACCTGATCGTACAGCAGTCCGGCATCTGTCCGCAGAGATGCAGGCACTTGCGACAGGGCGGAGGGCGCCTTGCTCGATCCGGTGATGAACTGGATACGTGCGTCGGTAAGGGCACGTTCGGCCTGCCCAACCAGCGCAGCAGTGGTGCGGGCGTCGCCGGTGCGCCGTTCCCAGAGAAGGCGGGCAAGGCGCGCTTGCTGTGCTTCGGTGTTCAGATAGCGGCCATAAGCGGCCAGGATTTCCTTTTGCCGGGAAGTGCTGAAGTCGTTCTCGATCCATGCGCGACGGATCCATTCGGCACCTTCGTCCTGACGGCCAGCCTCCAGGAGCGTCTTGCCATAGCGGATACGGCCTTCGCCTGTCCTGGGCGGATGCTCGACAAACCAGGCGATGATGTCGTCGCCCGACATCGGATAGGCGAGGAGGGCTTTTTCTGCCCGAATTTCGAGGATGTAGAGCCGCGGCCAGTCGGGATTCTGCTCCATGAAGGTGACGATTTCGGCAAAGGTCGCTGTACTGGAGTCGGAGAGAAGCCGTGTCCAGACGATGAGCTTTGCAGCCGTCGGGTCGCTTATCTGGGAGCGGAAACGGTTTGCCGAAACCCAGTTGCCGCGGTCGACCTCATTGAAGGCGGCGCGGGCGGCCATCATGTCCGCTGCGCTCAGACCGGAGAAGGTTCCCGCTGTGGCGGTCGGGGCCTGGGGAGCCGCGAGGAGGGGCTCCGATGCGCTTGCCGCCTGGAGCTGGGTGCCCCCGGGACGAGGCAGCGGCAGCGCGGCGGAAGCCGCTGCGGAAACTGCGCAAGCGAAAAAGACCGCAGCCACCATGGCAGCCGCGAGGCGAGGAAGTCTGAAGCTGGAATCAGTCCGCAAGGCGCAAACCCGATACAAAGTTTCCGAACCGCTCTCGGGCCAGCCCGGCGGGGGGCCTTGGGTTCGTCAATAGCGCGGTAAATCTGGCGTGAAACGCTGCAACGCTCAGATAATCCACCATTGAGTCTACTCATGTGCTAACACGCGCCGCAATAGGCCATATGCGCCGGAACCGGCGGTTTCTTGCCGGGTTTGCCGCTTATGGTTATCTTGCGCGCCTTCGGGAGCACCCCATCCGCGCAAATCGGGGAAACGGAGCCTAAAGCCATGTTCAAGGGATCGTTCGTCGCACTCATTACACCGTTCAAGGACGGCAAGGTGGATGAGGCTGCGTTCGTCAAACTGGTGGAATGGCAGATCGAGCAGGGCACGCACGGCCTTGTTCCCTGCGGGACGACGGGTGAATCGCCCACACTTTCCCATGACGAGCATAAGCGCGTTGTGGAACTCTGCATCGAAACGGCGCGGGGCCGCGTGCCCGTGATCGCCGGGGCGGGGTCCAACAACACTGTGGAGGCGATCGAGCTGACGGCCTTTGCCAAGGAGGCGGGCGCGGATGCCGTGCTCAGCGTGACCGGCTATTACAACAAGCCCTCGCAGGAAGGCATCTACCAGCACTTCAAGGCGGTGAACGACGCGGTCGATATTCCGATCATCCTCTACAATATCCCCGGGCGAACCATCGTGGATATTTCGCTTGAAACCATGACGCGGCTCTTTGCGTTGAAGAATATCGTGGGAGTGAAGGATGCGACGGCGAACCTTGCGCGAGTGAGCCAGCAACGCCAAATGATGGGTGCAGAATTTTGTCAGCTTTCGGGCGAGGATGCGACCGCGCTCGGGTTCAATGCGCATGGCGGCGTGGGCTGCATTTCCGTCACGGCGAATATTGCGCCGGCGCTTTGTGCGGAATTCCAGCAAGCGACGCTTGCGGGGGACTTCGCAAAGGCGCTTGAAATTCAGGACCGGCTGATGCCGCTTCACACGGCGCTGTTCCTCGACCCGAACCCGGCGCCTGCCAAGTATGCGGCCCATCTGCTGGGGTTCTGCGAGAATGAGCTGCGGCTGCCGCTGGTGCCGGCCAGTTCGGGAACCGAGGAAAAAGTGCGCAGCGCCATGCAGCATGCTGGCCTGCTTAATTGACGCGCCAGAGATCGGTGGCGAGCTAGAAATCGGAGAGCAATGTCCTCCAAGAGTGGTGGCGCCAAACGGAAGGCCGTGGATGGCCAGAAGATCATTGCGGATAACCGCAAGGCGCGCTTCAACTACAGCATAGGCGAGACTTTCGAAGCCGGCATCGAGCTCAAGGGCAGCGAGGTGAAGTCTTTGCGCGTGGGGCAAGGCAGTCTCAACGAGGCTTATGCCCAGGCGACGCGCGACGGCGAGATCATGCTCGTGAACGCCTATATCCCCGTCTATCTGCAGGCCAATCAGTTCAATCACGAGACGCGGCGGCCCCGCAAACTCCTCCTGCACAGGCGCGAGATCGACAAGCTGATCGCGGCCGTTCAGCGGCAGGGCATGACCATTGTGCCGTTGCGGATGTATTTTAACGATCAGGGCCTCGTTAAGGTCGAGATCGGGCTCGCGCAGGGCAAGAAGCTCGCCGACAAGCGCGAGACGCTGAAGGAACGGAGCTGGGAGCGCGACAAGGCACGACTGCTCAGGGAAAAAGGCTGAGGAGAGCCATGAGCGAGGACGGAAGCGGCGAAGGCCTGATCGGACGGATCAAGGAAAAGCTGATCCGCACCAAGCAGAAGACGGCGGCGGAAGGCCGGCATCTTACCGGCGCGCCGGACGAGGCCCATGCGCGCCGCCTGCCGCCCGGACAGAATCTCGTCAAGAAATGGCCGGTGCTCGACCTCGGCATCCAACCCGATATTCCGAAGCAGGAATGGTCGCTTGAGGTCACGGGGCTTGTTGCCAATCCTGCCAGCTGGAATTTCGAGGATTTTCTCAAGCTGCCGCAGTCGCAATTCACGAGCGACATTCACTGCGTCACGACCTGGAGCCTTTACGACAATCGCTGGGATGGCGTGGCGGCGCGGACAATCCTTGAACTCGTGCAGCCGCGTCCCGAAGCGCGTCATGTGATCTTTCATGCCCATGACGGCTACACTACCAATATCCGGCGGGAGGTCTTCGAGGAGCCGGACGTCATCATTGCGCATAGCTGGGAGGGCAAGCCGCTGACCCGCGAGCATGGCGGGCCTGTACGCGCCGTGGTGCCGAAGTGGTATTTCTGGAAGAGTGCGAAGTGGCTTCGGACGATCGAGTTCAGCGATGTCGACAAGCCTGGCTTCTGGGAACAGAACGGCTATCACAACGAAGCTGATCCGTGGAAGGAAGAGCGCTACAGCTAGGGTTCTTCAATCGCCGATATGTGCGCGTACGGCACGAAAGACATCGTGGAACATTTCCGGTGTGAGGCGGCGCGTATTCGTGTTGTAGCGCGAGCAGTGATAACTGTCGAAGAGACGAAGGCCCGAGCCCAGATCATGCTGCGCGCCGTGACCGAAGGCGGCGGTGCTTTTCTTCATCCCCTGCGCGGAGAGAACCGCATCATGCGCGATGCGGCCAAGCGCGAGGATAACTTCCAGGTTCGGTAGCGCAGCAATGCGCGCCTTGAAAAACCCGAGGCAGGTCTTCGCTTCGGCGGGCGTTGGCTTGTTCTGTGGCGGCACGCAGCGCACGGCGTTGGTGATCATCGTATCGATGAGTTCGAGCCCGTCATCGGGACGCGCATCATAGGTGCCACGGGCAAAGCCAAATTCGAGAAGTGTTCCGTAAAGCAGGTCGCCCGCGAAATCGCCCGTGAAGGGGCGGCCCGTGCGGTTCGCTCCCTGAACGCCCGGCGCCAGACCGACAATCAGCAGGCGCGCCTTCTCGGTGCCGAAAGACGGGACGGGCGCATTGAACCAGTCGGGATGGGCGGCCTGGTTCGCCTCGCGATAGGCGACAAGCCGGGGACAAAGCGGGCAGTCGAGCGGTGCTTCGGCTTCGAAAGAGGTGAGAGAGGCGCGATCAGGCACGTGTTGGCTGCCCGAGGTCGTCATCCTCGTCTTCGTCCTCGTCGTCATAATAGCCGTCGCCGTCATTGCGGACGGGCGAGGCGGTGGGGCGGTCCGAATGGCTGCGGCCGACGATGTCGCGGAGCGTTTCAAGGTCGATAAACTGATCGGCCTGGCGGCGGAGTTCGTCCGCAATCATGGGGGGCTGGCTGCGCATGGTCGAGACGACCGTCACGCGTTTGCCGCGCCGCTGGACCGCGTCCACGAGGCGGCGGAAATCTCCATCGCCGGAGAACAGAACCAGATGGTCGAGCTTGTCGGCGATTTCGAGCGCGTCGATGGCGAGCTCGATATCCATATTTCCCTTGATGCGGCGGCGGCCATTTGCATCGGTGAATTCCTTCGCAGGCTTGGTAACGACGGCATAGCCGTTGTAGTCGAGCCAGTCGATAAGGGGGCGCAGCGGCGAATATTCCTGATCCTCAAGGAGGGCGGTGTAGTAAAAGGCGCGGACAAGCGTACCCTTTTCGCGAAAATGGCTGAGGAGACGCCTGTAGTCGATATCGAAGCCGAGACCGCGGGCAGCCGAATAAAGATTTGCACCGTCAATGAATAGAGCGACACGCTCGTGCGGATAAAAGATCATTCATGAACTCCCGGGCCCAAGGGCCCTTACAACAACAAATACCGGCAAAAAATACGGGTTCAGGTCCGGTGAGCTGAAACGGTAAAAGAGGAATATGACCGAAGATCATGATTCCGCAAGTTAAGGGGCCCCCCAGGTTGTGCATTCGGGAAACCATGCGAGACCGTCATGTCTGACCGGATTCTGGTGGCTCTCGGCGGCAACCAACCGAGCGTAGAGGGACCGCCCGCGGCGACATTGCGCGCCGCGCTGGCGATGATGCCGGGCTTCGGTGTCAAAGTTGTGTCGGTCGCGCCGTTTTACCAGACACCGGCGCTGGCAGGTTACATACAGCCGGATTACGTGAATTCTGTGGCTTTGATCGAGGCCGCCGATCCGCCCCAGGTACTGCTCGACAAGCTGCACCGGATAGAGGCCTTGTTCGGGCGTGTTCGGCGGGAGCGTTGGGCACCGCGACCGCTCGATCTAGATCTTCTCGATTTTCGGGGTGAAGTGGTGCCTGCGGAAGGACCCCGAGGCGTCGATGCCGGGGCCGGCCCCCTGCCGCTTGCGCTTCCCCATCCCGGAATTGCGGCACGAGCCTTTGTTCTCATCCCGCTTCGCGATGTGGCGCCCGACTGGCGTCATCCGGTAATGGGGAAGAGCGTCGGGGAACTGATTGACGCGCTGCCCGAAGCCGAAGTGCGGGCGATCCGGCCCCATAAAGGCTGAAATCGTCGCAGTTTGGGCCGTAAGAGCCTGTTCTGGCTTGCTTTATGTGGCCTCAACCCCTACATACAGGCCAAATCACTATCCTGCATACCGGAGTTTCAAATGGCCCGCGTGACCGTTGAAGATTGCGTCGACAAGGTGCCCAACCGATTTGAGCTGGTTCTGCTCTCGGCGCACCGCGCGCGTGCCATGTCGGCTGGCGCGGAACTGACCGTTGACCGCGACAACGACAAGAACCCTGTCGTGGCGCTCCGCGAGATAGCGGAAAAGACGATTACGCCGGAAGATCTCCGCGAAGACCTTATCGGCAGCTTGCAGAGCCGCGTCGAAACGGAAGAACCGGAAATCGAGAACATGCAGCTTCTCATGTCCGGTGAGGCGGCTGCCGAGGTTCAGGATACATTCGGTTCCGCAGAAGACAGCGGTGAACGAATGAGCGAGGAAGATCTTCTTCGTGCGATCCAGACCCAGATCGACTCACCGCAGCAGAAATCGGCAGATGCGGACGAAATGGACGGGGAAGACTGAGCCAGGGCGAGCAAGGCCGATTAGACGGCCTCAGGCCCAGACGTCATTCGGTTTAAGCGCCGCCCGGCCGCAAGGTGAGGGGCGGCGTTTTTCGTTTGAGCGAGGCGTTTCCCGTGAGACACGTTAGGAAGTTTGCAAGAGAGGACGACGGAGAATTTCAGGCATGTTGCGTCAGTATGAGCTCGTCGACCGCGTGCTCGGCTACGATCCGAAAGCGGACGAGGCCCTGATCAACCGTGCCTATGTCTATGCCATGAAGCAGCATGGCAGCCAGAAGCGCGCCAGCGGCGATCCCTATTTTTCCCATCCCATCGAAGTGGCCGGCATTCTGACCGACCTCAAGCTCGATACCGCGACCATCGTGACAGCGCTGCTGCACGATACGATCGAGGATACGGGCTCGACGATGGACGAACTGACGAAGCTTTTTGGCTCACAGGTCGCAGGGCTGGTCGATGGGGTGACCAAGCTCACCCGGATCGAGCTCACCTCGGAACGTTCCAAGCAAGCGGAGAACTTCCGCAAGTTCCTGCTCGCGATGTCGAACGATATCCGCGTATTGCTCGTGAAGCTTGCCGACCGACTTCACAATATGCGGACGCTGCATTTCATTTCATCGGCGGAAAAGCGTCAGCGCATCGCGCTTGAGACGATGGAAATCTATGCGCCGCTGGCTGGCCGCATGGGGATCCAGGAAATCCGCGAAGAGCTGGAAGATCTTGCCTTCAAGGAGCTCAATCCCGAAGCGCGCGAAGCCCTGATAAAGCGGCTCAACGAGTTCCGCGAGGCAAGTGGTGACTCGGTCAAGAAAATCGCGAAAGAAATCCAGGCGAAGCTCGAAGAAACCGGACTTTCCTGCGAAGTGCTGGGCCGTGAGAAGCGTCCCTATTCGATGTGGCGCAAGATGGAGCGGCGCGCCATTTCGCTTGAACAGCTTTCCGATATTTTCGGCTTCCGCGTGATCGTGGACGATGTGCCGGATTGCTATACCGCCGTTGGCGTTCTTCATACCAACTGGCGAATGGTGCCGGGCCGTTTCAAGGATTACATCTCGACGCCGAAGGCGAACGGTTATCGCTCGATCCACACGACGATGATCGGACCGGAGAAGAAGCGCGCCGAAGTGCAGGTTCGCACACGGAAGATGCACGAAATTGCCGAGTACGGTATTGCCGCACACTGGATCTACAAGGAAGGTCCGGGCGCGGATGCGTCGGGCGAATTTGCTGCCACGTTCCACTGGCTGCGCCAGCTGATCGAGATGCTGGAACACGGAGCCTCGCCGGAAGAGTTCCTGGAGCACACGAAGCTCCAGATGTATTCCGATCAGGTTTTCTGTTTTTCGCCGAAGGGGCTTCTGATCACGCTGCCGCGCGGTGCGACGCCTATCGATTTTGCCTATGCAGTGCATACCGATATTGGCGACACCTGCGTCGGCTGCAAGATCAACGGACGCCACATGCCGCTGCGCACGAAGCTCGAAAATGGCGATGAGGTCGAGATCATTCGCTCACAAGCCCAACGGCCTTCTCCCGCCTGGGAAGCCTTCGTGGCGACAGGCAAGGCACGTTCGGCGATCCGCCGCTCGATCCGCGCGACGAAGCAGGCAGAGTTCAGCCGTCTCGGACGGCAGATTCTGAAAGGGGCATTCGAGGCGGCGGGCAAGGACGGAAGCGACACGATCCTGGAACGCGCATTGGGCCCGCTTCGCAAGTCCGACCTCGACGAGCTGATGGCAGCCGTGGGTGATGGAACGCTGAGCGCGCATCAGGTGTTGCAGACGGTTTACCCCGCAGAGCAGCCGAAAAACGGGCGCAAGAGGCCGGTCAGGGGCAACGGCAAGGATGGTAATGACAGTGCGGTACGTGTAACGGGCCGCGCGGCGGGGCTGGTCATCAGCTTTGCGCCCGAGATGTTCCCGCTGCCGGGGGAGCGCATTGTGGGCATCATGATGCCGGGCGAGGGAATCACGATCTATCCGATCGATGCGCCCGCGCTCGAAGAGTTCGACGGCGAGACGATGCGCTGGATCGACGCAACCTGGGATATCGACCCCGAGCATCCGCAGACCTTTCCGGCGCGTCTCCGTGTGACTGCGAAAAACGAGGTGGGCTCCCTCGGACATATCGCCACGTTGATTGCCGACTATGGCAGCAACATCTCAAATCTTTCGCTCGCGCAGCGCGACATGGATTTCTACGACATCCAGATCGACCTCGATGTGAGAGACCTGAAACATCTGACGCGCATCATGTCTGCACTGAACGGACTTTCCTGCGTCAACACAGTCATCCGTCCGCGACGTTAGAGGGCGGCTCGTTTCCATATTTGAAGCCGGTGAAGAAAAGACATGGATCAAGAAAAGGTTTTGAAAGAGTTCGAGAAAGCGGGGGCTCTCCTTCGCGGGCACTTCATTCTTTCCTCCGGGCTTCACAGCCCGGTTTTTCTACAGAAGGCCCGCGTCTTCATGAACCCGGCGCGGACGTCGAAATTATGCAAGGCGCTCGCGAAAAAAATTGCGGAAGAGGTCGATGGGCCTGTCGATGCCATTGTTTCGCCCGCAGTCGGGGGCATTATTCCCGGTTATGAAACGGCGAGGCATATGAAAGTGCCTGCCATGTATGTGGAACGGGAGAACGGCGAATTCGTGCTCCGGCGCGGTTTTGAACTCAAGAAGGGCATGCGCGTTGTGATGGTCGAGGACATCGTGACGACGGGACTTTCGTCGCGCGAATGCATTGCATCGATCCGCAATACGGGCGCCAGAGTGGTGGCGGCAGCCTGCCTGATTGACCGTTCGGGCGGGAAGGCGAAGGTGGGCGTGAAGCTGATCTCGCTGGCCAAGATCGCCATTCCTGCCTATCCGGCGGACAAGCTGCCGAAAGAACTCGCCGCCATGCCGGCCGTGAAGCCGGGAAGCCGTCATCTGGCCTGAAGGAGCGTTACTCGTTGTTTCGCCGCCGCGTAGAGCTGCATCCGATTCAGAAACTGAGGGAGATCTTCTGGCCCCGTTCGGGCTGGAAGCGTACCCTTCAGTACGGGTGGCGGCGTGTCTGGCGGCTTTCAGGTACGCCGCATGCGATAGCGCTTGGCGTTGCGGCGGGCGCCTTTTCGTCCTGCACCCCCTTGTTCGGCTTCCATATACTGCTTGCGATGCTGATCGCCTGGGTATTGCGCGGAAACCTGATTGCGAGCGCCATCGGTACCTTTATCGGCAATCCGCTGACATTTCCCGCGATCTGGTTCGTTGTCTACGAGACAGGCCGCTACATGCTGGGGACGCCGGTGGCGGCAAATCCCGATGTCGCCGAAACGCTGCAACGCGCTCATGCCTTCGACATGGTTCTGCCGCTTCTGCTGCCGCTCACGGTCGGTGCAATCCCGGTCGGGGTCGTTCTCGGATGCGTTTCATATGTTCTGGCGCGGAGTGGGGTCGAGGCCTATCAGGCGCAAAGACGCAAGCTGCTTGCGGAGCGCGTCCTCTCGCGCAGCAGCACGACCGAGCAAGCCGGGCCGGAGCAGGCGGGCAAGCCGGGAACGGTCGAAACAAGGCGAGGAGACATGATATGAGCGGGAATGAGCCTGGATATCTGCGGCTCGGCGTCAATATCGATCATGTGGCGACGATCCGTAACGCGCGTGGCGGCGAACACCCGGATCCGGTGCGGGCGGCAAAACTTTCCGCCGCGGCGGGCGCGGAGGGCATAACAGCGCATCTGCGCGAGGACCGGCGGCATATCCGCGATGGCGATATTGCGCGGCTCAAGGACGAGGTGGGGCTGCCGCTCAACCTCGAAATGGCGGCGACGCCGGAAATGCTGAGCATTGCGCTTCGGCACCAGCCCCATGCCTGCTGCATCGTGCCCGAACGGCGCGAGGAAGTGACAACCGAAGGCGGGCTCGACGCGGCGGGGCTTCACAATCATCTCAAGCCGATCGTGGACCGGCTCCGCGAGGCGGATATCCGCGTTTCGCTCTTCATCAATGCCGACAGGCGGCAGCTCGAAGCGGCTGTATCGCTGGGCGCGCCCGTGGTGGAGCTGCATACGGGCGCCTATTGCGAAGCTGCCTTTGCGCGCGAAAACGCGAAGCGGGATGCAGAGCTGGCGCGGCTTGCCAAGGCGGCGCGCGATGGCGTGGCTCTCGGTCTGGAGGTCCATGCGGGCCACGGCCTGACCTTCGATACAGTCGCCCCCGTTGCCGCGATGCCTGAACTGGCCGAACTCAATATCGGGCACTTCCTGATCGGAGAAGCGATCTTCATCGGCCTTGAGGCGAGCATCCGGAAGATGCGTGCTGCGATGGATGAGGCCCGTGGTGGTGCGCGGGCCACGAAAACGAAAGACCAGGCATGATCATCGGTATCGGCAACGATCTCATCGACATCAGGCGGGTCGAGAAAACCCTGGAGCGTTTTGGCGACCGCTTCGTCGAGCGCATTTTCACGGATGTCGAGAGGCGGAAGTCAGAGGCGCGGCGGATGCGGGCAGCCTCCTATGCAAAGCGTTTCGCAGCCAAGGAGGCCTGTTCCAAGGCGCTCGGGACGGGCTTCCGGCGTGGTGTTTTCTGGCGGGATATGGGGGTCGTGAACCTTCGCGGCGGGCAACCGACCATGGCGCTGACGGGCGGTGCGCTGATCCGGCTCACCGAGATCACGCCCGAAGGCATGGAGCCTGTCATCCACCTCACGATTACCGATGATCACCCGCTGGCGCAGGCCTTTGTGATCATTTCGGCCGTTCCGAGTGGCTGATCGGCAGGGGAGACGGCGCGACGGATTGTGGTAAGGTCCGCCGTTTTTCGGGGGAAGCCGAGGGCGGTGAGCAGGAGTTGGAAGATGGCGATGAGTGAAAACGCAAAAAAGCTGCGGGGCAGCTCCTGGGCTGAAAATGCCCGGACGATTGCCTATGCGCTGCTGATTGCGCTGTTCATCCGGGCCTTCTTCTTCCAGCCCTTCTACATCCCGTCCAGCTCGATGGAATCCACGCTGCTGATCGGTGACTACCTCTTCGTTGCGAAGTATAGCTATGGCTATTCAAAGCACTCGCTGCCGTTCTCGCCGCCGCTCTTCAGCGGCCGCATTGCGGGCGACGATCCCGAGCGCGGCGATATCGTGGTGTTCAAGCAGCCGACCGACAATCACACCGATTTCATCAAGCGTGTCATAGGTTTACCAGGCGACACCGTGCAGATGAAGGCGGGTGTGCTCTACCTGAACGACAAGGCCGTGCCGCGCGTGCGCGTCGATGATTTCATCTATCGCGACCCGGCTGGCAATCTGCGCCGCATCCCGCAATATCGCGAAACGCTGCCGAACGGTGTCTCCTACATCACGCTCGACATGATGAGAGACAGCGTATGGGACAATACGGGCGTCTATGTCGTGCCGCAGGGCCACTATTTCATGATGGGTGACAATCGCGACAACTCCAGCGACAGCCGCGTGCCCGACGTGGTTGGCTATGTGCCCTTCGAGAATCTTGTGGGGAAGGCCGAGATCATCTTCTTCTCCGCGAATGGAAGCGCATCGTTCTGGGAAGTCTGGAAATGGCCGTGGGCCATCCGCTGGGACCGGATCGGCAAATGGGTAGAATGAGCGCCAAACTCGAAAAGAGATTGGGCCATAAATTCAATGAGTTGGGCCTTCTTTCTCAGGCTTTGACACACCCAAGCGCGGAGGGCGCGAACTACCAGCGCTTTGAATTTCTCGGCGACCGGGTACTGGGGCTCGTGATCGCGGACTGGCTGATGCGCGATTTTGCGGAGGCCGACGAAGGCGAATTGGCCATCAGATTCAATGCGTTGGTACGCAAGGAAGCCTGCGCGGAGGTGGCCGGACGGCTCGATCTCGGCACCCATATCGTCATGGGGGCAGGAGAAGAAAAGGCCGGAGGAAGGCAGAAAACCGCCATTCTCGGTGACGTATGCGAGGCGGTGATCGCGGCACTCTACCTCGATGGAGGCATCGAGCCGGCGCGCCGGATGATCGAGAAGGAATGGGCTTACCTCCTTGAAAAATCAGGGAAAGTCCGGCAAGACGCAAAGACGGCCTTGCAGGAATGGGCGCAGGCGCGGGGGCACCCGCTGCCAAACTACAAACTGATCGCCCGGACGGGCCCGGACCATGCCCCGGAATTTACCGTCGAGGTCCGGGTGGGGAGCGCCAAGCCATTGCAGGCGCGTGGAAATTCGAAACGGCAGGCCGAGCAGACAGCCGCACAGGCGATGCTTGAAGAGCTTGGCGCCTGGCCGGAACGGGGATAAGCCACCCCTCACTGTCATTGAAATGTCATTGAAACGTCACATGAACCACGAGTCAGAAACGAACACGGAAAAAGCGGGGACAAGCCGCTGCGGCTTTGTCGCCATCATCGGTGCGCCCAATGCGGGAAAATCCACGCTGCTGAACCAGCTCGTCGGATCGAAGGTGGCAATCGTCACGCACAAGGTGCAGACGACGCGCGCGCGCATCCGCGGCATTGCGATGGAAGGCGACACGCAGATCGTTTTCGTGGATACCCCCGGTATCTTCAAGCCGAAGCGTCGGCTCGACAAGGCGATGGTGGAAGCGGCCTGGGGCGGCGCGGGGGACGCGGACCTCGTGCTGCTGATGGTCGATGCCGAGCGTGAGCGGGCCGAAGACCTGGAGCGCATCCTCGAAGGGCTGAAGGCGCAGGACCGCAAAGCAGTCCTTGTGCTGAACAAGGTGGATGTGGCGAACCACGAGAAGCTGCTGAAACTCGCGCAGCGGCTCGACGCGACGGGGCTTTTCACCCGGACCTTCATGATTTCGGCGATGTCGGGCGACGGCGTTGACGACCTCAGGCGCTATATCGCGGGCGAAATGCCAAAGGGACCGTGGCATTATCCCGAAGACCAGGCGGCGGATGTGCCTCTGCGCTCGCTCGCGGCGGAGGTGACGCGCGAAAAGCTCTTCCTGCGGCTCCATGACGAGCTTCCCTATTCGCTGACCGTGGAAACGGAAAGCTGGGAGACGAAGAAGGACGGCTCGATTCGCATTCAACAGGTGATCTTCGTCGAGCGGGACAGCCAGAAGAAGATTGCGCTGGGCAAGGGCGGGCAAACGATCAAGACGGTCGGCCAGCTCGCGCGCGAAGAATTGCAGGAGATGCTGGAAACGAAGGTGCATCTATTCCTGTTCGTGAAGGTGCGCGAGAACTGGTCCGACGACCGCGAACGCTACCGCGAGATGGGTCTCGACTTCCCGGACAAGTAGAAAAGGCGCGCGGCTTCAGATCGACTTCTGGTTGACGCGGCGCGACAGCTCTTCCGCGCTTTCCTTGCGCTCGCTGTAACGGTCCACCAGATAGTCCGAGCGGTCGCGCAGGAGCAGTGTGAACTTCATGAGTTCCTCCATCACGTCGACAATGCGCTCGTAGAGCGCGGACGGCTTCATGCGGCCCTCCTCGTCGAACTCCAGAAAGGCTTTCGGCACCGAGGACTGGTTCGGGATCGTGAACAGCCGCATCCAGCGGCCAAGAACACGAAGCTGGTTGACGGCGTTGAAGGATTGCGAGCCGCCGCTGACCTGCATGACGGCGAGCGTCTTGCCCTGGGTCGGACGAACAGCGCCTATGGAGAGCGGAATCCAGTCGATCATGGTTTTCATGATGCCCGTCATGGCGCCATGACGCTCGGGCGAGCACCACACCATGCCTTCCGACCAGGTGACGAGATCGCGCAATTCGCGAACCTTCGGGTGGTCTTCATCCGCGTCCTCGGCCAGCGGCAGGCCGGAGGGATTGAAGATGCGCGTTTCGGCGCCAAGGCGGCGCAGGATGCGCGCGGCTTCCTCCGTTGCGAAGCGGCTGTAAGAGCGCTCGCGCACGGAACCGTAGAGCAGGAGAATGCGCGGCTTGTGCGTTGCGCGCGGGGCGGCGAAAAGGCGTTCCTCATCAATCGGGTTCAAGAGGGCTTCGTCGATATTGGGCAAAGTGTCGACAGGTTCAGACAAGGCGCTTTCCTTCCTTGTCGATGATCACTTCACCGTCTTCCTTGACGAAAGGACCAATAGCCGGGTTTTCGAGCAGGTCGAGGACGGCTTCCGAGGGGCGGCAAAGGCGCGTTCCCTTCGGCGTGACCACGACCGGCCGATTGATGAGGATGGGGTGCTTCAACATGAATCCGATGAGATCGCCGTCGCTCCATTTCGGGTCATCGAGGCCAAGTTCTTCATAGGGCGTGCCCTTGCGGCGAAGCAGGTCGCGCGGCGAAATTCCCATGTCCCGGATCAACTGGCGCAGCGTTTCTTCATCCGGCGGTGTTTCGAGATATTCGATGATTTCCGGTTTCGCGCCGCTCTGCCGGATCATGGCAAGTGTATTGCGCGACGTGCCGCAGGCGGGGTTGTGATAGATGGTAATGGACAAGGTTTTCTCCAGTCAGGCGGCGCGGCGGCGCGGCTTTTCGAGGGCGGCGAGGGCAGCATCGACGATACGGACGATGGCGGGCGGAATGTCGGGATTGCGGCGGTAGCGCACCCATTGCGCATCGCGACGATCCGTAACCAGCCCTGCGGCCTTGAGCACGCTCATGTGGCGGGACATACGCGACTGGGTTGCGTCGAGGGCGGACATGAGGTCGCAGACGCAATGCTCACCGCCGCGCCAGACGATCTGCATGGCGCGGAGCCGGGTGGGCTCGGCAAGGGCAGCGAGGATTTGCGGGACATCGGACATTCAGCTTATGTTCCTTTGCGCTTATGCGTTAATCCGCATTTAACGGGCAGGGCTGGTGAAGTCAAGATCTTCAGGGATGAAGTGCGCTGATACAGGCAGCGGGCTAGAATGTTCGTGGCATGAGAGAGGCCGTCCTGAAAGGAAATCGGATATGACGAGGGAGGGGATGGCGGCGAAGTTCAAGCCGCTGCTTGAGAAGGAGATCGGGGAGTTGCGCGCGCTCTCGGAGACGGGGGCGGCGTCGCGCGCGCCGGTGACGCTCGATCAGCAGAGCGTCGGCCGGCTTTCGCGGATGGATGCGATGCAGGCGCAGGCCATGGCGCAGGCAACCGAGCGGCGGCGGCACTTGCGGATACAGCAAGTGGAGGCCGCGCTGAAACGGATTGCGGAAGGTGAATATGGCTATTGCCTGAGTTGC
>AZIJ01019119.1_pt1 | contig 20004 bp, 16 predicted proteins | sample 359151 | NCBI WGS metagenome assembly AZIJ01 (sample SAMN02429718, study PRJNA222666) | marine sediment metagenome | biome: Sediment sample; isolation source: enrichment culture of sample MGS-ElMAX(UA) from oil contaminated site at the... | place: Egypt: El Max | collected 2013-01-23 | depth 9.22 m m | reverse complement strand
AGCCCGGGAGCCGCAACAAGGAAACCGGCAAGCCGGAATATTTCCCGCTCGACAAGTTCAACCTCATCATCCAGATCAATCTTGTTGGCACGTTCCGCTGCATCGCCAAGTCGGCGGCGGGCATGCTGACGCTCGATCCGCTGGAAGGTGGCGATCGCGGCGCGATCGTGAACACGGGCTCCGTCGCCGCGCAGGACGGCCAGATCGGTCAGGCGGCCTATTCGGCCTCGAAGGCGGGCGTCGTCGGCATGACGCTCCCCATCGCGCGTGACCTTTCGCGCGAAGGCATTCGCGTCAACACGATCCTGCCGGGCATCTTCGACACGCCGCTGCTCGCGGGCGCGCCGGAAAAGGTGCGTCAGGCGCTCGGCGCGCAGGTGCCGTTCCCGTCGCGTCTCGGTAACCCGGACGAGTATGCCTCGCTCGCGACCGAGATGATCACGAATGGCTACTTCAACGGCGAAACGGTCCGTCTCGACGGTGCCATTCGCATGGCGCCGCGCTAAGCGAAGCGCATCCGAAAAACGAAAGCCCCGGCGGAAACGCCGGGGCTTTTTTCATTTCGGCAACCCGGTCGAGTTGGCAACCCGGTCGTTCGGTGATGAGGCGCACGCCGCGCGGATGAGCCAGGCAACAGGCCTTTCATATGTATACGGCCGAAATCCACAACGGCGCTCTGGCAGCGGATCACTGTAGTCTCGACGGGCGCCTAGCTCTTCGCCGTCTTGCCGGCCTTGCCGGCCCATTTGTCCATCAAGGTCGCGAGCTTCACATCCTTCTCCGATATGCCGCCCGCATCATGCGTCGTGAGGACGACATCGACGCGGTTATAGACATTCGCCCATTCAGGGTGGTGGTCGGCCTTTTCCGCGGCGAGCGCCACGCGGGACATGAAGCCGAACGCCTCGTTGAAATCCTTGAACTTGTAGGTCTTCTCGATGGCGTCGCGGCCGCGCACCTTCTTCCAGCCCTTCAGACCGGCGAGGGCCGTCCTGCGTTCCTTTGCCGTCAGCTTGCCGCTCATTTCCACCTCCTCAATGCGTCACTATTTGCGGGCAGAGCCTCGCCCTCTTAAGCTCTGCGCGCAAGAGAGGAATGACGGATAAATGGACTGGAATAATGTGAAGGCGCCGTCGCTCGCGGATTTTGAACGGCTTGCCGACGAGGCTTTCGCGCGCCTGCCCGAAGACTTCCGTGCGCGCTGCGAGGGGCTCGTGATTCGCGTCGAGGATTTTCCCGACGAGGAAATCGCGGCCGAGATGGGACTTGAAAGCCCTTTCGACCTGCTCGGCCTTTATCAAGGTATCTCACATGTCGAGCGCTCGGTGCTGGAGCCCGTACACATGCCCGACATGGTTTTTCTCTATCGCCGCCCGATGCTCGACTACTGGGCGGAATTCGACGAGACGCTCGACCATCTCATCGCGCATGTGCTGGTGCATGAAGTCGGCCACCATATGGGGCTTTCCGACGAAGACATGCATGCGATCGAGGAAGCGGCACGCGACGACAGCTAGTCTTCGCTTTCGTTCACCCAGCCGAAATCGGGATAGTACTTTTCCGCCACATAGGGCCCGCCGCCGGTGCTGGCCTTTGCCGAAAAGAGCGTGAACCGCTCCACGGTGAAGGAGGGTGCGGCGAAGGGCGAATTCGCACGGATGAAATCATAGACCGCGCCCGTCTCGACGCGGCCGAGGCGGGCGATGGTCACATGCGGGGTGAAGTTGCGCGTTTCGGGTTTGAGGCCGACGCGCCGCATGGCGCTTTCGTGTCGTCCCTGAAGGATGGTGAGCGGGTCTGACGGCTTCACCCCGGCATAAAGCGTGTGCGGATGTTTGCCGCCGAATTCGCCGAGGCCTTCAAGTTCGACCTCGAAGGGATAGACGGGGATATCCGAGAGGGCCTCGTCGATATCGTCCGCGATATCTTCGGGCACGTCGCCGATGAAGCGCAGCGTGATGTGAAAGTCAGACCGCTCGATCCAGCGCGCGCCCTCAAGCCCGCGCTGGAGAGGGATCAGTTTCTCCGCAACTTCATCGGGAATTTCGAGGGCGGTGAAGAGGCGGATCATGCGGTTCCGTTCGATCTTATCAAGGTGCGGGGTTCGGCTGCGCGAGGTGCGCGGCGTCAATTTCCTTTTCGAGCTCTTCCGTCCACGTCACTTGTGTGCTCGTGACGGCAAGCTTCAACTGCTCCATTGTCGTCGCGCCGATGATGTTCGAGGTCACGAAGGGGCGCGTTGTCACGAACTGGTTGGCGAGCTGTGAGGGGTCGATCCCGTGTTTCCTTGCAATGGCGAGGTAGCTCTCGATGGCTCTGTCGGCCTGAGGGCTTTCGTAGCGCTGCAAGCGGTTGAAAAGGGCCTTGCGCGATCCTTCGGGCAGCGCGCCGTTCTGATATTTGCCGGTGAGGTAGCCTTGCGCGAGCGGCGAATAGGCGAGCAGGCCGACGCCCTCGCGATGTGCGATTTCCGAACCGCCGAGTTCGAAAGTGCGGTTCAGGAGGTTGTAGGCGTTCTGGATCGACTGTACGCGCGGCAGACCCTTTGTCTTCGCGTAATGCAGGAAGGTCATGGTGCCCCAGGGCGTCTCGTTGGAGAGGCCGATATAGCGGATCTTGCCGGACTTCACGAGGGCTTGGAGCGTTTCGAGGATCTCGCCGATGGGATGGCTGTCGCCCTCGATATGCTTGTAGCCGAGGCCGCCGAAGAGATTGATCGGGCGATCGGGCCAGTGAAGCTGATAGAGGTCGATATAATCCGTCTGCAGACGTTTCAGGCTCTTGTTGACGGCTTCTTCGATCTGTGCCTTGCTCTGCTCGGTGGGCGAGCCGTCCTCGCGCAGCCAGTTCATGGGGCTGCGGCCCGCGACCTTCGTTGCCAGCACGATCTTGTTGCGGTTCTTGCGCGACTTGAACCAGCTGCCGATGATCTTTTCGGTCGAACCCTGCGTTTCCGGCTTCGGCGGCACAGCATACATTTCGGAGGTATCGAAGAAGTTGATACCCTGGTCGATGGCATAATCCATCTGCTCGTGGCCTTCAGCCTCGGTGTTCTGCTCGCCCCAGGTCATGGTGCCGAGGCAGATCGAGCTTACCTTGACGCCGGTGCGCCCGAGTTCGCGATATTCCATGCGGTTTCCCCGTCTGTGATCTGATTGTTCTCGTTGCGATGTGCAGCTTGCGATGTGCAGCTTGCGGTGTGCGGTGCGTCAGTGGGCGGCGCTTTGCTTTTCTTCGACGCGGGCGATCAATTCCTCCACCTCGGGCAGGATGCCTTTCACGATGATGCGCACGCCTTGCGCTGTCGGATGGATGCCGTCGCCGAGATTGAGGCTGCGGTCGCCCGCCACGCCTTCGAGGAAGAAGGGATAGAACACGAGGCCTTCGCGCTCTGCAAGTTCGGCAAAGATGGGGTTGAAGGCGGCGCCGTAGTCGCGTCCGAGGTTCGGCGGCGCAAACATGCCCGCCAGCAGGACGGGCAGGCCGCGCTCTTTCAGGCGGGAGATGATCTCGTCGAGGTTCTTGCGGGTGACGGCGGGGTCGATGGCGCGAAGAGCATCGTTCGCGCCGAGTTCGACAATGACGGCATCGGCTTGCGGGCCGACGGCCCAGTCGAGGCGGGCAAGGCCGCCGGCAGTGGTGTCGCCGGAGACGCCTGCGTTCAGCACCTTCACGTTATCGTGACCGGCCTGACCAAGCGCCTTTTCGAGCTGCTCGGGAAAGCCTTCGTCCGGCCCCAGAAGATAGCCCGCCGTCAAACTGTCTCCGAGAGCGACGATAGTGATGGTATCGTCATCCGCATGGGCAGCGGGGGCCGTCGCGAGAAGCGTGAAAGCGAGCAGGAAGCTCGCGAAAAGCTTGCAAAGCGGGCCTGAGAGGCCATATCGCATGATATTGTCTGCCTTCCTTCGGACCTGCTTCACCACAAAGGCTCAAAGCGTTTGCCCGACAAGATTATCGAACTCGACAGCGTAACACTCAGCCTGCCGAGCGCGGCCGGTCCGGTCAATATTCTCCGGGGGATCGACCTTTCCATCGCGAAAGGCGAGACCGCGGGCCTTGTGGGGCCTTCGGGTTCCGGCAAATCCACGCTCCTCATGGTGCTGGCCGGGCTCGAACGGCCAAGCTCGGGGCGCATCGTCTGCGCGGGCGAAGACCTCACGCAGTATGGCGAGGACCGGCTCGCGCGCTTCCGCCGCAATCATATAGGCATTGTCTTCCAGTCCTTCCACCTGATCCCGACCATGACCGCGCTTGAGAATGTCGCGATCCCGCTCGAATTCGCAGGCAAGGCGGATGCCTTCGCGCGGGCGGAGGAGGAATTGAAGCTGGTCGGGCTCGGGCATCGGCTGACCCATTATCCCGGACAGCTTTCGGGCGGCGAACAGCAGCGTGTGGCGCTGGCGCGCGCGGTGGCGGGCGATCCGGAGATCCTTCTCGCCGACGAGCCGACAGGCAATCTCGATCAGGCGACGGGTGCGGAAATCATCGAGCTGATGTTCGACCTCCACCGGCGCAAGGGCGCGACCCTCGTTCTCATCACGCATGACGAGGCGCTGGCGGCGCGCTGCCACAGCGTCGTGCGGCTGAAAGACGGATTGATCGAAAGCGTCGAGGCGGGAGCTGTCGCATGAGTGGGGGCGAGGCCTCGCTGCCACTCGCCTTTCGTCTGGCGCGGCGGGAACTGCGCGGCGGGCTTTCCGGCTTTCGCGTCTTCATCGCCTGTCTCGCGCTTGGCGTGGCGGCGATTGCGGGCGTGGGTTCGGTTTCCACGGCGCTGACGCGAGGGCTCGCGGAAGGTGGGCAGGATATTCTCGGCGGCGATGTCGCGCTGCGCCTTATCCACCGCGAGGCGACGCAGGAAGAATTCTCCTACATTGCGGACGGCCATGACGTTACCGTTTCGGCGGAGATGCGGGCCATGGCGCGGGCGGCCGAGGAAGAAGAAGGCAGGGGACAAGGACAGACGCTTGTCGAACTGAAAGCGGTGGACGATGCCTATCCGCTTTACGGCGCGATGGAGCTTGTGCCTGACATGCCGCTCGCCGATGCGCTGGCTGTCCGGGACGGGCGTCCGGGCGTTGTCGTCGAACCCAACCTGCTGAGCCGTCTCGGTGTCGAGGTGGGCGATGCGATCCGCATCGGCGAGGAGACATTCGAGCTTCGTGCCACCATTGCGCATGAACCGGACCGGGTATCGGACGGCTTTGCGCTCGGGCCGCGCGCGATGATGGCGCGCGACGCTCTGCCGGGAACGGGCCTCGTGCAGCCGGGCAGTCTGGTCGAATATTATTATCGCATCCGGTTTCCGGCCGATGCACGAAGCGCCGGCGATATTGCAGGCTGGACGGAAGCGCTGAACGAACGCTTTCCCGATGCGGGCTGGCGCGTGACGGACCGGAGCGACAGCGCGCCAGGTGTGCGCCGCTTCGTCGAGCGGGTGGCGCTGTTTCTTTCGCTGGTCGGGCTGACGGCGCTTGTCGTCGGCGGTGTCGGTGTTGCAAATGCCGTCAAATCCTATCTCGACAGCAAGCGCGAGGTGATCGCGACATTCAAATGTCTCGGCGCGCCGGGGGTACTCATCTTCCGCATTTATCTCATTCAGGTGCTGGCGCTGGCGAGCGTCGGCATCGCGATCGGTCTGGCGCTGGGCATGATGGCACCTTTCCTCGTCGATGCGGTGGCGGGCGACATGATCCCCATTCCCGCCGAAATAGGCATATATGGCGCGCCGCTTCTTCTCGCTGCCGCTTACGGGTTTCTCACGGCGCTTGCCTTTGCGATCTGGCCGCTTGCCCGCGCGCGCGAGGTTCCGGCGACGGGTCTTTTTCGTGACATCATCGCGCCGGTGCGGCGTTTTCCGCGCCCGGTCTATGTAGTGGCGACGGGCGGCGCTCTCTTCATGCTGGCGGCGCTTGCGGTTGCGCTTGCAGAGGAACGCATGTTCGCGCTCTGGTTTGTTGCTGCCGCAGTTGCAATTTTTGCCGTGCTGCGCGCTGCTGCCAAGGGGATCATGGATCTCGCCGCGCGCGCACCGCGTTTGCGGTCGCCGGAGCTGCGGCTGGCGCTCGCGAATATCCATCGGCCTGGCGCACCGACCTCCGCCGTCGTTCTTTCACTCGGGCTGGGGCTGACGTTGCTCGTCACCGTCTCGCTCATCAACGGCAATCTTACCGGCGAGATCGCGAATGAACTGCCGGAGCGCGCACCCGCTTTTTTCTTTGTCGATATTCAGCCGGACCAGACGGAAGAACTCGCAAGCCTCGTGACGGGGACGCCCGGCGTCACCGCTTTCAACCGTGTACCGATGTTGCGCGGCAAGATCGCGGCGGTGAAGGGCGTGCCGTCGGATCGGGTTGAGGTCACGCCGGAGGCGCAATGGGCGCTTCGCGGTGACAGGGGCATTACCTATTCGCCGACGCTTCCCGAAGGATCGATGCTGGTGCGCGGGACATGGTGGGATGAGGATTATCAGGGACCGCCGCTCGTCTCGTTCGGTGAAGATCTCGCGCAAGGCTTCGGTATCGATGTCGGCGACACGATCACCGTGAATGTGCTCGGGCGCGAGATCACGGCCACGGTAGCCAATACGCGCGCGATCGACTGGACGAGCCTTGGCATCAATTTCGTGCTCGTGTTCTCGCCGGGCATGCTTTCCGCCGCGCCGCATACAGTGCTGGCGACGGTCGAGATGGATGCGACGGCGGGTCAGGAGGAGGCGCTGGAGCGCGAGGTGACGTCGAAATTCCCGAATGTCACATCGGTACGTGTTCGCGAGGCATTGCAGACGGTGAACGGGCTTCTGGAGAATTTCGCGACAGCGGTCAGTGCGACAGGGGTGGTGACGCTTGCCGCCGGTGTGCTGGTGCTGGCGGGCGCCATGGCCGCCGGTTTTCGTTCGCGGGTGCGCGACGCCGTCATTCTCAAAGTGCTCGGCGCGACGCGGGGACGGATTCTCGGGATTTACATCCGTGAATATGCGGTGCTCGGATTTGCGACCGCGCTTGTCGCAGCGCTGGCAGGCACATTGGCCGCCTGGGTCGTGATTACGGTGGTCATGGACATGCCCTGGCGCTTCCTGCCGGGGACGCTTGCCGTGACGATAGCGGCGGCGACGTTCGTTACGGTGGGGCTCGGTCTTCTCGGCACCTGGCGGGCGCTTTCGGTTTCTGCCGCGGGGGTGCTTCGGGCCGATTGAACGAGAAAAGCGCCGCCTGAATTACATTTTCGCAATCCAATCGTCGTAACAAGATGGTATTTGGTGGTATTTCAATAGTTTAACTACCGGAAAGGGGCGCATTTCCCCTCCGGTTTTGCTTGAATTCGCATCCCGGTCCGCCAATATATCCCGCAGCACACTCAGGAGGGTGCAGTTACATGGCGAATTACGATCAGAACAGGCTCCATCAGACCCGTGTTGGCGCGCGCGCCGACATGTCGATCGATCAAGGCCTGCGGAGCTATATGCTCAGTGTTTACAACTACATGGCGGGAGCGCTGACGCTCACGGGCCTTGTTGCCTATTTCGCCTTTGCCTCGGCGACGGTCGAAACGGCGCAGGGCCTTGGCCTGACCGGCTTTGGCGAGATGCTCTATACGAGCCCGCTGCGCTGGGTCGTGATGCTGGCGCCGCTCGCTTTCATTCTGGTACTGAGTTTCGGCATTCAGAAGCTCAGCCTTTCCGCGACGCAGCTCGTCTTCTGGGCGTTTGCGGGCGTGATGGGCCTGTCCCTCTCGTCAATCTTCCTCGTTTATACGGGGCAGAGCATCACCACGACCTTCTTCGTGACCGCGGCCGCCTTCGGCTCGCTCAGCCTTTACGGCTACACGACGAAGCGCGATCTGACCGGCATGGGCTCGTTCCTTTTCATGGGCCTGATCGGCATCATCATCGCGATGGTCGTAAACATCTTCCTGCAGAGCTCTGCGCTGCAATTCGCGATTTCGGTGCTTGGCGTGCTGATCTTCGCGGGCCTGACCGCCTATGACACCCAGCGGATCAAGGGCATGTATTACGAAGCCGACAGCGCTGCCGTTGCCGGCAAGAAGGCCGTGATGGGCGCTCTCTCGCTCTATCTCGACTTCATCAACATGTTCATGTTCCTGCTCCAGTTCATGGGCAACCAGCGCAGCTAAAGTGCGGGCCAGCGCCGACGAATATAAAGCCCCGGCAGAAATGCCGGGGCTTTTTCTCGTTGAGGGCGGGGTCAGGCGTCGCGGAATCAGGCGTCGATGAGGCGGAGCGGGCGTTTTTCGAAGATCTTCAGAACCTGGCGAAGCTCATGCCCGCGCTTGAGGACGAGACCTGTCGCGGCGATGACGCTGTAGGCGCCCTGTTTGCGAGCAAGTTTGGGGCGCTTTTCGATCCGGTAGAGTGGCATTTCACTGGTGCGCCGGAAGACGGAGAAGATGGCGACATCCTTGAAGCCGCCCATTGCATAGTCGCGCCATTCGCCTTCGGCGACCTTCTGCCCGTAGACGGACAGAATGGCATCAAGCTCGGCGCGGTTGAAGAAGACTTCCGCTTCCCTTGGATGGGGGCGTGCAGCGGAGGTCGCGGCGGGTTTCGCCGCGCCGACAAGGCTCAGGCGGCCGGACGCCGGTTTCGCTCGGGCATTGTAATCGGCACTATCGGACATGCGGCGTTTTTCCTTTTTCGGCCCTTTCCCCGGTCTTCTGCCGGTGCCTGGCCGGTCTTTCCGTTGCCGACAAGGCGTGTCCCCTGAAGCATGGCACGCGAAGGCCAAGGCCGTCATCCGATTGTTACAAAAGCCGCAGAAAGCTGCGCCTTTTTCAGCCTGGTATAAGAAAATTCGAAACCACAATATTGCCTTTTTTCAGCCCTTGCTCAGCCACACTGAACCTCCATCTTTACATCGTTGCCTCATTGGCCCGGTTCCTTGCGACGTTCCGGTTTCATCAGCCCCCCAGCCCCACCGGGATAGATTGGGGGAGCCGGGTCACCCTTTCCCCCGAGGGGAGGCGACATCGAAAAGAAAAGAGCAGCTCCGCCGCCCGGGATCCCCCCCTCCCGGGCGGCTTCTTTTTTGGAAGAGGCTTTCGTCTTTTCAGGCCCGCTTTTTTTCGAGCTGCCAGATGAAGCATCTTTCACTTGATGGGGATTGCGGCCTGTCCTACACAAATCTCCGCCCTGGTGGAGGCTTTCGAATGCCGGGGCGAGCGCTCGGGGGGAGCGGAGGAAAGAAGCGCGGGCAAGAATGGCGCAAGGCCATTTCTGTCAGGCGCGTGAGGGAGAGACGCTATCAGCCGGTCCGACAATATGAGTGTGAGCGAAAAACGGTCATCAACGGGCGCGGGCGGCGAGCCCATGATCGTCATCGATGGTCTTTCCAAGCATTTCGGTCCCTTTACCGCCGTCGACAAGATCAGCTTTTCCGTCGCCAGGGGCGAAGTTCTGGGCTTTCTCGGACCGAACGGCGCGGGTAAATCCACCACGATGAAAATGGTGACAGGCTTTCTCGCGCCGAGCGCGGGAACGGCCAGGATATGCGGCCACGACATCGTGACATCAACGCTCGAAGCGCAACGCGTCATTGGCTATCTGCCCGAGGGTGCGCCTGCCTATGGCGACATGACGGTGCGCGGTTTCCTGAAATTCATCGCACGGGTGCGCCGCCTTTCGGGCACGCAAGCGGACAAGGCCATCGACCGCTCGGTCGAGGCAACCGAACTTGCCGAGGTTCTCGAACAGCCCATCGATACGCTTTCCAAGGGCTTCCGCCGCCGCGTCGGGCTCGCCCAGGCGATCCTGCATAATCCGCCGGTTCTCATCATGGATGAGCCGACGGACGGGCTCGACCCGAATCAGAAATTCGAAGTGCGCAAGCTCATCGAACGCATGTCTGCCGACAAGGCCATCGTGATCTCGACGCATATTCTCGAAGAAGTCGATGCGATCTGTACGCGCGCACTCATCATCGACCGGGGACATATCGTCGCCGACGGTACGCCCGCCGAACTCATGGCGCGCTCGCGCTATCACAATGCCGTGTCGCTGACGCTGGGCGGACGCACCACCGCCGGAACAGCGGAGAAGCTGCGCGCGCTTGAGGGTATCGAGAGCATTGAAGTTTCTCCGCGCGGCGAGGAAACGACGTTCACGCTTTTCCCGGCGCGGCGCGGCGAGGGCGATACTCTGCTGGTCGATGCCGTGGCGCGGCTTGCGCGCGAGGAGAACTGGCAGGTGCGTGCGCTCTATGGCGAGGCGGGCCGGCTCGACGAAGTCTTCAGACACCTCACCCGCCTGGACAAGAATGGAAAGGAAGCGGCATGAACGAACTTCTCGCCGTTTTCCGCCGTGAGCTTGGCGGCTATTTCTCGACGCCGCTTGCCTTCATCTTCATCGTGATCTTTCTCTTCACGATGGGCGCCTTCACCTTCTATCTCGGCGCCTTCTACGAGAGCGATCAGGCGGATCTCACGATCTTCTTCAACTTCCACCCCTGGCTCTATCTTTTCCTGATCCCCGCGATCTCGATGCGGCTCTGGGCGGAAGAACGCCGCTCCGGTTCGATCGAGCTTCTGCTGTCGCTGCCCGTTCCGCTCTGGGCCGCAGTCACCGGCAAGTTCCTCGCGGCCTGGGTCTTTTCCGGCCTTGCGCTGGCGCTCACCTTTCCGATGTGGCTCACGGTCAACTATCTCGGTGATCCCGACAACGGAGTGATCCTTGCCGGTTATCTCGGCAGCTTCTTCATGGCGGGAGGCTATCTTGCCATCGGCTCGTGTCTTTCGGCCGTGACGCGCAACCAGGTGATCGCTTTCGTCGTCAGCGTCGCGGTGTCGTTTCTCTTCACGGTGTCGGGCCTTCCTATCGTGATTGACTTCTTCTCGAGCTGGGCGCCGCAGCAGGTGCTGTCCACCATCGCGTCCTTCTCGTTCCTCACGCATTTCAACGCGATCATTCGGGGCGTCATCGATCTGCGCGACATCATCTACTTCGTCACGCTGATCGGTACATGGCTCATTGCCTGCGGGATCGTCGTCGACATGAAGAAGGCGGGATGAGGCTCATGTTCAATCAGCAGATCAGCCGCTCGGCCTACCGCATCATCATGCTGGTGCTGCTTGCCGTGCTCTTTCTCGCGGTGAACATGTTTTCCAATGTTGCCTTCCGCTCGGCGCGGATCGACCTGACGGAGCACGGCCTCTACACGATGTCGGAGGGAACGAAGGAAGTCGTCTCGCAGCTCGATGAACCCGTCACGCTGCGTTTCTTCTATTCGGAGAAGCTCGCGACCGACTATGGGCGCATCCGCAACTATGCGGGCCATGTGCGCGACCTGCTGGAGGAAATGCGGGCGGAATCGAACGGCAAGCTGCGGCTTGAAGTGATCGAACCCGAGCCCTTCTCGGAGGAAGAAGACCTCGCCATGTCGCTCGGCCTCAAGGGCGCGCCGACGCAATCGGGCGACATCATCTATTTCGGTCTGGTTGGCACCAATTCGGTGGACGGGCTCGAAGCGATCCCCTTCTTCACCGACGAGCGCGAGCAATATCTGGAATATGACATTGCCCGGATGATCCAGAACCTGAGCCGCCCCGAGCGGCCGGTGCTCGGCATCGTGACGAACCTGCCGCTCGATACAGGATCGGGCGGGCTCATGTCGGCGATGCGCGGCGACTCGCTGCCCTTCATGATCTATGACGAATTGCAGAACCGATTCCAGATCGAGTTTCTCGAACAGCAGTTCCAGAAAGTGCCGGACAGCGTCGATGTGCTGATGGTTGCGCATCCCCGTCCGCTCGACAGGCCGACGCTTTATGCCATTGACCAGTTCGTAATGCGGGGCGGGCATGTGCTTGCCTTCGTCGACCCTCATTCGGAAGTGAGCCTGACGGCGGGCCCGAATGGTGAACCTGTGCGGGGCTATACCGAGCAATCCGATCTCGGGCCGCTACTCGAAAGCTGGGGCGTCCATTACGATCCCTCGCGGATCGTCGGCGACCGCGAGCTCGCCCAGCGCGTGCAGACCGGGTTCGATGCGCGGCGGCAGGAGAGCGACTATGTGCTGTGGCTTGCCGTGCCGCGCGATAATGTCGATACGGACGATCTTGTGACGGCGGATGTGAGCCGCCTCAATCTCGGAACGGCGGGTTATTTCACGCCGCTGGAAGGCGCGACGACGAGCTTCACGCCGTTGGTGATGACCTCGGAAGATGCGCAGACCTATGATGTCGAGTATGTGAAGAAGGGGCCGCGCCCCGACGATCTCATTCGTGGTTTCGAGCCGACGGGCGAGCGCTATGCCATCGCCGCCCGGCTTTCGGGGCCGGTGACAAGCGCATTCGACGGCGCGCCGCAGGAGGCGCCGGTGGCGGAAGCGGGTGCGTCCCAACCACGCCGTTCGCAGGAGAAGGCCGGGCCGCACATCGCATCGTCGCGGAAAGATGCCAACATCATCGTTTTCGCCGACAGCGATATTTTCGACGACCGTTTCTGGGTTCGCACGGACTCCTATCTCGGCGAGCGCGTGGCGCAGCCTATTGCCGATAATGCGGTCTTCATCCTGTCCGCCATCGACAATCTCATGGGCTCGAACGAACTGATCTCACTGCGCGCCCGCGACAAGGCGGACCGGCCTTTCACTGTGGTGGGGAATCTGCGCCGCAATGCCGAGCGCCGTTTCCTTGCCGAGCAGGAAGCGCTGGAGCGCAAGATCGAGAATGCGGAAAAAAGCCTGACCGAATTGCAGACGGGCGGCGCGAGCGACAGTGCCGCTAGCGGAGGCCCGAGCGAAGAAGAGTCGGTTGCCATCCGTCAGTTCCGTGCGGAGCTTCTCGAAAGCCGCAAGAAGCTGCGTGACGTGCAGCGCGATCTTCGCCGCGACGTCGAGCGGCTTGGCGCAAATCTCCGTTTCATCAATATAGCGCTGGTGCCGCTGCTTCTCGCCATTCTGGCGCTCGGCGCCGCCTTCTACCGCTATCGTCGCCGCAAGGCGCGCGTAAAGAGGGGAGCGTGACGCCCATGATGCAGGCGCTCTGGAACAACAAGCCGCAACGAAATCTCGTGGTACTGGCCGTCGCGACGGCAATTGCCGTCATCGCTGCGACGATTGCCGTCGTCAATGATGAGAGTAGTGTGCGCGCAAATTTTACGCCGCATCCGTTATTCGAGAATCTTGAAAACCGGCTCGATCGGGTCGATCGCATCGTCTACACGGTGAGCCGTGGCATGAACGGCGTCATGACGATCGAGATGGAGCGTGACGGCAAGGGCAAGTGGGTGACGCCGCTGCGTGGCGGTTATCCGGTGAGCGATGCGCTGGTGAAGAAGGCGCTGATCGGCGTGGGGCAAATGGAAGCCTATGAACCGCGCACAGCCAACCCGGAATGGCATCGCAATCTCGGCCTGCTGAAGCCGGAAGATATCGGTTCGGCGGTGCGTGTCGAATTCTTTACGGGCGATGAGCGGCTGGCAGGCCTTCTTGTCGGCAAGGTGCCGGAACGCGCCGTCGATGTGAAGGGCGAAGGCCTCATCTATGTGCGCCGCGACGGTGAGGATGAGAGCTTTCTTGCACGCGGTCGGCTGCCGCTTTTCAAGACCGTGAACGAATGGCTGGATTCGGCCTTTGTCGATATTCCGCGCGAAAACCTTGCGCGTGTGACGCTCTGGGCGGGCACGGAGAGGCCAGTCGTTCTCTCGCGTATACAGGGCGAAGAAAACTTCTCCATCGAGAACCTGCCCGAGGGCCGCGCGACGCGCGGTGCGCCGGTCGTGAACAAGGTAGCGACGGCGATTCTTGATTCCGGTTTCGACGATGTGGCGCCTGCCGCGACGCTCGATTTTCCCGAGGAGTCGCCGAAGGCGATCTTCGAGACGTTTGACGGGCTACGCTTGCGCATGGAGATGGCGGGAGAGGGCGGTGCGCTCTGGGCGAAGTTCGAGGCCGAGACCGATCCGGCGCTTGTCAGCGGAGATGGTGACGTCGCGTCTGCGGGCAAGCGCGCGGAAGAACTCAACGAACGGCTTTCGGCATGGACCTACAAGCTGCCGCAGGATCTCGGCAACCAGCTTACCCAGACGATGGATCTGCTGACGCGCGAGGCGGGCCCGGCGGATGCGGCGGTATCCACGCCCGGACAAGAACTTCCCTGAGCGAGAGGACCTTCCGGCGTCAGTTGCTTGCCGTTCTGGCCGCACCCAGGATTGCGCCGCCATCGCCCGCCTGCAGCAGCGCCACGCATCCTTCGAAGCCATGCGTCAGGAGATCGCCTTTTGGCAGCGTCATCGTCATGCGTTCTCCCGTCCACATGCCGACCGGCATCAGTTCGCGCACGGCGTGGGCATAGGCAATGGTGCGGCCCCGATTTTCGCCACGGCCTATTTCGACGCGGGCTTCCTTCGCGTAACGGATGAGCCACAGGGTTGCGGGTTTTTCGGGTACCTCGCCCGCATCGATATCGAGGGTGAGCGCCTCGTCCCTGTCGGTGAAGGAAATGCCGACAGGCAGCGCGCTGGCCGCTTCGATTGCCGCGCCGATTTCATCGCGCTTGCTACCGACCCCTTCGACAACACCGTTCACGACGATCTGCGGTGTGTAGACACCTGAAAGGCCGAGGGTCCGGGCATAGGCGCGCTGGCGCTCTGCATGGGCAGGGCTCGCGAGCGTGTCTTTCCAGCCGAGATAATCCCAATAGTCGACATTGTAGGAGAGGGCGATTACGTCGTCCTGTGCCGCCAGCTCGCGCAGATAGGCATCGGCGGGCGGACAGGAGGAACAGCCCTGGCTCGTGAAAAGCTCGACGACGACGGGGCTGCCTTCCGCGCGCAGGGGAAGAGTTGCCAGCGCAAGCAGCACGCCAACGAGCGCCGCGCAGCGGAATGTCATACGCAAGAGGGACATGATCTCTCCTTCCGCGCCAAGGATAGGAAGTAGCGGCCGCACAGACGAGTCACGTTAGCTTGATCGGGAGACGCGGGCCGCGCAGGTCGCAAGAAAAAAGGGCGCCCCGAAGGACGCCCTTTTCATTTCGTCGGGTATGCCCGCCTTATGCAGCGAGGTTCCGCAGCACGTAGGGCAGAATGCCGCCATTTTCGTAGTAGTCGACTTCGTCCTGCGTATCGATGCGGCAGAGAAGTTCGATCGACTGCTTCGCGCCATCGGCAAAGGTGATGACCGCGTTGACCTTGGTGCGCGGCTTTACCTCTGCGAGGCCTTCGATGGTCACCGTCTCCGAACCGTCGAGGCCGAGCGACTGCCAGCTCATGTCGTTCAGGAACTGGAGCGGCGCCACGCCCATGCCGACCAGGTTCGAGCGATGGATGCGCTCGAAGCTCTGCGCGATAACGGCCTTCACGCCAAGGAGCATGGTGCCCTTCGCTGCCCAGTCGCGGCTTGAACCCGTGCCATATTCCTTGCCCGCGAATATCACGAGCGGCACGTTGCGGCGCTTGTATTCCATCGCCGCGTCGTAGATCGGCATTTCAGTGCCTTCCGGCTGCAGCTTGGTCATGCCGCCTTCAACACCCTTCAGCATCTGGTTCTTGATGCGGATATTGGCGAAGGTGCCGCGCATCATCACTTCGTGATTGCCGCGCCGCGCGCCATAGGAGTTGAAGTCCTGAGCGCCAACCTGTTTGGAGTTCAGGTAGGAACCGGCCGGGCTCTGCACCTTGATGTTACCGGCCGGCGAGATGTGGTCGGTTGTGATCGAGTCCGCAAAGAGACCGAGGATGCGCGCATCCCTGACGTCGCTAAGCGGCGCCGGTTCCGGCGTCATACCCACGAAGTAGGGCGGGTTCTGGACATAGGTCGAATCGGCGTCCCAGTCATAGGTGAGACCGCCGGACACATCGATGCTCTTCCAGGCGTCGTCACCGTCGAAGACGTTGGCGTAGCGCTCACGGAACATTTCCGGTGTCACGCAGGTGCGCACCGTTTCGGCAACGTCATGCGAGCTCGGCCAGATGTCCTTGAGATAGACCGGCTGGCCGTTGCTTCCGGTACCCAGGGGTTCCGAGGTGATGTCGATCTGCGTCGAACCCGCCAGCGCATAGGCGACGACGAGGGGCGGCGAGGCGAGGTAGTTCGCCCGCACGTCCGGCGAGACGCGGCCTTCGAAGTTGCGGTTGCCCGAAAGCACCGCAGAGGCCACGAGATCGTTCTTGTTGATCGCCTGGCTGATCTCGGTGGGAAGCGGGCCGGAGTTGCCGATGCAGGTCGTGCAGCCATAGCCGACGAGATCGAAGCCGAGCGCGTCGAGATCGTCCTGCAGACCGGCCTTTTCGAGATAGTCGGTGACCACCTGCGAGCCGGGGGCGAGCGAGGTCTTCACCCAGGGCTTTACCTTCAGGCCGAGCTTGTGGGCATTGCGTGCGACCAGACCCGCTGCAATCAGCACACTCGGGTTCGAGGTGTTGGTGCAGGAGGTGATGGCTGCAATGACGACATCGCCATGACCGAGGTCGAAGTCCTTGCCTTCGACGGGCACGCGGGTTGCGGCCTGTCCGGGCTTGTTGAACTCGCCTTCCAGCGAATTCAGGAAGCTCGTCTTCATATCGGTCAGCGCAACGCGGTCCTGCGGACGCTTCGGACCGGCGAGGCTCGGCACGACGGTGCCGAGATCGAGTTCGAGCGTGTCGGTGAAGACCGGATCGGGCATGCCATTCTCGCGGAACATGCCCTGCGCTTTCGCATAGGCTTCGACGAGGGCCACGCGCTCTTCCGAGCGGCCGGTCGCCCTGAGATATTTCAGGGTCTCCTTATCGACCGGGAAGAAACCGCAGGTCGCACCATATTCCGGCGCCATGTTGGCGATGGTCGCGCGGTCCTCGAGAGCGAGGTGGTCGAGGCCATTTCCGAAATACTCGACGAACTTGCCGACAACGCCCTTCTTGCGGAGCATCTCGGTGACGGTGAGCACCATGTCGGTGGCGGTCACGCCTTCGTTGAGCTTGCCGGTCAGCTTGAAGCCGATGACTTCAGGAATGAGCATCGATACGGGCTGGCCGAGCATGGCCGCTTCCGCCTCGATGCCGCCCACGCCCCAGCCGAGAACGGCAAGGCCGTTCACCATCGTGGTGTGGCTGTCCGTGCCGACGCAGGTGTCGGGATAGGCGATCTCTTCCTTGCCGTCCTTTTTCGTCCAGACGGTCTGCGCGAGATATTCGAGGTTCACCTGGTGGCAGATGCCGGTTCCCGGCGGCACCACGCGGAAATTGTCGAATGCCTTGGCGCCCCAGCGCAGGAATTCGTAGCGCTCGCGGTTGCGCTGATATTCGATTTCCGTGTTTTCCTTGAAGGCCGTCGGCGTGCCGAACTTGTCGACCATGACTGAGTGGTCGATCACGAGATCGACGGGGACCAGCGGATTGATCTTGGTCGGGCTCGCGCCGAGGTTCTCCACGGCATCGCGCATGGCGGCAAGGTCGACCACGGCGGGCACGCCGGTAAAGTCCTGCATCAGTACGCGCGCTGGACGATAGGCGATTTCGCGATCCGAGGTGCGGGTCGTGAGCCAGGTTTTCACGGCCTCGATGTCGGTCTTCGTGACCGTGCGGCCATCTTCGAAGCGCAGCAGGTTTTCAAGCAGCACCTTGAGCGAGAAGGGCAGGCGCGACACGCCCTCGAGGCCCTTCTTCTCCGCATCGGGAATGCTGAAATAGGTGTAGCTGCGATTGCCGACCTTCAGCGTCTTGCGGGCGCCGAAGCTGTTGCCGGCTTCCTTCTTCGCAGGCGCCTTCCGGGCGGCGGGCTTTTTCGGCGCGGTCTTCTTCGCGGGCGCGGCCTTCTTCGCAGGCGCGGCCTTGCGGGCGGCCGGCTTCTTTGCAGCCACGGTTTTCTTCGCAACTGCCTTCTTCGGCGCAGCCTTCTTTGTGGTCGCGGGCTTCTTCGTCACGGCCTTTCTGGCCGGGGCCTTTCTTGCGGCCGGCTTCTTTGCAGCCACGGTTTTCTTCGCAACTGCCTTCTTCGGCGCAGCCTTCTTTGTGGTCGCGGGCTTCTTCGTCACGGCCTTTCTGGCCGGGGCCTTTCTTGCGACCGGCTTCTTGGCCACGGTTTTCTTTGCAACCGGCTTCTTCGCAACAGTCTTCTTTGCGGCAGGCTTTTTCGAAGCAACTGCCTTTTTCGGCGCCGCCTTCTTCGGGGCTGCCTTTCTCGCCGGCGCCTTCTTCGCCACCGTTTTCTTCGCTACGGGTTTCTTCGCCACGGTCTTTTTTGCAACGGGCTTTTTCGCCACAGTCCTTTTTGCAACGGGCTTTTTCGCTGCAGCCTTCTTGGGCGCGGCCTTCTTCGGTGCGGCCTTCTTTGCAGCAGGCTTTTTCGCAACCGTCTTTTTCGGTGCGGCTTTCTTCACGGCCTTCTTCACCGTCTTCTTCGCTGCTGCCGTTGTCTTCTTGACTGCCTTCTTCGCGGTCTTTGCCGGAGCAGCCTTCTTCACCTTCGCCGCAACTTTCGCGGCAGGTTTCTTTTTTGCCTTCGCCGATTTGGCCGTCGCCTTCTTCGCCATCTGTCTATGATCCTCGATGATGCGCGGTCCGGGCTGTAAGGGGGGAATGCGGGGACCGTGCGGGGTGCCGCCCGCGCCGTGAAAAGGCGCGAGCATCAATGCCCGATTTCGCCGCCGCTTCTCAGCCTGGAACCTATATGCTTGTCGCGCGGGACTATAATGTCTTTCGCAAGGAATGACCATGCTTCGCCCTGAAAAGCGGGCGTGATAATCAGCATCGCACATGATGCAGGGAGATGTGGATGCGGGAAGTGCTCGTCGAAAAAAACGGTCCGGTGACAAGCATTGTTCTGAACCGGCCTTACGCGAAGAATGCCGTCGACAGAGATGCGGCGGATGCACTCTGCGAGGCCTTTCTCGATTTCGAACGCGACGAGGATGCGCTTGCCGGTGTGTTTTGCGGCGCGGATGGTGCTTTCTGCGCGGGCGCGGACCTCAAGGCCGTTGCGACGGGGAAGGGAAATCGTTCCGTGCCCCCCGCAACCGGCGCCGATTTTTCGCGGCTCGCAAGCGACGGACCGATGGGGCCGTCGCGAATGATTCTCAACAAACCCGTGATCGGTGCGATTTCCGGCCATGCGGTCGCGGGTGGGCTCGAACTTGCGCTCTGGTGCGACATGCGCGTGGTGGAAGAAGACGCGATCATGGGCGTTTTCTGCCGTCGCTGGGGTGTGCCGCTGATTGATGGCGGCACGGTGCGCCTGCCGCGGCTCATCGGCCATTCGCGCGCGATGGATCTCATTCTCACGGGGCGGCCCGTGGGCGCGGAGGAGGCGCTTGCCATCGGCCTTGCAAACCGCATCGTGCCGAAAGGAAAGGGCCGCGAGGAAGCCGAAAAGCTCGCGCTTGAAATCTCGCGCTTCCCGCAGCTCTGTTTGCGGCATGACCGGATGTCGGCCCATGAGCAGTGGGATCTGCCATATGACCGGGCGCTCGCGAATGAATTCGAGCATGGGCGAAAGGTTCTTGCTTCGGGCGAGACGTTGAAAGGCGCGGCGCGTTTTGCATCGGGCAAGGGCAGGGGCGGACGTTTTGACGATATCTGAGCTTTCTCTTTGTGCGCGCGATCTCGCCTGCGAACGCGGCGGGCGTCTCGTCTATGACGGGCTTTCCTTTTCGCTCAAGGGCGGCGAGGCGCTGGTGCTGACGGGACCAAACGGTGCGGGCAAGTCGAGCCTGTTGCGCCAGCTTGCAGGCCTTCTCGATGTCACGCGGGGCGAGATCGCGCTTGAAGGGGGCGACCCGGAGCGCACGCCCGGCGAACAGGCGCATTATGCCGGTCATCTCGATGCGCTGAAGCCCTCCATGAGCGTTGTCGAGACGGTCATCTTCTGGCGGCGCTTTCTTGGCAGCATTCCGCAGGGCGCGGAAACGGCGCTCGAGGCGCTGGGGCTCCTGCATCTCGCGGATCTGCCTGTCGCCTATCTCTCCGCCGGTCAGCGTCGTCGGCTTTCGCTTGCCCGCCTCATTGCGGTGCCTCGCCCAATCTGGCTTCTCGACGAGCCGACCGTCGCGCTCGACGCGGCAAGCGTGGCC
>AZIJ01017231.1_pt1 | contig 20115 bp, 15 predicted proteins | sample 359151 | NCBI WGS metagenome assembly AZIJ01 (sample SAMN02429718, study PRJNA222666) | marine sediment metagenome | biome: Sediment sample; isolation source: enrichment culture of sample MGS-ElMAX(UA) from oil contaminated site at the... | place: Egypt: El Max | collected 2013-01-23 | depth 9.22 m m | reverse complement strand
GCTGCCGGCGGTGTTGACCCGCCTGCTGGTGCTGACGTCCCCGTTGCGCATGCTGCTGCTGACGGCGTTGTTTTTCCTGCGCGGCCTGCTGCTGGTGTTGCCGGGCGCGCTGTTGCACCTGCTGGGCCTTTTGGCCCGGCCGGCGCTCAATCTGCCGGGGCGGGCTTTTTTGCGCCTGACTTCGCTGCGGACGATTGCTTTCGGGGCGATGCTGGCGCTGACGCGTGCCGGCCCCGCGACCGTCCCTTTGTTGCTGAAACTGAACCGCATCGCGTCCCTGGGCGGCACTGACCGCCGGAAAAAACCCGAGAGCCAGTGTCAGCACAGCGAAAATAGATGCAATTTTTTGGTATCTCTGCATGTTACTCCGGCACCTCCCTCATATCGCAGACTGATCCGTCCCTGGCCCGATACAAGATTTTCATTGCCGACCTGAATGGCGCATGAACCACTTGTTAATCTGCGAACCGGAGCGAGGCGGTATGCCGGTTGAATTCGGTCGCGGTTTCCCCTCAAATCCCGCGCTTCGACGCCATGCGTTTTCACTGGAGGCGGAATGACCGAAAAAAGCTCAATGCAATCAGACTATGAGTCCTTTCTGCACGCCGCCTGCGACCGCCTTGGCTACAGCAAATCCACCCTGATGCTGCTTTCGCTCGCAGCTCTCGAAATCAAGGTCGAAATACCCATCATTCGTGACAATGGAGAACTCGCTGTTTTCAGCGGCTACCGTGTGCAGCACCAGAATGTGCGCGGACCGTGCAAGGGCGGTCTCCGGTATCATCCGGAAGTCGATATCGACGAAGTCCGCGGCCTCGCCTCGCTCATGACGATGAAGACGGCACTGGCCGATATTCCGCTCGGCGGCGGCAAGGGCGGCATCCGTTGCAATCCTCGCGAACTTTCGAGGCGCGAACTCGAGGTGCTGACCCGCAAATTCGTGAAGCGCATTCACCGCGAGATCGGGCCGAACAGCGACATCATGGCGCCGGATGTCGGCACCAATGCGCAAGTCATGGGGTGGATACACAGCGAATATTCCGCGATCTACGGGCATTCCCCCGCTTCTGTCACGGGCAAACCGCTAGCGCTAGGAGGTTCCGCAGGCCGCGACAAGGCAACGGGTCATGGCATCGGTATCGTCGTGAAAGCCTATGCCGAGCGTTATGGCACTCCCCTCGAAGGGGCCACTGTTGCGTTGCAGGGCTTTGGCAATGTCGGCTTTCACGCGGCAAGAGCTCTTTGCGATCTGGGCATGAAGGTCGTCGCCGTCTCGGATGCGCGCAGCGCCGTCTATCACAAGGACGGCGTCGACATTGCTGCGCTCGCCAAGCAGAAAAGCGAACGGGGATTACTTGCCGATGTCGATGGCTACGAGACGCTCGATCCCGGGAAGGAACTTGAGGTTGAGTGCGACTACCTGGTCCCTGCGGCGCTCGGCGGCGTGATCACGAAGGAGAATGCGCCGAGGATCAAGGCCGGGGTCATCGTAGAGGGAGCGAATGGCCCCGTAACCAGCGAAGCGGACAAGCTCCTGCATGAGAGAGACATTCCTGTCGTCCCCGATATCCTTGCCAATTCCGGCGGCGTCATCGTCAGCTATTTCGAATGGGCCCAGAATCTTCAGCGCGAGGTCTGGCCGCTCAAGAGGGTCGATGACGAGCTCGAACGTATTCTGACCAATGCTGCCCGTCATGTCTTCGACCACGCAGCGCAAACTACGCTTGATCTGCGTTCGGCAGCCTTCAACATCGCTGTCCGCCGGGTGAAGGAGGCCCTGGACGCCTCGGGCATTTAATAAATAGAGTCCGAAACGGCTTTTTCGCTGTCTGATATGGAGCCGCCATAAGGTTCGTGTAAGGCTCGCCATGCTAGGCTCCTAGCGAATCATCCCTTTTTCCAGCGCAGGATTCTCTGCCTGACATGATCGAGCACAGTTTTATGCAGGCCCTCATCCTTGGCGTTGTCGAGGGCGTATCCGAATTTCTGCCGATTTCCTCGACAGGCCATCTCATCGTGGTTGGTCAGCTGATCGGCTTTTCAAGCATGCCAGGCAAAGTCTTCAAGGTGGTCATCCAGCTCGGCGCCATTCTGGCTATTTGCGTTCTCTACTGGCGTCGGCTTCTGCATGTGGTTCTCGATGCGCGCCGTGACCCGGCGGCGCGGAGTTTCATCGGCGCCATTCTCGTCGCGATGATCCCCGCTGGACTTCTGGGCGTGCTCTTTCACGACTTCATCATCAATGTTCTTTTTTCGCCCTATGTGGTGTGCACAACGCTGATCCTTGGCGGGATTGCAATCATTGTGATCGAACGGCTGCATCTGGAGACACACTTCACCTCCATCGAGACACTGCCAATGAAGACAGCGCTGAAAATCGGCCTGTTTCAGTGCATGGCGCTTGTGCCCGGCGTGTCGCGTTCAGGCGCGACGATCCTCGGGGCATTGCTTGTCGGCGTTGAGCGGAAGACGGCGGCCGAGTTCTCCTTCTTCCTCGCCATCCCGGTAATGCTCGGGGCTTCTGCCATCAATCTCATAGAGACCTGGGATTTGATCCAGCCCTCTCACGCCTACCTCATTGCCACGGGCTTCATTGCCGCGTTTCTTTCCGCACTCGTCGTCGTGCAGTGGCTGCTCAACTTCGTGAGCAATCATGGCTACACGATCTTCGGCTGGTACCGGATCGTATTCGGCTGTTTGCTACTCGTCTATTTCATGGCCAGAGGTTGAGTTTCGTCCGTTTTCGGCGACAACCCTGACAATTCCGTCAAAACGAGATGCTTACCGGAACGTATATCATGCTTAACCAAGCGTTATACGTTTTGTCGCTAGTCTGACCTTTCTACACCCAAGGGATAGCGGCAGCCTCCGGGATTTACGGCGGAAATGAATAGGCAAACCATCACCGGCGACGCGCTGAATCAAGATGATCCGCACCCGCGCGAATTGCAAACGCCGGCCGATCCGCTTTTTTCGGAACAGGCGACCGACTACTCCATAGAGCCTGTCAGGTTGCGGTTCCGCCAGCCTGATCTAGAGCACAGATTCAACGTCGACAACTTCGCGCGCCAGGTCGGCCTCTTGCGCCTTTCGATTGCGCTAGGCGCGATCATCTTCGCCGTCTACGCCGTATTAGATCCCTTTATCATTCCGGAAATCACCCACGAAGCCTGGGCAATCCGGCTGGGACTCGCCTGTCCGCTTCTTCTTCTCATCGTGGCGATTTCCTACATGCCTGGATTTTCCTATCGCCACCAGGCGTTGTTGTCGCTGGCCATGTGTATTCCCGGCCTAGCCGTCGTCGGTATGATTTCGATCGCGTCATCGCCGGGCAACTATCTCTACTATGCCGGCATCCTCATTGTTCTGACCTATGTGAACTGCCTTTGGCGTTTGCGGTATTACTATTCCATCTTGATGTCCGGCCTGACCTGCGGCGCTTACGAATTCGTCGCCCTGTTCGTGAATCCCATTCCCGCGAACATGCTCATCAACAACAATGCGTTCCTGCTCTTCGGCGTCGGGGTGAGCGTATTCGTGAACTACGTTCAGGAGTACAAACTCCGCCAGAGCTTCGTCGACAGTGAAAAGCTGCGCGCTGAGCAACGCCGTTCCGAGCGCCTGCTCAGCCGCTCCGAAGCCGCAAACCGCGCCAAGAACGATTTCCTTGCGATCATGAGCCATGAGCTCCGCACACCGCTCAATGCGATTATCGGCTTTTCCGAAATCATCTCGAACCAGATGTTCGGGCCAGTGGGTCAACCGAAATATGTGGACTATGCCACCGATATCCGCGCAAGCGGCGCGCATCTATTGAGCATCATCAACGATATTCTCGACATCTCGAAGGCAGAAGCCGGCAAGCTGCAGCTCGAAGAAGAACCGATCGATCCCGTAGAGGCTCTGAACTCGACCATGCGCATGTTCCGCCAGCGTGCGTCCGAACTCGGCGTGGACCTGACCTTCCGCATTCGCGACGACATTCCCTGGCTCATTGCCGATCCTCGCCTCTTCAATCAGGTGGCGATCAATCTGACATCGAACGCCCTCAAATTTACACCCGAGAACGGCAATGTCTGGGTGGAGCTAAGCTTCGATGCGGCTGGCGACATGGTGCTTAGCGTGAAGGATACGGGCATCGGCATCAAGGCGTCGGACACCAGGCGCATTTTCGAGCCTTTCGTGCAGGTCGAAGATGCCATGTCACGGACGCAACAGGGCACAGGTCTCGGGCTTCCACTGGTCCGCAAGATCATGAGCCTGCATGGCGGAACGGTAGAACTCGAAAGCACGGTCGGCGAAGGCACGACCGTGCGCGCGACGTTCCCGAAAAGCCGGTTCGTCGCGCCCCAGGCCGATGAGCAGCAATGGCAGGCGAGTTGACGGCAGACCGTCAGACGGGCTTGTCCACCACCATCAGATAGATGCACTTCGTCGAGTCCACCTCGACCGTGACATTGGCGACATCAAGCCCTTCAATCAGTGCCAGCATGTCTTCTTCCGTGCGATAGATCAGGCTCCAGTCAGTAACGAACTCGAGCGGCCACTCGCAGCTTTCCCTGCCCTTCCTGACGTTAGCGAGGATAAGCTTGCCCCCCGGCTTCACCTGCTCATAGAGATCCCTGGTGAGCGCGCGGGCACGACGTGCAGAGAGATAATCGTAGAGCCCGAGGCTATAGATTGCGTCCTGCGGCGGCAGGGCCCGGAAGAGCGCACCCGCCTTGAGCAACTGCGCGAACGATGCTTGAAGGCACTGAACCTTCGCTCTTCCGGCATGGCGCACTACTTCCGGATAGGCGTGTTCATAGGCATGGGTAAGCGCCCGATCATCCTGATCGATCAGGGTGAAGTTTACCGGACGCGGCAGCGTATCGATCTTCAGATAGTCGTAGACTTCGTAAGCGGAACCACAACCAAGATTGGCGATGTTCAGCGGCGTATCGCCAGGCTTATCGGCGATATAGTCGGCGATGATCTTCTGCGTCATGCGAAGACGCGTGCCCACGCAAGCTCCGGTTTCGATACCGATGCGATGCAATAGCTTCTCGTATGGTGTATTTCCGACGCGCTGCCACTCATAGACATAGTTCATGATCTGGAAGTCGCCGGGATAGCCCAACGGCTTCTCATAGCAACGCCTCATGACGGCACCCGGCATGAAATCCGGCGTCAGTACACGCTCGGCATAGCGCTTGTGGCGCGCAAGAACGGCCGGATCGTGCCAGACGGGCTCAAGTACATCATTGCCCCGATACCAAAGCTCCTGCCATTGCGGCACTATGCGCTCTTCACAAGCAATCAGGGCCTCTAGAAGCAGCTTCTCGCGCTCTTCACCCTTTGCTGTCAGCCGCGCCTCATAGCTTTCGAGCACGTCTTTATAGGAGCGGAAGAGATTGATGATCTCGCTGCAGAGTTGCTGAAACTCCGGCAGGATACCCTCAGCGGTCGCGAAGAGCGGGTCGGCAAGTGCTTGCGAAAGCACAAGATTGTCGTGCTCGCTGACAATGCTGGGAATGTCGAGATAGCCGGAGGTAAACTCCAGACCAATCACTGTCCTGACGCCTTGGGGCTCTACCCGGCGAATACGCCCTGCGCCTCCAAACAACCGGGCATCGCCCACCCGGAATTCAAAGGGCATTTCCGATCCCATGAGATCGTCCCAGCCATCGGACCGCGAACTCTGAATCGCGATGCCCGTCATGCTGAGATTTTTTAGCTGTGCACGCTCGTTCTCGATCAGGACCGCGGGAACGGCCTCCCGGAAAAGCTGCTCAGGCCGGAATCGTTCGGCCCGGTAAAACATCCGGCGGCCTTCAGCCCCCGTCAGTTGTTCATATGTACGTATCACTGGCCCCACCTGTCTCAAAAGTAGACGACAATAAGGAATCACAGGCTTCTCGTTGTTGCAATTACTAACAAAAGCTTAAAACGAGAGTTGCAGCTATTCCACAATGACCGTTTCAGGCAACTGTCGTGCCAGACGTCGCGATGAAGGCCGTGCAACGCCAAGCTGTCCCTTTTTTGACGGAATACGGCGCGTTGCCGCCATGCAGACCGCGCACGTCTCAGAGCTGAGGCATTGCCCGGTCAGGACGAGGCAGCAGAATGACGCTATACAAAAATTCCGTGTGTTAACGGAAGAATGTCACTTTTGAGGGGGACCTTCCGGTCTGGAATGACGCGACTCATCGGCACAAGAAAACCGGCGAATTCATTCAGAAAGACAAGCGCAACATTCGCGATCTTCTCGGGATGCCTGAAAATGCCTTTTCTCCCGCGCAAGAGATGCCAGCGTAAGCAGCACCACCCCGCCCTGTCCGAACCCATCATGGATAAACCAAACCTCCCGGCGGCATTCTTTCTTTGTCCCCTCCACTTCAATCAACTGCCTGCCCCCGGCCGCCGGAAAGCTCGGGGCCGTACGTTCTCAATAATTCTCATCACAGGCGGCAGCATGAGCCAGTCGATGAAGAGGTTGGACATGATCACAAGCGCCGTCATGGCCCCCAGTGATCGGTTCACCTCAAAGCCAGAGAAAACGAGTGTGCCGAAACCGATCGTCAGCGAAACTGTGATTACAAGCATGGCCACGCCGACCGTGGCAAAGACGTGGTTGATCGCACCCTCTGGGTCCAGCCCGCGGGCCCTCGCCTGCTGATACATCAAAAGGAAGTAGATAGTATCGTCAACGACGAGGCCGATAGTCATGGCGGTGACGACAGAAGCCGCCAAACCTATGTCCTGATAGAGAAGTCCCCACAAGCCGAAACCGACCAGCGAAGGCAGCATATTCAGTAAAATGCTGAGCGCGCCATAGATCGGGCTTCGCAACGCCAGGCCAACGACAACGGCGATGATGAACACTGAAACGAGCGTTGCAAACATCATGGAACGGATATTGACGCCTGACAGGTTGGCGAAAAGAACGTTGACGCCTGTCGCCCTTGTCTGCATTTCAGGCGGTACATTCTCCGCCAGCCAGAGGGTGGCCCGTTCATCGAGATCGCGGATCTGACTTGACGACATCTTCCGCAAGATGGCCGTGACACGGCTCGAAGAACGGCTGACATTTATCTGATCATTCAGAGAAACGCCGTAGGGGAGCGAAAGCTCGTATAGGAGAAAATACTGCGCGATGGTCTCCCTGTCGGAAGGAAGTCCGGCTGCGTTGCGCCCTGCATTCATGGCGTCATGCACACGTCGCGTGATGTCGGAAATTGAAAGCACACTCACCACGCCGGGCTGTTCGCGAAGCCATGCTTCGAATGCTGCAAGCTTTTCCTGATAAGCGGGCTCGAAAACGCCGCCATCCCTGCCCGAACCGATGTCGAACTCGACAATATTGAGCCCGGTCAGATGTTCCTCGGCAAAATCCGAATCCTGGCGATAGTCAAAACGCTCATCGAAGTAGCGCGCAAAATCATCGTCGAGACGAATATTTCCAAGCCATATGGCGCAGGAAGCAACAATGATGCTGCAAAAAAAGAAGAGCTGCCTGTAATAGCGGTTCACAAATTGGCCGAGCAGCACCATGGCCCGCTCCGAGCGCTGAACGGCAGGCCGCAGCTCCATCAGAGAGAGAAGTGCCGGAAGCCAGGTGAAGGTGAAGACATAGGCAAGACAGATGCCGACCACGACAACATTGCCCTGCTGGCGAAGCGGCGGCGCATCGGCGAGGTTCATCGCCAGAAAACCAATCATCGTCGTCGCATTTGTGAGGGTCACAGGCCAGAGATTGACCGAGATCGCTTCCGCGATCGCCTCATGGCGCGTGAGCCCTCTGCCAAGCGCACCGAGCGCCGTCGTCACGATACGCACCGCTGCCGCCATGTTGACGGTTATGATGATGATGGGACAGGCGACCGTGCCTGTATTGATTTCATAGCCGTACCATCCGGCGAGACCCATGGCGGCCGCGCTGGAAAGACCGAGAAGCGAGAGTATCGCAATGCTCGGCAGGATGGCTCTCACGAAAACAAACATGACGATCGCCGTGATCGCCAAGCTGATAGGAATCAAAACTTTGACGTCGCTCATCGCAGCTTCGGAAAAAGCCGCCATCAACATCACGTTACCTGTGAGCTTCACCTCGATGCCGGGATGATCGGCCTCGAAAGACGCTGCGAGCGCACGGGAAGCCGCGACGATCTCCTGCACTTCAACCGTCGCTTCTTCCGGCAGATTGAAGTTTACGAGAACGCCGGCGGCACGCGCATCCGACGCAAGCAGACGGTCGCGTATCAGAGGGTCGGCGAGTGCGATCCGTTCGATCTTCTCTGCATCGCCGGGGATTACCTTTCCTGGCTCAGGCACGAGGTCGGCAACGGCAAAGCTGTCAACATCGGCTGTGACATGAGGAAAATTTACGAGCGAATTCACGCGTGTCGAGTGCGGCAAACGCCACGCCTCGGAAACGAGGTCGCCGAGTGCCGCAAGCACGTCCGGCTCCGTCACTTTGCGGCCGTTCGCCCACAGGACCATCAGAACGTCGTTATTCTGGCCGTATTTGGACTCGAAATCGCGCAACTTCGCGAGGTCGGCCCCTTCCGGATTGAAAAAGACGCGTGTGTCGTAGGACAGTGTGAACTGAAAGACGCCCGCCACCGAGACCACAAATATCGCCAGACAAATGGCGATAGTCAGGCGCGGAAAACGCAAAACTGGATTTCTCGATTTCTGCATGAACTAGCGCCGCCTTCCCCCCAAAATAACCCGACGCCCCCGTAAACTGCGAAATTCCGCCATGAAAGAAAAGGGGAAATTTACCCAGAATTAACCATAAGCTCTTGTCGGGAAACGATGATTTAACGGGCTTTATGCCATCAAGGACGACAGGTTCTCGCTCCCTACACCCGGGATGGACGGACCGAATGGGGAAAGAACGGTCGAGGTTTCCGGCAGGAGACGACGCCACTTTTGGGGATCAATGGACGATGAGCAATCCAGGGCTCGTCAATCTGGCAACGGTCGGCAGCGATGAGCTGCAGACGATGCCGATGTCTGTTTTCACGGCCGCACTCGACCAGATGTCGGCGGAAGCAATCGTTCGGTTTCGCCGCATGCGGAAGCTTAGCGCGATGCAGCGCTCCGCCGTCGAGAAGACTCTGGCCAAACGCCCCAAGAACCCCGGCGAAGATGACGATTCTGACGGTGCCGACGTAACATCCTCAGGGGAGCCCAAAAAGAAGGGCGCCAAGGAGGCCGGGCCCGTCATGGAAATTCTGCTACGCATCATCGCGTGGTGGGAAGGAATGGAGACGGACGACGTCGCGCGCGCAAAGGGGATTACGCGCAAAGCACAAACACAACAGTCATCCTCTGCGGCTGTCGAAAAGCCGGCCGTCCCGACGAGGTCGGAAAAACTCGAGCCCCCTAAATCGCTAAGCCGTCTCGAGATCACCCAGAAACTCTGGGGGGCCGGCTTCAGCCTCCCGGGCAGCGCGGACTTCGCGCTGCGCGTCGCATCTCAGGCCGACTTCACACGCAAGGGCCGTTTTCTCGACCTTACCCCCGGGCTCGGCGGCGGTATGCGCGCCGTGGCTGCAAAGTATGGCGTCTCAATCCTCGGCATCGAACACGACCTCGAAATAGCAGCCGAAGCAATGAGATTATCCGGCAAAGAAGGTATGGGCGAAACGGCTCCCGTCCATGCCTGCGGGCCGGACGGACTGGAGCCCACCGACTTCAATCCGGCGGGCGGTCATGCGGCAATTTTCATGCGTGAGGCGATGTTTGCCGTGGCTGACCGCGAAAGGATGCTCGCGGAAATACATAGGGGGCTCTGCGATGGCGGTTCCCTGGTACTCACCGATTTTATTCTCGCCGACGGCATCGATACGGAGATGAACGAGGCGGCTGCGCTTACGGCCTGGCGGGCCGCGGAAGGCGGTATCGCCTCTCCCTGGAGCGAAGCCGAATACCGACAGGCACTCGCCGCACAAGATTACAAACTGGAAAGCTTCGAAGATATTTCGTCAGAGTATCTACCGCTTATTCAAGCCGGTTGGCGACAGCTCCATGATTGCCTGCAAAATGCCAAATTTCTGCCGGAAACCGCTACCACATTAATAGAAGAAGGCGCTGTGTGGCTCGCTCGCAGCCAGGCGCTGGAGACAAAACAGCTTCGGCTCGCCCTTATTCGTGCAACCAAATTGCCGAAAAGGAACGGAGGGGCTGAAATCAACGAAGACCCCGTGTCGAATGATACGGGCGATGCAAATGAATAGGTTCCACAAGCAGCGCTCCGGCAAAGAAACCGGGGCAGCGGAGCAGAAGATGCAACAGAGTACAACGTATTCGGAAATCAGGCGCCGCGTAGAACCGATCCTTGATGCATCGGGCACATTGAAGCGGCATGTGATGTCGAAGGTCGAAAAGGCCCGCTTTCAAGAGGCCGAAGAGTCTGCCGAGAGTGGCGGCCACGACCGGGAAGAGCGCTAGACCTCAGTCGATTTCGAGGTCGTCCGTATCGGGATGCGGCTCGGCGAACGCCGTCCGCTTCTTGTGATAGCGATAGCGCAGAACAGCTACCGGAATTGAAGCGAGATAAATCGCGCAAAGGCCTGTGAAGGCAATCCACGGAAAATTCAAAATGATTGCCGCGCTCATGCCTACAAGCAGGAGCACAGGCAGCACCATGTCTCGCCGGATGCGCAGGCCCATGCGCTTTCCCGAGAATGTCGGAATCTGGCTTACCATCAGGAAAGCGATGACAAGTACATGCGCCGCGATGAGAAGCGGTGTTTCCTTTATCCACTCCACTCCGGTGAAGGAGAGATAAAGCGGCAACATGACGAGGCCAGCTGCGGCGGGCGACGGCATACCGACGAAATAGTTGCCCGTCCAGACAGGTTTGTCCGGGTCTTCAAGAGCGACGTTGAAGCGGGCGAGGCGAAGTGCACAGCAAACCGAAAAGCCAAGCACGGCAATCCAGCCGAGACCGCCAATCTCACCCAGAGACCAGAGATAGAGGATAACAACCGGCGCCACACCGAAGTTCACGAAATCGGTGAGCGAGTCGAGCTCGGCGCCAAAACGTGTGGATCCGCGCAGCATACGGGCGATGCGGCCATCGAGGGCATCGAAAACGGACGCGATGATGATTGCGGCGACTGCCGCCTCGAAGCGGCCCTCAATGGCAAAGCGGATTGCAGTGAGGCCCGCGCAAAGCGCAAGAACGGTCAGCGAGTTCGGCACTATGGTGCGGACCGGCAGTTGCGAAAACTGCCGGGCCCGGCGCTGGCGCATGGTCTCGCTCGCCCTGAAACCTGGTCCCGGACGCTGCTCGAACGGCGGTATGGAGCCTGCCATCTGCTTCAGTCCTTCAAAGTGCGCCCCAGCCCCAGTGCCCTTTAGATATGGTACGGCTGGGTGACAGCCGAATCCGCCAGCACAGTTTCACCGGCAATCGCCGTCTGCCCCACAGCGACCAGCGGTACCGCGCCTTGCGGCAGATAAACGTCAAGGCGGCTACCGAACCGGATGATGCCGAAGCGTTCGCCCGCCGCAAGATCATGCCCCTCGGCGACGTCGCACACGATGCGCCGTGCGACGAGCCCTGCGATCTGCACAACCACAATCTGCTCGCCGTCTGTGCGTTCGATCACAAGAGAGTTCCGCTCATTGGCATCGCTGGCCTTGTCGAGATCGGCGTTGAGGAAGAGCCCCGGCCGATAGGCAACGCGCTTCACGACCCCTGCGACGGGGGCGCGGTTCACATGGCAATTGAAGACATTCATGAAAATGCTGACGCGGGTGCGCGTCATATCGCCGAGACCGAGCTCCTCGGGCGGGGATGCTTCCGTGATCATGTTCACGACGCCGTCCGCCGGGCTGATGACGAGCCCTTCGCGCGACGGCGTTACGCGGTCGGGATCGCGGAAGAAATAGAGGCACCAGAGAGTGAGAATGACGCCGAGCCAGCCGAGCGGATTCCAGATCAGAAAGAGAACGACCGTCACCGCAGCGAAGATGACGACCCAGCGGTGCCCCTCGCGGTGGATCGGTGTCAGTATCGACGTGATGCTATCCATTGAACTTTCCTGGCCTCTCGTTCCAGCCTGTCGGGCCGGCCTGTCGGGTTTGCCGAGTGTAACCCGGCACCCCGCCGGGGTTAAGCAAATCCGTTATCGGCGGCATCAGACGCGAGTTCGGCTCTCGCCTCGAATTCACGCGCCTCGCTTGCGGCAAGACGCCGTTCTTCCTCTTCGCTCTCGCGCTGCCGGTTCCACATGGCCGCATAGGCGCCGTTCCGGGCCAGCAGATCCTCATGGCGACCGCGCTCCACCACCCTGCCCTTGTCGAGGACGAGGATTTCATCGGCGTCCACAACCGTCGACAGGCGATGCGCGATGACGAGCGTGGTGCGGTTTCGCGAAATGCTTTTCAGCGCCGTCTGAATTTCCTTTTCGGTATGGGTATCGAGAGCGGATGTCGCCTCGTCGAGAAGGAGGATCGGCGGGTTCTTGAGGATGGTCCGCGCAATGGCAACGCGCTGCTTCTCGCCGCCCGAGAGCTTCAGGCCGCGCTCGCCGACGCGCGTCTCATAGCCTTGCGGGAGGGCTTCGATGAAGCGGCCGATCTGGGCCAGCTCCGCGGCCTCATGCACTTCTTCGTCGGTCGCATCAGGGCGGCCATAACGGATGTTATAGCGAATGGTGTCGTTGAAGAGGACGGTATCCTGGGGAACCATGCCAATGGCGGCGCGCAGGGAATTCTGCCGGACGTCGCGAATATCCTGCCCGTCGATCCGCACCGCCCCGCCCGAAATATCGTAAAAACGGAAAAGGATGCGAGCGATCGTGGACTTGCCGGCGCCTGACGGGCCGACAATCGCAAGGGTGCCGCCCGGCGGGACGCGGAAGGAAACACCATCAAGAATGCGGCGGTCGCTGTCGTAGTGGAAACTCACATCGTCGAATACGACCTCTCCGCCCGAAACATCGAGAGCAGGCGCACCGGGCTTGTCCTTGATCTCGGCAGGCACCTGAAGCAAATCGAACATGGTCTCCATGTCGATCAGCGCCTGCCTGATTTCGCGGTAAACCGTGCCCAGCAGGTTGAGCGGCTGGTAGAGCTGGATCAGGTAGGTATTGATCATGACGAAGGAACCGACTGTCAGTACGCCCTGAGCGATACCGTTTGCCGCCATTAGCATGAGCGCGGTGAGACCTGCGCTGAAGATCAGCGTCTGGCCGGTATTCAGCAAAGAGAGCGATGTCGCGGTCCTGATGGCGGCGCGCTCATACCCCGTCATCGAGCGATCGTAGCGGCGCGCTTCATGCTCCTCATTGCCGAAATATTTGACCGTCTCGTAATTCAGGAGACTGTCCACCGCCTTGGTATTTGCCTCGGTGTCGAGATCGTTCATCTCGCGACGGAACCGCGTACGCCACTCGGTCACAACGAAGGTAAAGACCATGTAGACGATCACCGTCGCGGCGGTGACAACCGAATACCAGACGTCGAAAGCGTAGGCGAGGATGACGCAGACGAGGACAAGTTCGATGATGGTGGGCACGATGTTGAAGAGCGAGAAACGCAGCAGAAAGTCGATGCCCTTGGTGCCGCGCTCTATAACGCGCGACAGGCCGCCCGTGCGCCGCTCCAGATGGAAACGCAGAGAAAGCGCATGCATGTGGCGGAAAGTTTCGACGGCAAGTTTGCGGACCGCGTTTTGCCCGACTTTCGCAAAGATGGCGTCGCGCAGCTGAGCGAGGGCGATCATCAAAATGCGCCCGACGCCATAGGCGATGATCAGCATTACCGGAACGATGACCACGGCGGAGGCCACCGTTTCCGGTGAAAGCGCATCCACCGCGCGCTTGTAGAGGAAGGGGATGTAGACCGTGACGCCCTTTGCCGCGACGAGCGCAAGCATCGCGCAGACAACGCGCAAACGCAGATCCGCCCTGCCCTTCGGCCAGAGCCGGGGCAGCATGTTCACGAGCGTGCGGACGGCATTACGGCCTTCCGGGCTCACCCCCGTGACAGGGTCGGGACCGCCTCGCAAGGCGGTTTTCAAGCGGCGTGGCATGGGTTTTCAGGGTCTCCGCGCACAACAAGCAAACGCCCCGTCCGGGAGCCCGGACAGGGCGTACTTCCTTATACTAGCTTATACTAGATAAGGCTTATTGGTCCGGGGACAATGTTTTGTTTGCGCGCCCGGATTTCCTGCCTTTTTCAGCCGCCCGTGGCGGGCGTTTCGAAGACCTGGCCGGGATAGATGAGGTTCGGATCTCGAATCTGGTCCTTGTTGGCTTCGTAGATGATTGTGTAGCTGAAGCCCGACCCATAGACCTTGCGCGCGATATTCCAGAGGTTGTTGCCAGGCTGGATCACGACCTTGCCCTGCTTGAGGGCGGCAAGAACGGCTTCACGCTCACCCCGCTCGAAGGGCACCTCGACGCGCCCGACAACCTGCCCCTGCTCGTCCACCTGATCGACGCGGAGCGCATATTGGCCGGGTGCGATATCGATTTCGGGGCTCAGTTCCCAGCGCCCGGTTTCATCAGCCGCCGTCTCGCCGGCAAGCTCGCCGCCGACATAAATGCGAACGGTTGTGCCCGCATCGGCACGACCCGAAATAATGACATTGCCTTCGTCGTCGTAGTCGACGGTTTCAAGGACGAGGCTGCCCGCATCGGCGGGGACGCCCGGCCCCTGAAGAACCTTGCTCGCCTTGCCCGGCTCGCTGCGGACGACCAGCAATTCTTCATCTTCACTTTCGGGAACGGAGACAGTCACGACCTGCTCGCTGTCCTTGCTGCTGCCGTCCGGGTTGATGGCCGTGAGACGGAGTTCAACAGTGCCCGCAGAGAGCGGCTTTTCAAGGACGGCGACCCATTCGCCATTATCATCCGACGTTGCCTTGGCAACCACTTCGCCGTTCGCTTTAAGCTGGATACGAGCCCCCGGAAGGGAACGGCCAGCAGCAAGCGTGGAGCCATCGCGCTCCACGCGAACGATGTCGAAAGTCGGGATCGCGGGGTCTTCCTCTTCTGCACCCGGCTCGGCAGGCTCCGAGGGCACTTCGGCCACGACTTCGGAAGGTGCGGGCTCTGTGTCGCCACGCAGAAAGAACCACCAGCCGCCGACGAGAAGAAGCAGCGCCACGACGAAAGCGCCAGCTATTGCCCCAATTTTCATTTTCCCTGTTTCCTTCCCCGATGCGGCCGTACCGAAACGGAACAGAACATCATCATCAACCCATGCTAGCGCGTAGCTTGCAATTACGGCACCAATGTGAAACCTCGCGCGTGAAACAGCGACCATAAAAATTGAAGGTCACCACTCCAATGAAGCTCACAAGTCTTTGTGTTTACTGTGGTTCGAGCACCGGCAGCGACCCTTTTTTCATGGAGGCGGGAGACGCATTCGGACGGCGGATGGCGCAGGCTGATGTCGAACTCATCTATGGCGGCGGCGGGATCGGCGTGATGGGCGCGGTGGCACGCGCGGTGCTGGCCGAGGGTGGCCGGGTGACAGGCATCATCCCGAAATTCCTGACGGAGGTGGAAGTCGAGTTCAAGGAGGTGAGCGAGCTCATCGTCACCGACAGCATGCATGCCCGCAAACAGAAAATGTTCGAGCGTTCTCAAGCCTTTGTGGCTCTTCCCGGAGGCATTGGAACGATTGAGGAGACCATCGAAATGCTGACCTGGGCGCAGCTGGGGCGGCATTCCAACCCGATCATCATTGCCAATCTGAAGGGCTTCTGGGACCCGATGATCGAGCTGCTGGACCACATCATCAAAGCCGGATTCGCGCGCTCCGACATCCGCCGGATCTACTCGGTGGTGGACAAGATCGAGGATATCATCCCCCGGATCGAAGCCTCGCTCTGAGGATAAGTACGGCCGAACGTCATCGAAACGTCATCAAACCGTCACAAAACTTTCCGGGCGAAATCTATCCCCGGTTTGCGAGGGCCGCCGCCTGACGCAATGCGCGCTCGTAACGCCATGTCTCGAAGGAAAATATCCCCAGCCCGAACCAGATGAGGCCGAAGGTCATCATCTGGACGCTGCCAAGCGGTTCTCCATAGAGGAAAACGGCGACGAGGAACTGCGTCGTCGGGGCGAGATACTGCATGAGACCGAGGGTGGCGAGACGGATGCGCTGCGCCCCGAAGGCAAAGAGGAAGAGCGGCACCGCCGTCACCGGACCCGTCAGCACAAGGAAGGTCCAGGTGAACCAGCCCGCATTGCCGAAACTCGTGCCGCCATGTCCGGAAAGCCACCAGAGATAGGCGAGCGCGAGAGGCAGCAGCACCAGCACCTCGACGAAGAGGCCTTCGAGGGGCGTGGCGCGCGACACCTTCCGCAAATAGCCATAGGCCGCGAAGCTCGCCGCGAGATAAAGCGATATCCAGGGGAGCTGGCCAAGGTCGAAGGCAAAGATCGCAACACCGATGGCGGCGAGCACGACCGCGACGCCCTGCGCACGCGACAGACGCTCGCCGAGAAAGGCAACGCCGAGCAGCACGCTGACCAGCGGATTGATGTAATAGCCGAGGCTCGTCTCGACGATGCGCGCCTCGTTGATCGAATAGATGAAGACGAACCAGTTGGAGCCAATCAGGAGACCTGTGCCAAGCAGCGTCCACATGGTGCGGCGGTCGCGGAGCACAGCCATCAAGGCGGCGCGGCGGCCGAGCACGAAGATGAGCAGAAGCGTCAGCACCACGCTCCAGACGGAGCGATGCGCCAGCACCTCGAAGGGCGGCACATCCATGAGCTGCTTGTAGAAGATGACGGAAAGGCCCCAGAGCAGATAGCCGAGGCCCGCAGCGGCAGCGCCGAGGGAGGCTTCGCTTGAGGGCGTTGAGGGGGCGGGTTTTTCCAGCACTTCGTTTCTCCCGCGGAATGCCGGACGCGCATCCGCGCGCATCTTGTATCATGCCGGAAGCGGCGAGGGGTCGGTCTCGTTCGACGGCGGCACATGGAATTGGCCGCCGACTTCGTCCCTTGAAAAATTCCTGCAAAGAGAGACGCCGCGTTACACGGCTTCCGGCCCCCCGGGTCTCCTTAAGTTCACAAGGAGGGCCCGGGGGTGACGTTTTTTGAGGTATGCCTCAGGCGCCCGCGCTTTCCTTGCGGTTATGCGTGGTGGGGGCCGGGGCGCCATCGCGCAGGAGCTTGTGCGTGATGGAATCCGTCAAGGCCTGAAAGGACGCGTCCACGATGTTGGGCGAGACGCCGACCGTGAACCAGCGGTTGCCCTTGCCGTCCGCGCTTTCGATCATGACGCGGGTGACGGCTTCCGTGCCGCTTGTCAGGATACGCACCTTGAAGTCGGCGAGGCGCAGATCCTCGATATAGGGCGAGTATTTGCCGAGGTCTTTTCTGAGCGCCTGATCGAGCGCATTGACGGGGCCGTTACCCTCACCCACCGAGATCAGCTTTTCGCCATCGACCACGACCTTCACGGTTGCTTCCGAGACGGTGACGAGGGCGCCGAGCGCGTTGTAGCGGCGCTCGACCAGCACACGGAAGGATTCCACATCGAAGAAGGCGGGCACCTCGCCGAGGATGCGCCGCGCCAGAAGCTCGAAAGAGGCTTCCGCGCCGTCATAGGAATAGCCAAGGAATTCGCGCTCCTTCACCTCGTCCAGCAGGCGGCCGATGCGGCGGTCGGAAGGATCGAAGGCGATGCCCGCTTCTTCGAGGCGCGCGAGGATGTTCGACTTGCCGGCCTGATCGGAGACGGCGATCTTGCGCTTGTTGCCGACGCTTTCAGGCGGCACATGCTCATAGGTCTTCGGGTCCTTGAGGATCGCGGAGACATGGATGCCGGCCTTGGACGCGAAGGCGCTTTCGCCGACATAGGGCGCGTAGCGATCCGGCGCGCGGTTCAGGATTTCGTCCAGCGTGCGCGAAACATGGGTGAGATTTTTCAGGCGCTCATGGGTGACGCCAATCTCGAAGCGGTCCGCATATTCGGACTTCAGGAGAAGCGTCGGGATGATGGAGACCATGTTGGCATTGCCGCAGCGCTCGCCGAGACCGTTCAACGTGCCCTGCACCTGGCGCACGCCCGCGCGCACGGCGGCGAGCGAGTTGGCCACCGCGTTTTCCGTGTCGTTATGCGTGTGGATGCCAAGCTTTTCGCCCGGCACACCGGCGGCGACAATCTCGCCGACAATGCGTTCCACCTCATCTGGCAAGGAGCCACCATTGGTGTCGCAGAGGACGGCCCAGCGCGCGCCGTTATCCAGCGCGGTCTTCACGCAGGAAAGCGCATAGGCGGGGTTCGCCTTGTAGCCGTCGAAGAAGTGCTCGCAATCGATCATGGGCTCGCGGCCCTTCGCGGCGACGGCCTTCACGCTGTCGGCAATGGTTTCGAGATTTTCGTCATTGGTGATGCCGAGCGCGACCGAGACATGGAAGTCCCAGCTTTTGGCGACGAGGCAGACGGCATCCGTATCGGCATCGAGGATGGCGGCGAGACCGGGATCGTTCGAGGCGGAGCGCCCTGCCCGCTTCGTCATGCCGAAGGCGGTGAACTTCGCGTGAGCGAGCTTCGGCTTTTCACCGAAAAAGGCGGTATCGGTCGGATTGGCGCCCGGATAGCCGCCCTCGATATAGTCCAGCCCCAACTCATCGAGCAGGCCCGCAATGAGGTGCTTGTCCTCCACGCTGAAATCGACGCCGGTCGTCTGCGCGCCGTCGCGCAGCGTGGTGTCGAAAAGGTAGAGGCGTTCTCGCGTATTGGCTCTCGTATTGGCTCGCGTATTGGCCGTCTTGGACTTGCTCATGGTGTCGTTCGCTTCTTTGCCGCATCGTGGAAAGGCGCTGACACGCCAGTCAAAAATCGTCCGAGGGGTGACTTCCGCCACCGGCCAGACCCGTTATCCACAATGTATTGCAAGCGTGCTTGTACGGCGGCGGCGGCCGCGCTTCCAGTTTTGTTTCTCCCGTTTACTCCGAAATACGCGTCCCTTTTTTGAGGACGCGCGTTCGGACGCAAAACCGGAACCCACTTTTGCTGAACGCGCTGGTATGTCAGCCGCTAATAATCAGACCCTGAATGATCGAGTGTGCCGGGTTCATGCCGGTATCCTGATCTGTTGCCGTTAAAAAAACTATAACAGTTTCAAGCCGTTAGTCCGCCGAGCCGGGCCTTTGCCCGCTCCCGTCCGATCAGAGGTAACAGGTTTTTCAATTCCGGTCCATGCGGCAAACCCGTCAGGGCGAGGCGAAGCGGCATGAAGAGCGCCTTGCCCTTGCGGCCCGTCGCCTGCTTCACGGCGCCGGTCCAGAGGCTCCATGTGGCCTGATCCCAAGGCTCCGGGGGCAACGCAGCGGCGGCGGCAGCAGCAAAATCGCTGTCCTCGATGACGGGCTCAACCGGGCCCTCGACGATGCGCGCCCATTCCGCCGCATCGTGGAAGAGGACGAGGTTGGGTTTCACGGCATCCCAGAAAGCCTCGCCGAGATCGGCACCGAGGGCGGCGAGACGCGGCTGCGCCTGCGCATAGGGCATGAGATGGAGGCAGGCGGCATTGACGCGGGTGAGATCCGCCGGGTCGAAGCGGATATCGGAACGGCCCAGGCTCGAAATGTCGAAGGTTTCGGCCAGTGTTTCGAGCGAGAGGCAGGGCTCGACCGGCTCGGGCGTACCGAGACGCGCGAGAAGCGCATTGAGCGCCATCGCCTCATAGCCCGCCTCGCGGAGCGCGCGGAGCGAGAAGCGCTCGGCATCGTCGCGCTTGGAGAGGGGTTTGCCCTCCGGCCCGTTCAGGAGCGAGTAATGCGCGAAGGCAGGCGGCTCGGCCCCTAGCGCGCGGATGATCTGGATCTGGACGCCTGTATTGGTGATGTGGTCCGAACCGCGGATGACATGGCTGATCTGGAAGTCGATATCGTCGACGATGCTCGGCAGCGTGTAGAGGAAGCGGCCATCCTCGCGGATGAGGACGGGGTCCGAAAGCGAGGCGCCATCGACCTCGACATGACCCTGGATCATGTCCTCGAATGTCGTGTGTTCGTGGTCGAGCTTGAAACGCCAATGGGGGCGTCGGCCGTCGGCTTCGAGGGCGGCGCGGTCTTCATCGGTGAGCTTGAGCGCGGCGCGGTCATAGACGGGGGGAAGCCCGCGCGCGTGCTGGCGCTT
>AZIJ01023210.1_pt1 | contig 20235 bp, 17 predicted proteins | sample 359151 | NCBI WGS metagenome assembly AZIJ01 (sample SAMN02429718, study PRJNA222666) | marine sediment metagenome | biome: Sediment sample; isolation source: enrichment culture of sample MGS-ElMAX(UA) from oil contaminated site at the... | place: Egypt: El Max | collected 2013-01-23 | depth 9.22 m m | reverse complement strand
GAAGACGACGCCGATGATACCGAGGTGGTGCCGGCCCGGCCTGCTACGCCATCTGCGCCGGTCGCCAGGCCCCGTAACAACCAGCTGAGCCCGGTGCCGGACGTTACCCTGCTGGACCCGCCCAAGCCGCGCCAGCACGCAGTAAGCGAAGACGAGCTGGAGCGCATTGCCCGGCTGGTGGAAGCCAAGCTGGCCGACTACAACGTGCAGGCCAGTGTGGTGGGTGTGTACCCGGGGCCGGTGATCACCCGCTTTGAGCTGGATCTGGCGCCCGGGGTCAAGGTCAGCAAGATCACCAACCTGGCTCGGGATCTGGCCCGTTCCCTGTCCGCCATCAGTGTGCGGGTGGTGGAAGTCATTCCCGGCAAGCCCTACGTTGGCCTGGAGCTGCCCAACACCCGGCGGGAAACCGTGTACCTGCGCGAGGTGATCGACACCGAGCTGTTCCACCGCAGCCAGCATCCGCTGACCATGGTGCTGGGCCAGGACATCGCCGGCGAGCCGGTGGTGGTTAACCTGGCCAAGATGCCCCATGTGCTGGTGGCCGGTACCACCGGCTCGGGCAAGTCGGTGGGGGTCAACGTGATGATACTGTCGATGCTGTTCAAGGCCACCCCGGAAGAGGTGCGCTTTATCATGATCGATCCCAAAATGCTGGAACTGTCGGTGTATGAAGGTATTCCGCACCTGCTGACCGAAGTGGTCACCGACATGAAGGAAGCGGCCAACGCCCTGCGCTGGTGCGTGGGCGAGATGGAGCGGCGTTACAAGCTGATGTCGGCCATGGGGGTGCGTAACCTCAAGGGCTTCAACACCAAGATACAGGACGCCATCGACGCCGGTGAGCCGCTGCGGGACCCCTTGTGGCAGCCCACCCAGTCCATGGACACCTATCCGCCGGCGCTGGAAAAACTGCCCCATATTGTGGTGGTGATCGACGAATTCGCCGACATGATGATGATCGTCGGCAAGAAGGTGGAAGAGCTGATTGCCCGTATCGCCCAGAAGGCCCGGGCCGCCGGCATCCACCTGATCCTGGCGACCCAGCGGCCCTCGGTGGACGTGATCACCGGCCTTATCAAGGCCAACATTCCCACCCGCATGTCGTTCCAGGTGTCGAGCAAGATTGACTCCCGCACCATCCTCGACCAACAGGGCGCCGAGTCGCTGCTGGGCATGGGCGACATGCTCTATCTGCCCGCCGGCGACAGCAACCCCACCCGGGTACACGGCGCCTTTGTGGACGATCACGAGGTGCACAAGGTGGTGGCGGCCTGGAAGGAGCGGGGCGAGCCCGATTACATCGAGGATATTCTCAGTGGCGAGGTGGGGGCCGACGGCCTGCTGCCCGGTGAGGCGCCGGAAGGGGCCGACGGCGAGCTTGACGAGCTGTTCGACCATGCGGTGGCTTTTGTCGCAGAAAGCCGCCGGGGCTCTACCTCCAGCGTGCAGCGCAAGTTCAAGATAGGCTACAACAGGGCTGCCCGTATCATCGATCAGATGGAAGCTCAGGGCATTGTCAGCCCGGCGGGCAGCAACGGTCAACGGGAAGTGCTGGCACCGCCGCCGGCGAGGGGATAATTGATGAAAAAACTGATGACACTGGCCGTGATGCTGTGGTCCGTGAGCACCTTGGCACTGGCCGATGCGGCCGGCGAGCTGCAGCAAAAACTGTCGGCCCTGGGGCGCTTTTCCGCCGATTTCAGCCAGCAGGTCTATGACGAAAGCGGCGCGCCCATGCAAACGGCCGAGGGCAGCATGCAGCTGGCCCGGCCCGACCGGTTCCGCTGGCACACCACGTCGCCGGACGAAAGCCTGATCGTGTCCGACGGCACCGATGTGTGGATGTACGATCCCTTCGTGGAGCAGGTGAGCATTCTGCCTTTGGCCCAGGCGGTGCAGAACACGCCGTTTTTGTTGATTTCCGGCGCCGATCGCAGCCGCTGGCAGGGCTATAACGTCAGCAAGCAGGGCAGCAGCTATGTGGTGGCCAGCAAGGATCCGGCGGAGCTTATTCAGCGTTTTACCCTGCGCTTTGATACCCAGGGGCGGCTGGCACGGTTCACCGTGGTGGAGTCGGGCGGCCAGCGCAGCGAATTTACCCTGAGCCGGTTTAACGCCAGCCCTGAGCTTGCCGCCAACGCCTTTCGCTTTACTCCGCCGGCGGGGGTGATGGTGGACGATCAGCGTTAAGGAAAGACCATGAGTACCCTGAGCCTGGACTTTGAGCAGGACGACTTTCGGCCACTGGCGGCGCGCATGCGCCCCGAGCGCATCGATCAGTATCTGGGCCAGCAGCACATTCTGGCGCCGGGCAAGCCGTTGCGCCGGGCCCTGGAAGCCGGCCATTGCCATTCCATGATTTTGTGGGGGCCGCCGGGTACCGGCAAGACCACCCTGGCCGAGCTGGTGGCCTACTACTGCGATGCCCAGGTGGAGCGGGTGTCGGCGGTGACCTCGGGGGTGAAGGACATTCGCGCCGCCATCGAGCGGGCCCGAGAGCACAAGCTGGCCGGCCGGCGCACCATTTTGTTTGTGGATGAGGTGCACCGCTTCAACAAGTCCCAGCAGGATGCCTTTCTTCCCCATATCGAGGACGGCACCGTCACCTTTATCGGTGCCACCACCGAGAACCCGTCTTTCGAGCTTAACAACGCCCTGCTGTCCCGGGCCCGGGTTTACCTGCTCAAGCGCCTGGAAACCGGCGAGGTGGAAGCCATGCTGGAACAGGCGCTGCACGACGAGCGCGGCCTGGCGGGGCAGGGCATCATACTGGCCGACGGGGTGCAGCGGGCCCTGGCCGAGCTGGTGGACGGCGACGGCCGCAAGGCGCTCAATTACCTTGAGCTGCTGGCGGACATGGCCGAAGAGCACAACGGCGTGCGCCATATCGACAAGGCCCTGCTGGCGGAAGTGACTGGCGAGCGCCTGGCCCGTTTCGATAACCAGGGGGATCTGTATTACGATCTGATTTCCGCCATTCACAAGTCCATTCGCGGCTCCAACCCGGATGCCGGCCTGTACTGGTATGCCCGCATGATTACCGCCGGCTGCGATCCGCTCTACATCGCCCGGCGGCTGCTGGCCATCGCCTCGGAAGACATCGGTCTCGCCGACCCCAAAGCCATGGACGTGGCCCTGGCCGCCTGGGACTGCTTTACCCGGGTAGGACCGGCGGAAGGAGAGCGGGCCATCGCCCAGGCCATTGTCTATCTGGCCTGTGCCCCCAAGAGCAACGCCCTGTATACCGCCTGGAAGGCGGCGCTCAAGGACGCCCGGGAATTGCCCGACTTTGAGGTGCCCCTGCACCTGCGCAATGCCCCCACCAAATTGATGCAGGAGCTGGGCCACGGCGCCGAGTACCGCTACGCCCACAACGAGCCCGGCGCCTATGCCGCCGGCGAAACCTACCTGCCCGAGGCCATGGCCGGCCGGCGCTACTATGTGCCCAACGAACGGGGCTTTGAGCAGAAAATTCAGGCCAAGCTCGACTACCTGAACCAGCTTGACCAGCAGGCCAGCCACAAGCGGTAGCCAGACCGGTCTTGCTCGCCTTGGCCCGCCGGCGAGGATGCTGATAAACTGTGGTCCGAACCGACTTTAATCTCTCGCGTGCAAACGCATCACACGAATTTAAGGTAACTCATGCTGGACTCCAAATACCTGCGCAGCGACATTGACGACACGGCCGCGCGGCTGGCAAGCCGCGGTTTCACACTGGATACCGCCCTGTTCAATGGCCTGGAAGAGCGCCGCAAAACCCTGCAGGCCCGTACTCAGGAGCTGCAGGCCGAGCGCAATGCCCGCTCCAAGGCCATTGGCCAGGCCGCCCGCAGCGGTGAAGACATCGCGCCGCTGAAGGCGGCGGTGACCGCCATCAACGACGAGCTGGACGGCTGCAAGGTAGAGCTGGATCAGCTGCTGAACGAGATTCAAGGCTTTTGTGCCGCCATTCCCAACCTGCCCCACGAGTCGGTACCGGTGGGCAAGGACGAGCATGACAACGTCACCGTGCGCAGCTGGGGCGAGCCTACCCAGTTTGGCTTTGAGCCGAAGGATCACGTGGCCCTGGGCGAAGCCCTGGCCGGCCTCGACTTTGAAGGGGCGGTCAAGTTGTCCGGCTCCCGCTTTGTGATCATGCAGGGGCAGATTGCCCGCCTGCACCGGGCCCTGGCCCAGTTCATGCTGGACCTGCACACCACCGAACACGGCTACACCGAGTGCTACGTGCCCTACCTGGTGAACAGCGACAGCCTGTACGGCACCGGCCAGTTGCCCAAGTTCTCGGCAGACTTGTTCCACACCGCCATTGAAGGCGAGGGTGAGGAAGAAGGCAAGGTGCGCCGCTTCTCGCTGATCCCCACCTCGGAAGTGCCGCTGACCAACATCGGCCGGGACGAGATCTTTGAGCCGGCCCAACTGCCGCTCAAATTCACCGCCCACACCCCCTGTTTCCGCTCCGAAGCCGGCTCCTACGGCCGCGATACCCGGGGGCTGATCCGCATGCACCAGTTCGACAAGGTGGAAATGGTGCAATTGGTGCACCCCGACACCTCCTGGGATGCGCTGGAGGAAATGGTCGGCCACGCCGAGAAGGTGCTGCAGCGTCTGGAGCTGCCCTACCGGGTGATGGCGCTGTGCACCGGCGACATGGGCTTTGGCGCCGCCAAAACCTACGATCTGGAAGTGTGGCTGCCGGCCCAGAACACCTACCGGGAAATCTCGTCGGTTTCCAACTGCGGTGACTTCCAGGCCCGCCGCATGCAGGCCCGGGTGCGCGGTGCCGACGGCAAGCCCCAGCTGCTGCATACCCTCAATGGCTCCGGCCTGGCGGTGGGCCGCACCCTGGTGGCAGTGCTGGAAAACTATCAGCAGCAGGATGGCCGCATTCGCGTGCCCGAAGTGCTCAAGCCCTACCTGGGTGGCCTTGAGTTTATCGGCTGAGGCAGGCGTGACCGAGAATGAGGCCGGGGTGGTGACCCCGGCCTTTTTTGTTCGGGAACGGCGCCGAATCACGGTGGACTAATTTCATATTGAATGAAGTTTATCCGCTTTTTCGTCGCCTTTTACCAAGTGGTTTTGATAGAATGCGCGGCAATCAGGAGGGCTTCGGCACTAACATGATGGTTTGGATAGACTACGTAATACTTGGCATTATCGGCCTGTCGGCCCTCATCAGCCTGGTCCGGGGCTTCGTCAAGGAAGCCATGTCGCTCGCCACCTGGGTGGCCGCCTTTTTCATCGCCAGCCGTTTTTACGCCGATCTGGCGGTGTTTCTCGATATCACCGATCCGCTGTTTCGCAATGGCGCCGCCATTGCCATTCTGTTTGTGCTCACCCTGATCCTGGGCGCCCTGGTCAACTACATTATCGGCGAGCTGGTCACCCGTACCGGCCTGTCGGGCACCGACCGGGTGCTGGGCGTCTGTTTTGGCGCCGTGCGTGGCGTCTTTATCGTTGCCGCGCTGCTGCTGTTTGTCGATACCCTGACCGCCTTTCCCCATAGTCCGTGGTGGAAGGAATCCGTGCTCATTCCCGAGTTTGGTATCGTGATCCAGTGGTTTTTTAACATGCTGCAGAATTCATCCAGCTTTTTACCCCCCAAGCTATAGTAATTCGAGGAAATTTGGACATGTGTGGGATTGTCGGTATTCAAGGTACGACCCCGGTAAACCAGGCGCTTTACGATGCCCTGACGGTACTTCAGCACAGAGGACAGGATGCCGCCGGCATCGTCACCATCTCCGGTGATACCTTCCGCCAGCGCAAGGCCAACGGCCTAGTGCGGGATGTGTTTGAAGAGCGCCACATGGAGCGCCTCATCGGTAACGTCGGCATCGGCCACGTCCGTTATCCCACCGCCGGCAGCAGCAGTGTGGCCCAGGCTCAGCCCTTTTACGTGAACTCGCCCTTTGGTATTGCCCTGGCCCACAACGGCAACCTGACCAACGCCGCCGAGCTGAAGGAAGAGCAGTTCCGGGTGGCCCGCCGCCACATCAACACCACCTCCGACTCGGAAGTGCTGATCAACGTGCTGGCCCACGAGCTGGATCAGCAAACCCAGAAGCTGCACCTGGAGCCGGAGCACGTGTTCGCCGCCGTGGCCAAGGTGCACGAGAAGGTGCGTGGCGCCTATGCCGCCGTGGCGGTGATCATCGGCCATGGCATGCTGGCATTTCGCGATCCCAACGGCATTCGTCCGCTGGTGCTGGGCAAGCGCGATGCCGAAAATGGGGGCACCGAATACATGGTGGCCTCCGAAAGCGTGGCCCTGGATGCGGTGGGCTTTGAGCTGATCCGCGACGTGGCGCCCGGTGAGGCGGTCTACATCACCGAGCAGGGCGAGCTGTTCACCCAGCAGTGTGCCGCCGAGCCCCAGCACCACTCCTGCATTTTCGAGTACGTGTATTTTGCCCGCCCCGACTCCTTTATCGACAAGGTGTCGGTGTATGCCGCCCGCGTGCGCATGGGCCAGAAGCTGGGCGCCAAAATTGCCCGGGAGTGGGAAGATCTCAACATCGACGTGGTGATCCCCATTCCGGAAACCTCCTGCGACATCGCCCTGGAGATTGCCCACAACCTGCAGTTGCCGTACCGCCAGGGCTTTGTGAAAAACCGTTATATCGGCCGTACCTTTATCATGCCCGGCCAGCAGCAGCGCCGGCAGTCGGTGCGTCGCAAGCTCAATGCCATTCCGTCCGAGTTTGCCGGCAAAAACGTGCTGCTGGTGGACGACTCCATCGTGCGCGGCACCACCTCCGAGCAGATCATTCAAATGGCCCGGGACGCGGGTGCCAAGAAGGTGTATTTCGCCTCGGCGGCGCCGGAGATCCGTTTCCCCAACGTGTACGGTATCGACATGCCCTCGGCCAACGAGCTGATCGCCTATGGCCGCGAGTCCGAGGAAATCTGCAAGCTGATCGGTGCCGACGGCCTGATCTTCCAGGAGCTGGAAGATCTGGAAGACGCGGTGCGCCATTTCAACCCCGAGCTGCGCCGCTTCGAGACCTCGGTGTTTACCGGCGAGTACGTGACCCAGGATGTGAACCAGGAATACCTGGACGCGCTCAACTCCCAGCGTAACGACAGTGCCCGGCAGAAAGACAGCATCGACAACAGCCATCTGGAAATGTACAACGAAGGCCAGTCTTAAGTTGGAGCGCGGGTCTTGTCCCTGAATAGGGGCGGCTTGCCCGCATTAGCGTCTGAAGGGCGCTCCTTTTGAACGCATTGCCGCTTCGCGGCAAATGGCAGGCGGGCCGCCTGCGCTCCATAAAAAAGCCGGGGAGTTCCCCGGCTTTTTACGTTTTGCGTGCCACCTTAATAGGTATACACCGGCCCGATGCCCCAGCTCCATACGATGACCGAGCCGACCATGATGCACACCAGCAGAATAAGGCCGCAGGTCACGACCGAACTGGCATAGATAAAGCCGCGCTCTTCCGGAATGTGCATGATGATGGGCACACCGGAATAGAGCAGGTAGACCGAGTAGGCCAGGCCCGCCAGCCCCACCAGCATCAGGAACACCGGCTCCGGATAGAGCACCGCCAGCCCGGTCATGAACAGCGGCGTGGCGGTGTAGGCGGCCAGCTCCATGCTTTGGGTAAAGGTCGGGCTGGCGCCAAAGGTTTTGGCCATCCAGTAGGTGAGATAGGCCAGCGCAAAGACGCCGCCGATAAGGGTGAAGTACATGCCCACCGACATCACCAGCGCGCTTTGGGTGGTCATCATGATGGTGTTCTGGGTGCCGAAATTCCAGCCGATGAGGGTGGCCGAAATAAAGGTGCAGACAGATGGGATCAGGGCGATGAACGCCAGGTGTGTCAGGCTGTAGGTCAGGCTTTCATGGTGATCGTCTATGGTATGCCACTCATCCTTGGGGTGGGCATACAGACCCCAGATGTGGTTTAAAATCATGGCTCTTTCCCCCAAATATTCCGCAGCCGGCTGGCTGAAAACGGGTGTGAGTTGAAACGAGGGTGTTCGCTTCGCCTCTGATTAGTTATTGGTCATGCCATGACCTGCGTCAAGTTTTTCTACGTATAAACCACAATACTTAAGCGATTGCTAACATGGCCATCACGGTGGTGGCGGGTGCGCCTGTTGCCGCCAGTCAGTGGGTACCGAGACGGCCCCGCCGGCCATGGCCGGCGGGATGAGAGGTCACTCAAAAAAACGCCCGAGGTGGTGGCTTTTAAGGCAAAACGGCCTTGTTTACATAGGGGATTTTAGCGTTCTCTGATAGACTGCCCGCACTTTAAACCGCCAATAAGAAAAACAATGACTTCTGGCTGGTGCAGCTTCTGAATGGAGGCTGCTTGATGTGCCCGGTCGTCATTTTTCGATATCCATGCTCGCAACCGTAATTCAACAGGCCATTATTTTGCTGGCCATGGGCTGGGCGCTGTCGCTCAATGTGCGCAAGGGCTGGCATAACCCCCGGCTGATGATCCTGACGTCCGGTTTCTGGTTCGGGCTGGCGACCACGGTCTGCATGCTCCAGCCCCTGACCGTGGCGCCCGGCGTTTTGCTGGATGCCCGTAACGGCGTCATGTTTGTGGCCGGGCTGTTTGCCGGCCCGCTGTCCGGTGCCCTGGCGGCCCTGATGGCCGGGGGCTTTCGGCTCTGGATCGGTGGGGACGGTGCCATCACCGGCCTCATTAATCTCTGGCTGGCGCTGTTGCTTGGCCTGGGCTTTCGCCATTGCGTGACCCAAGGCTGGCTGCAAATCCGGATCCGACACCTGTTGCCGGTGGTGCTGCTGCTCCATGCCGGTACCCTTGCGGTGGTGACGCTGCTGATGGGGCCGGAGAGCCGGCTGCTGCTGCCGGTGCACCTCTGGCCTTTTCTGGCGGTGATGGTGCCACTGACCCTGATGCTGACACATATTCTGCGGGATGCGGAGCAGCGGCAGTGGGAGCAGGCGGCCCTGAAGGAAAGCGAGTCTCGCTTGCGGGCCATTACCGGTGCCCTGCCGGATCTGATGTTCGTGATGGACGAGGACGGCCGTTACCTGGAGGTCATGGCTTCCCAACCCTCCCTGCTGTATCCCGTGGACGACAGCGTGATCGGCAAGCGGGTGGACGAGTTGTTCAAGGCCGAACAGGCCGAGATGTTCGTGAGCTTCATTCGCGAAACCCTGACGCGGACGCACCCCCACCGCCTGGTGTATGAGCTGGAGACCTTTGAGGGCCGGCGGATTTTTGAAAGCCAGGCCCAGGCCATGGACGCTCCCCTGGATCACCGGCGCGCCGTGGTGGTGCTCACTCGGGATATCACCCAGCGGGTGCGCAATGAAACCGAGCTGCGAATTGCGGCGGTGGCCTTTGAAAGTTTTGAAGGCATGCTGGTGACCGATGCCCAGAACCGAATCTTGCGGGTCAACCGGGCCTTTACCGACATTACCGGCTATACCGCCGACGAGGTGATGGGTTACACCCCGGCCCTGTTCAGCTCCGGCCAGCACGGCCCCGAGTTTTACCGGCAAATGTGGCAATGCATCAACGAGCAGGGGCACTGGCAGGGGGAAATCTGCAACAAGCGCAAATCCGGCCAGGTATACCCCCAGTGGTTGTCGATCAGCGCGGTGCGCGACGAACAGGGCACCGTCAGTCATTATGTGGCCTCCATTACCGACATTACCCAGCGCAAGAAGGATGCGGAGCGCATCAATCACCTGGCGTTTTATGATGGGGTGACCGGCCTGCCCAACCGCCGCTCTCTCAATGAACGTATTCGGCAGCATCAGGACGACCGTCACGGCGCCGGGCTGGTGTTTATCGATCTCGACAACTTCAAGGACATCAACGACCTCTGGGGCCTGGCGGTGGGAGATCAGCTGTTGCTGCAGGCGGCCCAGCGGCTGAACAAGTCGCTGCGGGAGCAGGACATGGTGGCACGGCTGGGGGGGGACGAGTTTGTGGTGCTGTTGACCGGCCTGCCACGGGATCGCAACCGCGCCGCCGCCCTGCTGGAGCAAACCGGCCATCGCTTGCTGGCGTTGCTGGAGCAGCCGTATGTGCACGAGAATCATATGTTGCGCTGCAGCGCCAGCATGGGGGTGGTGTTGCTGGAAAACAGCGAGCTGGCGCCCGATGAGCTGGTGCAGCAGGCGGAGCTGGCCATGTATGACGCCAAGCGCGGCGGCAAGGGCAAGCTGCGGTTCTTCGATCCCCGCATGCAGGAAGTGGTGGCGCAGCGACTGCGCCTGGAAGAGGACATTTTACGCGGCCTGGAAGCCGAGGAATTCAGGGCGCATTTTCAGCCCCAGTTCGACTTTCAGGGGCACATGATCGGCGCCGAAGCCCTGGTGCGCTGGTACCATCCCGAGCGGGGCGTGCTGGCGCCCGGCGCCTTTATTGCCGTGGCCGATGAAGCCGGCCTGATGAACCGCATCGATCGCATGGTGCTGACCCAGTCCTGCCGGCAAATGGCGGCCTGGGCGCGGCTGCCGGCGTTTCGCGATTTTACCCTGTCGGTCAACATCAGTGCCGCCCGGCTGTATCAGGCGGAATTTATTGAAGACGTGCTGGCCATTTTTGAGCAGACCGGGGTCAGTCCGACGGCGATCAAGCTGGAAATTACCGAATCCATGCTGCTGGATGACATGCCCACCGCCATTGCCCGCATGCAGACCCTGAAAGCCCACGGTGTCCGCTTTGCCATTGATGATTTTGGTACCGGCTATTCCTCCCTGCTGTATCTGCAGCAATTACCCCTGGATCAGCTCAAGATCGATCAGTCTTTTGTGCGCGCCCTGCCTGCCGATGAAAACAGCCTGAGTATCATTCAGGCCATCGTCGCCATGGCCCACAGCCTGAAGCTGGAAGTGATCGCGGAAGGGGTGGAAACCGAAGCCCAGCGCCAGTTGCTGCATCAGCACGGCTGCCACCACTATCAGGGGTACCTGCTGTCCCGTCCCGAGCCCGCCGAGGTGGTGGAGGCCATGCTGGCCGAGCGCCTCTGCTCTTAAAGCGTTTCGCTGAGGATCACTCGGTTGCGGCCTTCGCGTTTGGCCTGGTAGAGGGCGCGGTCGGCCTGCTTTAATACCTGGCCAATGGCCGCACCGGTCTCGGGCCAGTGGGCAATGCCCAGAGACAGGGTAATGTGGCCGACCCCGGTGATGGCCATGTTGGCCACGTGTCTGCGCAGGCGCTCGGCTACCTCGCGGGCGTTGTTGGCGGAGGTGGCGGGAAGAAAGATCATGAATTCCTCGCCGCCGCTGCGGCACAGGGTATCGCCCCGGCGCGCCTGCTCCTGCATCACTTTGGCCAGGGTCTGAATGACCAGATCACCGGTATCGTGGCCGAACGTGTCATTGACTTGCTTGAAGTGGTCAATATCCAGCGCGATCACCGAAAATGGCGTATTTTCCTGCTCATAGCTGTCCAGCACATGCTGCATGCCCCGGCGGTTGAGCAGGCCGGTGAGGGTATCGGTGTGGCTGTCGGTATGCAGCTTGTTGATGCGCTCATTGAGCAGGCCAATGCCCCGCAGAATGGCCCGCTTGAGCTGGGCCGCCTCAAAATACCAGGAGCGTACGCCGGAAATATCGGCCTGTGCGCTTTGCTTGTTCATCAGGCCGGCGGAGGTGGCCAGCTGCCATAAGGGACGGGAGATAAACAGCGCCGACAACCAGATCCCTGCCAGGGTCAGCAGCCCTACGGGAAGGCTTTTCAGCACCACGCTCAGCAGATGTTCGTTTATGCCCGCCAGAGTAGCGGCCTTGGGTCGTTGTACCACTATGCCCCAGCCGGTGCTGGCCACCGGCGCAAAACCGGCGAGCATGTCGATGCCTTGGGAGTTGACCACGTGATGGGCATATTCCCGGCCCTGGAGCACTTCCTCGATGGCGTTGTTCCCGCTGATGCGTTCGCCGATACGGGTGGCCTCCGGGTGGTAAATCAGGGTCTGGTGACGGTCAACCACATACAGGTAGGAGCCGTCCTGGTAGTAGTGTTTGCCGAGCAGCTCTCCCAGAATGTTGCTTTGTTGCAGATAGATGGTGCCGGCGATATAGCCGAGATAGTCGCCGTTGGCGGCAAACACCGGATGGGAGAGGCTGACGATATAGTTGCCGGACGGAGACACAAAGGGATCGGTGATCAGGGGCTTTTTCGCCTCCAGCGACTGCCGGGCACGGGTGGAGGTAAGCTTGAATCCCTTCATGTTCAGGGTATCGGGGGAGGTGGCCAGGACCACGCCGGCGGCGTTGACCACCACCACGGAGTTGAAGGTATTGCTCTGTGCATGCAGCCGCCGGGCCTCCGCCATCAGCGCCGGTTCGTCAGCCATTTTCGTGACCAGTTCAGCGGCACTGTAAGCCAGTTGCTGACGGGTGGACTGAATAAAGCTCTCGGTCACTTCCGCCAGCTTGGCCGCGTACACCCGGTTGGCTTCCAGGGTGTTGTTGATAAGCAGGGTGCGCTGTACCTCGTAGGTGGCATAGAAGCTGTTGCACAGGGTGATCACCACGCTGAAGATGGCCATGGCCAGCATCAGGTTGCGAAGGTTGAGCCGGGGCAGCGGGCTGGATGACATGAATACAGAACCTGGAAACGGGGAGTGGCGTGCCTGATGGCAAATTGTTCGTAATAGTAATGAAATTTAACCGCCATGACCACCGCCCGGGCCGGCCGCGTCAGACGGAAGTTGCCGTGTTATCAAACACATCCCAGCGGGGCGGGTCGCCGAAGTAGCCGTCGATGAAGTCAAGAAAACAGGTGACCTTGCTGGCCTGCAGCTTGCGGTGGGCATAGACTGCATACAGCCCCATGGGGGCCGGTTCGAACTCAGGCAGCAGGATCTGCAACCGGCCGTCGGCGATGGCCTCACCGGCGATAAAGGTGGGCTGAATGGTGATGCCGGCGCCGGCAATGGCGGCCTTTACCAGCATCTCTCCGTTGTTGCTGAGCAAGCTTCCGCTCTGTTCCCGCCCTTCGGCCTCGAGCCATTCATGTAATTGCGGCAGGCTGGCACCGTTTTCCATGTAGTGATAGCGCAGATAGCGGTGCCCCTTCAGATCTGCCGGTTGGCGGGGGGTGCCGTGGCGGGCCAGGTAGGCGGGGGAAGCGCACACCACCAGCCGGACGGGGGCAATGCGCCGGGCGATAAGCGACGAGCTTTTCAGGTGGCCAATACGCAGGGCGATATCAAAGCCTTCTTCCACGATGTCCACCTTGCGGTCGTTCAGTTGCAGGTCAACCCCCACGGCCGGAAAGGCACGTTGAAAATCGCACAAGAGCGGAGCCAGGTGCAGGGTAGCAAAAGAGACCGGCGCACTGATGCGTAATTGCCCTTGTGCACTTTGCTGCAGGTTACCCAGCTGGTTTTCCATGTCGTCGATATCATCCAGGATCTGCTGGGCATGCTGCACAAAGCGCGTGCCGGCTTCGGTCAGGTGCACTCTGCGGGTGGTGCGATTGAGCAGGCGCACGCCCAGCCGCTCTTCCAGCCGGGACACCTGTTTGCTGATTTGTTGGGGGGAGGTGTTCAGCCGCCGGGCGGCGTGGGTAAAACCGCCTTCGGTGGTGACGGCAACAAAGGCACGCATGGCGTCGATACGATCCATAGCAGGGCTCCGCAAAAGTGACAGGATTATATTATCAACAATACGTTGATAATTACTCAATGAAGTCGCTGTTTTTGTTTTTATTCGATGAGATTAAGCTGGTTTCACTTTCCGGCAAGGCAACCGGTTCCACGCATCACATCGATTTACGAGGGCAATATCATGGCTTCACAATTTGTACGTAACCTGCTTGATTCCAACGGTGGTTATGCCGCCCTGGCGCTGCGCCTGCCAGTGGGCGCCATCCTGGCGGCCCATGGCGGCCAGAAACTGTTCGGCTGGTTTGGCGGCTACGGACTGGACGGCACCGGCCAGTGGATGGCCAGCATTGGCCTGGCGCCGGGCTACCTGATGGCGCTGCTGGCCGGCAGTGCCGAATTCTTTGGCGGCCTGGCGCTGGTGTTGGGGCTGCTGACCCGTCCGGCGGCCCTGGTGTCGGCCTTTACCATGCTGGTGGCCATCTTCAGTGTTCACATTGGCAACGGCCTGTTCATGTCGAACAACGGTTACGAATATGCGCTCGCGCTCTTTGCCGCCACCCTGGCCCTGGGCATTCAGGGGGCCGGCCACTTCTCCCTGGACCAGCGCCTGCAGGCGACCCTGGGCAAGGTCCGGAGTTCCGCAGCCTGAGGCCGGCCCTCCGGCCTGCCATGATGACTGTATCTATCCTGGGAGAAACCAGCATGAGCAAGACGACTGATATTCTTTTTATTTCCCATGGCGGTGGCCCCATGCCGCTGCTGGGAGACCCGGATCATCAGGAAATGGTGAATACCCTGCAGGCCCTGGCCGGCAAACTGGAAAGGCCGTCGGCCATTCTGGTGATCAGCGCCCACTGGGAGGCCCGGGTGCCGACCGTCACCTCCGGGGCCACCCCTGGCCTGATCTACGATTATTACGGTTTTCCGCCCGAGTCCTATTCCATCCGTTATCCCTGTCCTGGCGAGCCAGCACTGGCACACCGGATTTGTCAGGCATTGCAGGAGGCCGGCATTCCGGCCAGCGAGGACGAGCAACGGGGTTATGACCATGGTCTCTTTGTGCCCCTCAAGCTGATGTATCCGGAGGCGGACATTCCCTGTGTGCAATTGTCGCTGGTTGACAGTCTCAGTGCTGACATCCATATCGCCATTGGCCAAGCCCTGCAGTCGCTGGATTATGACCATCTGCTAGTGATCGGTTCGGGTTTTTCATTTCACAACATGCGGGCGTTTTTTGCCCCCGAAACGCCGGAAATCCGCGCCAGCAACCTGGCTTTTGAAGACTGGCTGGAAGACACCTGCTCAAATCAGAACATGGATGAACGCGAGCGCACCCGTCGCCTGCTTCAATGGGGAAGCGCTCCCCACGCCCGTTTCTGTCATCCTCGGGAAGAACACCTGCTGCCACTGCATGTGTGCTATGGCCTGGCCGGCAAGGCCAGTGACGAACATGTATCCGCGACCATTCTGCGAAAGCGCTCGGGCATGTTTTACTGGCAGAGAAAAATGGATTGAGGCGGGAGGAAATACGGCCCTTAAATGCGTTTCAGGTATGACAGTCAGTGTGACTGTAAGCGGGTTTTGGGTGGTTTTTCAGAAGGGGTAATCAATTGCTAAGTAGTTGATTACCTAATAAAAAAGACCCCTTGCGGGGCCTTTCCAATCGATTGGTGGAGCTGGCGGGAGTTGAACCCGCGTCCGAAAAACCTACGTCGTCGGTACTACATGCTTAGTCAGTCATTAAATTCGCCAGCTGCTGCGGACTGACACGCCACAGACAGACTATCCTGAATTAGTTTTAACGCTTCAACCGTCAGGCACGGCATCCACGCGATCCTGTGAAGGATGACCTTCCGATTCCCTAAGTCACAGGCAAGCTAGGGCAGAAGGGCTCTCTACAGGTTATTAAGCTGCGAGTGCGTAGTTTTCGTCGTTTGCGACTATTTTTTTGCGATTGTTTAACGAGGCCTATCGCACCTCGGCATGCACCTTGGAGTTCGAGAATCTCGTCGAATCCTGAATCAGCCCCAAGCTGTAACCTGATCTTATTTCAAACAATGCTGAAATACAAGCCCTAACTCAGCGGCCTTTATGTTTCATCATGCGCGCTTTTTCCCGCTGCCAGTCTCGTTCCTTCACGTCCTGACGCTTGTCGTGGGCTTTCTTGCCCTTTACCAGGCCGATCTCGGCCTTGACCCAGGACTTGGACCAGTACAGGGACAGCGGCACCAGGGTGTAGCCTTCCCGTTCGATAAGGCCAGTGAGCCGGTCCAGCTGGCGCTTGTGCAGCAGCAACTTGCGGGTACGCAAGGGATCACAGACCACATGGGTAGAGGCCATATTGAGCGGGGTAATGGTGGCGGCAAACAGAAAGGCCTCACCGTTTCGCATGAACACGTAAGCCTCGCCGATGTTGACCTTGCCGGCCCGCAGCGATTTGACTTCCCATCCTTGCAACTCGACACCGGCTTCGAATTTTTCCTCAATGGAGTATTCGTGCCGGGCCTTGCGGTTAACGGCAATGGTGTTGGAGCCGGATTTCTTTTGGGTTTTGTTTTTTGCCATAGTGACCGCAGTATACGGTGTCCTTTGGTGCTTGGGAATTGGTGAACAGACGACCGACGGCTTTTTGAGCAATAGTGGAGGGTGAGCCTGGGTCCCATAAGTGTTAAAATCGGCCGGTCAGAATGCCAGGAGAGGTTATGCCGAGTATTACCCGAAGCGCGCTGGTGATGTTCAGTGCCAAGCAGATGTATGAGCTGGTCAACAATGTAGACGACTACCCCCAGTTTTTACCGGGTTGCGTGGCCAGCCGTGTGGTTGATAAGAGCGAAAACAGCATTACTGCGGCGCTGGAAGTGGCCAAGGCCGGCATTCGCAAGACCTTTACCACCCACAACCGCCTTGAGCAGGATCACAAGATCAACATGGAACTGGTGGACGGTCCCTTCAAGTCGCTGAACGGTGGCTGGACCTTTATTCCCCTTGATGAAGACGCCTGCAAGGTCGAGCTGAAGCTGCACTTCGAGTTCAAGTCACGGCTGGTAGAGCTGGCTTTTGGCGGTATCTTCAAGGAGCTCACCAACGCCATGGTGCATGCCTTCAGTGAACGGGCCCGGGAGGTGTACGGCAGTGAATCTTATTCAGGTTGAAGTGGTGTACGCCCTGCCGGCGAAACAGACGGTGCTGACCCTGAGGGTGGCGCCCGATGCCTGCGTACGGGAGATCATTGAGCAGTCCGGTATTTTGCGTCAGTTTCCCGAGATTGACCTGGAGCAGAATGCCGTCGGTATTTTCAGTCGCCAGGTCAAGCTTGATCAGACGGTCTTCGACGGAGACCGTATTGAGATCTACCGTCCGCTGCTGGCGGATCCCAAGGAGATTCGCCGGCGCCGGGCCGAGCAGGCCAAGGAAGAGGGGCGGGCCGACAAGGTGACCGGCGGCCGGCCCGATCCCAAACGCACTCGCCAATAAGCCAATAAAAAGCGGAGCTCCCGGCTCCGCTTTTATGTTGTGCTCAAAGTCCCTGATAAAACGCCTCGGGTACCTCAAAATCCCCGCCAAGGGAGGTCAGGCTGTCGTTGGTAAAGTCCAGCACCAGACGCTTTTGCTCCAGCTCGCCCCGGCCCGGTTTGAAATAATAGAGATACACCCAGCGGTCGTGGTTGAAGCCATCCTGGCTCATGGGGTTTCCGAGCAGGTAACGCACCTGCTCCCGGGTCATGCCCTGGCGAAGCTGGGCCACCTGCTTTTCTTCAAGGTAGTTGCCCTGGGGAATATCCACCTTGTACACCAGGTTGCAGCCGGCCAGGGGCAGTGCCAGAAAAAGGGATAAAAACAAGCTTTTGAGTTGCATATGGGATTATGTCCTTTGAGTCCTGCCGGCATCATAACGGCTGCCGGTTTCGATGTAAAAGACAGACCGGCCAGCAGCCATTTGGTTCCGGTGAACAGGCATGGTGATTTGAGGCCGGCTGACTTAGTATGCGGGGTTAATGTACTCGGTTGGGGAGCTCGTTATGACCAAACACGTTTTTCATCTGGGCGTGACCGATAAAGATCTGCAGGGCGCCACGGTGGCGATTGTTCCGGGAGATCCGGAGCGGGTGGAGCGGATCGCGCGCAGTCTTGGCAATCCCAGGCCCCTGGCCAGCAAGCGTGAGTTCACCTCCTGGCTGGGCGAGCTGGATGGCAAGCCGGTGGTGGTGTGCTCTACCGGTATCGGTGGCCCGTCTACCTCTATTGTGGTGGAGGAGCTGGCCCAGCTGGGGGTGCGGACTTTTTTGCGAGTGGGCACCACGGGTGCCATTCAGCCCCAGGTGGCGGTGGGGGATATTATCGTGACCACGGGAGCGGTGCGCCTCGACGGCGCCAGTGGTCATTTTGCTCCCCCGGAGTTTCCGGCGGTGGCGGATTTTGACTGTACCTGTGCCCTGGTAGATGCGGCCCGGGAACAGGGGGTGGCACCCCATGTGGGTATCACGGCCTCGTCGGACACCTTTTACCCGGGGCAGGAGCGCTACGACACCCACTCGGCTCGCGTGCTGCGCCGGTTTCAGGGCAGCATGAAGGAATGGCAGTCGATGGGTGTGCTGAACTACGAGATGGAGTCGGCAACCCTGTTTACCATGTGTGCCAGCCAGGGGCTGAAGGCCGGTTGTGTGGCCGGGGTCATTGTCAACCGTACCCAGCAGGAAATGCCCGACGACAGCACCCTGCAGGCGACCGAGCAAAAAGCCATCGATATTGTGGTGAGTGCCGCTCGTCGGCTGGTGTAAAAACAGCCCGTTAGTTAGACGGAAGAGGTTAGACGTTGAACGTAAAACGTCTTCCGTCTTTCATCTCAGCCTTCACATACCAGCAGTTCCCGGGCGTTGGCCAGGGTGTTGTCGGTAATGCGGTTGCCTCCCAGCAAACGGGCCAGCTCATGCAGGCGGTGCTGCTCATCCAGCTCCTGCATGCGGGTTTCGGTATTGTCGGTATCGCTGCTCTTGCTGACAAAAAAGTGCTGGTGGCCGTTGCCCGCTACCTGGGGCAGGTGAGTGATCACCAGCACCTGGGTGGACTCGCCGAGGCGGCGCAGCAGTTTGCCCACCACGGCAGCGGTGGGGCCGCTGACACCCACGTCCACCTCGTCGAAAATCAGGGTCGGGGTTTCCACTTTCTGGGCGGTGATCACCTGGATTGCCAGGCTGATGCGCGACAGCTCTCCCCCCGAGGCGACCCGGGCCAGGGGGCTCAGGGGCTGGCCCGGGTTGGTGCTGACCAGAAACTCCACCCGGTCAATCCCCAGGGGTGAAAAACCGGCACTGGTATCGGCATTCACCTGTATTTCAAACCGGCCCTTTTCCATGCTGAGCTGATGCAGGCTCTGGGTGATCTGTTTGTTCAGGGCTTGGGCGTAACGCTGGCGACTCTGGCTAAGCCGCTCGGCGGCCTGCACAAAGTCTTCCCGGGCCTGCTCCACTTCTTCATCCAGTCCTTCCAGCCGGTGACTGCTCTGCGCCGTGTCGGCCAGCCGGGCCTTGAGCTGCTGATGAAAGCCGAACAGGTCGGCGGCGGGCACATGGTGTTTGCGGGAAAGATCCATCACTCTGGTCATGCGGCTTTCCACCTCGTGCAGGCGCTCCGGATCCAGTTCCAGCCGGTCCAGATAGCGGCCCAGCTCGCTGTGCCCCTCCTCCAGCTGGATCAGGCTGCTTTCCACCATTTCCAATGCCGGGTTCAGCTGCGAGTCCATGGTGACCAGCTCGCTCAGGGTCTTCAGCCCCTGGCGCAGCAGTTGCAAAGCATTGGTTTCGTCGTTATCACCCAGTATGTTGAGCGCCAACTGGCAGTCGTGCACCAGCTCGGCACCGTTCGAGAGCCGTTTGTGCTCGGCTTCCAGCTCGGGGAATTCGTCCTGGCTCAGATTGAGCTCGTCAAGCTCGGCCACCTGGTATTCCAGCAGCTGGCGTTCGGCCTGCCATTTTTCCTGCTCGGCCTGCAGTTGCTTGCGTTCGTTGCTCAGCTGGCGCCAGTGCTGATAATGCTGGCTGGTTTGGCCCAGCAACTGGTGGTGGCCGGCATAGGCATCGAGCAGGGCGCGCTGGTGATCGGGTTTTTGCAGCTCCTGGTGGGCATGCTGGCCATGAATGTTGACCAACAGCGCCCCCAGGGCCTTGAGTTGCGACAGGGGAACCGGGGTGCCATTAATGTAGCCCCGTGAGCGGCCTTCCCGGCTCAGGGTACGGCGCAGTATGCATTCATCCTGCTCGTCCAGCTCCTGCTCGCACAGCCAGGCCTTGACCCTGGGCAGTTTGTCGATGCGAAAGCGGGCGCTGATGTCGGCCTTGTCGGCACCGGGGCGCACCGAGTCGGCATCGGCTCGTTCGCCCAGGGCCAGTGCCAGGGCATCAATGGCGATGGATTTGCCGGCGCCGGTTTCGCCGGTAATGCTGGTCATGCCCCGGCGCAGGTCCAGCTCAAGAAAGGAAACGATGGCAAAATTGCTGATGGTGAGCTGAAGCAACATGGTGATTCCCCGCAACAAAAAACAATGCTGTATGGGAATACAGTATACTGTTGTTTTATACAGTGCAAGATGGGCGTGAGAGGAAAGACGTAAGACGTAAGAGGTGAGGTGTAAGGAGTGAGGGGGCTGGACTGGCCCGAAAAAAGTAGACACCTTCATTTAATGAG
>AZIJ01014645.1_pt1 | contig 20323 bp, 19 predicted proteins | sample 359151 | NCBI WGS metagenome assembly AZIJ01 (sample SAMN02429718, study PRJNA222666) | marine sediment metagenome | biome: Sediment sample; isolation source: enrichment culture of sample MGS-ElMAX(UA) from oil contaminated site at the... | place: Egypt: El Max | collected 2013-01-23 | depth 9.22 m m | reverse complement strand
TCTGTTGCTGGCGGCCCGTGGCGGGGCCGACCCGGTAGCGGTCCGCGAGGCCTTGCTGGGCGGCTTTGCCGGCAGTCGAATTCTTGAACTCCATGGCCAGCGGATGATCGACCGGGACTTTGCGCCGGGCGCGCCCGCCCGCATCCAGCTCAAGGATATGCGGATGATTCTCGACGAGGCCCGCGCCGAAGGCCTGACCCTGCCGCTGGCGCAACAGGTTCATAATGAATACCTGGCGCTGGTCGCCAACGGCCACAGTGATGTGGACCACAGCGGCCTGTTGCTGGAACTTGAACACCTGAACGGAGCCCTGCTGGGTTCCGTCGGTCCTGCCCGCAAGGAGTAAGCCATGCCGAGCTTTGCCGCCAATCTGACCATGCTGTTCACCGAAGTGCCGTTTACCGAGCGTTTTGCCCGTGCCGCCGATGCCGGATTTCGTGGCGTGGAATACCTGTTCCCGTACGCCTGGCCGGCTGCGGAACTGAAGGCCCGGCTGGATGAACACGGGCTGACCCAGGTCCTGTTCAACCTGCCTCCGGGTGACTGGGATGCGGGCGAGCGGGGCATCGCCTGTCTGCCCGACCGGGTCGAGGAGTTCCGCGCCGGCGTGGCGACCGCCATCGAGTACGCCCGGGTGCTGGACTGTCCCCGGTTGAACTGCCTGGCGGGTCTGAAGCCGGTGGACCTCGATGAGGACCTGGCCTGGCAGACGCTGGTCAGCAATGTCAGCTGGGCGGCGGCCCGCCTGGAAGAGGCCGGCCTGACCCTGTGCCTGGAAGCAATCAATTCCCGGGTCGACATGCCCGGCTTTGTGCTGGATACCTCCGGCAAGGTGCTGGCCCTGATCGAGGAAGTCGATGGCGATAACGTGCGGCTGCAGTACGACCTTTACCACATGCAGATCATGGAGGGTGACCTGATCCGCTCCATGGAGTGCCTGCTACCCTGGATTGGCCATATCCAGTTTGCCGATAATCCGGGGCGGCATGAGCCGGGCACCGGAGAAATTAACTTTTCGAATGTTTTTGCTGCCATCGACCGGATGGGTTACCAGGGCTGGGTCAGCGCCGAGTACCGGCCCAGTGCCGCCACGGCAGACAGCCTGCAGTGGTTTGAGGGCAAGCGGTGACCGTCGCCATAGGCGACACCCTCTTACAAGATCGTAACTGGCCGGCACCCGGACTTCTTCGTACCCTGTTAATCATGTAATCCGATAATCTGGAGGCTCACCGGTGAAAGCGCTGGTAATTGAAGATGATCAGGACGTTGCAAACTACCTTATCAAGGGGCTTAAAGAGTCCGATTTTGTCGTGGACCATGCGGCCGATGGCAAACAGGGCATGATGATGGCCGCCAGCGAAGAGTATGACATCATGATTGTGGATCGTATGCTGCCGGGGATGGATGGCTTGTCCATCATCAAGACCGTGCGGGCGACCGGCAATCAGGTGCCGGTGCTGATTCTCAGCGCCCTGGGCGATGTCGATGACCGGGTGGAGGGGCTGCGCGGCGGCGGTGACGACTACCTCACCAAGCCGTTTTCGTTTACCGAATTGCTGGCGCGGATTGAATCGCTGATTCGCCGTAACCGCCAGGCTGCCGAGACCGAGACGGTCCTGCGCGTGGCGGACCTGGAAATGGATCTGCTGGCCCGCACCGTCAAGCGGGCAGGGCAGAACATCGATGTCCAGCCGCGGGAGTTCCGTTTGCTGGAGTACCTGATGCGCAATGCCGGTCAGGTGGTTACCCGCACCATGTTGCTCGAAAAGGTGTGGGATTATCACTTCGATCCGCAGACCAACGTGATTGATGTTCATATCAGTCGCCTGCGGGCGAAGATCGACAAGGAATTCGATACACCACTGCTGCAGACCATCAGGGGTGCAGGATACATGTTGCGTGAAACTGCTCAGTCAACTTAAAACGTCGTCGTTTCAGCTTGCCCTGCTGTACATGGTGGTGTTTGCCACTTCCGTATTTCTGTTGCTGGCATTCATTTACTGGCGTACAGCAGGGTTCATGGCGGCCCAGACCGATGAGACCATCGAGGCAGAAATTGCCGGTCTGGCGGAGCAGTACCGTGGCCGTGGGGTAAACGGCCTGATTACCATCATCCGCGAGCGGGTGGCGCGGGATCCCAACGCGAAATCCATCTACCTGCTGACCACGGAAGACTTCCTCAAGCTGGCCGGCAACATCGGCGCCTGGCCGGATGGTGCCCGGGCCCAGAGTGGCTGGATCAACTTTACGCTCAATGAAAGTGTGGGCTGGCAGGGGGCTGAGCGGCTTGCCCGCGCCCGGGTGTTCGAAGTGCAGGGCGGTCTGCGGCTGCTGGTAGGGCGCGATGTGGACGACCTGGCCACCCTCAAGCGCGTCATCGAAACCGCCATCAACTGGGGGATGGGCATCACCCTTGCCCTGGCCCTGCTTGGCGGCTTCATGATGAGCCGCAGCACTACCCGCCGGATTGAAGTTATCAACGCCACTTCCCGCAAGATCATGAACGGTCATCTGTCGTTACGGATCCCGACCCGCGGCACCGACGACGATTTTGACCAGCTGGCGGACAACCTTAACCAGATGCTCGACCGTATCGTCTACCTGATGGAGGGCATACGGCATGTCTCCGACAGCATCGCCCACGACCTGAGAACGCCGCTTACCCGGCTGCGCAACCAGCTGGAAACCACCCTCATGCTGGTGGATAACGATGACGCCCGGGAGCAGGCTGGCCGTGCGGTGGCAGAAGCAGACCAGCTGCTGGCTACCTTCAATGCGCTGCTGCGGATCGCCCGGCTGGAAACCCGTGGCAGTACCGCCGACATGCATCCGGTGTCGCTGGGGCTGCTGGTCAGCGATGCCTGCGAATTGTACGAAGCCCTGGCGGAAGACAAGGAGCAGGTGTTTCGCCAGGCCGTGGATGAACAGGTGATGGTGGATGGCGATCGGGACCTGTTGTTCCAGATGATCAGTAACCTGATTGATAATGCCATCAAGTACACCCCCGAGAAGGGCGAGATCAGCGTGTCGGTCCGCGCCGAGGACGGCAAGGCGATTTTCGAGGTGAGCGACAGCGGTATCGGGGTGCCCGATGACGAGAAGGAATCGGTGTTCCAGCGTTTCTACCGGGTCGGCAAGAGCCGTTCACTGCCGGGTAACGGTCTGGGGCTGAGCCTGGTCAGTGCGGTGGCGGAGATCCACAAGGGCGTAATCACCCTGAGCGACCATTATCCCGGCGCCGCGTTACCCGGACTGACGGTGCAGGTTGCGATGCCGCAGCACCGGGAAGAAAAGCGGAAAATCAAAACCATTCCCGCCAAACCGGTTGCCTCGTCCGCCGGCGAACAGGATTCACCGGCGGACAGCACGCGGGTCTGATCAGCGGCTCAGCTTGCCAAAACGCTCGGAGATGGGGCCGAGCACGGCGCTCGCCCTGTCCTCAACGGTATGGCGCAGTCCGTCAAGCTGGGAACGACGACGGTCGATCCGGGCCTGAATGCTGTCCCACTCGCCTTCCAGATGTTTCTGTTCCAGCATGATGAACGCAGCCACGTTGTGGCGGTTGAGGCGGCCGGTAATGCCGAACTGGTCCAGGCGGTAACCGAGGGCGTCAAGCCCGTTCAGGGCAGTGTTGATCAGCTTCTGTGTATTCATGGCGGGTTCCGTAACAAGTTAAGACGCTGGTGAACGTCGCGTTATCGGGCACGCTACCGACAAACTCTAGAGTACTCAACCTAATTCCCGGCATGACGAATGCCCGGTAGGAGAGGTAGCGCTCGTGCGGGGGTCAGGCGCCAGGCCCGGGCAGGCTGACAAAATGGTAATTCACCGGCCACGGCCAGGTAATCCTGGACATGGATACTGGGCAGGGTAGAAACAGAAGCAGGCGACCCACTCCGTGTCTGCTTCTGCCTCCAGCACAGCGCTAGCCTTGCCCCGTTTTCACGGGGTTTTTTTATGGCTTGTCGTAATCAATGGCGGTGATGAACCAGGTCGCCGGACCGGACGGTGTTTGCACCGTAGCCTCGTCATCCACTTGTTTTTTCAACAGCGCACGGGCCATCGGGGTATCGATGGAGATATAGTCCTTGCGATCGAAAATCTCGTCGTAGCCGACTATCCGGAAGCGCAGCGTCTTGCCGTCCTCGTTCTCCACCGCCACCCACGCGCCGAAGAAAACCCGGCCTTCCTGTTGTGGTGAGTAGTCGACAATGCCCAGTTCGCTGAGGCAACGGCGCAGATAACGGACCCGCCGGTCGATTTCCCGCAGCAGCTTCTTGTTGTACTGGTAGTCGGCGTTTTCACTGCGATCGCCCAGGCTGGCGGCCCACTGCACCTTCCTGGTGACTTCCGGTCGCTGTTCCCGCCACAGGTAATCGAGTTCTTTTTGCAGGGCGTTGAAGCCCTCGCGGGTAATCAGTCGGGTTCTCATGGCTTGTCCGGTCCGGGCCTTGTCAGGTGAAAGGCCGAGTGTACCAGAGCGGAGCAGGGCGGTATCGCTCCGGTTGGCCCGGAATGCGTAGTGAAAGCCGTCACAAATCTGATGTGCCGGAGTCCACTCGCCCTGGATTGACTATAAACTGTTCAAAAAATGACATGGATCCGCCATCGGCACCGCCGGTGGCGGACGCCGAGCAGGATAGGGGTTGGCATAATGGGCAGGTCGAACAGGATTTCCGGCAAGGGATGCGGTGTGGTCCGGGCGTGGTTAATGGTACTTTGTGTGCCGGTTGTTGCCGTGGCGGGCACCGACCCGGGCGGCGACGCGCTGGACGACGCGGCAGCGTTTGACTTCCGGGAGCGCTCCACCATGGAGACCATTCCCTTTGTGTCCATGCACGAGGAGTCGCTGGCCAATACCGCCATCGAGGGTGGCCTGGTGGCGCCGGCGGAGGGGGTTGCGATTCGTGCCAAGGGTGATGATGACTTCTATCTCGACCCGCTGGCATTGCAGCCCAGAGACAGTCGAACCGACCTTGGCCGTTCCGAGATCCCGGTGGACATCCGCTTCCGCAATCCGCCCTCCATCCCCGGCCAGACCCACAGCAACAACTACCTGATCCGGCCGCCGGAGAACCGCAACTACGAAACGCTCAACACGACGCTGACCGGCCGTTAAGGCTGGCGGTTGCGAGTGACGGTATTTCAGGCCGCTGTGGCGGCCGCTTCCTGTTTGCCAAGCACATCCTGAAAGAAGAACGTGAGGGCCTGGCTGGCCTGGTTCAGCCGTGCCCGGGAGACCTGGATACGGTCCCGCAGGTAGGCAAGGAACAGCTGGCAATCGTCGGATTCCAGGCTTTCCGGGTTTTTCTGGTCGTGAAACAGCACGAAACGACTGATCCAGTGTAGATAATTCTGCTCGGTCCGCTGACTGAGCTGGTGCTTGTGAATCTCTGAAGTTATACGGCCAACAAGGCCGGGCTGGGTCTGTTCCAGCGCCTCGGTGATGTGCATGGTGAGCCTTCCACTGCGGTTGTTGTTTTTATATTGGCCGCATCTTATGACAATCGGTTGACGGTCGCAAAGTTTTCATTGGTTACCGGTTGTGACCTGTGGTTATCCCCGGTAACCGGAGCGCCGGCAGCCCCTGCGGTCAGAGGGTGCCGGCCTGAAAGGCGTTTTCAGCCCTTTAACTGCTCCAGGCGGTCAATGTATTTCTGCATGGCGTCGTCCGCGGAAGTGCCCTTGAGCTTTTCCCAGGCGTCGTACTTGGCGCGGCCGACGAAATCCATCATGCCCGGTCGCTTGCCGCTGACATCACCGGCGGTGGCCTGCTTGAACAGGGCATAGAATTCCAGCTTCATCTCGTTGGAAGGCTTGAAGTCACCTTCGGCGGTCTGGATGTAATTGACCGCTTCGTCAAACTTGGCTTTCAGGTCGCTCATGATCAGATCCTTGTTTGCTGTCAGAGAGTTCCGTCAGATACGGTAGCGCGGAGTATAGCCCGCGGGCCGGCGGCCGTCATTGGCCGGCCGTTTCAATACTTCGACGAATGGGTTATTGTCCTGCTCCCATAATTCAGCTAAGTGGAGAAACCCGTGGCCTCTCTCAATCGCCTGGCCGGTATTGTCGCCAGAATCAACCAGCTGCCCGCCTTTGCCCGCCCCCGGGCCCTCAGCCTGTTCTTCGGCAAGGCCGTACCGTTTACCGGCACCACAGGCATTCGTGTCGAGTCCCTTGACCAGGGCCGTTGTGTCATCAGCCTGGCCAACAAGCGCCGGGTACAGAACCACATCGGCGGTGTTCACGCGGTGGCCTCGCTGCTGCTGGCGGAGTCCGCCACCGGTTTCCTGGTGGGCCTGAACGTACCCGATGATAAAGTCCCGGTCATTAAAACCGCCCACGCGGAATACACCCGCCGTGCCAAGGGCGACATGACCGTGGAGGCCCGGCTGACCCCCGAGCAGCAGGCGCGCATGCGCACCGAAGACAAGGGCGAGACGTCGGTGGCAGTGACCATCCGCGACAGTGAGAACCAGGAGCCGATTGAGATCGAGATGGTCTGGGCGTGGACGCCGAAACGGCGCTGAGCGCAGAAATTGGCCAGGGACCGTGTAGGAAATGTCTGAAATGGAGCAATTTATTGCCCGAAATGGCAATTCTGTCACGGTCTTGGCAAGCTCTTGCTTGAAGCCGCCAGGCTACCTGTGTAGAGTTCCGCCGTCGCGTGCCAGGAGGGTGCGCCAAGGGATTGAACAACTGCAAATGATTTGCACAGGGAGCAAGCCATGTCTGCCAAAGACGGTTCAGTCGCGCCCAAAGAGCGCATCAATATCAAGTATGTCCCCGCCACCGGAGATCAGCAGGCAGAAACCGAGCTGCCACTGAAGATGTTTGTGGTTGGCGATTTCAAGGGACACCCCGAAGAAACACCCATCGAAGAGCGCAAGGCCATTTCCGTTGATCGGAACAATTTTCGCGCCGTGATGAAAGAGGCGGGCCTGACGCTCTCCACCTCCGTCACCAACCGGTTGGAGAAGGATGCAGGCGATCTGCCGGTCCATCTCGAATTCCAGAGTCTGGACGATTTCTCCCCCGACAGCATCGCCCGTCAGGTGCCCGAACTCAAAAAGCTGATCGAGCTGCGGGAGGCGCTGGTTGCCCTCAAGGGACCACTGGGTAACGTGCCCGCGTTCCGCACCAAGTTGCAGGAATTGCTGGATAACGGTGACGCCCGCGAGCAACTGCTGACCGAACTGGAACTGGCTACGGACAGCGAGTAACCGAACCACCGCAGAGCGGTGGCCCACTCCGAATATCAATCACGTACTGAAGGGATGTGGTATGTCTGATACTGCTGTGCAGCACTCTGCTGCCTCCGAATTACTGACCGGCACCGAGGGTTCCCTGCTCGACCAGGTGATGGCGAACAGCCGAATGGCACCGGCAGATGAAGGGTATGATGTTGCCCGAAAAGGGGTCGCAACGTTCATTGCCAACCTGCTGAAAAGCAATGAGGCGGGCCAGCCGGTCAACAAGGCGCTGGTGGACCAGATGGTGGTGGAGTTGGATCGTAAGATCAGCGCCCAGATGGATGACATCCTGCATGCGCCGAAACTGCAAGAGCTGGAGTCCTCCTGGCGTGGCCTCAAACTGATGGTGGATCGCACCGATTTTCGCGAGAACATCAAGGTCGACATTCTCCACGCCACCAAGACCGAGCTGCTGGAAGACTTCGAGTTCGCACCGGACATCACCCAGACTGGCTTCTACCAACATATCTATTCCACCGAGTACGGCCAGTTTGGCGGTGAACCGGTCGGCGGGGTGATCGGTAATTACGCGTTCAGTCCGTCCACCCCGGACATGAAGCTGCTGCAGTATGTGTCTGCCGTCGGCGCCATGGCCCATGCGCCGTTCCTGTCGTCGGTGGCACCGTCGTTCTTTGGCGTCGACAGCTATCAGGAGTTGCCGGCAATCAAGGAGCTGAAGGCGGTATTTGAAGGGCCGAAATACGCGCGCTGGCGCTCTCTGCGGGAGTCCGAGGATGCCCGCTACCTGGGCCTGACCGCACCCCGCTTTCTGCTGCGGGTGCCTTATGATCCCACCGAGAACCCGGTGCGCAGCTTCAATTACAAGGAAGACGTCTCTGCCGATCACGAGCACTACCTGTGGGGCAACACGGCGTACCTGCTTGCTACGCGCCTGACCGAAAGCTTTGCCAAGTATCGCTGGTGTCCGAATATCATCGGCCCGCAAAGTGGCGGTGCGGTGGAGAACCTGCCCGTTCACCTCTTCGAATCATTCGGCCAGCTGGAAGCCAAGATTCCCACCGAGGTGCTGATTACGGACCGCCGCGAGTACGAAATGGCCGATGAGGGCTTTATCGCCCTGACCATGCGCAAGGGCAGCGACAATGCCGCCTTCTTTTCCGCCAACTCGGTACAGAAACCGCGGCAATTCCCCAACACCCGGGAAGGCAAGGAAGCAGAAACCAACTACAAGCTCGGTACCCAGCTACCTTACATGATGATCGTTAACCGCTTGGCGCACTACATCAAGGTACTGCAGCGAGAGCAGATCGGCTCCTGGAAGGAGCGTCAGGATCTGGAGCGGGAGCTCAATACCTGGATACGGCAGTACGTCGCCGACCAGGAAAATCCGCCGGCAGACGTTCGCAGTCGCCGTCCGCTGCGCGCCGCCCGGGTGGTGGTCTCCGATGTTGAAGGCGATCCGGGCTGGTACCAGGTGTCGCTGGCGGTACGTCCCCATTTCAAGTACATGGGTGCCAATTTCGAGCTGTCACTGGTTGGTCGCCTCGACAAGGAGTAATCCGTGTTTGGTGAAACCCGCTCTGTTGGTCCGGGCAATAACGGCAGCCTGTTCGAACGACTGGAACAGGCTGCTGCGCCAGCCGGGGCTGGCGTGGGGGAAGTCACCCATGTGGTGGAATCCATCAAACGCCATCTGGTCCGGCTGCTCAATGCCCATCCTGGCAATAGTGCCAGCGTACCGGACCTTGGCCTGCTGGATTTCAACGATGCCACCCTCGGTACTCACGACTTGAGTATCCAGATTCGCGGAGCAATCCGTCAGTGCATCGAGCGGTTTGAGCCCCGGGTGAGGCGGGTTGAGGTTGTGGCTTTGCCGCCGGGGCCGGACCCGTTGCAGTTGCGGTTCCAGGTGACGGTGATGCTGAAGGTCGCGGGAAGCGACGATCGTACGACCATTGACCTGGTCCTGGATGACAAGCGGTACTACCGCGTGATCTAGACGCTCGGGCTAGGATAGGGTTGGTGTAGTTATATGAAGTTAAATCGCTTTTACAGGGACGAGTTGAGCTTTCTGCGGTTGCAGGGCAGGGAGTTTGCCGAAGCACACCCGCAGCTCACCCGCTTTCTGTCCGAACAGAGCACCGACCCTGATGTCGAACGCCTGCTGGAAGGCTTTGCGTTCCTTACCGGAAAATTGCGGGAAAAGGTTGAGGATGAATTCCCGGAGCTGACCCACTCGCTGCTAAACATGCTCTGGCCCAACTACCTGCGACCGGTACCCAGCTGCACCATCATGCGCTTTGACCCGCAACTGCATGCCATCAGCGAACGCCAGCGGGTGGAACGTGATACCGAGATCAAGAGCCGTCCGCTCGGGGATGCCACGCGCCAGACCCAATGCCGCTTCCGCACCTGCCGGGCAGTGGAGGTGTTTCCGATCAGTGTGGCGGACGTCCGTGCCGAGCATTCCCGGGAGGTTTCTTCCGTTACGGTGGATCTTGCCTTGCACACGGATCAGCCGTTGACGGCGCTGGGGCTGGAAACCCTGCGGTTTTATCTGGGAGGCGATGACCACACCGCAGAAACCCTGTACCTGTGGCTTAATCACTACCTGACCCGGATGGAGCTGGTGGTGGCGGATGCCAGTTACCCGCTGCCCGCATCGCTTCTGCAGCCGGTGGGTTTTGCCCGGGACGAGGCCTTGTTGCCCTATCCCAGAAATGCCTATCCGGGATACCGGATCCTGCAGGAATATCTGAGCTTCCCGGAGGCTTTTCGTTTTGTTGATATCCGCGGCCTGAAAACCCGTTTGCCCGCAGTGCAGGCTGACGAGATCAGCCTCCGTTTCCATTTCAGTCGTATCCTGCCGGCAGATGCCAGGGTGCATGCGGAGCACCTGCAGCTGTACTGCACTCCGGCCATTAATCTGTTCAGCCATGAGGGTGAGCCAGTAGACCTCAATGGACGCGAGACCGAGTATCTCGTCTCACCGTCGAGCCGCTGCCCGGAACACTACGAGGTGTTCAATATCGAACAGGTGGAAGGCTGGCTGGAGGGTTACAGCGGTAGGCGGGAGCCCCGTCTCTACACCGCCTTCGAGAGTTTTCAGCACGAAGTGGAACGGGAGCAGGACCGCACCGCGCTGTACTACCGGGTGCGGGCGCGGGCCAGTATCCGCGGTGACGGTTTTGATCATTATATTGCCTTTGTCCGGGGTGATGAGTCGGAGTGCCTGAATCGCCAGGAGGCGGTATCGCTGACCCTGACCTGCACCAACCGACAGCTGCCCGAGCAACTGGCGGTCGGTGAGGTGTGCATGGCGACCGAATCCACCCCGGCGTTTGCGTCGTTCAGCAACATTACCCGGCCAACGGCCACCGTGCGTCCGACGCTGGATGGCAGCCTGTTGTGGACGCTGATCTCCAACCTCTCATTAAACTACTTGTCGATGCTGGACGTGGAGGCGTTGCGCACCGTGCTGCGGGTGTATGACTTCCGGGCACTGGTCGACCGGCAGGCAGAGCGGGTGTCCCGGCAGCGGCTGGCGGCCATTGTCGGCATCGGCACCCGGCCGGTAGACCGCATGGTCCGAGGGTTGCCGGTCCGCGGTCTGCGGTCGGAACTGAAGTTGGACCAACAGGGATTTGCCGGTGAAGGTGGCCTGTACCTGTTCGGTACGGTCCTCAGCCAGTTCTTTGCCCTTTACGCCAGCATTAACGCGTTTCACCAGTTGGAAGTGGTGAATACTGACAACCAGGAACGGTACACATGGACGTTGCAGCAAGGTCAGCAACCGCTGATGTAGCAGGGCTGGCACCGGTTCTGGGAAATGCCCGGCGCTACAGCTTTTTTCAGCTGGTGGACCTCATCCACCGCCATCACGGCGACGATCTGGAGCGGGGGCACCACGGTCGGCTTCCGCAGGAGCGGATCCGCTTTTCGGCCTCGGCAGGCCTCGGGTTTCCCGGCAGCGATGTGGTGTCTGCGCTGTCCCCGGATCACGAACACGCGCCCTATCAGCTGGAAGTGAGCTTTCTCGGCCTGCACGGGGCTCAGTCGCCACTCCCCGGCTACTACCTGGAGGACCTGGCCTGGGAGGCGGGGCAGAACCTGGGGGTGCGCCGGCACTTTCTTGATTTCTTCAATCACCGCCTGGTGACCCTGTTTCACCGGGCCTGGCGCAAGTACCGTTATTACGTGCGCTTCCAGCCGGGGGCGTCAGATGGCTTTTCCGAGCGGATTTTTGCCCTGGCCGGCCTCGGTGATGATCGCTTGCGGGAGGCTACACCAGTCAACTGGTCCCGAATGCTGGCCTATGCCGGTCTGATGGCGGGTCGGAGCCGGTCACCGGAGGTTGTCAGCGGGATCGTGGCCCACTGTTTTGATCTTGAGGATGTGAGTATTGAGCAGTGGGTGCTGCGCAAGGTGGAGATTGCCGTCGATCAGCAAACCCGGTTGGGCCAGGCCAATGCCTGTCTGGGCCAGGACACCCTGATTGGTGCCAGCATTCGCGATCGCAGTGGCAAGTTCGTGCTGCGGCTGCGCAACCTGAGCCGGCAGCGCTTCGCCGATTTCCTGCCCATCGGACGGGATCACCAGCGACTGATAAAGCTGGTGGAATTCACCACCCGTGAACAACTGGCCTATGACCTGGAGCTGGAAATGCGCCCCCGGGATATCCGCTCCATGCAGCTGGGCGCCGACGTCCGGCTTGGCTGGAACTCGTTTGTCACCCCTGCCAGGGCCCGTCAGCGGCCGGCGGTACGTATTCAGATCCGCCGCTGAGGCGGCCCTGGACCAAGGCACAAGGAAGGCGCTTATGGAGAACACCAGCCCAGTGACCCTGACGTTATCCGTCACCAACCCCACAGAGGGAGGAACGGGATTCGATCCATTGCATCGGTTCGGGGTATGCGGCGGCTCTATCGGCACTGCAGCCAACGACACCTGGCGGCTTTCGTCCCATCGCACGGGCGCAGTGCCGGGGCATGCCGAAATTCGCTTCGTCGACGGTGAATTCTGCCTCATTGACCGCAGTGGCCGCACCTTTGTCAACAGTGCCAGTCAGCCAGTTGGCCGGGGGCGACGGGCTCGTCTCCGGCATGGTGACACCCTGGGCATCGGACGTTACCAGATTCGTGCCGAACTGACCGGGCCGGCGGAGGCGGCAAGATTTGAATTGGTTGATGAGCAAGAGACCAGCCTCGTTCAGGGCCAGAAACATGAACCGGTGCGAAGTCGCGGGCGCGACTACGCCCCGGAGTCCGGTGAGCCACTCAGCGAGCTCAGGCCGGTTGCAGGAGGCCGGGTGACGGGAGACCCGCTGACGGCTTGGCCGCAGGTTTCTGCCGCAAGCCGCGAAGCCGAGTTGCTGCTGGCTCCGGACCCCGCGGGATGTGGCCGTGACATGACGGTGATGGATGAGCACCGGGAACATCGGGACGGTGCGATGATTTTGCCCGTGGATCCTGCCAACAGCACGAGGGAGCGTGAGCCTATGTCCAACACCATCACCGGGTCTCGGGGCGAGCGCCCTGGCCGTGATACCAGTCGGCAACACATCAGTGGTGGCCCGCTGCTCAAGGGACTGGAAGCCGATATCGGCTTCGGCGACAGCGACGAAATGCGGCTGTTTCTCGAAGAGGCCGGCCAGACGCTGAAAGCCACGGTCGAAGGATTGCTGGCGCTGCATGAAGGTGAAGATGCCCGGCACCGGGCCTTGCGTACCCGGCTGCAGCCCATAGAGGACAACCCGTTGCGGCTGCAGCAGGACTACGCGACAACGGTGCATACGCTGTTTGCCAGCCGTCGCAGTCCTGTGCACCTGGCAGCGCCGGCGGCGGTGCGTGAGAGTTTGGCCAGCCTGAACCATCACCAGCTGGCAACCCGGGAAGCCATCCGTGAAGCCCTTGGGGCGATTCTCCACGCGTTTTCTCCGGAGGCGTTGTTGCGCCGGTTTCACGGTTATCGTCGTGGCCTTCAGGAGAACGAGGATGAGGGCCGCTGGGCCTGGGAGATGTATCAGCATTATTACCGTGAACTGAAATCAAGTCGTCAGCAGGGTTTTGAGCGCCTGTTTGAAGAGGTGTATGACCAGGCTTACGACCAACACCTGCGCCAACTCCAGAGGGAGAATCTGTTGTGAAGTATTGCAAATGGACGTTGCTGGCCATTGTTCTGGTGCTTGCCGGATGCAGCACCCCCTATAACGCGGTCACCAAGACTGCCAAGGTCCTGTGGGATCCGGATATCCCGGTCGGTTACCCGGAGGATTTGCCCAGTCGGGTGGATCTCACCATGGTGGCCGAGCCGGATGTCAATCCGAACGAGTCGCTGGCGCCGACTCCGATTGCGTTCCAGATCATCGAACTGCGCGACAGCTCGCTACTGATGGCGGGGGATTTTGATCAGCTGCTCAATAACCTGAAGAAATCCCTCGGCCAGAATTACCTGGACCACAGCGATTACTCGCTGATCCCGGGCCAGTTCAAGTTCGTCGAGCCGTTCGACATCAGCGAGGACACCCGGTACATCGGGGTGATTGCCTTTTACGCCTACCCGAACCTGTCACAGTGGAAAAAGGTGGTAAAGGTGGACCCGATTGGCAGCCGCTACCATTTGCTGGTCAACCTGCGGGAGCGGGAAGTGCAACTCAAGCGTTCGGACGAATCCTGATGGCCATGACCAATCGAGTGGTATGGAGTGACGGGTTGTTTATCAAGCCCCAGCATTTCCAGCAACAGCAGCGGTATCTGGAGCACCAGATCAACGAACGGGCCCTGGCGGTTTCCGATTATCTTTTTGGCTTCAGTGACCTGGAGCTGAACGCGGAATACCTGAGCTTTGGCCGCATCGGATTGGTGCGGGCGGCCGGGTTGTTTCCGGACGGCACCCGGTTCAATCTGCCGCTGGAGGACGTAATGCCGGAGCCGCTGGAGGTCACCGACGCCTCGGTGGCCAACCAGGTGGTGTACCTCGCCCTGCCACTGGGCAGCGATAGTCTGACGGAAGTGGAATGGCCGGATATGCCGGTGGCGGGGCGGTTTCGTGCCCAGGCGGCGGACATTCGTGACTTGCACTCCATTGACGGCGATGCCCACACGATCGATGTGGCGAAAGTGGCGCCCCGTCTGATGCTCGAGCAGGACGATCGCAGTGCCTACGCCTCGCTTGCCATCGGTCGCATCCTGGAAAAACGTCCGGATGGCAGCTTGGTGATGGATCCGAATTGCCTTCCCGCCATGCTGAGTGTGCGTGCAGCACCTCGTCTCCAGCGCTTTGTCGGTGAGATGGCCGGCCTGATGCGAGAACGTGCCCGCAATATTGCCGAGCGAGTGGGTTCGCCCGGACAGGGCGGTGTGGCGGATGTGTCCGACTTCCTGTTACTGCAGCTTCTCAACCGTACCCACCCGCGCTTTCAACATCTGGCCAGGTTACGTCAGCTGCACCCGGAACGGCTGTTCGAGGCGTTGCTTGAGCTCTGTGGTGAGTTGGTGACCTTTACCGACGAGAGCCGCCTGCCGCGGGAACCGGTGCCCTACGATCATGATTTGCCGGAGGGTTGTTTTACACCATTGATGCAGGTACTGCGCCAGTCTTTGAGCACCGTGCTGGAACCGCGGGCCGTTGCCATTCAGCTGCAACAGCGGCAGTACGGGCTGACCGTCGCACCGCTACAGGACAACCAGTTAATCGGCGCTGCAGAGTTCATTCTGGCGGTGAAGGCTGACATGCCGCTGGATGATCTGCGCAAGCAGTTTCTGCAGCAGTGCAAGGTGGCGTCAGTGGAGAAGATTCGCGATCTCATCAGCTTGCAGCTGCCGGGGATCCCCCTTTCCGCACTGCCACTGGCACCCCGTCAGCTGCCCTACCATGCCGGCTTCGTGTATTTCCGGCTGGACGACCAGAGCCAGGCCTGGCAGATGCTGGATAATGCCAGCGGGTTTGCCTTCCACGTAGCCGGCAACTTTCCCGGCCTGGAGATGCAATTCTGGGCAATCAGGAGTTAAGTGATGGCCGATGCAATGGTAATGGAGTTACCAGACAGTGGCCGGGCGCCGGACCGTGCCTTTGCCGAACTGGTGTTCAACGATCGTGACGCCGCACGGGTTGGCAGTGATGCCGGTTTCGCCCCTGGTCAGTTCCAGCTCCGAGGGCAGGAGGATAACCGGTTGATCGACGCCGCAACCCCGCTGCTGGGATTGGTGATCCGGGTTCGCCGGCTGGCCACTTTCCAGGCAGTGGAAGATCTCTACCGGCAGGTGGTGGACGAAGTCACGGCCATAGACCGTGAGCTGATAGAGCAGGGCTTTGAACGACCGACCGTGGTGGCCTACCGCTATGTGCTGTGCGCCTTTATCGATGAGGCAGTTCTGGGCACCGACTGGGGTGCCCACAGTGTGTGGTCCCAGCATTCCCTGCTGTCGCGCTTTCACAATGAGACCTGGGGTGGCGAGAAGGTGTTCGCCATTCTGGCCCGCATGGAGCAGGAACCGGCCCGCTTTCACGAGGTGCTGGCCTTTATCTATCTGTGCTTGTGTCTGGGATTTGAAGGCCGTTACAAGGTGATGGCGAACGGTCGGGAAGAATATGACCAGATAGTCCGCGGCCTTTATGAGCAGCTCCGGGAGTTGCGTGAGGAAGAACCTTCGGGCCCCCTTGCCGATGCGCGGCGCAACGTCATTCCCGCTCGCAACCGTCTGCGCACCAGTCTGCCCCTTTGGGGTATTGCCGGATTGTTCGCAGCAACAATGACGGGGGTCTACACCCTGTACAACATGGCGCTGAACGAACGCATCCGGGATGTGCTCAGCGTACTGGAACAACTACCGAAATAAGGATATTGCGGTGATACGGGTAGAACTGCCGGCGCTTATCGGGCGCCTCAACGACATTTCCCGCCAGGCGCTGGAAGCCTCTGCCGCCCTGTGCATCAGTCGCCAGGGCGCGGAGATCACTCCGGCCCATTTGCTGTTCAAACTGCTGGAAACGCCGTTTTGCGACGTCCGCCAGCTTCTGGAACCTACCGGTATCAATTACCAGCACCTGCAGGCGCTGGTGGGCGACAGCCTGCACGGCGAGCCCCAAACTGCCGAGCCTTATCCGTCATTCTCACCACTGCTGGTGGAGCTGATGCAGGACGCCTGGCTGCTGGCCTCCACCGAACTTGGCCATACCGAACTGCGCTCCGGCGCGGTGTTTCTGGCGCTACTGATGAACGCCGATCGCTACCTGATGCCCCGGGTGGCCCAGGTTCTGGCGGACATCAACCGGGAGCAGCTGCGCAAGCAGTTTGACCGGGTAACAGAGGGTTCTGTTGAGCGCCCGCAACTGGCTGAAAACGGCGCTACCAAGCCCTCTGTAGAAGCCGATATAGACCCGCTAAAGCGCTACGCCACCGACTTCACCAGACTGGCCCGGGACGAAAAACTGGACCCGGTGGTGTGCCGGGATGCCGAAATCGACCAGATGATCGACATCCTCTGCCGCCGCCGCAAGAACAACCCCATCGTGGTGGGCGACGCCGGTGTGGGCAAAAGCGCTGTAGTTGAAGGTCTGGCCTTGCGTATTGTGAACGGCGACGTGCCGGACCGCCTGAAAAACGTCGAACTCTGGGCCCTGGACATGGGCGCCCTGCAGGCTGGTGCTTCCGTCAAAGGCGAGTTTGAAAAGCGTCTGAAAGGCGTGATCGAGGCTGTCAAAGGCTCCGCCACCCCGATCATCCTGTTCATCGACGAAGCCCACACCCTGATTGGTGCCGGCAACAGCGAAGGGCGCTCCGACGCCGCCAACCTGCTGAAGCCGGCCCTGGCCCGAGGCGAGCTGCGAACCATAGCGGCCACCACCTGGCGCGAGTACAAGAAATACTTCGAGAAGGACCCGGCCCTCAGCCGCCGATTCCAGCCGGTAGCCCTGGATGAGCCGACTCCGGGCGAAGCCGTCCATATCCTCCGTGGCCTGCGTATCGTCTACGAGAAAGCCCATCAGCTTCTGATCGACGACAGCGCCCTGAAAGCGGCCGCAGAAATGTCCGCCCGCTATCTCTCCGGACGGCAACTGCCGGACAAGGCCATCGACGTACTTGATACCGCCTGCGCTCGGGTCAGCCTGAACCTGAGCACACCGCCCCGGCGCCTGAGCCACGTGCGCAGCGAGTTGCACCAGCTGGCCATGGAACAGGACCTGCTGAGCCGCGAACACACCTTGGGGCAGAACGTTGATGGTGAACGTGAGCAGGAACTGGAGCAGCAGATCACCAACCTCACGGCGGAGGCCGCCGAACTGGAACAAAGCTGGCACGATCAACGGGAGCTGGTAGCGCGCCTGGTGGCAATCCGCAAACAACTGCTGACCAGTGAACAGCCCGCGGCGGAAATCAGTGAGGATGCTGCCGATTTCGAGACGGCAGAACGCCCGGACCTGAAAAGCGAAGCTGCCGCCATCGAACAGGAACTGGCCGAGCTGCAAGCCGATGAACCCCTGGTCCACGCCCGCGTCGACGCCCGCCAGGTGGCCGAAGTCATCGCCGACTGGACCGGCATCCCGGTCAACCGCATGACCACCGACGAACTGGAAAAAATCACCCACTTGCCGGCATACCTGCAGGCCCACATCAAAGGCCAGGACACCGCCATCGACTGCCTGCACCAACACCTGCTCACCGCCCGCGCCGATCTGCGCCGGCCTGGCCGCCCCATGGGCGCCTTTCTGCTGGTGGGCCCCAGCGGCGTCGGTAAAACCGAAACTGTGGTGCAACTGGCCGAACTGCTCTACGGCGGCCGTCAGTTCCTCACCACCATTAACATGTCCGAGTATCAGGAAAAACATACCGTCTCCCGCCTGATCGGCTCGCCCCCGGGTTATGTCGGCTTTGGCGAAGGCGGCATCCTCACCGAAGCCATCCGCCAGAAACCCTACTCCGTGGTGCTGCTCGACGAAGTCGAAAAAGCCCACCCGGAAGTCCTCAACCTGTTCTACCAGGCTTTCGACAAAGGTGAGCTGGCCGACGGCGAAGGCCGGTTGGTCGACTGCAAAAACGTGGTCTTCTTCCTCACCTCCAACCTTGGCTACCAGACCATCGTCAACCATGCCGAAGAACCGGAGCAGATCGAAGAAGCCCTGTACCCGGAGCTGGCCAACTTCTTCAAACCGGCCCTGCTGGCGCGAATGGAAGTGGTGCCCTACCTGCCGCTGGGCGAAGACACCCTCAACCGCATCATCGGCGACAAACTACAGCGCCTGGCCGACCAGATCAAAGCCCGTTACCACACTGGCGTGTACCTGGAAGACGGCCTGGTAGAAGCCATCCGCAGCCGCGCCACACGCAGTGAAAATGGTGCAAGGATGCTGGAGTCGATCATCGAGGGCGAACTGTTACCGTCGGTGTCGCTGGCGCTGCTGGAAAAACTGGCGGCAAGGGAGCCGGTGACCAAAGTCACCCTGGGTGTCGAAGAAAACAAATTCACAGGAACAGTCGCATAGGCTGACTGAGAAGAAGCTATCCCCCAGGGTGTGCGGGCGGCGAACTCCACAAAGAAGGAACGATAGCAATGGGACGGATGCAGATGGAACTGCACACCGGCATAGACCTGGCCGTGGCCCTGATCAAACAGGCCACCTTGCCGGCGTTGCTCAACACCGCCACCAGCCAGCTCGAAAATGCCTTCGGCCTCACCAGATGCTGGGCGCTCGAACTCGACCTCAGTGGTCGAACGCTGCACTGCACCAAACTGGGGGACGCCGGCGAATTCGACTGCAACGACTTCAGCCACCCGTTCGCCCATGTGCTGCAAACCAGTGAGCCCCGGGAGCTGTCCCGTGCGGCCAGTTATCGACTCGACCATGCTGGCTTTCAGGCCCTGTTTGACGCCAGCGTTCGTCCGCAGTCGCTGTGGCTGGACCCTCTGTCGGGGGATGACGGGCGCATCCTGGGTGTGCTGGTACTGTGTCGGGACGGTGGGGGTTGGAGCGGAATTGTTGACCGACCCTTGTACAGCGGACTGCGACAGTTGCTCACTCATCAATGGGTTCGCCAGTTGCAGAGCCGCGACCAGATCTGGCAACGCCGTCTGCTGCGGCGCTCTCTGGACCATCTGCATGATGCCGAAACCCTGCGCCAGCGTTGCGACCAGCTCGCCCGCAGTCTGGTGGGCAATTCCGCCGCGATGTGCCAACTGCGTTCCCAGATTGTCCGTGCGGCAGGCAGCCAGCTGGCCGTGTTGGTGCAGGGAGAAACCGGTTGCGGCAAGGACGTTGTTGCCCGGGGGATTCATGAGCTTTCGGATCGCGCCGGCGGTCCCATGGTTGTGGTCAATTGCGCGGCGATTCCTGACACGTTGCTGGAAAGCGAATTGTTTGGCCATACCCGTGGTGCCTTCTCCGGTGCCGACCAGAACAAGGAAGGACTGCTGGCCCAGGCCAGCGGTGGCACGCTGTTCCTGGACGAAATCGGAGATATGCCGCTGACACTGCAATCCAAACTGCTGCGAGTGCTGGAAACCCGGCGTTTTCGGCCGCTGGGTGGGCGTGAGGAACTGCACTCGGATTTCCGCGTGGTTGCGGCCACCCATCAACCCCTGCAAAGGGGTATCGAAGAGGGCCGCTTCCGCCGTGACCTGTTCTACCGTCTCAACCAGTTTCCGTTGCAGGTCGTACCGCTGCGCGATCGTCCGGCCGACCTGGAGGCGTTGAGCCGTTATTTCATCCGCGGTTACAGCGAGCGCGAGGGCAATGGCCCCATGGGGATCAGCAGTCATGCGCTGCATCGCTTGAGCACTTACGATTTCCCCGGCAATGTCCGGGAACTGCGCAACATCATTGAACTGGCCTGCCTGCAGACACCGGCGGGTGATGATATCCAGCTGGAAGTCCTACGGCTGGACGAGCTGTTTGGCGATGCCGGTGAGCCGCGAGATATGGCATCGCAACCCCAACCGCTGAGCGGTGTGCCACTGGCGGCGGACATCCGCGATCTGAAAGCGGCGTCGCAGGCCTTCGAAGCTGCCGTAATCCGTGAGCGCCTGCGTCAGTACAGCGGAAATCGCGCCCGAGCCGCGGAAAGTCTTGGCCTGCCCAAGCGAACACTTGCCCATAAATGTCTTAAATATCAG
>AZIJ01019111.1_pt1 | contig 20423 bp, 17 predicted proteins | sample 359151 | NCBI WGS metagenome assembly AZIJ01 (sample SAMN02429718, study PRJNA222666) | marine sediment metagenome | biome: Sediment sample; isolation source: enrichment culture of sample MGS-ElMAX(UA) from oil contaminated site at the... | place: Egypt: El Max | collected 2013-01-23 | depth 9.22 m m | reverse complement strand
ACATGTATGGGGATGAAATTTATTTATGCAACAAAGCCATTTAGATTTGAATGATTCAAATGAACGAGTGAACCAATTCTTTTCTGTTTCAGGACGGGTCACTTTATTACCATGATAGTTAATCTGGGTTGCTTTGGAGAAATTACCAAATGGATTAATCAGATAATTTTCTGGACGATAACCTGCTGCTAAAGCTTCCTGATAATATTGATCAAATAGTGCAATCAGATCTTGACGAGGATGTGGCATAATTTTGCCATCAAACCAATGTTTTTGCCCCGCAGCTTCTAATCTAGGAAGTGAATACTTATGGCTGAATTGTGTTCCCATATCTGAATAATGCAGGATCTTAATATCCTCAACTTTCATACCTTCACCATCAATATTATTATAAGCATCTTGATAGGGTTGAACTAATTCTGGCTTATCTTTTAACAACTGCATCAGTTGTTTATGACTATTAGGATCAGCTTGAATTTGTTTTAGTTGAGGAAGATAAGCTTTGGCTTTTTCACAATTCCAAACGCAGGTACATAAGCGTGCAGAATTTTTCCCACCTTTGGCGATAACAATTGCCTGATCACTGATTGGGTGTTGCCACAATTCGGCAATATCACATAATACGATGACATCGGCATCCATATAGATTGCACGACCTTGAAAATTACATGATTCTGGAATAGCCCAACGAAAACCAGAAAATGGAGTTGCCCACTTTTCAGTATGCCAACCTTCATCTTTTTGTTGATTGGTATACCATGGGCTGCTTGTATCATGGCTTAACTGCATCCATACAATTTCAACAGGATGTTGGGTATGTTTGCGGACACTATAATCCAGAACCATCATTTGTTCTAGATCACAGTTGTTGGGATCGCAACCAACAAATATTTTAATGATTTCACTATTCATATTGAACAACACTTATTTGAAATGTAAAAAACAAAAGTACCAAGCAGTTAGGTCACTTCATTATTGGGCTGTAACATTATTCATTGCATATTACTCTGGTAAGTAAGGTGGATACAACTTTATTAGTCAATAGATGGGTTTTCATTTGGTAAAAGCAGATGAGGCATTAAATGAATTATTGTTGGCCAAAAAAGTCATCATATCTGCAAGGGTTACCTCCACAAGGTGAAGTCTATTAGAAAAAATTTAGTGCTAACCCAAATGAAAAAAGTATATGATAGCCTGACCATACTAATATGTATTATAGGGTATTTATGTTAACAATTTTTGGCTTCCATACAGATGATAAACTTTATACAAAACATGCAAATATATTAGCATGCTCTGCTAAAAAGTTTGATATCAATGTACATTTTCATCAGGTGTCTAAAGATGATTGGCAAAAAATTATTGCATTTAAACCGAAATTTATTGCACAAATGAGAAGAGAATTATCTGGTAAAATTCTATTTGTTGATGCAGATGCTATTATCTTGGAGGATATACGTCCATTTTTTGAGTCAATTCAAGAAGATATTGCTGTTCATTATATTAATGGTACTCGTCTGATTAGTAGTACCATTTTTATCAATGATACACCGAATGCTCATTTACTCATGGATGAATGGGAACGTAGACAATTAAAACAACCTGAAGTATGGGATCAGGTTGTCTTACAAGAACTGGTTGATGAATGGGTAGAAAGTAAACGAGTCACTTTAAATAAGCTTCCACCAAACTATACATTTATTTTTGATACATCGAGACGTACTTATGGAGATACTTACGAACCGATTATTGAGCAGCTACAAGCTAGTCGAGATATGCGTTGGTTAAAAAAATATAAGGAAAGAAGTCGTTTCGAGCAGTGGTACAAAAAGTATCCATTACTTTCAAAAAGTACCAAAAAGATTGTTAATCGTCATAAAGTGGTCAATGCCAGAACAAAGCAGTTAGATATTGATATTCAATTAAGCTTGGCAGATTTGCTTGATTAAAATAGTTGAATGTATATAAATCAGGAGGCTATGTTCTTAGTTGAATAGCTTCCTTTTTTATTGGTATAAATGTCATCATTATATAAATTATCATTTTTAAATTTGGTTATGTTTATTTATAGTAACCTTTGACCCCACCCCTAAATCGTTCATATCCCCACATATATTCCACAGGAAAGCGATTGATCATCTGTTCAACTACTCTATTGAGTGCAGTTGTTGCCACTTCAATGTCTCGGTCATATAACTGAGGGTCATTCAGGTCATCACAATATACCTCAAAACCTTCACCATCTTCGCGACGGAAGCAGCTCAAGCCGACCAAACGACATTGAGTTTTTTGCGCCATTTTACTGGCAAGTGTACTGGTGAGACAGGGGATTCTAAAAAAAGGCACCACGACACCGCCAGAAGGATCGGGAACATGGTCAGGCAGAATCACACTGAAACCACCTTGTTTTAGATTCTTAAACAGAGCTTTGACCCCAGAAGCATCTGTAGGCACTAAGGTGGCATTCAGCCGTTGTCGAGCATGTAAAGCAAATGCATTAAAACCACTATCTTTCATTGGTTTATACATGATCGTGGGAGTACCATATTGATTCACCCATGCATTCATCATTTCCCAAGTACCTAGATGGGGAGTGATAATCAGTGCACCACGAGGGTCGCTAAGAGCATTTGTCAGAACTTCCAAGTGATGCACGGTATGAATCTGCTGGATGCTCCATTGAGGAGGCATTGCCCAACATTTACCTGACTCGATATAACTAAGACACTGTTTAGTCACGCTTTCACGTGCAAGCTGTTCTTTTTTTTCTAGGCTTAATTCTGGATAAGCTAAGCCAAGATTGATTCTGGTCTTCCACAGCATGCTTTTATCAGGATTTTGGTTGATAAAATAAGCTACCACTTTTGCGATACTACGCAAAAATGTTAAAGGTAAAATGCGAAGGAGAGTTACGTAAAAGGACATCGTGCCTAGTCTTGTTTATCTGCGTTGCCTTTGAGAACCATATAAATCAATGCGACAAAAATGAGTAGTGCACCGACAAGACTACTTACGCAGAAGTATAAGATACGTTGATTGGTGTCCATATTGAAAAGTTCATTTGCTAAGATATAGCGCATGAAAAACCACTGTGCCAAAGAAAACACAATAAGCACAATTGCGTGTCGACGCACATCAGAACGCATCGCCATAGGACCGACCTCTCAATAAAAAGCAGCTTATTATGCCACTAGCAAGCATGTTCGCAAAGTAAAACCATGTAATATAAAAAACCCTGCATAGCGCAGGGTTTCATATAAACTGAGAAAATTATTTTTCTTCAGCTTTTGGTTTTTCACGTAAGCGAATACCTAGGTCACGCAATTGATTTGCTTCAACTGGAGCCGGCGCTTGAGTCAATGGACATTCAGCGGTCTTGGTTTTCGGGAATGCAATCACATCACGAATAGACGATGCACCTGTCATGAGCATGATCAAACGGTCAAGACCGAATGCCAAACCACCGTGTGGAGGCGCACCATAACGTAATGCATTCAATAAGAAACTGAATTTCTCTTCTGCTTCTTCTTCACCAATACCTAAAGCTTCAAAAATCGCTTTTTGCATTTCTAAAGTATAGATACGCAGTGAACCACCACCGATTTCAGTACCGTTAAGTACCATGTCGTAGGCTACAGAAAGTGCTTCACCTGGATTGTTCTTAACTTCTTCAACACTTGATTTTGGTAGTGTGAATGGATGGTGAACAGATGTCCATTTGCCATCATCAGTTTCTTCGAACATTGGGAAGTCGACCACCCAAAGAGGAGCCCATTCGCAAGTTGAAAGATTCAAGTCATGACCGATTTTCACACGAAGTGCGCCCATCGCATCGTTTACAACTTTTGCTTTGTCAGCACCGAAGAATACGATGTCGCCATTTTCAGCACCAACACGTTTTAATAGATCAAGCACGATTGGCTCAATAAATTTAACGATTGGAGATTGAAGACCTTCAATACCTTTTTCAAGTTCGTTGACTTTGATGTAAGCCAAGCCTTTCGCACCATAGATACCAACGAATTTAGTGTATTCGTCGATTGCACTACGTGGAAGTGAACCTGCGCCTGGTACACGTAAAGCAACGATACGGCCTTTAGGATCTTTTGCAGGACCAGCGAAGACTTTGAATTCAACGTCTTGCATCAAATCTGCAACGTCAATTAATTTCAATGGAATACGCATATCTGGTTTGTCAGATGCATAGTCACGCATTGCGTCTGCATATGTCATACGTTCAAATTTATCGAATTTTACATTCAATAATTCATTGAACATTTTAACCGTTAAGCCTTCCATTAAATCCATGATGTCATCGTCACTCATGAACGATGTTTCAACGTCGATTTGGGTAAATTCAGGCTGACGATCCGCACGTAAATCTTCGTCTCGGAAGCATTTAGCGATTTGGTAATAACGATCAATACCACCTACCATTAACAATTGTTTGAACAATTGTGGTGATTGTGGAAGAGCATAGAAGCTACCATTTGAAACACGGCTTGGAACTAAGTAGTCACGCGCACCTTCTGGTGTCGCACGTGTTAAAATTGGTGTTTCAACGTCTAAGAAACCGTGATCTTCGAAATAGTTACGAATAAGATTAGTTACTTTAGAGCGGAAACGTAAACGCTCTAACATTTCAGGACGACGGATGTCCAAGAAACGATATTTCAAACGAATTTCTTCAGAAATATTGGTGTTTTCGTCATTCAATGGGAATGGCGGAGTATCAGAAGCTGCAAGAACTTCGATCTCTTTACCTAAAACTTCAATCTGACCACTCACCATGTTGGTATTTTCAGTACCTTCATAGCGACGACGAACACGACCTGTAATTTTTAAAACAAATTCAGAACGTGCTTTATCAGCTGTTGCGAATGCTTCTGGAGTATCAGGATCGATGACGACTTGAACTAAGCCATCACGGTCACGCATATCAAGGAAAATCACACCACCGTGGTCACGGCGACGGTGAACCCATCCGCATAAAGTTACTGTTTGATCGATTTGGGCTTCAGTAAGAGAGCCGCAGTAATGAGTGCGCATCATATTGAATTTTATATCCAAACTATATTGGCTGTAGAAGGTGAATGCGTAAACAGCGCACCACCAATGAAGGGGAGATTATGCCTTGTTGAACGTATTGTCTCAAGTCTTAATATTTTCCAAACAATACAATGTTGGAAAACTAACCCAAACCGCTTCTACGATCGAAAAATAACAACAATAAACAGGTAATGCTCAAGAGAATAAGTCCAATTTGAGAGAATTCATTTATAGACCTACCAATATAGAAATAGCGTTCACTGTTCCAAAGCTCAGCTGGAATTTGCTGGCGTAACTTCCATACAGCGCAAAGCCCCGCGGTTATAGACACGAGTAAACTTAATAGAAAAAATAATCTTAATTTAATTGGTACATGAATGTGCTGTTTGTGGCTTTGATAATAGTTAAGGAACATCCATAGCAAGATCGGTAAGGTCAAGATGGATGAAGAAATTTGCAAAATAAAATGCAAAGGGTAATTGAAACCCCACAACGAAACCTCTTGAGCTAATGTTGTTTTAAATGCAAAGCTTCGAAAATCAAGATGGGTAAGCCCATCCCAAATCAAATGCGTCGCTGCACCGATCACAATTGAAACACAGCTCATCAAACTAAAGGCAACAAACTGATCAAAAGAATGGATATTGAGAGAATGCTGTATAGCTAAAACACGATAGATCACAGGACGGTACAGCAGATACCACAATAAACAAAAAAATAATCCAATTGGCAGATTGGGAAATAACAAACCTGACCATTGATGTGTAAGTGCAATCGTTTCAGTTGTGAAAAGGCGATATAAATCTGGAGTCATACAGCCAATTGCGAGAGCAGCAATAGGGAGCTGACCTTTGCTCAATTTGGATAAAGGAGGTGCTAGAACGGCATGTGAAAGTGTAAATGGCATATCGTTTGAAAACGAGCATTCATAAAATCATGGAGAAGCAGTGTAGCAAATGTAATTTGCAACTATGTTTTTTATTGCAAAATAAATGAAATGTTATAATATAACAAAAATATCGATAAACTGATTCGAGACATGGTATGTCATTTCCACAGAATATTTTGACCTTATCTATTTTAGCTGTTGTCGCTTTACCGACTTTCGCTGCTGAAAATGAAGAAGTTCAAACTTTAGAAACAATACGAATTAAAGCGCATCCACTGGAGCAAACATCGAAAGATTTTGCAGTTGCAGATACTGTTGTGGATCAAAAGCGCCTTGCCCAAGGTGCTGTTACGATTGGAGAGGCACTTAGTGGTGAAACTGGAATTGCATCCAATCAGTTTGGTGCAGGCTCTAGTCGACCTGTGATTCGTGGTCAAGATGGACCACGCGTAAAAATCTTGCAGAATTCTTCTGAAAATATTGATGTTTCGACCTTATCACCTGACCATGCAGTTACGGTTGATCCAGCACTTGCAAAGCAAGTTGAAGTGATTCGTGGTCCATCGACATTATTGTTTGGTGCAGGCACTGTGGGTGGCTTGGTCAATGTCAATGACAGTAAACTCCCAACACAAATGCCTGAAAAAGGCTATGAAGGCAACGTTGGTCTACGTTACAACACTGGAAGTGATGAAAAATTAGCAACTACGGGTGTTACTGTTGGTTTAGGTGATCAAGTTGCTTTACGTGTTGAAGGCTTAAAGCGTGAGGCAAATGATTATATTGCCCCAAACTATTTTCATGAAGGTGAAAAAGAGCGTCGTGTCGACAATACCTTTGCTGAAGGGCAAACAGTGAATGTTGGTTTGTCTTGGATTTATGATCGAGGCTTTACAGGCATTTCATATAGCAACCGTCAAGATAAATACGGCTTGCCTGGGCATAGTCATGAGTATGAGAGCTGTGATGCACATCTTTCAGGACGCCCACATTTACATTGTGGAGATCACGACCATGACCATGATCATGGTGATGAGGATGATCATGACCATGAAGAACATGCACATGATGCAGGGCCTTGGATTGACTTGAAGTCTGAACGTTATGATTTCCGTACTGAGCTAGATGATCCATTTGCGGGCTTTAAAAAGTTACGTGCCCAAGCAAGCTATACTGATTATCAACATGATGAAATTGAAGAAGATACCATTGCAACACGCTTTAAAAATAAGGGTTACGACGGTCGTTTAGAGTTAGTACACAATCCAATTGGACCTTGGGAAGGGGTGATTGGTACGCAATATAATCAACAGAAATTAGAGTTAACTGGCGAAGAAGCATTCTTAGCACCGAACACAACAAAAAAATGGAGTGTGTTTGGTTTAGAGCATGCGCAATTTAATGATGTACATGTTGAGTTAGCTGCACGTGCAGATCAGCAAAAAATTGATATTGAAGATTCGAGTAAAAAGAATTTTGAGGGTTCAGCCTTTTCTGTTTCAGGTGCCGCAAATTGGGAGTTCGCACCAGACTATAAATTATCTTTTGTGGCATCTCATCAAGAACGTTTGCCATTGGCTCAAGAGCTTTATGCAGATGGCGGTCACTTCGCAACCAATACCTATGAATTAGGTAATGATCAACTTGGTAAAGAAAAGTCAAATAATGTGGAGCTTGGTTTCCATTTTGATAATGACAAATTTGATTATCATGTTCATGTCTATCATAACTGGTTTGATGATTACATCTATGCACAAACCTTAGATCGTTATAAAGACTTCCGCTTAGTGCAATATACGCAAGATAAAGCACGTTTCTATGGTGCTGAAGCAGAGGCGAATTATCAAGTTTCTTCAATCTATAAGCTTGGCGTATTTGGTGATTATGTCCGTGGTAAGATTGATAATGAAAATGCTCCTCGTGTCCCAGCTGGTCGTTTAGGTACGAAAGTCAATGCTGATTTTGGTGATGGTTTTAGTGGTTCTGCTGAGTACTATCATGTCTTCCAACAAGATAAGATTGCTGCATATGAGACAGATACACAAAGCTATAACATGCTTAATCTTGGTGTAGCGTATTCTGGGCAGTACAGCAGTGTTGGAGATTATCGCGTGTTCCTAAATGCGAACAATCTGTTAGATGATCAAGTTTATCAACATGCATCGTTCCTCTCGACCATTCCACAAGTGGGGCGTAACTTTACTGTTGGTGTTAATTTTAGCTTCTAATTTTTCACTTAAATCTTATTGAAAAATCAAAGCATAAGCTCTAGCCTTAAACCATTAGGCTAGGGCTTTTTTTGTTTATATGCGTATCTTCCAACGAATCCACCGAAAATTAAACTGGTCAGGTCGACGTTACATGGCAGTCATATTGAGTATTTTTGCGATTGGGTACATTGCTTCGGCAATTTATCACACTGTAAAACCACTCCCGAAAGGCTTGGATTTTACGGGGCAACTACGTCATGCCAATGTAAAATTTTTGGCTGATCAGACTTATATGGATGCGCAAGGACAGCAACAAGTTGATCAACATATATTTAAAGAGGTTTTTCAGTTAATTGATCAGGCACAAACAACCATCGTCTTAGATATGTTTTTGTTCAATCAAGAGGTTGGGGACTCAAAAGTTAAACAATTTCCGTTAATGCAAGAGTTGACTGATGCATTGATTGTGAAACGTAAATTAAATCCTGCGATTGAAATTGTGGTCATCACTGATCCAATCAATTCAGTCTATGGTGGGATGACACCTAAGCATTATGCTCAGTTACGTCAAGCGGGTGTTGATGTCATTGAAACGGATTTAAAACCATTACGTGCTTCAAATCCACTGTGGTCAGGTCTTTGGTATATCTGTTGCCAAAACTTGGGGAATAATCCTGAGGGTGGATGGTTAAGCAATCCCTTTGGTAATGAAAAGATTACCTTACGCAGTTATTTAGAATTATTTAACTTTAAAGCAAATCATCGTAAAACTTTGGTTGTGGATACTGCTCAAGGTTGGAAAAGTCTGGTCACTTCTGCTAACCCGCATGATGGTAGTTCTCATCATAGTAATGTGGCTTTAGTTGTTGATGGTGCAACCGCGATTGATGTCCTGCAAACTGAACAAACTGTTGCCAATATGTCGAAAGGCTCAAGTCCTTTTGTGATTATGGGTGGATTAACAGAAGATAAAAGTTTACCTCAAGTTCAAGTCCTGACTGAGAAAGCAATTTATGATGCTGTTTTAAAAATGCTTGAGACAGCAAAAAGTAAAGAGCATATCGATATGGCAATGTTCTATTTATCTGAACGTCATATTATTGATGCTTTAAAGCAGGCTCAGCAGCGTGGTGTGAACGTCCGAGTCATACTTGATCCGAATAAAGACGCGTTTGGTCGTCAAAAAAATGGCATTCCAAACCGACAAGTTGCATCAGAATTGAATGCTGCTGGTATTCCTATTCGTTGGTGTGATACGCATGGCGAACAGTGCCATAGTAAAATGCTGCTCAAATACAATAACCAGCAAGCAGAGCTGATTCTGGGTTCTGCAAACCTTACGGCACGTAACCTGAAAAACTATAATCTTGAAACTGATATGCGAGTGGTTGGCTCAGTGCAAGCACAAGTATTTAAAGATGCAGGGCAGTATTTTGATGCTGCGTGGAGCAATGCCAATGGTCGTCAGGTGACGGTTGCTTATGCAAAATATGCAGATGAATCGAAAACCAAATACTGGATCTATCGTTTTATGGAATGGTCAGGATTGTCGACTTTCTAATAAAAAAGAGGCGTTAAGCCTCTTTTTTATTGTGGATTTGGTGGAATAAGCTCATCTAAATCTTTATCAGCCATCTGATCCAGTTCACTTAAATCAGTTTTGATTTTCCACTGGCTTTCATCTTCCACATGTGTTGGAAGTCGTGCTTCCAGCCAGTCACAGACCACATTGGGACTAAACTCCGGATGATTACACTGGATCACCCATGCCAAGAAGTCTTTGGCTTCACCATTCATATAAGGTGGTGGAGATACTGGAAAAAATAGTGTTGGTAAACGTTCGTTTGTAGATAAGTAATTCAGCACATGCCCAAGCTCTTGAACTGTTTGCCATGCCAGTGGATGTTCGACATTAATATTGAATTTGAACCACCACGCATGTTGACCATCTGCACCATGTGCGACAATTCGAGATTCTTGCACACTCGGAACTTTACAGAAAAATTGATAGAGACGATCAAAATTCATTTCAGACACAGACATTGCCTCAAAACCCAAAAAACGATCTTAACATATCTTGATCTCTGATGAAGCCAGTACAGCTAATCCATTGAATAGGGCACTTAATCTGAAAAAATATTATTACAACAGATATGCTGATTTTCTATTCTAAAATAAAAGGATACTCTGATTTTTAGGGCGATGCAGATGAAACAATCTAAATTTCATATCTATAGTTTGGTTGGTATCTTGAGTTATCTTCCTATCTTAGCTTATGCAAATAATTGGGGGGGATACACTGGTTCAGAACGACGTTCGTACCCTCAAACACCAACGTATCAGCAACCTGCACAAGATCCGTTTGCATTTTCAAATCAGCGCTATACACCGACTGCACCACCGAAAGGCTACTATTATCAGCCTAATCAAAATAATTATTATCCCTATCCGCATCAACGACCTGGTGTTCGGATTGAATATTATCCAGATACGCAATATGAGCACAGCTATCGTAGAGAGTCTTTTGTTATTGGTAATGAATTACCGAGCGAGTTTCGTAGTGAGCGATATGTGATTCGGGATTGGGATAGCTATTCTTTGCGTGAACCGCCAAGAGGTCGCCATTGGGTGATGATTGACGGGCGTTATCTTTTGGTGACTGATGATAATTTTAGAATTGAAATTATTCGCTGATTTTCAGGTAATTTTCATTATTTAATTGAAAATAGGTTCTCCATATTTTCTTGGATTTTATTACAAAGCTTTGCAATGTCATTTGTTTTATTCATGGTTTCTCCTTGAGTTTCTCTTAATCTGATTTCAGACCAAAACTGAGGATCAAACAATGAAAAAGGCAGTCGTTCTACTCGTATCAACTTTAATGTTAGGTGTTTCAGCATCTGCTATGGCGGATTCAAATCGTTGGGATAATCACCATGATTACAAGCACCGCTATGATCAACGTTATGATCGATACGAGCATCGAGATCAACCACGTTGGTCAAATGGTGATCGTGGTAATCATTATGGTCAACGTATTAACTTTAAACGAGGAGAGCGTTTACCGTCAGAATATCGCAACAAACGTTTTATCGTTTCGAACTACCGTTATCACCGCTTATACACGCCACCTCGCGGATATAACTGGATGCAAGTTCAAGGCAAATATGTATTGGTGGATTCGAAATATCGTGTCTATCGCGTTGCATAATAAGCATAATCAAAAGCAGGCATTTAAGCCTGCTTTTTTATTTAGGCCAATTCATCATCTTGAGGCTGTGGTGTTTTATTCGCAGGAAGTTGCTGTTCATGTTTTTTACCACGAATAACAGAAGGGTAGTGCCATGAAGCAAAACGAACCACAAGAATTGCTAAAGCCAAAATTAAGATCGATCCTGTAATAATAACTAAGTCCATCGATGCTTTGTGATTGTGCTGAATATCTGCAATTAATAGACGTGTAAGCGCTGTAATCGCAACGTAAATCAAGAATCGAACGGGCATATGATTGGTTTTAAAATAAATCCCGACCATTGCACCGAGTTCAAGATAGATAAATAACAATAAGATGTCATCAATCGTTGCGTACTGTTTAATGGTTAGAATCTCGATGACAGTATGAACGGCTGACCATGCAATCATACAGCCAATGATAAACAGCGCGAGATAATGAAAAGCTTCAACGGCATAGTGACCAAAGCGATCCAATAAACGCTCTAAATTTTCAAGTTTTTCTTTCGAGTTCGACATATAGATTAGGCTACTCAATATAGGTATATGAGTTTGTTATGCAAATTTTATGCTGAATTTGTTGCAGTAATAAAAAACGGCCTAAATCGTTTGATTTAGACCGTCTTCAATTCAGAGCTTAGATTTAAGCTTGATTTGTAAAGTAGTCTTCGCTGAAGTTCATGATGAGATCAGAACCTGCTTCAACTTTCTTAATGCGAGCTTCTAATTCTGGCAAGATACGCGTAACGAAGTACTGTGCCAATGCAAGTTTGTTTTGATAGAAGTCACCAGATTTGTCTTTCGCAGCAGCAGCAATTTTTGCGAACATATAGCTAAAGCTGAGTAAACCAACTGCATGTAAGTAATCAACAGCAGCTGAGTTCGGGAACTCAATATTTTCAGCAGCTTGCTCAATGATGAATTGAGTAACAGCTTCAACTTCAGTTGCAGCATCTAAAGTTGCATCTTTGATGAAGTTCAAATCAGCATCTAATGTATTTGCAAAATCACGAATTTCAGCGATGTATTCAGCGATGAAAGCACCACCATTCTTAATCACTTTACGACCGATTAAGTCTTGTGATTGAACACCGTTCGTTCCTTCATAGATTTGAGCAATACGAAGATCACGAATACATTGTTCCATACCCCATTCACGAATATAACCGTGACCACCAAATACCATCTGAGCATCTAAAGTTGCTTGGAATGCTGTATCAGTAAGGTACGCTTTTGCAATTGGTGTTAATAGCGCAACGCGGTCATTGGCTTTCTTCACAGCTTCAGCATCAGTTGAGAACTTCGTGATGTCGAGCTGTTGACCAACATACACCGCAAATGCACGAGATGCTTCATTGTTCGCACGAACATTAAGCAACATACGACGTACATCACCATGGACTAAGATGCTATCTGCTGGTTTGTTTGGTGATTGAACGCCAGAAGCACTACGACCTTGTAAACGATCAGTCGCATATTGAGCTGCATTTTGATAAGCAAACTCAGAAGCTCCAAGACCTTGGATACCCATTGATAAACGCTCGTAGTTCATCATCACGAACATCGCAGCAAGACCTTCGTTTTCTTTACCAACGAGGTAGCCTTTTGCACCGTCAAAGTTCATTACGCAAGTTGCAGATGCTTTGATCCCCATTTTGTGTTCAATTGAACCAGGGCCAACAGGATTGCGCTCACCTAAAGAGCCATCTTCATTTACAAGGTACTTCGGTACGATGAATAAAGAAATACCACGAGAACCCGCAGGTGCATCAGGTGTTTTTGCCAATACGAGGTGAATGATATTTTCAGCTAAATCGTTGTCACCACCAGTGATGAAGATTTTAGTACCAGTGATGTTATAAGTACCATCTTCGTTGCGTTCAGCTTTAGTTTTAATAATACCTAGATCAGTACCCGCATGAGGTTCTGTTAAGCACATCGTACCTGACCATTCGCCAGAGTAGATTTTAGGTAAATAAGTTTCTTTTTGCTCTTGTGATGCATAGCTATTTAAAGCCATACCAGCACCAACTGAAAGAAGCGGGTAGAGCATGAATGATGGGTTTGTCGCAAATAACATTTCGTCAGAAAGTACCGTCAGCATTTTTGGCATTTCTTGACCGCCCCATTCTGCATCAGCACCTAAGCCGATCCAGCCGCCTTCAGCATATTGACGGAAAGCTTCTTTGAAGCCTGCTGGTGTGAATACTTCACCATTTTCCCAACGTGCGCCTTCTTCATCGCCCGTACGGTTTAACGGGTGCGTCACGTTTTGAGCGAATTTCGCCATTTCTTCTAAAATAGCTTCAGCAGTTGCAGCATCTACATGAGCAAGTTTCTCATTAGACTGCCAAAATTGTTCTGCTTTAAATACATCATTTAAGATGAATTTCATGTCTGCTAAAGGAGCATTGTAAATTGGCATAATCGTTCCCTTCTACGCACATGTCATGTGCAAAGTGATCAAATAAAACGAACAAATAAATGAATAGTGTAAATTTAGCATTGATTAAACAAAAAAAGGACGGTCAAAACTGACCAGTCCTTTTTCTGTGATGAACGTTGCATCTCATTCTAAACTATGTTTAGAAAGCGAAGTGTTCCGCATCAAGTTCAAACAATGGCGCTACGCCAGTTGAAAGTACGTCTACGTGAGAGCGAACACGTGGCAAGATCTTCTTGAAGTAGAAGCGAGCTGTTGTGATTTTCGCATTGTAGAAGTCAACTTCAGTTGAACCTTCAGCTAATTTTTCTTGAGCAACAAGTGCCATACGAGCCCATAGGTAAGCAAGCGTTACATAACCAGCGAAGTATAAGTAGTCAACCGCAGCTGCACCAACTTCATCAGGGTTTTGCATTGCACGCATACCGATTTGCATCGTGATGTCGCCCCATTCTTTGTTTGCAGCAGCCAATGGCGCGATGAACTCTTGCATAGCAGCATTGTCTTTGTTTGCTTCAACAAATTTATGAATGATCTTCGTAAAGTCTTTCAGCATCGCACCTTGAGTTTGCAATACTTTACGACCTAACAAGTCAAGTGCTTGGATTTCAGTTGTACCTTCGTATAAGCAGGCGATACGTGTATCACGTACGATTTGCTCCATACCGTGTTCAGAAATAAAGCCGTGACCACCAAATACTTGAACACCGTGTTTTGCAGATTCAGAACCAGTTTCAGTTAAGAATGCTTTAGCAATTGGTGTTAACAATGACAAGATGTTGTCTGCAAACTTACGCTCTTCTTCAGTTTCGCCTTTTTCAACGATATCTGCATATTGAGCAAGTAAGTAAACCAGTGCACGACCACCTTCAGCAAATGACTTTTGAGTTAAAAGCATGTTGCGAACAGCTGGGTGAACAATAATTGGATCTGCTTCTTTTTCAGGTGCTTTAGGACCAGAAAGTGAACGCATCGCTAAACGGTCTTTTGCATACGCTAACGCGCCTTGGAAAGAACCTTCAGATGCTGCAAGACCTTGTACAGCCGTACCAATACGTGCAGTGTTCATGAATGTGAACATGCAGTTTAAGCCACGGTTTTCAGGGCCAATTAAGTAACCTTTTGCTTGATCAAAGTTGATCACGCAAGTTGCGTTACCGTGGATACCCATTTTGTGTTCGATAGAACCACAACGTACTGAGTTGCGCTCGCCAACAGAACCGTCAGCATTTACATGGAACTTAGGTACGATGAAAAGAGAAATACCTTTAGTGCCTTTAGGTGCACCTGGTAAACGTGCAAGAACGATATGGATGATATTGTCAGCCATGTCATGCTCACCAGCAGAGATAAAGATTTTCTCGCCAGAGATTGCATAACTACCATCAGCATTTGGTTCAGCTTTAGTACGGATAATACCAAGGTCAGAACCAGCGTGAGATTCTGTTAAACACATCGTACCTGTCCAAACACCTGAAACAAGGTTTGGAAGATAAGTTGCTTTTTGCTCATCAGAACCGTGATGTTCAAGGGTACGAACAGCACCGTGAGAAAGACCAGGGTACATACCCCATGACCAGTTCGCAGTACCAACCATTTCAGAGATCGTGATCCCTAAAGAGTTCGGTAATGCTTGACCGCCAAACTCTTCATCAGCAGAAAGAGAAGGGAAGCCTAGTTCGATATATTTTTGATACGCTTCTTTGAAACCTGTAGGCGTAGTTACAACACCGTCATTCCAAGTACAACCTTCACGGTCGCCCACTTGGTTTAAAGGAGAAAGTTCATTCTCACAGAAATCTGCCGCTGCTTCTAAATATTGATCAACCAATTCACGGCTTACGGTGCCTTGAAATGCAGGAAGTTTTGCGTAATGTGCTTCAGCATTTAATAATTCGTGCAATACGAACTGCATATCACGTAAGGGTGCTTTGTATTGTGGCATAGCGGGTTCCTCAATACTGGTGAAACCAGAGTTAAAATCTTAGTCAATGATAAATGTGCCCAATTGGCACCATTTTGTACCGCTAATCGTGCAACAAGTTATAGTTCGGTACAAGCTTTTGCAGGTCATTTCTTAGTGACTGCGAAGTCAAAGTTTGTGATTTAACCTGTTTAAGCTCCTAGATTGTAGGTGTTTTTTTTCGAATTTACTTAAACAGCTTGTTGAAAATCGTAAGCAGCTGTGTAAATAAAAAAAGGCGCTAAAAAGCGCCTGTGAGGAAGAGGAATATTAAGTTGTAGCATTTGGCTGACGTTTAAATTGCGATTTATCAGGCGTAAAATGAACTTCACATGTACCTTCGATTACACGATTATTCCACTGAACATTCACACGTTCACCAATGCGTTTACCCTGACAAGCCTTTTCGATCTGTGCGCGTTGGGCTTGATGTTCTTGACGCTTTTGTTCGCGTTGCTCCAATCGTTGTTCACGTTTTTCTTGCCACTCAGCACGTTGCTCTGGTGTAAGCGGTGCACGTTGCATATTATGGCGGTGATGATCGCGATTCATTGACTGTTCTGCTGGCGTTGTCGATTGACAAGCAGCTAAACCTAGAGCAGAACCGAGTAGAGTGGTCATTAATACAAGTTTTGTCTTATTCATTGTTTTATCCAGCGTGATCAGTTGTGATTCGATGGTTAAAGATTAGATAATAAAGATGAAGAAACAATGGAGAGTTTTTTTCGACCATGTTGGTTACAATCCACAAATAGAACAATATTGAGACTCCGCTTTTGAATGTTCGTCGTGTCCCTATCGCCCTACGCTTATTTTTAACAGTACTGTTGACAACTTTGCTGATCGCAACGATTAGCTTAGGTATCTTGCATTGGACGATGCAAAAGAACTTTGCTCGTTATGTTGCAGATGTGGAAATGCAGAAGCTAGATCGTTTAATTGCCAATTTAGGCAATGTTTACTCTGTTTATCATGACTGGGGCAATGCGATTCAGGCACAGATTTTACAAATTGAAGGAACTGCGGCGGCAGATGACTATGACCGCTTGTCTCAGTGGTGGTTACGCCGACAGTATGATATTGCATTACAACAACGTTATTTTAATGATCATACCTTACTCAGCTTATCTCCAACATTAGCGCAAAACAGTACAGAAATAAAAAGCCGTCAGATTTTTAATGAAGAAGAACTCAGAATTCTCAAGCAAAATTTGCCTTCGGAATATCAACCTTTTGAAGGCTTGCGCTTTCCTTTAAGTCAGAGCCAATTTCGTTTAAAGAATGATACAAAAGAGAATAACAAGCAAACGAATCAACTCAATCAGAATAATGAACACGGGAAAAAGCAGTTTGTCGCTATTCCTGATCGATTGGGCTTAAGCTCGCGTCTTTCTTTATATGATAATAGACATCAGTTTATCGTGGGTGAGCCTACAACCGATCAAATTTCTTATCGACCTATTATGGTTGGTCAAGAAATTGTGGGCTACTTAGGCTTGAAGCCTGTGCTTGATCAGGAAGATGCATCCAGTATTAATTTCTTTAGTAATCAAAAGCGCTATTTATTGCTTGTGTATACCTTAACTGTACTTTCAAGTTTGGTTGCAGCTTTGCTGATGGCAACTTATTTCAAAAAGCCGATTCAGCGTCTCCTCAAAGCAACTTTGGAATTAACTCGAGGTAACTATCAACATCAAGTTGTGATTAAACGAAATGATGAACTCGGTGATTTATCAAATCAATTGAATCATTTAGCTGATATTCTACATCAGCATGAAGAGTCTCGCCGTCAGTGGGTGGCAGATACTTCACATGAGTTAAAAACACCATTGGCAGTGCTGCAAGCTCAGATTGAGGCGATGCAAGATGGGATTCGTAAAGCGACACCTGAGCATTTGGATGCAATGATGCGTCAAGTAAGCAGTTTGAAGAAGTTGACACAAGACCTAGCTGATTTGGCGCAAGCAGATGCTCAACAATTGAAGTGTTATTTCTCAGAAGTTGACCCGTGGGATGTCGTTGTACAAGAGGTTGAAAACTTTAGATCAACCTTTGAACAGCACCAATTAGAGGTTTCTTTATCAGGTGAGGGTGCCAAACTTTCATTAGATCGAGATCGTTTGAAGCAGATTATTGTCAATTTGTTAGGTAACTGTGTTCGTTACACTGAGCAAGGTGGAAAAATACAGATTCACACTCAACAAAATGATCAACAATGGATACTGTATGTTGATGATAGTCCATATGGTCTGAGTGATGAGCAACTGACACGTTTAGGTGAACGTTTCTACCGTGTTGATGATTCTCGTACACGTAGCACAGGTGGTACAGGTTTAGGTTTAGCATTGTCATGTAAATTAGCGCAAGCCTTAGGTGGTTCACTGAGTTTTGATCACTCACCACTGAGTGGATTGCGTTGTAAATTGACTTTTCCAAAAGCAAATTAAATATTGATAGATCCTCCAAGTGTTGAGGATGATAAATAGGAAGAACACCATGAAACATATTATGTTGGTTGAAGATGAAGTTGAACTGGCACAGTTGGTTCGTGATTATTTAGAAGCGGCTGGTTTTGAAGTCAGTATGTTTCATGATGGGCAAGATGCGTATACCCAATTTCAACAACGCAAACCAAGTTTAATGATTCTGGACTTGATGGTACCTCGTATGGATGGCCTAACCATTTGCCGTAAAGTACGAGAGCAGTCTGATCTACCGATCATTATGGTGACTGCACGTACTGAAGAAATTGATCGTGTTTTAGGTTTAAATATGGGAGCCGATGACTATATCTGTAAACCATTTAGCCCTAAAGAGTTAGTTGCTCGAGTGCAAGCCGTTTTACGCCGTTTAGAGCGTAAAGCTGAGCCTGAGCAAAATGACTTATTCCGTATTGATAAAGCGCAACAACGTATTTGGTATCAACAAAAAGCACTGACGTTGACGCCAACAGAATTTCGCATTCTAGAATTGTTCTTAGAGCATTTGGGACAAGTGTATTCGCGTGCACAGTTACTCGACCATATTAATCCTGACAGCTTTGATGTTGCGGATCGCGTGATTGATAGTCATATCAAAAACCTTCGTCGTAAGATCTCTGAAGCGGCAGATACGGGTAATCGTCATGAGTGGATTCAGGCGGTTTATGGTGTGGGTTATCGCTTTGAATATCCTGATGAGTAATCGCATTCTATTTTAAACAAAATAGTAATCCACATCTAAGCTTAATCCCAAAGCAAACAATTGTTGAATATTAGTTGTGCTAATGAGCCGATGATGTGGATTTTCAACATTTCCTGTTGCATTCATACCCATTGAATATTGGGAATTAAAAAACAGTTGTTGTAAGGTACTTTGATAAGGTTTTAGTTGTTCTAATACATCAGTGATATGTTCATTTAACTGTGCATTTTCTCGATTTAAACGCGAATTTAGCTTAAGTGATGAGTATTTATGCTTGAGCTGTCGTTTAGTTTCCAGTTTAAGTCCCTGATCGGAATATACTTCAAAATTCAGATTAGGAAATAATTGTTGTAACTCAAATACAGGCAATTTAGACCAAATAGAGAAATAAGCATATTCACTATGTGGATTTGATTCTTTGGTTATTATGATAGGTTTTGTATAAGGATAATCATGTTCATCGTTGTGGTCTAAATATCCATGTAAATGATATTCAACGTTAAATTCGCTTAATTCCCTTAATAAATCAATATTTAGATGAAATCCTGCACCTTGGAAATTTACGTCATGCGTGACTAAATGCAAAGTGCGATGAAATGATGCAGGAAGATCTAATACATTGGTACTATTTTCAAGATAAGTAAACCAATGCTGTATTTGCTCTGCATGATTTAAATTTGGGTCAATATCAAAACGAATACACATCTGCTGAAATTGCTGCGTACCATCATTGCTGACTTGGTCTTTATTCCAAGCTTCATAGCCCCACATAGTATCAAAATGATATTGTTGAGCAATTTCATGTACATTTTGATCGCCATCTTGAGTAATAGTGAAATAAAAATATTCGCTATAGTTTTGTTGTTGTGACATCTTTTATATATCTCATCTTATCCTGTGGATAACCACAGCGTTATCCACAGAAAATGTGGATAGTTTCTTAAAACTTTTGTAGAAATTATCTACTTTTATGCTCTTTAGATAAAAACAGCAGTTGTCGATTTTTAAATATTACATTACTTTACAAAAGCTTATGGTAGGTGAGAGGGGCTGGTGAAGACATCTACATACCTTGGAAGTTATCCTCTGCATAAGCCTTATACGGTTTAATAAAGCGGTTCATCCCTAGTAGACAGATATTATTTCTTTAGGATTATGGATGAATGATGATAGGCGTATTGTTCTTAACGAGTTGCCAAATTTCATCCATATCCGAATTTGTAACAGCAATACAGCCTAATGTCCAATCCTTGCGCGGCATATATGAAGCGCTACTTGGAAATGAGGTTGCTTGCTTTGGGACAGTGCCATGAATCATCACATCGCCACCTGCAGATTGATTATGTTGTTTGGCATAAGCCGCATCATTTGCGTTGGGGTAGGAGATATGCAGTGACTTATAGAATGCACTTTCTGAACCGTACCGGGTTTGTCGGAGACTTTTTATTTAAGTTA
>AZIJ01017431.1_pt1 | contig 20509 bp, 21 predicted proteins | sample 359151 | NCBI WGS metagenome assembly AZIJ01 (sample SAMN02429718, study PRJNA222666) | marine sediment metagenome | biome: Sediment sample; isolation source: enrichment culture of sample MGS-ElMAX(UA) from oil contaminated site at the... | place: Egypt: El Max | collected 2013-01-23 | depth 9.22 m m | reverse complement strand
AAGGGCTTTTATGATTTCTTTTGACCAGAACATTATCGTTGCACCTTATGATGGCGGTATTGATTTTATTATTTTTGACGATGCAAAAAGGTAAGCTTTAAGGGATAAATATAGAGATTGGCTTTCACCAAGAGAAGATGGACTATAGGATATTAGAATAAATCTTGTTGTTCCTTAATAAAACCTAGGGCCTCTTGAAACATTACATGCCAATTATCATTTGGCTGTTGATATAAAGGAAACCAAAAAAACTCAAAATCTAAACCGCCACCATCCTGACAATGATGTGTCCAAGTTTCATCTAAATCTGCGCTTACCTTACATAAATAGAAATACCAATTTTGCTGGTTAAATTTAATTTGAAAGTTTCCAATAAACTTTGGATTCGGCTCAGCGATCAGTCCCGATTCCTCAAATAATTCACGAATAGCTGCATTTTGATGATGTTCATCTTTTTCAATTGTCCCTTTTACAAGCTGAATACCTGCGAGTGGATGTTTAAAAACCAATATATCCAACTGTTGCTTCTGACGTCTTAAAACAATAGGAACAACTTTTTTCATAATTCATATCAACAAAATAAGCCAATTTAACTGATTAGATTAAATTGGCTACATAGATGATTCAAACAAATCAAAGTTTAAATTTTAGATAATTTAGTTCTGATCTATTGCCCAACAATGTCATACTTTTTCTTAATCTCTTGATTGATCGCAGCTGAAACATATACCTCACTTTGCTGATTGCCACTTGCAGCAGAACAACTCACTTCTACAGTAGATTTTGGCTCATGATATTGTCCAAAAGTATTTGTATTACCATGAATACGATTTTCAATTGCACTTGAAAAAGGGTTAATCGCATTTGTTTGTGGAAATACCACACTGCTGATCATTTCGTTTGAAGAATTAAGCACTTTAAAATTCAAACAACCTTTCGCAATCATCAACTCAGAAGCTCGTAACATTGCAAAATCATTGGCTTGTTTTTGTGAAGTCTTCTCATTGCCTTTAAACGTTACTTTATAGTGATTCTGAGATAATTCAGTTTCAGCAAAGCCATTTTGCCCAATCAATGAATGTGGTTGATAGGTCGTTGAACATCCAGTTAATAGTACAGATAATATTAATATTTTTTTCATAGTGTGGTTCCCCTCTCACGTACAGAAGAATACCACAATAAAACCAGTTTAAATAAAATAACATTTATTATCAACAATTTAAATTTAATGCACTTGTGTAATTTATTCTTCTGCAAAATCGACAACTTGCCAAAAAAAATGCCACTAAAAAAGTGGCATTTTCAATCATCAGTTATTTAATTAACCAATAAATTTACGTGCGTTACGGAACATACGTAACCATGCACCATCTTCAGCCCAATCTTCAGGCTTCCAAGAATGCTGTAAAGCACGGAAGTTACGCTCTGGATGTGGCATCATCACTGTTGCACGGCCATCTTTAGAGGTTTGACCAGTAATCGCTTCAGGTGATCCATTTGGATTCAACGGATAGTGCTGAGTTGGATTACCCAAGCTATCCACATATCGCAAAATCACTTGGTTCTCGGCATTTAAAGCAGCAATTTGCTGTTCAGTCGCAACCAAACGACCTTCACCATGCGCAACAGCAATTGGTAAAATCGAACCTTGCATATCTTCAAGCAACACAGAAACAGATTTCTCTACACGAACATTCACTGCACGCGCTTCAAATACTTCTGAGATGTTACGGTGGAAACGTCCCCAATGCTCTGCACCAGGAATCAGCGGAGCAAGTTGTGACATCATTTGACAGCCGTTACATACACCTAAGCTGAATGTATTTTCACGGTGGAAGAATTGTTCGAACTGATCACGTAGTTTCGCATTGAACAATACTGATTTCGCCCAGCCACCACCAGCTCCCATCACGTCACCGTATGAGAAGCCGCCACATGCCACTAAACCTTCAAAGTCGCTTAAGCTCACACGACCTGCAAGTAAATCACTCATGTGTACGTCGATAGTATTGAAGCCTACTTTGTCAAAGGCTGCCGCCATTTCCACATGACCATTTACACCTTGCTCACGCAAAATTGCCATATTTGGACGACGTGTATTGATAAACGGCGCTTCAACTGGCTCATTTAAGTCATATGTTGGTTGTGCAATTAAACCTTTGTGGTTCTTATCTGCAATTAAAGCAAATTCTTGATCAGCTGTTTCAACGTTGTCACGTAAACGTTGGATCTGATGTGACACTTCAGCCCAAGCTTGTTGTAATTCAGCACGCTCAAGCGTTAAACCATTTACAACTAATTGATCAGTTGTATTCACACGACCAACAACAGCAATTGTATCTTTCAAGCTAGATGCTGCAACTTCAACTTCTAACTGCGCCCAATCAGCAGCCGTAATTTGAAGTACTGCACCAATTTCTTCAGCAAATAAGCTTTCTGTTGATTGATTTTCTAATGCAACACCTAAGCGTGATGCAAACATCATCTCGGCAACAGTTGCTAATAAACCACCATCACCGATGTCATGGTAAGCCTTGATCACACCACGATTATTCCAGTCTTGAATCAAGGCAAAGAATGCTTTGAAGTCATCAAAACTATCAACATCAGGGGTAACAGCACCAATCGCTTTATATACTTGTGCAAGGATCGAACCACCTAAACGGAACTGACCTTTAGACAAATCAATACGTACCAGTACTGATTCTTCTATGTTTTTCAATTCAGGTGTTAAAGTTTTACGTACATCTAAAACAGGTGCAAACGCAGTGATCACACCTGTCATTGGAGAAGTCACAGCTTTGTCTTCGCCATCATTCCAAGTGGTACGCATTGAAAGTGAATCTTTACCAACTGGAATTGCGATGCCTAATGCAGGACACATTTCCATACCAATCGCTTTCACACCTTCAAACAAGGCTTGGTCTTCACCTTTTTGACCAGCCGCTGCCATCCAGTTTGCTGAAAGTTTGATATCACTGATTTGTTCAATGTTGGCACATGCAATGTTAGTAATCGCTTCAGCAACCGCTAAACGCGCAGATGCAGCTGGATTTAACAAAGCAACTGGTGGACGTTCGCCCATCGCCATTGCTTCACCCGTGAAGCCTTGCAAACTTGTGGTGGTTACTGCTGCATCAGCAACAGGCACTTGCCAACGACCCACCATTTGATCGCGCGCAACCATTCCCGTAATCGAACGGTCGCCAATGGTGATCAAGAATGATTTAGAAGCCACAGTTGGATTCTTCAATACGCGGAAAATCGCATCTTTCAAATCAACTTTTGCTACGTCAAAGTCATTACCTGTACGCTCAATCGTTTCATATGAACGTTGCATACGTGGCGTACCGCCCAACATTACTTGCATTGGGATGTCGACTGCATTGTTTTCAAACAATGGATCTTCAACAGTTAGATGACGTGCCTCAGTCGCTTCACCGAGCACCGCAAATGGACAACGCTCACGTGCGCAAATTTCTTCAAACTGTTCTAAAGATTCTGGACGAATAGCAAGCACATAACGTTCTTGTGCTTCGTTTGACCAGATTTCCATCGGGCTCATACCTGGCTCTAAGGATGGAATCTTACGAAGATTCAATACCGCACCTAACTCATGGTCATTCACCAATTCAGGCATGGCATTGGATAAACCGCCCGCACCTACATCATGCACAGATACGATTGGGTTAAAGTCTTCCAAACGCCAGCAGGTATCGATTACTTCTTGACAACGGCGTTCCATTTCAGGGTTTTCACGTTGTACTGAAGCGAAGTCCAAACTCTCGCCCATCGTACCACTGTCTACAGAAGACGCTGCACCACCACCAAGACCGATTAACATGGCTGGGCCACCCAATACAATGAGTAAATCACCTGGTTGGATTGCATCTTTTTCAACATGGTCAGGACGGATGTTACCGTAACCACCCGCGATCATGATTGGCTTATGGAAACCTTTCACTTCACCATTGACATTCTGTTCAAAGGTACGGAAATAACCATTTAACGCAGGGCGACCAAATTCGTTGTTAAACGCCGCACCACCTAAAGGGCCTTCAATCATAATTTGAAGTGGTGATGCCAAACGGCTTGGTTTACCGTAGTTTTCTTCCCACGGTTGTTCAAAACCTGGAATATTTAAATTTGAAACGGTAAAACCAGTTAAACCAGCTTTTGGTTTACCACCACGACCAGTTGCACCTTCATCACGGATTTCACCGCCTGAACCTGTTGCAGCACCAGCAAATGGAGAAATTGCAGTTGGATGGTTATGCGTTTCAACCTTCATCAAAATATGAGCGGCTTGGCTCTTATATTTATAAACAAAGTGACCATTATCATCCGCTTTCGGATAAAAACGCATCGTGTCATAACCTACAATCACAGAAGCGTTATCTTTATATGCCGATAACACATCGGTTGGAGATTCTTTATAGGTATTTTTAATCATTTGGAACAATGATAATGGTTGTTTTTCACCATCAATTGTCCATTCAGAACCAAAGATTTTATGACGACAATGTTCAGAGTTCGCCTGAGCAAACATCATCAACTCGATGTCATTTGGATTACGACCCAGCTTGGTAAATGCTTCGGTGAGGTAATCAATTTCCTGCTCAGATAAAGCAAAGCCAAACTCATTGTTGGCTTTAACTAACGCTTCTTTACCTTGACCCAAGATATCAATTGAGTTTAATGGCTTTGGCGCTGTTTCTGAGAACAAAGCTTTTGCATCATCAATTTGAGCAAAAACACTCTCTGTCATACGGTCATGTAATGCCAATTTCACTTCATTCGAAATCTCTTTTACACCTTTCAGTGTAAATAACAGACCACGCTCTAAACGGTGAATTGGCGTATTACAGTTTTGGAAAATATCCGTTGCTTTAGACGACCACGGAGAAATTGTTCCTACACGCGGGGTGACTAAAATCTGGATTTCATCACTTGCAGCTTGGCGAAGTTCGAAAGATTGACCATCGTTTAAAAGTTGTAATGCCGATTGATGTTGCTGCTCGTTGAGCGCTTGATCAAACAAATAAACCCACTGGCTGTCAAAAGATTGAACAGAACTCATTGACGCTAAACGGTTTAAGAGTTGAGTTTTCTTAAAAGAAGAATGTGCTGCTGCACCGGCCACGATAAACATGTTGACTTTGGCTCCACGGGCGGGTCTGACGAACCTACCACAATGTGACTTATGAGAGAGCGCATATTCTACTGTGAAAGCCTCATTTCAGCTAGCCATATCCATCTTAAAAATCAGAGTTTTCTACCCCAAATGGTCTAATTTCTAGTAGCTTTATCTGTTTTACTTTATTCGTAACAATTCATTTACTTCATTCATCAAGGATACATGATTATTTCAACCTTTATATTTATGCACCAAGATCGAGATATAATTTATTTATTCGATCCTCATTTCGAATAAAGCCTTTTATTGTATTTTCAATCCCTCAACATTAATAAGACAAACTATGTCGCCCTACTCTAGTGCTTTAATCTTTTTTTTGGCATGATGCATTGAACTTAGTTTGAATAATGATAAATGGAACAAATGCGTTGGTTAGAGTTGCTTTCTGCAATTCGTTTAGGTAGTAAAAAAAGCAGTACAGAATTGGCTCGAAGCCCTTTCCATAAAGATTATGACAGAATTATTTTTTCCCAAAGCTTTCGTCAACTGAATAGAAAAACACAGGTACATCCACTAACTCAGCACGATGGTATCCATACTCGCCTTACCCATTCGCTTGAAGTCTCTTGTATTGGACGTTCATTAGGCATGCTCGCAGCCGAAAAAATTAAAGATGAATTACCGATGTGGATCTCACCTGCTGATGTTGGCGCGATTATCCAAGCGGCTTGCTTAGCACATGATATTGGTAATCCTCCCTTTGGTCACGCTGGCGAATATGCAATCCGTGAATGGTTTGATGATGCCTCACATCGTGACTTTCTCAGTCAATTAACACCTGAAGAAGCCGCCGATGTACGTCAATTCGAAGGCAATGCTCAAGGACTGCGCTTACTCAGTCGTATTGATTATCATCCCAATGATGGTGGTATGCGTTTAACCTGCGCCACTTTAGGCGCTTATTTAAAATATCCGTGGCTTTCAAAAACGATTGATGAACAAGGTGATACGCCATCCCATCAACGTGCAAAGTTTGGATGTTACCAATCTGAAAAAGAAATCTTAAAACAGCTTGCGGAACAACTCGGTTTAATTCAGCTTGGTGACTATCATTATTGTCGTCATCCACTCACCTACCTATTAGAAGCAGCTGATGATATTTGCTATGCACTGATTGATTTAGAAGATGGCATCATTCTGAATATGTTGAATTATGCAGAAGTTGAACCAATTTTTCTTAATCTAGTTGCAGATTATGGAATACCTGAAGAACTTCATTTACCGCATACCACATGGCAACAAAAAATCGCAGCTTTACGCGGGCGTGTAATGAAACGCTTAGTCGATGAAGTCACAACCGCTTTTGCAAAGCATCATTATGAGATCATCACAGGTCAGCTTAAAGGTAGCCTTCTACAATATTGCTCACCCGATATTGAAGCAGGTATTCAAACAGCAAAAAATCTTGCGCGTGATCGAATTTTTGAGCATCCACAAAAATCTGGTTTGGAGATTATTGCTCATCAAAGTTTGCAAACAATTTTAGATGCTTTTGTTCCATTAACGATGCCACATAAAACCTTAAGCTTTAAAGAACAACGCTTAATGTCAATTTTGCAACATTCGGGCGTAAATCTGCAAAACAACCATTATAATAATATTATGCAAGTCTTAGATATTATTAGTAAGTTTTCTGACCATCAAGCGTATAGTTTGGCACAAGAGCTACAAGGCAATAAAGTTGGATTCTTCTAATGGATAGATTTGTTGATCAAGGAGTTTATAGCCTATCTCTTCTCAAACCTGAAATCTGGGTACATTGCCCATCTTGTCAGAAGCTTGCAAAAATTATCGAAACAAGAGATCGAGAATCAGAAACTGTAAAAGTCTTTTGTACTCAGTGTACCTATCGCAAAGCGTTACAGCATATTCGTATCCAAAGTTATGACTACATGAGTTATCACTTTAATTTGAATCAAAATATGACTGAATGGAGTGGTGCATGTGAAGTCGAAATCAATACAAAATGTACAATATGCAAGCAAGGAAAATACAAATACCTTCAGCAATATGCTCGTAAATCACTTATTCCAAGACAAATAACTGTAAGTTGTAATTTTTGCCTACGAGAAAATAAGTTTGATGACTCTGTCTATATTTTAAGGAAGGTCAGTTATTCTAAAGTTGGCTTTGATCCCTATTATTCATATTCATTATTTTTAAATATTGCTGTTCGGCAAGGTCAAATCTGTGCTTATAACCCAACACATTTAGGAATATTAAAAAGTTTTATACAAGCTGGGCTAAGAGAACGTAAACTTCCTAACTACAATCGTAGTTATTTCTCACGTCTACCTGCTTGGGTAAAATCTAGTCGAAATCGAAAAGAAATTCTAAAAGCCATTTTGCGTTTAGAACAAATGGCATCTACTATTCAACCATTAACAAATAAGTGAAAGACTCGATGATCGGATGTTTAATTGGCGAAGTGTTTGCCTTAGAAGCCCCAACAGTATTACTCAATGTAAATGGTGTGGGTTATGAAATCGACACACCACTTTCGACATTTTGCCAATTACAAAAAGGACAGAAAGTCACACTATGGACGCATTTAGTTGTTCGGGAAGATGCTCAACAACTTTACGGTTTTATTGATTCGCAAGAGAAAACTATTTTCCGTACACTACTCAAAGTGAATGGTGTTGGGCCAAAAATGGCATTAGGAATTCTATCAACATTAAGTGTAGAACTACTCATCCATACGATTGAGCACGATGATCTTAATACACTCGTTAAAGTTCCGGGTGTTGGTAAAAAAACAGCTGAACGTTTAATGATTGAGCTACGGGATCGTTTCAAAGCATTGGCTCAAACCACAAGCAGCACAACAAATACCACTGCAACTCAAATACAATTTATGGCAAATTCACCTGTTGCTGAAGCTGAAGCCGCTTTACAATCTTTAGGCTATAAACCTGCTGAAGCTCAAAAAGCGGTTGCTGCCGTAAAAGCAGATCATACTGAATCTGCCGATATTATTCGTGCTGCGCTTAAATCTATGATGAAGTAACTCTATGCAAGATCGTCTAATTAGTGGAACAGAAAAACCCGAAGATCATTTTGATCGTGCCATTCGCCCGACGTCATTGGCTGATTATATTGGTCAGCCTGTGGTTCGTGAGCAAATGGAAATCTTCATTGGTGCAGCTCGTGGTCGTGGCGAAGCGCTAGACCATACATTGATCTTTGGCCCACCAGGTTTAGGTAAAACGACACTCGCAAATATTATCGCACGTGAAATGGGTGGAAATCTTAAATCAACTTCTGGCCCTGTCTTAGAGCGTGCTGGTGATCTAGCAGCTATGCTGACCAATTTGGAAGAAGGTGATGTTTTATTTATTGATGAAATTCATCGTCTTTCACCTGTGATTGAAGAAATTCTCTATCCCGCAATGGAAGACTATCAGCTCGACATCATGATCGGCGAAGGTCCAGCGGCTCGCTCAATTAAGCTCGATTTACCGCCATTTACACTCGTTGCGGCAACGACTCGTGCAGGTCTACTCACCTCACCTTTACGTGATCGTTTTGGGATCGTACAACGTTTAGAGTTTTATTCTGTCGAAGATTTAACTCACATTGTCACACGTTCGGCAAACCTCATGGATGTACCTATTACTCATGATGGTTCAATGGAAATTGCACGTCGCTCACGCGGTACACCACGTATTGCAAATCGTCTACTCCGTCGTGTCCGCGACTATGCCCAAGTTAAAGGCACTGGTGAAGTGACACAAGACATGGCTCAACGCGCTTTAGATATGCTCAATGTTGACAAAATGGGTTTAGATACCTTAGATCGACGCTATCTGAGTATGTTACTTGAGCGTTTTGAGGGTCGCCCGACAGGTGTTGAAGCTTTAGCAGCAGCGATGGCTGAAGATAGCGGTACATTAGAAGATGTCATCGAACCTTATCTCATTCAACAAGGTTATGTGATGCGTACGGCCCGTGGTCGTATTGCTACTAATATGGCTTATTTACAATTTGGTATGACTCCCCCTGAATAATATAAAAACATTCTTAATAAAATACTTTCTATAATGAAGCAATTAAAATAATATACAGATTATTCTAATTGCTTCATTATTTTATTAAGGGTCGAAATGAAAAATAAGTTATTAACAACAACATTTTATAGTAGCATTGTATTATTAACAGCTTGCGGTGGTGGGAGTGATAGCAACAATAATGAAAACTCTTTTCAAAGCAAAGAAAAAGTAGACTACACCAAAGCAGAGACAATTGAATCAATTTATGAACCAATAACAAATTTATCTCAAGATCAAAACAACATCTTATTAATCGGTACTGAGTTTGCTGAAAGTCTCTATTACGGTATTTATGCTAATAATAACTTTAAATGTTCGGATGGATCTTATACAAAAAATAGCGATAAGAGCATTACATTTAATAAATGCTCATTTCTAGATTATGCCAACGACGACAGCATCATTACACAGTTACGAGTTATAACTATTTCTGGATCAGTAAACAGTAAAGAAACACTTTATACAGATTCAGGCCGTTATGAGACTACGCTAAAAAACTTCAAAATCACGCCATCCAATAATGATACAATTACTTATAATGGTAGTATTATCAGCAAATACAGTTATAACAATGCTCAATATCAAATTAAAAAAATGACTTTTAATGTATTTGATAACGAAACAAAAGAATCGAACCAACTGATTGCTAACAACTATCAACTCAACGTAAATAATCTGACAGTAACTAGTCAAGGAAATGTCGAAGGAAATCCAGACAACAAAATCTTCTCTGTGAATTTCAAAAGTGATATTAGATTTGAAAACATTAATGATAAAATTGCTTTCTACCCTAATTCAGCAGATATCGTAATTGAAGATACGAATAATGTGAAAAATTCAATTAAGATTTCGAATACGAGCAATTACAAAGCGCTCATTCGAGCTTATGCCGATGGAATCACAGTGGCCGGATATCCTAAAACGATTGAATGGTCTGACTTAGAATAAAGATTATTTATTTCTTTTTGAAGAAGCCCTACTTGTTAGGGCTTTTTTTATCAGCACCAAGAATATGTTATTTATTACTATTTCTTTAGTCTCATCGAGATCTTATCATTCCCTCATTGCTCCCAGTACGAAACCAATAGGTAAAAGAAATGGCAAATCATTTTGAGTTCAATATTCGCGTTTATATCGAAGACACTGATGCAGGCGGTATCGTTTACCATGCCAACCATATCCGCTTCATGGAGCGTGCACGTACTGAATGGCTACGCGCAGCAGGTGTTGATCACTACTGGCATCAACAAGACTACAACTTCGTTGTTCATCAAATTCAAGTCAAATATGTACGCCCAATATTAATGGATGATTTAATTACCGTTACAGCACGTGTTATTTCGTGTAAAGCAGCATCATTTGTGTTGCAACAAAATATTTATCGTGGTGAAATCTTGCTGGCTTCAGGTGAGGTAACGTTGGCATGTTTGAATAAAGAATTAATGCCACGTAGACTACCTGAGGAAATTCGTGATCTGATTCAAAAAGAATTAGCACAGGACTAAAAATAAACTTTCGGCACAGCAACTTATGGCAACTAACCTAGAATCTTCCCTGCATATTTCTGATTTGATTTTACAAGCAAGCCCTGTTGTCCAACTGGTCATGCTGATCTTATTACTCGCATCGATTTATAGCTGGTATTTAATTGCCAAATTGCATATGGGTTTCAAGAAAGCAGGTCAAGAGGATGAACATTTTCAAAAAATGTTCTGGTCAGGTGCCGAATTAAATACGTTATATAACAATGCTCAACTCAACTCTAAACGCCGTGGTTTAGAAGATATCTTCTATCAAGGTTTAGGAGAGTTTTTCAAACTTCAAAAACGTAAAGCAGATACCAACCAAACCATTGAAGGTACTGAACGCATCCTTCGTGTTGGTTTAAGCCGCGATCAAGGTGGTTTAGAGCAAGGTTTGGGTGCTCTCGCAAGTATTGGTTCAGTTGCCCCTTATATCGGTTTGTTTGGAACAGTTTGGGGCATTATGAATGCCTTTATCGGCCTGGCAGCCGTTGATCAAGTGACTTTAGCCACTGTTGCCCCTGGTATTGCAGAAGCTTTAATCGCAACCGCAATTGGTCTTTTTGCAGCAATTCCAGCAGTACTTGCATTTAACCATTTCACTACAAAAGGCGAATCCATCTATTCTGATCGCGCATTATTTGCAGAAGAAATGGTTGCTCTTCTACAACGTCAGTCAATTGGAACGACACAGGAAGATGCATAATGGCAATTCAGCGCTCAGGACGTTTTGAACGTATCAAAAAACCACTTAAAAGTGATATGAACGTCGTTCCTTATATTGACGTCATGTTGGTGCTCCTTGTTATTTTCATGGTTACTGCACCAATGATCACCAGTGGAATTAAAGTAGATTTGCCGCAAGCAAATAATCATCCTATCGAATCTAAAGATATGCCAGCAATGGTAACTCTAGGTAAAGATGGAAGTATTTATCTTGAATATAAAGAACATAAAGATAGTGAGCCACTTTCTCTTACCCAACTTGAGGCAGTTTTAAGTGAAGCTCAAACTCAAGCTGAACAAGAAAATAAGAAGTTGATGGTATTAGTCAATGGAGAAGAATCTCGTCCGTATGGCGAAGTTGTCGCTCTTATGTCTAGTTTACAAGAAGCTGGCCTAACCCAAGTCGGCTTACTCACGAAGTCTTTAAAATAAATTATGAAGAAATTTCAAGAGCCGCCTTTTAAGCAAAATGCGATTGCACTGGGTTTTACACTCGGTGTTCATGCGATCGCGATTGTTGGCTTGCTTTTTTTAGGCTTGAGCAAACCACCTGAACAGCCAAAAAAACTGACAACAGTTTTAGTAAAACCCGAAGATCTTCCTCAAATCAATGATGAACAAGCTTCTGCAGAAAACCAAGCAAATGAAGTGCAAAGTCAGATTGTCGATCAAACCTTGCCAGAAAATATTCCTGTCGTTCCACCCAAACCAACGACTCAACAACCAAATCTAGAACAACAAAAAGCTGAGCAAGAAAAGTTAGCCGAACAAAAACGTAATGCTGACGAAGCTGCTCGTGCTAAAAAAATTGAAGAGCAACGCAAACTTGCTGAAGCTCAAGCACAAAAGCAACGTGATGAAGCAGAAGCCAAACAAAAGGCTGATGCTAAACGCAGAGCTGATCAAAAAGCGGAAGCTGACGCTAAAGCACGCCAAAAAGCTGAACAAGATGCCAAATTGAAGCAGCAACAGAAAGCTGCAGAAAATGCAAAGTTACAAGCTCAGCAAGATGCCAAGCGCAAAGCTGATGCGGAAGCTAAGCGGAAAGCCGATGCAGACGCTAAACGTAAAGCCGATGCAGATGCTAAACGTAAAGCCGATGCAGACGCTAAACGTAAAGCTGATGCTGATGCTAAACGTAAAGCCGATGCAGACGCTAAACGTAAAGCCGATGCAGACGCTAAACGTAAAGCTGATGCTGATGCTGATGCCAAAGCTAAGGCTGATGCAGACGCTAAACGCAAAGCTGACGCAGATGCTAAACGTAAAGCTGATGCAGATGCTAAACGTAAAGCTGATGCTGATGCCAAAGCTAAGGCTGACGCAGAAGCTAAACGTAAAGCCGATGTAGAGGCCAAAGCTAAAGCTGATGCAGAAGAAAAAGCTGCTGCTGCGAAAAAAGCTGAACAAGATGCTGCACAGAAAAAAGCGGAAGCTAAACGAATTGCATCGACAGCAAAGCAAGATTTTGAAAAGAAAATCTATCGTACTTGGAATATTCCAATGGGCTCATCTGGTCAGAAAGCTACAGCTCGTGTAACTCTTAATGATAGCGGTGCTGTTATGTCTGTTATTGTAAATTCATCAGATCCAGACATGAAAGCTAGTATTGAAGCTGCCGTTCGGGCCGCTGCTCCATATCCGATGCCTCAAGATCCAGATGCTCGACGTGAAGCAAGAAGCTTTACTTCAAGTTTCACAGCAAAATAGTAATGAATAGTTAACATGCTTCGTTTTTAATAGCCGAAAGCATGTTAAGTATGTTAAATAATCAACTGTCTCAAAACACCAGCTCAAGTAATTGTAATTATGGAAAATACGCGTAGACATCTTATTTCTTTGGCAGTTCTTACAGCGCTTAGCTTAACTGTACCAGCCACAACCTTTGCACAATTACACCTAGAAATTGCAAAGGCACCCGAACAAGCACCAAAGATTGCGATCGTTCCTTTTGGTAATGACAATAATGCGCTCTACCCCATCATTGAAAACGACTTAAATCGCTCAGGTCGTTTTACAAGTGCATCACAAAATCTTCCTGCGACTGCACAACTCAATCAGATCCAAGCGGACAATTGGCAAAGTGCTGGCGTTCCTTATGTTGTCGTTGGTCAACTTAAGCCAATTGCTGGAAACTCTTTTGAAGTCCATTACCAGCTATACGATGTACAAAAACGTCAATACCTACTCAACGAAGTGTTAACAGTTCCAAACTCAAGAGTACGCCAAGCGGGTCACATGATCAGTGATGCAATTTATCAAGCATTAACTGGCATTGCAGGTGACTTCAGCGGTCGTATTGCTTATGTATTACGAAATCAAGCGACTCCAGCTCAACGTTATACATTACAAATTGCTGATACAGATGGCGAACAGCCGAAAACTGTACTTTCATCACGCGATCCTATTCTGTCACCGACATGGTCACCTGATGCCAAGAAAATTGCTTATGTCTCATTTGAAACCAAACGCCCTGCGATTTATTTACAAGACCTTGCCACAGGTCAACGTGAAGTCCTCACCAGTTTCCGTGGTTTAAATGGTGCACCAAGCTTTTCCCCAGATGGTCAATCCATGCTGTTTACCGCGTCAATGAATGGCAATCCAGAAATTTACCAGATGAATCTCGCCACACGTAAAATTCAGCGTATGACCCGTGATTCAGCCATTGATACAGAAGCTCGTTATGCCCCAGATGGTAAATCTTTTATTTTTACCTCGGATCGTGGCGGTGCACCGCAAATTTACCGTTACAGTTTTGACGATGCTTCAGTCAAACGCCTTACTTTTAAAGGTTCATTTAACGCACGTGGTACATTGAGTGCCGATGGCAAAAAAATTGCACTGGTTCATCGTCCAAGTGGCAGCAACTATAAAGTCGCCATTCAGGACATTAATACAGGCATCACCAATATCCTGACCCCAACCAGTTTAGACGAATCACCAAGTTTCTCGCCAAATGGACAAATGGTGGTTTATGCAACACGCGAAGGCAACCGTGGTTTACTTTCCATCATGTCAACCGATGGGCGCTTTCGCATGAACTTACCCAGCGAACAAGGCGAAGTCCGTGAACCTGCTTGGGCACCAAAATAATTTTATCAAAGGAGAATTTCATGCAAATTAAACAATTAGCATTACCACTCATCGCACTTAGCTTAGTCATGACGGGATGTGCCAGCCGCAAACCTGCTGCTGATATGAATGCCAGCCAAACGCCAAATGGCGCAACCAGCGTCAACACAGAAGGTTTAAGTGAAGATGCCGCATTAAATGCAAAAAACCTGGCAGGTGCATCATCGAAAGGGGTTACTGCGGAAAATAAAGCCTTTTTGGCTAAACGCGTAGTGCATTTTGACTACGACAGCAGCGATCTTTCTGCACAGGATTATCAAACCTTACAAGCACATGCTCAATTCTTAGTTGCAAATGCCAACTCAAAAGTTGCTTTAACAGGTCACACTGATGAACGTGGTACTCGTGAATACAATATGGCACTTGGTGAACGTCGTGCAAAAGCTGTAGAAAGCTTCTTGATTACCAATGGTGTAAATCCACAGCAACTTGAAGCTGTGAGCTATGGTAAAGAAGCACCTGTTAATACAGGTCACAATGAAGCAGCTTGGAAAGAAAACCGTCGTGTGGAAATCAACTACGAAGCAGTACCACCATTATTAAAATAATAATGATTTAGCTTCAAATAAAAATGCTCACATATCGTGAGCATTTTTTATGTTTGAGATTCTGCATCATCTTTTTTCTCAGATGGCTGCATCGACTCAATCATATCGTGTTTATTAAACTCTTTATATTCAGGCTTTGATTCGTACTCTTTCCACGCCTCTTGCACATTTTCTTTAGAAATCTTTTCTAAGCTAATTGGCTCACTTGGCGTTGGGGTAGCGTCAAAATTCTTAGTCGACATCTGTGCTCTCCAAACTTCCTGTCTAGTATGCGATCAACATAGCATGTAATCTGTCGCTTGTAATCATAAAAGCTACATAAATAAAGTAAGATAATTTTTATTTTCGAGCGTTCTCATCTAAAATAGCCGCATTCTTTTATCAATTTTTGACGCGGCTAAATCGGAGCTATTCAATTATGTCAAACCTTACCTTGTCCCAATATCTAGAACAACAAAATGGGAATTTGACACCAGAGTTGGCACAAGTCATCGAAACAATTGCAGACACTTGTAAGACAATTGATCAGGCATTACAAAAAGGTGCTTTGGCAGGTATTTTGGGCAGTGCTGGTAATGAAAACGTTCAAGGCGAAACTCAAAAGAAATTAGATGTTATTTCTAATGATTATTTAATTGATACTTTAAAGGTACATCCTCAAGTTGGCGGTTTAGCATCTGAAGAATTAGATGATTTCACACCTGCACAAGAAAATGGTAAATACCTCGTGTTATTTGATCCATTAGATGGTTCAAGCAACATCGACATTAATATGTGTGTAGGCACAATCTTCTCAATCTTGCCAGCAAAGAATGCCGTAACTCAATCTACCGACTTCATGCAAGCTGGTACAGAACAAGTTGCTGCAGGTTACGTATTATACGGCCCATCAACAATGCTGGCGCTTACTGTTGGTGCTGGCGTTGTATTCTTTACATTAGATCCAGTCACACAAACCTATCTACTAACCACCGAACAAGTTCAGGTATCAGCCGATACACAAGAATTTGCGATTAATGCATCGAATCAACGCCACTGGGAAAACCCTGTAAAACGTTATATTGATGAACTTTTAGCAGGCAAAACCTCAGTTCGTGAAAAAGACTTTAATATGCGTTGGGTTGCATGTATGGTTGGCGATATTCACCGTATCTTGTGCCGTGGTGGTATCTTCCTCTACCCTTACGATTTAAAAGACCCTAAAAAAGCAGGTCGTTTACGTTTAATGTATGAAGCAAATCCAATGAGTATGTTAATCGAACAAGCTGGCGGTGCTTCTACAACAGGTCGTGTTCGTATTATGGAAATCCAACCAACAGAATTACATCAACGCGTTCCTGTCATTATTGGTTCTAAAAATGAAGTTGAACGTGTGACAAGCTATCACTAATCCAATCAAAGTTTGATACTCGGTAACATCATCCACAACCTACGATGTATCAAAAAGTTAAATATTTCATAGATATGATGGGATATTTTAATGAATAAAATCGATAGGTTTTGTGGATGACTATGGTTTACCTACTTTTCCCTCAAGAAAAGTAGGTCTAACCGAAGGCTAACCCTTAAATAAGATGAGAACTTAGCCGAACACTGCTAAGCCATCCTATTCATTGAGCCTAAATTTATTAGACAAACTCTTATGGCCATTATTTTCCTAGAATCAAAAGACAATGCAAAAATCAAACATTTGCGTGGGCTGATCGAGCTGAATAGTGCCCGAAAGAAACATCAGCAAACCGTTCTAGAGGGTACTCATCTATGCCTAGCATGGTTACAACAACAAAAGAAAATCTTTTCACTATTTACCACTGAACAAGCATTAGAAAATCCCGAGTTACAACAAGTCTTTAAGCTTCATCAAGGGCATATTTTCGTTATCAGTGAAGTTTTATATAAAGATTTAAGTACACTCGGTACAACATTACCGTGTTTGGCAATCATTGATTTACCACAGAATCCTGCACAAATTGATTTTACTCAAGACACTTTAATTCTTGAAAATGTCCAAGATCCAGGCAACGTAGGTACGCTTTTACGCTCAGCCGCAGCAGCAAATATCAAACAAGTTATTTGCACACAAGGATCTGCATCACTTTGGTCCCCGCGAGTATTACGCGCAGGAATGGGTGCACACTTTAGCTTAGTCTGCTTTGAAAATATTCAACTTGAAGACATTCTTCCGCAATTTAAAATTCCAGTTTTTGTTACGAGTTCCCATCGTTCTACAAGCTTATATAGTAAGGACTTAACACAAGCTTGCGTATGGATTTTAGGAAATGAAGGACAAGGTGCAAGTAATTATGCCCTCGAACATGCCGAGGCGGTTGCGATTCCACAACCAGGCGGACAAGAATCTCTAAATGTTGCAATTGCTGGATCAATTTGCTTTTTTGAAATGGTTCGCCAACGTCAGTAAAACGTTAATTTATTTTAAATACGATTTTTTTACTGAGAAAATCAATTACACTACTAAAAATAATTGCTTAAGTTGTCAACGAATCCACCATTTTCAACGTTATATGGTTAATGAATTGGAAATAATGGTGGGTATCCATGACAGGATTTTCCATCTCTATGGATTTAGCACCGAAACAGGCTCGAACAGATAGCAGTACTGATCACAGTACTGTTGAACAACGTCTGCGTTTTTTTATGCAAGATGTTACTGGTCGTGCCCTAGTGATGATGGAAAGTGCGACGCAAGGACAACAAGGTATTGCAATGGATTTAGTCCAAGAAGCCTTTATTTCCTTACACAAATCGTATTCTGATAAAAGTACAGAAGAATGGTATCCCCTTTTCTATACTATCCTTAATAACAAATTACAGGATTGGCGACGTAAAGAAGCGCGTCGAGCAAGCCCATTTTCTCTATTCAAAAAAGTGAGTCTAGATGACGACAATGAAATTATTGATGTCGTCGATGAATCTACTCCAAATCCATTTGAATTTCTCAATCAAGAAGTAACAATGGAAGAAATTCAGGTAGCGATTAACCAGCTACCAGTAAGACAACAGCAAGCTTTTATGTTGAGAGCTTGGGAAGGTTTTGATACATCTACCACAGCTCAAATCATGGATTGTAGTGAAGGCAGTGTAAAAACACACTATCATCGTGCAATTCAAGGACTCAGAATCGCTTTAGAGCATTTAAATCCACATGGAGGATCATCAGATGAATAAAGATGAGTTCACAAAAAAAGTGACTTCCAAGCTCGATCAACTTGAGAAAGAGCAATATCACAACAAAATGTTAGTGATGAATCATGTTCTTGATACTGTTCAAAAGAAACCAACGTCTTACTACAGTATTTGGAAAATGACTGGCTTTGCTTTTGCAGCAGCACTTATGGGTATTGTTGTATTACCTAGTTCATTGCAACTTGCAGACAAACAGCAAAATCAAGTGATCGTAAATCCAAAACTTTCACCACAAATGGTTGAAGATATGGAAATGTTAATGGCCTTTGGTGAAGATAGAGTTCCTCATGGCAGCTAAAAGAATTGCTCTTGTTGTATGCACACTCAGCCTGCTACAAACCAGTTTTGCTAGTTCAGAGCGTTTTTGGGTTTTTTCTAAACCTAATAAATCAACAACTGAAGAAGCTTGGGATGATCTCTCACCTGAAGAACAACGTGTATTGATTCAACGCTATCAGACATTAAAAGAAATTCCGACAAATCAAAGCACTCAACTCCAACAAAGAATGGAGTGGTTTACTCAACTGCCAGAAAATGAAAAACAAAAAATGCGTGACGTCTGGCAAAAGATGAGCACTCAAGAGCGTAATACTTTACGCAAAAGAATGCAGAATGCCAGTGTTGAAGAAAGATTAAACATCCGAGAAGAATACTTAAGCAAATACTCTGAACATTAATTTTAAAAATTAAACTATGCATAAAAATAGCGCCTAAAGGCGCTATTTTTATTGAATCAAATTTTATTTCTTCATACGGCGATAGCCCAACAATCCAAACAATCCAAGTAAAGAAAGCCATCCCATACTTCCTCCTCCACCATTACTTGCACTACGAGTATCATCTGTTGTTGTAGCTGTACTAATAATATTTACAGTACCAACATTAGAAATAGTAGGTGTACTATCATTATCATACACTTGATAATTGAATGAATAATTGAATGGGTTAAAGGTATTTGATTCTTGAATATAAATATTCCCACCATAGCATGTTTCTTTTTCATCAGGAGCTGGACATGCACCTTGACGATCAGCAGTAACAACTATGTTCTTGGTTGGCACATTAGTTAAACGAATTGGTAGCTCAACGCCATCTTCATTTCGCCAAAATGCTGGCTTATCAGGATTATTATCAGGACCTTTACCACCCACTCCGGTATCACCATCATCGTTTGACAACTTAAGCAAATCCAAAGCAACCTTCTGATTTTGTTTATACTTTAAAGTTACTGATGTATCCTTCACTTCTGGAGCAATATTAACAAAAGCTGCCTTTATTAAGCCTGAGGACTTAATATTAGAATCGGCTAATGATTCAATCGTATATTTACAGAATACCTTATCACCTGCTTGCGTGATCGTATCATCCTTACGATATAGAATAATTTGGCCTAAATCATAATTCCATGAACAAACTAAATTTGGATCTGGCTGTACACTTTCTCCAGTATCATTTATTTGCCCTACACCTAATGCCTCAGTCGTTACCTTGTACAAATCCTTATCAAAAAACTGAATTTTATGTGTTCCATCAGCCTCAACAATTTCCTCAGGTAAAGGTAAATTATATTGTTTTAAATCAATATAAATTGCTCGATAATGCAAGTTTTTATTTATATATTCATAAAGATTCTTAGCAATTGCCAAGTTTTCTTTATCAGATGTTAATAATAATGGATCATCTGGATGAGCTATAAGATATTCATAATCGTCAATTTGCTTCTTATAACCATCAACCAAGCTTTTAATTGAAGTATTTGAGAGATCTTGCAAATCTCCAGCCGTAAACTTCATTAACTCGACCGAACCGATATCACAGCTATTACGCCCCTCAGGATCATAATACAGAGTTCCATCAGCTATACGTGCGACTCCACGCTGATCAGCTGTACTGCACCCATCTGTACCAGGGGTACTCACATCAATCAAATCAGTTTTAGTTTTATTATTAACTGGATAATAAAGTGGTTTGAATGCGGTGTTTTCATTTTCAGGTTGAATAGTACTTAATAACGTTCTTACATTTTGAGTACTGATATCAATATTTGTATTTTTCTCTGGTAAAGCATCATCTGGAAGATCACATTTATTTGAATTACCACTTAGCGCTAAAGCATTATAACCA
>AZIJ01023211.1_pt1 | contig 20823 bp, 17 predicted proteins | sample 359151 | NCBI WGS metagenome assembly AZIJ01 (sample SAMN02429718, study PRJNA222666) | marine sediment metagenome | biome: Sediment sample; isolation source: enrichment culture of sample MGS-ElMAX(UA) from oil contaminated site at the... | place: Egypt: El Max | collected 2013-01-23 | depth 9.22 m m | reverse complement strand
CGTCGAGGAAATCACTGCCGGCGCCACCGTCATGCGCGAGCGCGCGCTCCGCGTCATCGCGCCTTCGGATGCCATCGATATCGTCGGCACGGGCGGCGACGGCATCGGCACATGGAACATCTCGACCGCCACGGCCATCGTCGTTGCGGCGGCGGGGATTCCGGTCGCAAAACACGGTAACCGCAAGGCCTCCTCGCTATCGGGCACGGCAGATGCCTTGCAGGAACTCGGAGTCAATTTCGACATCGATCCCGCCACTATCGCAAAGTGCATCGAGAAGGCCGGTATCGGCTTCATGTTCGCACAAACACATCACGCTGCCATGAAGCATGTTGCGCCGGTGCGTGGCGATCTCGGCATCAAGACCGTCTTCAACATGCTCGGTCCGCTTTCCAATCCCGCTCTCGTGAAGCGTCAGCTGCTCGGTGTCTTCGCCGCTTCCTGGGTTGAGCCCTTCGCCGAGGTGCTGCGCAATCTGGGCTCGACAAGTGCGTGGGTCGTTCACGGTTCGGATGGCATGGACGAGATCACGACCACCGGCCCGACCGCCGTCGCCGAATTGAAGGACGGCAAAATTCGCGTCTTCGAGGTGACGCCGGAAGATGCAGGTCTGCGCCGCGCTTCCATCGATGAATTGAAAGGTGGCGACCCTGCCGAGAACGCAGCGGCCATCCGCCGCCTCTTCGATGGCGAATCCGGCGCATACCGCGATATCGTGCTGCTCAACACCGCCGCCGCGCTGATCATCTCCGGCAAGGCATCGAGCCTGAAGGAAGGTGTCGATACAGCAGCCAGGATCGTCGATAGCGGGGCTGCAAGGGAAACGCTTGCGAAACTCGTTGCCGCCTCGAATGGAAAGTCCGATGGCTGACATTCTAGAAAAGATCGGCGCCTACAAGCTCGACGAGATTGCCGAGGCAAAGCGTGCGCATCCGCTTGCTTCCGTGGAAGAGGCGGCGCATTCCGCATCGCCCGTTCGCGGCTTTGCTTCCGCCCTTCGGAAGCGCGCCGATGCAGGCACTTATGCCCTTATTGCGGAGATCAAGAAAGCCAGCCCCTCCAAAGGGCTCATCCGCGCGGATTTCGATCCGCCGGCCCTCGCGCGGGCCTATGAAGCAGGCGGCGCCGCGTGTCTTTCCGTTTTGACGGATGGGCCTTCATTCCAGGGTGCGCCGGATTATCTTGCCGCCGCTCGCGCCGCAACCGCGCTTCCCGTCATCCGCAAGGACTTCATGTACGACACCTATCAGGTGGCGGAAGCACGCGCGATGGGAGCGGATGCCATTCTCATCATCATGGCGGCCGTCTCGGACGCACAGGCGAAGGAACTCGAAGACGCAGCGTTCGGCTGGAAGATGGATGTGCTGGTCGAGGTACATGACGAAGAAGAGCTGACCCGCGCCCTCGCTCTCAAAAGCCCGCTTCTCGGCATCAACAACCGCAACCTCAAGACCTTCGAGACGACTCTCGCCACGACAGAGCGGCTCGCGCCGCTGGTTCCCGACGACCGCCTTATCGTGGGCGAGAGCGGGATCTTCACGCATGACGACCTTGCTCGCCTTTCAAAGGTTGGTGTGCGGACATTTCTGGTCGGAGAGAGCCTGATGAGGAAGGAAAATGTGGAGGCGGCAACACGCATGTTGCTGGCGGGTTCCGCCTGAACGCAGGCGCATGACCGGGCTGACGTCGGAAACCGGGGATTGGATTTTCACGAAAGACGCTGTCCGCCCCACCCTTATCCCCGCCACCGGGGATAAAACCCCGAAATGTTACGTTTTGATGACGTTTCGATGACAGTCGAGCGTCAGGAAGCCCAAAATGACCTATGATATCCGCACCTCAAGGCCACAGGATTTTGCCCTTTTCGCCGAAATCGAGAACGCTGCCGGCGCTCTTTTTGCCGATGCCGGGATGCCCGAGATCGCCAGCCACGAGCCCACCGATCTCGAGTTCATAGAAGCCGCCGCGCGTGCCGGTGCCGTCTTCGTCGCGACCGCAGACGACACCCCTGCCGGCTTCATTCTTTCGGCCCCGCTCGACCGGGCGATGCATATTTTTGAATTATCCGTACACCCCCTACATGGACGAAACGGTCTCGGCCGCAGGCTTGTCGATGCTGTCTGCGCACATACTGCGGATGACGGATTTGAGGCCGTTACGCTTTCGACCTTTCGTGATATCCCGTGGAACGGCCCCTTTTACCGTTCCTGCGGCTTCCGGGAGCTCGAACGCCATGAGTGGACGCCCGCCCTGCTTCTCGCCCATTATCACGAGGGAGACATAGGGCTGCCGCTCGAGCGCCGCTGTTTCATGCGCAAAGACATGTAATATCCAGACTGCCTGTACGGCCGCAAACTCAAGGAAAGTGACGTTAGATCATGACCGTCCTCAAGCTCCCCAAATGGAACATGGCAATCGGCGATGGTGAGCCGCTTCTCTGCATTGCCGGCCTCAATGTACTTGAGGACATCGATCTCACCATCGCAACCGCGGAGCATCTGAAGTCGGTGCTGGACGGCCTTTCGCTTCCCTTCGTCTTCAAGGCGAGTTTCGACAAGGCGAACCGCTCCTCGATCAAAAGCTATCGCGGACCGGGTCTGAAAGACGGTCTGTCGATGCTCGCCGAAGTGAAGCAGCGCTTCAATGTTCCGATCTGCACAGACATCCATGAAGTCGACCAAGCCGAGGCAATCGCTGACGTCGCCGACCTCGTACAGATACCGGCTTTCCTCTGCCGTCAGACGGATCTCGTCGTGGCCGCAGCGCGCGCGACGCATAAAGCGGGAGGCCTTCTTCATGTGAAGAAAGGTCAGTTCCTTGCACCCTGGGATTGCCGCAACATCGTCTCGAAAATTAAGGAAGCCTGCGGCGAAGACATCACGATCCTTTGCGAGCGCGGCAACTCCTTTGGCTACAATAACCTTGTTGTCGACATGCTCGCCTTCGATGAGATGAAGAAGCTTGGCGCGCCTGTGACTATCGATGCGACCCATGCGGTTCAACTTCCCGGCGCCGATCCGCGCACGCAAGGCGCATCCACCGGCGGGCGCCGCTCCGGCGTTCCCGTGATCGCAAAAGCGGCCGTGGCCGCAGGCGCAAATGGCGTCTTCCTCGAATTCCATCCGGAACCCGACAAGGCGCTTTGCGATGGTCCGAGCTGCCTCCCGCTCGACGACGCGGCAACACTCTTCGCGAGCCTCAAAGCCATTCACTCGGCAGCAAACTGACGGACGAAACAGCAGTCCCACGGAAGGCTTTATCAATTGGCTGAAAAGAAACTGACGCATCTCGACGACAAGGGCGCGGCCCGCATGGTGGACGTGTCGGAGAAGCCCGTCACCTCGCGCAGTGCGACCGCGAAGGGCCGCATCACGATGAAGGCCACAACGCTCAAGCTTATTCTTGATGACGGCCTGAAGAAAGGAAACGCCCTTGAGGTCGCAAGGCTCGCGGGCATCATGGCGGCAAAGAAAACATCCGACCTCGTTCCGCTTTGCCATCCTCTCGCCATATCCAGAGTTGAGGTTGAACTTCACCCTGACAAGAAGAGCAATTCCGTTGAAGTCGAGGCCACGGTGAAGGTTTCCGGGCAGACCGGCGTTGAAATGGAAGCGCTCACGGCCGTCAGCGTCACCTGTCTTACGCTTTACGACATGGCAAAGGCTGTCGACCGCGGGATGAAGATTGGCGACATCAGGCTGACCCGAAAATCGGGAGGCAAGTCGGGCGACTACGAGGCTGAATGAAGATGGCAAAGCAACCTCTCCTTCCCGTCGAGGAGGCGCGCGCACGTATTCTGGCGTCGCTGCATACAACGCCCGTTGAGTCCGTTTCACTTGCAGATGCGCTTGGGCGTGTGCTTGCTGAAGAAGCCATTGCACGGCGCACTCAGCCGCCCGCCGATCTTTCGGCAATGGATGGCTATGCCGTCCGCGCCGCAGATGTGGCTTCCGTTCCCGTCCAGCTCAAGGTCGTCGGCGAAGCACCCGCCGGCAGCGCTTATTCCGAACATCTTGGCAAGGGTGAGGCGGTTCGCATCTTCACCGGCGCAGCACTGCCGCGTGGTGCCGATGCGATCGTCATTCAGGAAGATACAGAACGCGATGGCAATACCGTCACCATCAAGGAGGCCGTGAAGGCCGGGCGGCATGTTCGGCCATGCGGTCTCGATTTTCGTACCGGCGATGCAGGCATGTCCGTGGGCCGCAGGCTTTCACCCGCCGACATCGCCTTCGCCGCCGCAATGAACCTCCCAACGCTGAATGTTCACAAGCGCCCCGTCATCGCCTTCTTTTCGACCGGCGACGAACTTGTGCCGCCAGGAACGGAGCCGGGAGCGAACCAGATCATTTCCGCCAATAATGACGGGCTGGCCGCACTCATCATCGAGGCAGGCGGCATTCCACTCGACCTCGGCATTGCACCCGATCAAGTCGTCGCCATTCGTGATGCTGCAGAGCGCGCAGGCGCGGCCGACATGCTCATCACGCTTGGTGGTGCCTCCGTTGGCGATCACGATCTCGTGCAGGAAGCGTTGAGCCCGCTCGGTCTCGATATCGATTTCTGGAAGATCGCAATGCGTCCCGGCAAGCCGCTCATGTACGGCTCGCTCGACGGCAAACCGATGCTCGGCCTGCCCGGCAATCCGGTTTCCGCCCTCGTCTGCGCGACGCTTTTCCTGAAGCCCGCCATTCAGCGCATGCAAGGTGGCGACAGCGCCCTTCACACCAGCATTGCGCGGCTGGGACGGGACATGCCCGCCAACAACTCTCGCGAAGATTATGTTCGCGCCGGACTCGACCATGTTCATGACGAACTGCCCGTCGCCACGCCCTTCGAAGTGCAGGACAGCTCCATGCTTTCCACCCTCGCCGATGCAGGTTGCCTGATCGTTCGCGCACCTGGCGCAGAGGCAGCCAAGGCTGGCACCATCGTTTCGGTTTTGCCCCTCAGGACATGACTTATCCACAAATGCGCTTGACACATGCAGGAGAACTAAACTAGAACGAACGCGAACGTTTTTGTTTTGTTCCGAGGGCCAGCGGCCCCGAAACGAACGGAGGGGCAAGGGCCAATGCTGACGCGCAAGCAACACGAACTGCTGATGTTTATCCATGAGCGGATCAAGGAAGGCGGCGTTTCTCCCAGCTTTGACGAGATGAAGGAGGCTCTGGACCTCCGCTCAAAATCCGGTATCCACCGGCTCATTACAGCGCTTGAAGAGCGCGGATTCATCCGCCGCCTGCCACACCGCGCCCGCGCCCTCGAAATTCTCAAGCTGCCCGAATCTGCTTCGCCAAGCCTTGCCGTAGCTCGCGGCGGAAAAGGTTTTTCACCGAGCGTTATCGAAGGTGGCGCACAGATGAAGCCCGCAAGCCGCGATCTCGCGCCTGCGCGCGAACCCAGCGACAGCATGACGCTCTCCGTCATGGGCCGCATTGCAGCAGGCACCCCCATTGAGGCGCTGCAGGAAGAAAGTCATCAGGTCAATGTGCCGCTCAGCCTGCTCGGCTCTGGCGAACATTATGCGCTCGAGGTCAAGGGCGACTCGATGATCGAAGCCGGTATCCTTGATGGCGACACGGTGCTCATACAGCGTTGCGACACCGCGGCCAGCGGTGAGATCGTAGTTGCGCTCGTCGATGGATATGAAGCGACACTGAAACGGCTCCGCAAAAAGGGCGACTCGATTGCGCTCGAAGCTGCGAACCCCGCCTATGAGACCCGAATTTTCGGTCCGGATCGCGTCAGGGTGCAGGGAAAACTTGTGGGGCTTCTTCGGCGTTATTGATTCTTCGGACGCCTCTGGACCCAAGGCCTCGCGCCGCGCATCTGTCTCGCAGTGACTATATGCAATTGGCCGTCTTCGTCCAGATTGATCGCCGTCGCACCATTCCGCCAGAAAAAGAAATAATCGAGCAACAGCCGCGCAGCGCATTCCTTTCTTGTTTGGCGGGGAACGGAAACTGCCGCGATAACAATCTCGCTTCGCTCGCAATCCTCGACAACGGCCCCAAGAGTTTCGGGGAAGGCAATAGATGGGCGCCCCGGCTCACGATAGGCGCATCCTCGCCCATCGCATTGCATGAATTCGGATCGAGCAGCGTCCCGCGCCGTTCTTTCGTCCCCCTCGTAACGCAACCATTGACCGGCCGTATATGACGGACGGGACGCCGTGAGGACGAGGTGTCCGTCAGCGCCACGAACCGCGAAGAGCGCCGCATCGCGGTCCACCAGAATATCCGGCCTCGGCCCACTCCCCCAAAGCCCCAATCCAACAACAATCGGCAAGATTCCCGCATAGCGCCAATTTGCGCGCCAGAGGGTGAGCCACAAGGCCCCCAATACCGTGATCACCAGTGCCAAGAGCGGTGCCGCGGAAACCATACGATCTGCGCCGTTCCAAGCAGCAACCTCATGAGCGATCGCGAGCATGCCATCGACGCCCTTCCCCATCGCCCACAGCGCCGGGCCGTCCAATCCCAACGGCATAAGTAAAAGCGAAACAAGCGCCATCGGCATCACCACGATACCGACGAGCGGCATGGCGGCCATATTGCCGGCGAGTCCGTAAATCGCGATCCGGTTGAAATGAAAGGCGGCAATAACGCCGGTTGCAGTGCCGGCAACGATGCTCGTCAGCGCAATGCCGAGTATGTAGGCAAAGGCTCGCGATATGAGCGCCTCGATGCCCGCCCCGCGCGGCCTCGACGTCCACCGGCGAACCGGCTCGCTTTCGTAAAAGGCAATCAGCGCGATGACCGCAGAAAAGGACATCTGGAAGCTTGCACCAATAAGACTTTCCGGACGCCATAGCAGGATGACGGTAGCTGCAAGCATCACATTCCGTATACTGAGTGCGGGTCTGTCCAGCAGCACGGCGAGAAACATGAGACAGATCATGATCCAGGCACGCTGTGTTGCTACCGCTGCTCCCGAGATCACCAGGTAAAAGGTTGCACCCAAAATGGCGATGGTTGCGGCCCATTTCTTGATCGGATAGCGGAGTGCCAGCCCCGGAACAAGGACGAGGCACGCCCGAACCACCCAGAAGAGCGATCCTGCGAAGAGCACCATATGCAGCCCTGAAATCGAGAGCACATGGTAGATACCCGCCGCCCGCAAATCAGTCGAAACACTGTCGGGGATGCTCGCCCGCTCTCCCGTAATGAGGGCGGCAGCGACCGCACCACCGGTACCGCCGATTCTGGAACGGATACGCTCGCCGATCCTCATGCGGAGAATGATCAAGCTCTCCCCTAGGCCGGCGGGAGCCGCCGTTTCCTTCGGTGCCGTGTAAGCGAACCCAACGGCACCGAGTGAGGAGAACCAGGACTGCCTCGCGAAATCGAAACCATAGGGCAACACAGGCTCCGGCGGAGGCATGAGGCGAGCCCTCAGGTTTACTTCCGCGCCGGGTCTCAGAGTTGCGTTGCGCTGCCTGATATTCACTTTCACCCGGGCCGGCAGATCCGCGGGCAACAAACGCCCGAATGCGGAAGGAGCAAGGATGGCCGACAAGGCACCGGTTTCGGTTGTCTCGACGGACAAGACCTTCGCTGAGAGATTGCCTGCCATTGGGCGCTCGAGAACGGGGGCCGCAACGACATGACTTCGAAACGTCGTTGCCGCAAAACCTATGACGACGCAGAGAATAGCTGCCGAGAGGGGTGCAAATATTGAGCTGTGCCGGGTCCGCCAGAGTGCCCAGGCCGTCGGCACCACGGGCGCAAGTGCCAGCCAAAGAGGCGGCTCGAAAGGAAGGCCGAAATAGAGTGCGACCCCGATGCCAAGGAAGACCGGTATCCATAAAAAAAGCCGGTCACTATCAGCAACATAGGCATTACCCAGCCAGACACTACAGCCTGCCCCAGCTTCGCGTATGCGTTCTGTGAGCTTCCCTAGCGCTGCCTGCCGCCGTCCATCCGCCGCAATCGCCACAAAGGCCCCCAAGCCAGATTTCCGAAGCTCCTCCATCTCATGAGGACTTCGCCTAACCCCATCACATCAAACGGCTTTTCGAGCGTACGGCCCTTTGCATTTCGGGCTTACGCTGCGTTGCCGCAATGTGCTAGAAATCCCTGCCCCGCAGCTGACCCACAAAGCATCATTGCCATAATCCGGGTCAAAGCTTGCCAACATTTATTCGAATTGCCTACCCGCGCGGCTGCGGCGCCGAATCGCAGGAGATCATGACGGAACACAAGACAGTCATAACCCGTTTCGCGCCGTCACCGACGGGCTATCTCCATATCGGCGGGGCCCGGACGGCGCTGTTCAACTGGCTGTTTGCCCGGCATCACGGCGGCCGCTTCTTGCTGCGTATCGAGGATACCGATCGCGAGCGCTCAACCGAGAGCGCCATTGCGGCTATTTTCGAAGGCCTCAAATGGCTGGGCCTCGAATGGGACGAGGAGCCGGTCTATCAGGCTTCCCGGGTTGCGCGCCATGTGGAGGTCGTTGAGCAGCTGCTACGCGAAGGTCATGCCTATCATTGTTACGCCAGCCAGGCCGAGCTTGAGGAAATGCGGGAGAAAGCGCGCGCCGAGGGCCGTCCGGTTCGCTACGATGGCCGGTGGCGCGACCGCGATCCTGCCGAAGCCCCTGCCGATGTGAAGCCGGTCGTGCGCTTCCGGTCCCCGAATGAAGGGGAAACGATCGTTCGAGATCACGTCATGAACGAGGTTCACTTTCCGAATGAACAGTTCGACGATCTGATCATCCTGCGCAGCGATGGTACACCGACCTATAATCTCTCAGTTGTCGTAGACGACCACGATATGGGCATCACCCATGTCGTGCGGGGTGACGACCATCTGACCAATGCAGGGCGCCAGAGCCAGATCTATGCCGCACTCGGCTGGGACATTCCAGAGTTCGCCCATGTGCCCCTGATCCATGGACCTGACGGTGCCAAGCTCTCCAAGCGGCACGGCGCGCTCGGGGCCGAGGCTTATCGCGACATGGGGTATCTGCCGGAAGCGATGCGCAACTATCTGGTGCGCCTCGGCTGGAGTCATGGCGACGATGAGATATTCTCGACCGCACAGGCCATCGAATGGTTCAACCTCGACAATATCGGTCGGTCGCCCGCTCGTTTTGATTTTTCGAAACTCGAAAGCCTGAACGGACACTACATCCGTGAAGCCGATGACGAACGCCTCGTCGATGACACGATTTCCCTGATGACACGACTTGAAGGCTGGGAAGCGGACGAGACTTTCCGTTCAAAGCTGCTCACGTTGATGCCGACCCTGAAGGAACGCGCGAAGACCCTCGTCGAACTTGGTCGCGGCGCCGCTTTCCTTCTTGCCCGCCGGCCTCTCGTTTGCGACGAAAAGGCCGCTCGGCTTCTGACCGATGCGTCCCGTGTTCTCCTCTCTCGTCTGGCCCTTCGCCTTGAGGCCCTGAACGAGTGGTCTCTAGAAGAGGTCGAAGCGACCGTTCGTGCATTTGCTGAGGATGAAAATCTGAAGCTTGGCAAGGTGGCGCAGCCGCTCCGGGCAGCAGTTACGGGAAGTACTGTTTCACCACCCATTTTCGATGTGCTCGTGACTCTCGGCCGCGAAGAGTCGCTTGGAAGAATCAAGGATCAGGCTGCATGACAGGCCTCGCGCCCGTGCCGCTGCAAAACAGAATGATGTTTAACGAATGGACCCGGCTTTGTTGCTTTCGAGCGGCTGACCGGCCAAACAGGACAGGTAGGCAGGCATGACTGAATATGGAACCAAAGCCGGCGCGAAGTCGAACGCGACCCTCTCGGTGAACGGCAACAGCTACGAATTGCCAGTCTATAGCGGCTCTCTCGGTCCGGACGTAGTCGACATCTCCGCGCTTTATGGCAAAAGCGGCGTGTTTACCTACGATCCAGGCTTCACTTCGACGGCTAGCTGCGAGTCCGACATCACCTATATCGATGGTGAAGAAGGCACACTCCTCTATCGTGGCTATCCGATCGACCAGCTCGCCGAAAACGGCAACTTCATCGAGAGCTGCTATCTTCTACTGAATGGTGAATTGCCGACTTCCGAGCAGTATCGCGAGTTCGAACGCGCCATCACCATGCACACGATGGTGCATGAACAGATGCAGTTTTTTCTGCGTGGTTTCCGCCGCGATGCTCATCCAATGGCCATCATGTGCGGCATGGTTGGCGCGCTGTCTGCTTTCTATCATGACTCGACGGACATCAACGATCCGCTCCAGCGGATGATCGCAAGCCGTCGCCTGATTGCAAAGATTCCGACGATTGCCGCAATGGCCTACAAATACTCAGTTGGGCAGCCGGTGGTCTATCCGAAGAACAGTCTCGGTTATGCCGAGAACTTCCTGCACATGTGCTTTTCGGTTCCCGCTGAGGAATACAAAGTCGACCCGATACTTGCCCGCGCGATGGACCGCATTTTTATTCTCCATGCTGACCATGAGCAAAATGCCTCAACCTCCACGGTGCGCCTCGCCGGTTCATCGGGTGCAAACCCGTTCGCTTGCATCGCGGCTGGCATAGCCTGTCTCTGGGGTCCGGCGCATGGTGGCGCGAACGAAGCGGCCCTTAACATGCTGCAGGAAATCGGGACAGTCGATCGTATTCCGGAATTCATCAAGCGTGCCAAGGACAAGAACGACCCCTTCCGCCTGATGGGTTTTGGCCACCGCGTCTACAAGAATTACGATCCTCGCGCGCGTGTGATGCAGCAGACCTGTCACGAGGTGCTGAAAGTCCTGGGCATCAAGGACGATCCGCTACTCGACGTGGCGCTTGAGCTTGAGAAGATCGCGCTCAACGATGAATATTTTGTCGAGAAAAAGCTCTATCCGAATATCGACTTCTATTCGGGCATCACGCTGAAGGCGATGGGCTTCCCAACCACCATGTTTACTGTTCTCTTCGCTCTTGCTCGTACTGTCGGCTGGGTCGCCCAGTGGAACGAGATGATCGAAGACCCGGGTCAGCGTATCGGTCGGCCGCGCCAGCTCTACACGGGCGCCCCGAAACGAGACTACGTAGACATCGACAAGCGCAAATAAATTTACACCATCGAATATCAAGGGCGCTCCTGTCGGGGCGCCCTTTTTTACTTTTTAAAGAAGTTCGAGCACTGCTTTTGCTGCTCTCTGGCTCGGTGCTAGGCCACCGATTCCCATGCGGGCGCGCAGTTCCTCGAAATCAGCCAACGCGCGGGCACGTTCCGGCGTATTCGTCATGAGTGGTCTCAGCCCCTCAAGTATTTTTTCCGGGGTGCATCGGTTGTGCAGATATTCCCGGACTGATGGGCGGTCTAGAATGAGATTTACAAGAACCACCGAGGGAATCTTTAGCACGTTGAGCGCAAACCAACCGACGAGCGCCTCTGCACGATATGCAACCACCATTGGTACCCGGGCAAGACCGAGTTCCAAGGCGACAGTGCCGGACGCGGCAAGCGCCGCTGTTGCCGCGTCGAAGGCAGCCCGCTTTTGTTGCTCGTCGCTCACGAGCAACACATCCATAGGCCATGAACGAACGGTTTTTTCGACAATTCCGCGCAAGTGAGGAACGGTCGGCAAGACAATGCGCAGATCGGGCATCTCCTCGGCCAGCATCTTTACCACGTCTCCGAAAACCTCAAGAAGATGCTTCACCTCGTTCACGCGGCTACCCGGAAGCACAAGCAGAAGGGGCTGATCAGCCCCAATTCCATGTACCTCGCGGAACTGCTCGCCAGATCCAGCTTCCGGAACGCGGTATATTGCAGGATGTCCAACATAAACGCAGTCCACGCCAACCGACCGCAAAAAAGCCGGCTCGAATGGCAGCAGCGCCAGCACACGACGAATATATTTCTTCATCGTTCTGGCGCGCCCCTGCCGCCAAGCCCAGACACTCGGCAATACATAGTCCACGATCGGAATATGCGGCGCGCGCCGTGCAATCCGTTTCGCAACCATGTGGGTGAATTCCGGACTGTCGATGACGACCACTATATCCGGCTCGGCAGTGACCGCATGGCGAACGGTTTCTCTGATCCGACGAAAAATAAGCGGCAGGCGGGGAATGATTTCCCGTGGCCCCATCACGGCGATGTCCGTCATGGGGAAGATCGAGGCTAGCCCTTGCTTTTCCATTGTCTCGCCGCCGACACCTGAAAACGTCAAGGGCCAGGGAGAAATTTCCTTCATTGCCGCCATCAGTTCGCTGCCGAGCGTATCGCCCGATGTCTCACCGGCGACAAGCATGACGTGGCGGGTTTGTTTTGCTGTGTCGCTCAAGTGTTTGTTTGCTCAAAGCGTTTACGCGAGAGCCCAATTACGAAAAGCCCCTTCGCATTAGCGACGCGCGATACCGCCTCGATATCCGCAACCAAGGTGCCCCCCGCCTCAACGGCAATACCTGCGAGCCCAGCGATAGCAGCTCGCTCCACGGTTTCAACACCTATGGTGGGCATATCCACGCGGCGCTCCTGCCCCGGCTTCGATAGCTTGACCAAAACTCCCTGGCGTTTTGTTTCGCTGCCGCGAATGTTCTCCGGCAGACCGGCAACACGCGCCAGCATGGCATCCGTTCCCTCCACCGCCTCGAGCGCCAAAACAATTCCCCGGCATGCGATAGCGCCTTGCCCTATATCGAGGGCCCCGATTGCCAGCGCGGCGCGCGCAGCGATGTCGATATCGCTTTCATCCTGCAGTGAAGGTGAAACCGATGTCAGTATACCTTCGGGAGCGAGCAAGCTTGCTGCAATCTCATGTGCGCCGACGATCCTGAACCCATGGTCCTTTTCAAGGAACTGGGACAGCCCGCGCAGAAGGCCGTCATCGCCTTCCTTCATCCAGCCAGCCAACCTCGGCAAAATCTTCATGGCAGTCATGTCGAGCCCGAGCTTGCTCAGATCTGGGCGTTTGATAGGGCCTATCAGAACGACATCTTCACAACCTTCATGCTTCAGCAAGCGTAGAAATTCACCTAGCGCCCCTATACGCACCCACGCATGAGGGAAGGCTTCGATATCCTTACTGGCCGCACCTTCAATTCCCACAATGAAGACTTCACGGCCCTGGTCTGTTGCCGTCTTCGCTATCGCGACAGGCAATGGGCCGCTGCCTGCGGCTATTCCAAGTTTACGGAAATTTGAGGTGCCACTCATCGACCTGCGGTCAAGCCGCACGGTCGGGCCGCGGCATGCAGATCGCCCGGTCCGCTTCTGCACGAATGAAGTCAACGATCTCCATAACTTCCTGTTTATCGGCGAATTTTTCTGCTGCCATCGCAACACGTTCGCGCAATGTACCTTCGCTCGAAAATATAAGGTTGTATGCCTCACGCATGGACAGCATCTGTTCGCGCGAAAAGCCCCTGCGTTTCAATCCCACCAGATTCAGCCCCATAAGATACGCACGGTTGCCGACAACCAATCCATAAGGAATGACATCATTCTCAACAGCACTCATGCCGCCAATGAATGCGTGTTTGCCAACACGACCAAACTGATGCAACGCGGCACCACCACCAAAGATCACGTAATCGTCTATCTTGCAGTGTCCAGCCAACATGACGTTGTTCGAAAAAACGACATGATCGCCAATAATAGAGTCGTGGCCAACGTGCGATGCTGCGAGGAACGCGCAATGGTTGCCTACGCGCGTCACCATACCGCCACCTTCAGTGCCGGGATTCATTGTTACATGCTCGCGGACGAGATTGTCCGTGCCAATCTCCAGCGTGCTCGGTTCATCCTTGTACTTCAGGTCTTGAGGCTGATGCCCAATGGAAGCGAACGGGTAAATTTGTGTTCGCGCACCAATGCTGGTCCGACCTTCCACAACGACATGTGAATGCAGAACCACATCCTCATGAATGACGACATGAGGCCCCACGACACAAAAAGGACCGACTTTTACGCTAGGTGCCAGCTGCGCCTTTGGATCGACAATCGCTGTCGGATGAACCCCTGTCATTTTTCGGCGGCACCGGCAATCATCGCGCCGAGATCGCATTCCGCAACGACCTTCCCGTCGACCCTCGCCTCACCGTGATATTTCCAGACAGCCCCCCTGCTCTGGAGCTTGGTGACGTGCACATGAAGCACATCACCCGGAACCACTGGCTTACGGAATCGAGCACGATCTACCGTCATAAAGTAGACGAGTTGATTGCTTCCCGACGTACCGAGATGATTGATAACAAGAGCACCTGCCGTCTGCGCCATCGCCTCTACAATAAGGACGCCTGGCATAACCGGGTGCCCCGGAAAGTGGCCCTGAAAAAAGGGCTCATTATTGGTCACATTCTTGATGCCGGTTGCTGACTCGTCACCCTTCATGTCGATGATCCGATCAATCATTAACATGGGATAGCGATGGGGAAGCAGTTCCAGAACCCTGCCAATATCGGCAGTGCCGAGTGTTTCCGATACCTCAGCCTCGCTCATTCCATCTTCCTTCCAAGACTGCTTGATCCATCGTTCATTCGTCCGAGCTTTCGGTCTTTTTTTTCCGGCGCCCCAGTTTACGTAGTTCGACCACCTCGCGCCGCCATTCCGCAATGGGCTTGGCCGGAACACCACCATACTGTTGCCCCGCCGGCACATCATGAAGTACCGCGCTTCTCGCGGCGATCTGCGCACCGGTATTGATTGTCAGATGACCAGTCACCCCTACTTGGGCCGCTAACACGACGAAGTCACCCAGTTTAGCGCTACCTGAAATGCCGGTCAGGGAAACCACTATGCACCCCCGGCCAATCTCGACGTTGTGGCCGATCTGGACCAGATTATCAATCTTGGTTCCTTCCCCGATCACCGTATCGGGCCCAGCCCCGCGATCAATGGTCGAGTTTGCGCCAATCTCGACATCGTCCTGAATGATGACTCGCCCGAGCTGCGGCACCTTTTCATGCCGCGGCAATCCCATTGCAAAACCGAACCCATCCTGTCCGATCCGAACACCCGGGTGCAGCATCACCCGGTCGCCGATATGTGCATGACTTATCGTCGTATTAGGGCCGATAAAGCAGTTCTTGCCGATCGTGCACCCCTTGGAGAGTGAAGCATTCGCGCAAATCACCGTTCCGCTGCCGACCTCAACGCCCGCACCAATCACCGCACCCGGCTCGACCGTGACCTCATCTCCAAGTCTTGCTGTCGGATGTACAGTAGCACCGGAATGCACAATTCCTTTTTCGCCGTAGGTATCGCTGCCGACCACTTCTTCTGGATAAAAAAGCTGAGCGGCGACAGCATAGGCGCGGTAGGGCTGTTCAGACAGCAAAAGAGCCAACCCCCGAGGCGCTCTCTCTGCAAAGCGCGGATGGACGATACACGCCCCCGCCCGCGTCGTTTCAAAGACGCTCGCATATTTCGGATTATCCAGAAAGCTGAGGTCGCGAGGTCCAGCTGCGTCGAGCGGTGCGACACCGTCGAGGGTGCGTTCTTCGTCCACGCCGTCGGCAAGGATGGCCCCTATGCGCCGAGCGATTTCGCCGAGCGACATGGCTTCTCTTGCTGCAAAAAAGCGTTTGTCAGTCATGACCATCGCATCTCGGCGGCGATATGCACACTCGCCGTCCGGGGGTGATTTACTGGGCGGCCTTCTGCGCTGCCTGCAGTTCCGCAGGCGTCACCGGCTTGACCTCGATAGTGGTCATGCGCTCATTCAGCCGTTTTAGAACTTCCGCCGAAATATCGAGGTCCGCACCGCCCGCAAGTACTACAGACTGGTCGAAAAGGATAGTGCCATCCTTTTCCTTAAGCACCTCGGCAAAGATCGGCCGCAGAGCTGCTTCTACTTTTGCATTCGCCCGCTGCAGACCTAGCTGAAGCGCCTGGCTCTTCTGCTGCATCGACTGCTGGAATTCGGCTTCACGCTTCTGCAGATCCTGCACCCTTCGTTTCAGATCGTCTTGCGAGAGCAAGGCACGCTCTTCGGTGAGCTTCTTCGCATCTGCCTTAAGGGCGTCATCCGTCTTCTTGCCCTCGGCACGAAGTTTTCTGGCCTGGTCCTCAAACTGAACACGAATGTTCTGTCCGACTTTCGACTGCGTAAAGACAGCTTCCGTGTCGACGATGAGGACGACGGCAGGGCCGACGGCCATGGCGGGTGCTGCCATCAACGGCAGGTAAGCAGCGAGCGTAAGGCCCAACACTACGGCAACACGCTTGACACTCAACATAAACTTCATTTCCGAACGTCCCTCTGATCTTTTGTTTGAATCGCCATCCCCCGAACGGCGATTAGAACGATGTGCCGGCGCTAAACCGGAAGGCTTCCTTCTCGTCATAAGGCTCATCCAGCAGCACCTGCGCGAAGTCCAGGCGAATGGGGCCAAAGGGCGACTGCCAGTAGAGGCTCAGACCGACCGACGCGCGCGGCGCGAAATCGTCGACGATGCCGGGATAGAGCGTATTATCGTAGTCCGAAAGGCCGATATAACCGCCATCGGCAAAGACCGATGTCTTTATACCCAAAGCATCCGGAAGACCGTTTGGAAAGGACAGTTCCGCTGTGCCGAAGATATATGCCGTGGCGCCGACCGCATCGCTGTTCGTCGACGTCAGATCGCGCGGACCGATACCGCCTCTTGCGAAGCCGCGAATCGTATTGCCGCCCTTGAAGAAATGGTCGTTCAGCGGTACGTCATCTCCAATTCCATGAACATACCCACCATCGACACGCCAGCTTGTGAGGAAATCATCAGACAACGGAAAGTAATACCGCGCGAGAATCTCGTTGGAGATATACCGCACCGTGCCGCCAAGGCCGGCGAAATTCTGGGTGAACAGGAAATCCCAGCCCCCGGTTGGCTCAACCGGATCGTTTCGATTGTCGTAGTAATAGTCATACCCGACGATTGAACGATACTCGGTTCCTTCGGCATCTTTGATAATCGGAGAAACGCAATAATCACCCGGTACGTAAGCGGGGTCGCCACACGAGATATATCGGACGTCAAAAATCTCATCGAACCTGAACTGATAGCGGGTCAGCAGTCGGCTTTTCTCCGAGAGCGGGAAGCCAAAACGCAAACCGAAACCCTGCGACCGGGAATTGAACGAAGACTCATCCTGATAATCCGTTTCGCTGCCGAAGATATCGATACCGCCCACAAGATCGCGATCCAGGAAATATCGATCGGTATAGTGAAATTCAATCAGCTGACGTCGCTTCGAAAGCGAAAGTGAAGTACTGAGTTGCAGGCCACGCCCGAGGAAATTGCGTTCAGACAACTGAATGCCTGCCACCGCATTGTCGAGTGTCGAGAAGCCGGCACTGAGCGACAGCGAACCGGTTGACTGCTCCTGAACGTCAACACCAATGATTGTCTTGTCAGGCGCCGAGCCGGGGCTCTGCGTGACGTCGACCTTGGAGAAATACTGGAGAGCACGAATGTTCTTCTCGGATTTATCGAGCAACACATTGTTGAATGCGTCACCTTCAGACATCCGCATCTGCCGACGAATAACTTTGTCCAGCGTTCGCGAATTGCCGGTAATGTTAATCCGCTCAACATATACTCTCGGACCTTCCGTGATCTGGAAAGTCAGATCGATCACGCGCTCATCCTTGCGGCGCTTGACACGTGGACGCACTTCAGCAAATGCGTAGCCCTGCGAACCTGCAGCGTAGGTCAGTTCGTCGATCGTCTCGTCGATCAGCCCTGCGTTGTAAGTGTCGCCTTTTTTGGGCAACAACAGCGCTTCAAGTTCTTCCTGGTTGAGTTTGTCGAGCTCGGTGACAACCTTGATATCTCCGAACTGATAGACCTCTCCCTCATCGACCGTAAAGGTGATGTGGAACGCTGAGTCATCGCGGCTGAGATCGGCAACAGCAGATACAACGCGAAAGTCCGCGTATCCTCGCTGCAGATAGTAGCGGCGCAGAAGTTCACGGTCATAAGTCAGCCGATCAGGATCGTAGCTGTCCGAAGAAGACAGGAATTTCCACCATGCGGACTCGCCCGTGGAAATAACCTCGCGCAGCGTGCCATCACTGAATTCCTTATTCCCGATGAAATTGATAGACGCGATCTTCGTTTTCGGTCCTTCGCTGATCTCGTAAACAAGATCCACGCGGTTCTGCGGCAGCTGAATCACTTTCGGTTCGATCGTCGCAGAGAAACGGCCACCCCGGCGATAAAGCTCGACCATCCTGCTGACGTCGGACTGGACCTTCGCTCGGGTGTAGATAACGCGAGGCTGCAGCTGCACTTCGTTCTGCAAATCCTCTTCCTTGATCGCGCTGTTTCCTTCGAAAGCCACACGATTAATGATCGGATTTTCAACCACCGAAACGACGAGCTTCGTCCCTTCGAGATGCATGGATATGTCGGCAAAAAGTCCCGTGCCGAAAAGCTGTTTCAGCGACTGGTCCGCGAGCTCGGGGCTATAGAAACTCCCCGGCTTGATCAGCGTATAGGAGCGGACTGTTTCAGCCTCGATGCGCTGATTGCCTTTCACGACAACTTCCGTCACGACAATCTGATCTTGCGCCACGGCTTGTGATGCATAACCGGCACCAACCAAAGATGCCACCACAAGAGCCCAAGCGAGAGTGAGCGCCCGTGAGAAATCACAGACACGCGCCACAACGGTCAACCAAGCGGCTTGCTGCCCCATTCCGTCCCCTAATCTCTCACGCCGCGCGACACCATTATCAAACGCGCGAACTATTCCATGCCGATGCGAAACTTCTCGCAGCCGACGATTAACTGAACAAACCACTCAGGAACGAAAAGACCTGAAGGTGAACCAGGTCGTTCCAGGTGGCGAAAACCATCAACATCATGACCAGCGCTAGACCAATTCTGAAACCGTATTCCTGCGCCTGTTCGCCCAAAGGCTTCCCGCGAATGGCTTCCACCGCATAATACAGCAAATGGCCACCATCAAGCATGGGCACAGGGAAGAGGTTCAAAAGGCCGATGCTGACTGAAAGCATCGCAACCATACCGACAAGGGCGGTGAAACCGATGGTCGCCACCTGACCGGAGACCTGTGCAATACGAAGCGGACCGCCAAGCTGGTCGGCGTCTTCGGTGCCTGTAAAAATGCCGCCGATGTAACTCAGGGTGCGCTCAGTGACAAACCAGGTTTCTTTGGCTCCCAGCCACACAGCCGCAACCGGATTGCTGCGTACAATTTCGACATTCTCGCTGTCGATCTTCCGCACGATGCCGAGCATTGGAATGCGGTGAACATTGCCAAAGCGATCGGTTATCTCCTGCACCTGAGGTGTCGCATAAAGCGTAACAAGCTCGTCACCACGCACCACTTCAAAGACAAGCTCTTCCCCGCCGCTCGTCGAAACGACGCGCTGCATTTCCTCGAAGCTCGATATCGGTGATCCGTCGATCGCCGCAATCCGGTCGCCTGAAACGAAACCCGCTTCGGCAGCTGCACTGCCCGGCTTGACCTCATCGACCACAGGAGTCGCAATCGTCCGGCCAACGAAAGTGAAAATTCCGGCAAAGATGACGATTGCAAGAATGAAGTTCGCAATCGGCCCTGCCGCCACAACGGCAGCCCGCTGGGGCAAGGATTTGAAATGAAAAAGACCCGCCCGTTCATCTTGGGGAATGTCCGCAAGGCGCTGCTTGTCCGGCACGCTAGCTGCGTTTTCGTCACCCGCAAATTTCACGTACCCACCGAGAGGTATCCAGCTCACCTTCCAGCGTGTGCCATGCTTGTCATTCCAGCCGAAAATTTCCCGCCCGAAGCCGATCGAGAAGACATCGACTTTCACACCGCACCATCGCGCCACTGTGAAGTGACCGAGCTCGTGAAAGAAGACCACGACCGTCAACACAAACAGAAAGGGAATGAGATAGCCCCAGAGCGATTCTCCGAAACCACCGATATCCGCAAGCAAGTCCATCACGTTCAAGCTGTTATCCCACACATATAAAGGCACCGCCGCTGCCTAAGCTTCGACACCCTTCCCCGTCGCCAACACGCTCCAACAGAACCCCAACTGCCCGAGCACAGACGGTCCACAGCCTACGTCACCGCGACCGATTTTGCACCCACTCCTCTGCGCGAATCCGCGCAATTCGGTCGATTTCATAGACAGCCTCGAGGTCTGCCGGAAGGTGGCTTGCCCCTTCCGCGTTTTCCAGAACTGCCTGCGAAGCCGCCGCGACATCCAGAAAACCTATCTTTCCCGCAAGAAAGGCGGCGACAGCCACCTCGTTGGCTGCATTCAAGACCGTCGGCGCGGCCGCGCCCGCACAAAGTGCCTCACGAGCGAGTCCAAGAGCCGGAAATCGTTCAATATCAGGACTTTGGAAAGTTAACTGCGCAATTTGCGCAAGGTCCAGACGCTCAGCCGGTGTCTTCATTCTTTCCGGCCATGCCAACGCATAGGAAATCGGGGTGCGCATGTCGGGAGAGCCAAGCTGCGCAAGGACCGAGCCGTCTACGTACGCAACCATGCTGTGGATGATCGATTCCGGGTGAATAATGACATCCAGCCGCGGTTCGCCGACGGGAAACAGGTAGTGAGCCTCAATGAGTTCCAGGCCCTTGTTCATCAACGTAGCGGAATCGACGGATATCTTTGCCCCCATTTCCCAACGCGGATGAGCCACCGCCTGCGCGGGTGTTGCGCTTGCCATTTCCTCCAGGGTCCAGGTGCGGAACGGGCCCCCGGAAGCGGTCAGAATGATCTTGTCGACGGTCCCCAAACGGTTCTGCTCCAGGACCTGAAAAATGGCATTGTGTTCAGAGTCGACGGGAAGCAGCGTCGCCCCGGCCTTCTCGACTTCGGCGAGAAAAAGCGGGCCAGCAGAGACGAGGCACTCTTTGTTGGCAAGCGCCACGCATGCGCCGCGACGCACTGCGGCCAAGGTCGGCG
>AZIJ01019266.1_pt1 | contig 20974 bp, 26 predicted proteins | sample 359151 | NCBI WGS metagenome assembly AZIJ01 (sample SAMN02429718, study PRJNA222666) | marine sediment metagenome | biome: Sediment sample; isolation source: enrichment culture of sample MGS-ElMAX(UA) from oil contaminated site at the... | place: Egypt: El Max | collected 2013-01-23 | depth 9.22 m m | reverse complement strand
ACCGGCTTAGCGTGCTTTATTTTCCGTTTTCTGAGGCGACCCCGATGAGGTTGCCGAATTGTTGAGGCTGGACGACGGCACGCATTGCCACGAAGCCCGCGAGCTGGCCGAACAGAAACTCACCGATGTACGCGATAAACTCGCGGACCTCCAGCGGATCGAGTCAGTGCTGACCCAGTTGATTCACGCCTGTTGTGCTAGCCCAGAAAAGGTGGCCTGCCCGCTTATTGAGTCGCTGTATCAGCGTAAAAACCAGCCTATCAGTTAGGTGCAACATCCTCTGTAACAAAGCCCATAGCGGCTCATCTCAATTGCACAGGGCGACTGTCTCGCTCTGCCAACTGAGGTTTAATCATGAACCGCGTCATCCTCTACACCAGCCAGCATTGCCCTTTCTGCAAACAAGCCGAACATCTGTTGAACCAACGCAACGCCGGCCCCCTGGCGAAAATCCGGGTGGATCTGGACCCTGCTCAGCTGCAACAGATGATTGAGCTGACTGGCCGGCGCACCGTACCGCAGATCTTTATCGGCGAACGCCATATCGGCGGTTATGACGACCTGGCCAAGCTCGACCGCAGTGGCGAACTCAGGACGCTGCTCGGTAACCAGTAACCGTCTGCTGATGGGAGGCGCCATGCACTGCCGATACTTTCTGACCTTATTGGGCCTGGTTTACCTAAGCGCCACACTGCCCGCTCAGGCCCAGCCACCCGCCGGGCCTGAGCGCGTGCTCTCACCCAGCCATGCCATGTTTACCGAGCTGCTGCTCTCCGGCGGCCCCGGCAAGGACGGCATTCCCTCCATCGACTCGCCCAAATTCAGCGATGCCCGGGATGCAGACGACTACCTCAAAGCCCAGGACATCGTATTCGGCGTCTATCACCAAGGCGAGGCCAAGGCCTACCCACAGCGCATCATGGTCTGGCATGAGATCGTCAACGACAGCCTCGGTGGCGAACCCGTCAGCATCACCTACTGCCCGCTGACGGCCACGGCCATCGGCTTCAAACGCGGCACGACCAGTCTTGGTGTCTCCGGCAAACTGCTGAACAGCAATGTCGTGATGTACGACCGGGCCAGCGACAGTTACTGGTCGCAGATCGCCGCTGTGGCCTTTGAGGGGCCACTCAAGGGCCACAGCCTGGATGAAATCCAGGTCACCTGGACCACCTGGGCTCGCTGGAAGGAGCGCTACCCACAAACCCAGGTGCTGACTGAGCGCACCGGCTATATGCGCAACTACAACCGCGACCCCTATGGCAGTTACAGCCCGCTGCATGGCTACTATGTCGAGACGCAGGTGATGTTTCCGGTTACCCATAGCCGCCCCGAGCTGCATGCCAAGCAGATGATCCGCGGTTTTCGCACCGCACAGCTAGCGATCGCCATCAATCGGGAGTACCTGGAGCAACAGGGTGTCGTGCATTACCAGCATGCCAACCGACATTACCTGATCGTTCAGGACAGCCGCCTCGATACAGCTTGGGTTTATGAGTCTGACAAGCGCATCCCCCTCGACCCAGCCACTCTGAGCTTCAACCAGGATGGCCCACAAGCACCGGAGCTACAGGGGCTGACCAAGATAAACATGATCGATGCCATGTGGTTTGCGTGGGCCACCTTCTACCCTCAGACGGTGCTGCTCGATGCCCCTGCCGGCCTTTAAGCGCTGGCTGATCGGCCTAGTCTCAGGGGCTTATGGGCTGCTGTACCTGTATATGCTCGGAGATATCGACATAGGCACTGTTGGCTGGAGCTGGCACAGCCTGCCCTGGCAGTGGGCACATCTCCTTAACCAGCGCAGTCCCTGGCAATTTGAGGCGCTGGCCATGCTGGAGATGGGTGCGCTGGTCATACTGCTTAGTCCGATCAATCTGTTGATTGCCGCAACGCTTTCCACCCTGCTGGGCCTTAACCTGCATGGTGCACTGGCTTTGCGTCAGAACGCCCACTGCACGGCCATCGCCAGCGCGGGGGTATGGCCCTCTCTGCTGGCCGGCGGTGCGTGCTGCGCCCCCAGCCTGTTGTTGCTGTTAGGTATTCCCGGGCTGGGGGCTTTTGTCAGCCTGTTTGCCTGGATGGTACCGCTGGCGCTGTTTCTGTTGCTGATTAGCCGCTGTTGGCAAAGGTACAACGGTGCGCCAGCAGTATGATTGTTGAGCAATATAGCCGCGCACAAACAGTGACGTTGTCGCCGTATGAAATAAAAATTCCTTTGCCGAATAACGGCCTATATATTGTAAATTTTCTGAAAATCACCAACAAAACTCGGAGGCTACATGGCGCAGAAGTTAGACAATACCGTTCCCACTAGAAATATGGTGGAAGGCCGATATTAAAAATAATCACCCGAAGCCGCACCCAATTATCGAAAAAGTTTCATGAGGACATCTAGATACTTTCTGGCCTTCACTCCGCTCATTCTCACGCCATTAGTGCTACTGGGCATCAACTGCATGAGCTCAGACAAGGCGATTGTTCTGATCATCCCGTGGCTAACCTTTAGCATTTTCCATCTGATACTTTTGCTGCTTCTCAACAGGCATATACCATCTACTGGACGACTCATCCTGACTGGTCTTTTGATGGCATTATTTATTACATGCGTTATTACGCTTTACATCCTCTCACACGCATGGAGTGCAAGCGCATAGCCCAAAGATCCGCACTGGCTTTTTATTATTGGAATTTGGAGATTAAAAAGCTTAGCTGAACCCTAGAAGCTAACTGCACCTTTCAGCATAAAGCCTGAATATTGGAAGCAGGAAATCTGGATAAACCAACAGCTAATTTAAGTCGACAAGTTATAATTTCTCGCAACAATCTCCAGCGCCTGTTTTCCTAACAAAATATTGCTTCCAGATCCTGATATCGCCTTCTTGGTGTCCTCGCTCAGAATTTCAACTTGCCCAGTCAAGTTATTTAAGCGCACACTTTCACTTGAAAACAGCAACTGAACACGATCTAACTTTTTACGTAGATCTGCTGAAGCTCTTTCTACCTCAGATGTTGCAATCACCATTTCACTTTGACCATCGACTGTTTTCTGCTTTGCTTGGCCCATCAATAATCGCATTTCGCTGATAAGCCCCATCAAATCCTCCTGACACTTTTCAAGAGACTTTAGACGTATGCCTATACTCTCTGAGTTATCTTTGGACATTGCTGCTAAATTTTTCACTTGATCTGCAACAACTGCAAATCCTCTCCCTTGCTCTCCAGCTCTTGCGGCTTCGATTGCTGCATTCAGCGCCAATAGATTAGTTTGACTGGCAATTACTGTTATGCCTTTTGAAAGGTCCGCTATGCTTTTGAACTCTACAAGAAGAATTTTTTCAGCCATTGAGAGTTTGTCAACCAAGTCAATAGACTTGGTCACATGACCACCCAAGGCACGCACATTCTCGCAAACCGCCTCAAAAGCTTTATCAATATCATTTAAAAGCCCATCGCAAGCCTCGATGTCTTTACTGAGCTCCACGCTAGAGTTAGCCGCTTGCAGAGCATCCTTAAGAACCCCTTCTACAAAATCGAGTTTCTTGGCTGAGGCAGAGTTAACGTTCATTGCATTGCTGGTAATCCTCTCAATACATGAGTGCAAATCTTCAATTTCAGAAATATTCCGCTCATCAACTTTACAAATAGCAACATTCTGCTCCTCAGTCACGCGCTTCAATCTCAAGCCGCCACTTAAAATAAGCTGCAAAGAAAGCAATATGAAAACTATAGCAATATAGACTGCGCGCCCTGACTCATCACTCATGCCGAAAGGGTAAAAAATCAACAACACATACATTATCACGCAAGTTAGCGACACCGACAGCGCACCGCTCAACTTGGAGCGAGGCATTGAATTCAAAATATCAATCATGCACCCATCACTCGCAATAAAAATCGTTCAACCCGGCCATTATGAGAATAATGGCACAAATAGAAAAAATAAAACCACCATTAACAATAAGCCGTTATTTAAATGACTTCGTTAATAGGGCTACGTGAGACACTCACCCGACCAGAGTAATTTCCCCAATCAGCTTTAATTCATTTACACATTGAGAGCCATCAAGTTTATTAAGTGGCAACTGCAGAAAACGCTCGACACGGGCGCGAATGATTTGCACGGTCTGATCGAAGACCGCGTTTATCTCCTCTTCGGTGCCCTGTTGCGCCGCCGGGTCGGCAAGCCCCCAGTGCGCCTTGAACGCCTGATCGAAATAAGCCGGGCAAGGCTCGTTAGCTGCATTGTCGCAGAGGGTAATCACCACATCAGGTTGCAATTGTGAGTGCACCTCCTGGGACTTGCTGTACAGCCCCATCTGCTCGATGCCAGCCCGTGCCAGGGCTTTCAGGCTTTGTGGATGCACCCAGCCACAGGGTTTGCTACCCGCACTCACTGCACGCATGCTGACAGGGGCCAGGTGATTGAACACGGCTTCAGCCAGGATGCTGCGACAGCTGTTGGCGGTACAAAGAAACAGGATATTCATGCTGGTACTTACCTTGTTTGAAGCTTATCGGCTTAAGCCCTGGGCCTTACGCAGTTGCTCGACCCAAGCGTTAATTGAAATGTCGAGATGCCCGGTGATCTCCAGAGAACGGTCTTCCAGCACATCCTGGTCGGGATGCAGGGCACGCCAGTGCTCGACAACCTGATCACGATGATCAAGCAATGCCTCGATATGCGGGCGGAACAACTTGAGCATGGCGCTTAGCCACAGATTGGTCGGCCAGGAGGGATGGGCGTGGTCGATCAGAAAACCCGGCAGCATCTCCTTGACGGCCGTTGCCGGGTACCAGGTTTCTGCCGTGACCCAACGATTACAGGCGAACAGGCCAATCGGCTGGCCCCAGGCATCCATGGAAATGGCCACCAGATGGGCAATGGCCTCATCGCCCATAGGCCAGGGCTCGCTCTTGCACAAATCCTTACGCGGCAGCAGGTGCGCACCTATGCCGGCACCACGAATAAAGGTATGGAAGTGCCCATGCTCCACGCCCCCTTCACGGTGAGCGTGGTAGTAGTACTGGCTGTGACTGTCGCGGTCGAATACGTCGCCATCGGGGTAGTGGTTCATTTCATAGAACCCCTCATGGCCCTTGAGCAGTTCGCCGACCACGTTCAACCCAGCCTTGGCCAGCGCATGCTGGCAACGCTCAACCTCGGCGGCCGCCTCCAGCATAACGGCCCGCTCGTGAGGCGAAAGCGCGGTTGCATCAGGCGCGGCCAACAGCATGCCTGGGACGGCATTGGGTAGATTGGAAAGCGGTAAATTCATGCAACCCTCCAAACGCGCCGGAGCCGATCAAACCGGCCCCGGCTCGCCCTGGTTCAAGATTTGACGGCGCAGGGATTTTTAACCGCGCAAGGGTTCTTGGCGGCACAAGGGTTTTTCGCAGCACAAGGATTCTTGACCGCGCATGGGTTCTTCGCGGCGCAAGGGTTGGCCGCACAGGGATTGGCTGCGCAGGGATTGGGCTTGAAGCTGGTCTGCAATGTCGCGGTGTAGGCTGTGAGCGCCGCCAGTTCCTTCGACTCCCAGCCCAATGCCTTGGCTGCCATAGGCGCGACCATGCAGATCTGCACCATCTCATCGAGAAAGACCTGGCTCATGCCGAACTGATCCCTAGCCATGGCAACCTGGTGGGGGAACGCCTTGGCAAAGCTGGCCTGAAACAGGTTGCCACCCTGATGGCAGGTCTCGCAGGACAGGCCATTGCTGCTCAGTTTTGGGTCTTTGTACAGCTGCTCGCCATAGGCCACCAGCTCAGCCTGAGGGCCCTGATAAGGTTTGTAGTTAGCTGGGCGCTTAACCGATTTGACGGCGCAAGGATTGAGCTTGGCGGCGCACGGATTGGCTGCGCAGGGGTTCTTGGCCGCACAGGGATTTTTCACCGCACAGGGATTGGCCGCGCATTTGGCGGCACAGGGGTTCTTCGCTGCACAGGGATTTTTTGCGGCGCAAGGGTTCTTTGCCGCACAGGGATTCAGCGTGGCTGGTGCGCATTTGGCCGCGCAAGGGCCGCAAGGGCTGGCGGCAAAAGCGGGGCCAGCCAGGGCCAGGGCCAGCACGCTGGCGGACACCATCGCGGCGATGGGACGCTGACAAGAAAACTGCGGATGATCAGGGCAAGTCGAGTGCATGGGGGCTTTCCTCAAAGGGCTACAGGTATTGTTTGTTATTGGTGCCACCACTGAAGACACCTGCGCTGGCAAGTCTGCAAGCATTGTCAGCGCTTGATCGCGTTCTCTCCCTAGGCACACTAGTCGGCTTTGGATGATTCGCTACTACTCTGATGAAGCATCGATGTTTTTGTTACAGAGCACGTCCTTCTGAATTCCGCGCTGTAACGAAAGCCGCGTTGTCTCATCTAAGGTCAATGCTCACAATCACGCCTATGAACCATCAGAGGTAATCCACGCATGGATGATGAACAGGCACTGCTCAAGCGACTGCAACAGGGCGACAAGGAAGCGCTGGAAAGCGTTATCAAGCTGCATCACGCCTTCCTGATCGCGATGGCCACGCCATTGGTCGGCCATGAACTGGCTGACGATGTCGCCCAGGAAACCTGGATCAAGGCTTTTTCCGCCATCAAGAAATTTGAAGGGCGCTCGAAACTGCGTACCTGGCTGGCGCGCATCGCCATCAACGAGGCCCATGCCATCCGCCGCAAGACCGGCCGCGAGGTGTCGTTCGACGGCTGGGGGCATGATCAGGGTTCCCCCATCAGCACGCGTTTCAATGAACAGGGCGCCTGGGACGCGCCACCCACCCAGTGGCACCACGACACCCCAGAAGAATTGCTGACCGAAGCCGAACTGCACGAGTGCATCCACAAGCATCTGCATAAGTTGCCCGACGACCAACAGAGCGTGGTGATGATGCGTGAGCTGGGTGGCCTGGATTACACCGAAATTGCCCGCGCCCTTAATCTGGCCGAAGGCAATATCCGGGTTCTCTTGCACCGTGGCCGGCAACGCATGCACGCCATGCTCAATCACTTCGAGGAGGTGGGAACATGCTGAGCTGCCGCGAAATGTCGGAACTGAGCTCCGATATCATGGAAAGCCACCTGAGCCTGAAAAACCGCTGGGCCGTCTTTATGCACCTGCGCATGTGCCCGCGCTGCAAGCTGTATCTGGAGCAACTCAAGTTGACCGCTGAAGTGCTGCAGAAGCTGCCACTGGACAAGCAACCGGTGGACAGCGCGGCCATCCTCAAACAGCTCAAGTTGCCTGAAGATTGACCCGGGCCTTGTAACAAAACGGCTTATGCCCGCTCCTAATTGCACAGCGCTTCGCGCTGACTCTCAGGTGCACATGGAGCATAAGTTTGAGCCTCGACCTCAGCAAAGATGAACCTCAACCCGCCTTGGTTCTGCTGTGCAAGCGCCCGGCTCTGGGGCACTCCAAACAGCGGCTGGCTGCGCAGATAGGTTTGGAGCCTGCCCTGCAAATCGCAGAAAAGCTGCTGCTGTGTGCGCTGGAAGATCTGCAGCATTGGCCGTACCTGCCCGTTATCGCGCCGGATCATCCCGATCATTTCGGCTGGGCCAGCGACTGCAACCCGCGCGCCTTGGTCATCGCGCAGTCAGCCGGTAACCTGGGCCAGCGACTTCAGGCGCTGGATCAGCACTTGCGGGCAAGGGGGCATGGCCACTTGCTCTATATAGGCAGCGATTGTCCGGCCTTGAACCAACGGCACTTTCGCCGCGCCTGCCAGTTGTTGGACAAGCACGACACGGTATTGATCGCCGCCCGTGATGGCGGCGTGGTGCTGATGGCCAGCAAGCGCCCTTGGCCCAAGCTGGACGATCTGCCCTGGAGCACGGCGAGCCTGAGGCAAGCCCTGGTACAACGTTGTCGACAGGCCGGCCACTCGGTGATCGAAGCAGACATTCTGGCCGATGTTGACCAGCGCGAAGACCTGCCAGGGCTTGCCCGTGTGCTAGAGCAGGATGGTCGCCCTGCTCGCCGGGCACTACTGAGCACCTTGCAACGTCTCGGGTTAGAACAGCATGCAAGCCAATAGATCCATCAGCGTGATCATTCCCTGCTGGCACGACCATGCCGCGCTGGCAACCCTGCTCACCCGCCTCAACGGCTTGGCGCAACAGGCACGGCAGCAGTTGCAGTTGCTGGTCGTAGACGCGGCCAACAGCCCCGAGTGCCAAAGCATCTGTAACCAGCTGGGCGCTCAGTGGCTTGCCTCGGCTCCCTGCCGGGGCAAGCAGCTGCGTCAAGGCGCAGCACAGGCGCAACATTCAATTCTGTGGTTTCTGCATGCCGATGCCCAACTGCTGGGCAACCCGCTGCTGGACGTGCAGGCGGTGATGAGCAATGGCGCTATCGGCGGCTTCTTCGCTTTCCGCTTTGCCGGTCCAAGCTGCTGGCAAAGCCGAGTACTTGAGCGACTGATTGGCTGGCGTAACCGCTTAGGCACCCCTTATGGCGACCAGGGCCTGTTTGTCGAACGCAGTGCCTATCTCGCCTGTGGCCAGCACAGTCCCTGGCCACTTTTTGAAGAGGTCGATCTGGTTAACAACCTGCGGGGGCTCGGCGATTTCCAGCGTATCGAGCATGGCTTGCTGGTCGACCCCAGGCGCTGGCAGCGAGACGGCTGGTGGCGCCGTTCCCTGAGCAATCGCCTGCTAGCGCTGGCCCATGCCTGCGGTGTTTCCGCGTTCACCCTCGCTCGCCTGTACCAGCGTGGCCACCGCCCCCACTCACTGAAACCTTAGGAACCCAACCATGCGCCCACTGTTTTTGCTGCTGGCCTTGTGCTTCAGCAACCTTTTGCAGGCCGACAACTTCGACCATCAACATCAGGCCTGGACCCGCCTGCTGCAACAGCATGTGAGCTGGCTGGATCAGGGGCATGCCAGCGTCGTCGACTATACGGCCCTGCAAAAGAACCGCACCGAACTGGATCACTACCTGAGCGTGCTGTCCGCCGTACCCCTAGCCGACTACCAGCGCTGGCAGCCTGAACAGCGGCTGGCTTTTCTAATTAATGCGTATAACGCCTTCACCCTCAAGCTGATTGTCGAGCACTACCCGCTGGACTCGATCAAGTCCATTGGTGGTCTGTTCAGCAGCCCCTGGAAACAAGCCTTTATACCGCTTCTGGGGCAGCGCTTGAGCCTGGATCAGATCGAGCACGGCATGATCCGCGGGCCTGGCGTATTCGACGAGCCGCGCATTCACTTTGCCGTCAACTGCGCGTCAGTGGGCTGCCCGGCATTACGCGCCGAGGCCTTTGTCGCCGAACACCTGGAGGAACAACTGCAGGACAGCCAGCGGCGCTTTCTATCCGATCACAGCCGCAATCGCTTTGACCCCACAAGCCAGCGGTTTCAGGTGTCGAAAATATTCGACTGGTATGGCGAGGACTTTATCCAGCAGTGGGGGTCGCTGGAGGCCTATTTCCAGCAGCACCTGGCCTTGCTAAGCCCATCTGCCAGCACATTACCGCTTCAGGGGCGCGTACGCATCGACTACCTTGACTATGACTGGAACCTGAATGAAACGCGCTGAAAGGAGCACGGCCCATGGCTGAGGTCACCGCATTGGTATTGGCCGGCGGCGGCAGCCTGGGTGCCGTACAGGTGGGCATGCTGCAGGCACTGGTGCAGGCCCGCATCAGCATCGATCTGGTTATTGGTGCGTCAGTGGGGGCGATCAACGGCGCCTACTTTGCCAGCCGCCCGGATAGCCACGGGGTCAGTGAGCTGGCCAGCATCTGGTGCGGCCTGAGTCGACGCGACATCTTTCCGTTCAGTGTGCTGGGTGCCGGGGTCGCCCTGCTACGTGGGCAAGGCCACTTACTCACCAGCCAGGGGCTGCAGCACATGATCGGGCGTTTTCTGCCGGCGGCGCGTATCGAGGACAGTCGGCTGCCTTTGCATATCATGACCACCGATATGCTAAATGGCGCGGAAGTGTTGCTTTCACGAGGCAATCTGCTCAAAGCACTAGTGGCCAGTGCCGCCATTCCCCTGGTCTATCCGCCGGTTGAGATCGATGGACGACTACTGATTGACGGTGGCGTGGCCAGTAACACCCCCATCGCCAGCGCCGTCACACTCGGCGCCACGCGCATCCTGGTGCTACCTACAGGTTTTGGCTGCGCCTGCACGGCGCCGCCGCGAAGCCTGGTTGCCCGTGGCCTGCATACCCTTAACCTGATGAGCATGCGCCAGCTGGTTCGTGACATCGCCCTGCATCAATCCCTGGCCCGCATCCATGTGGCCGCCCCGCTCTGTCCTCTGGGCGTCTCCGTCTTTGACTTCAGCCAGACCGCCAGCCTGATTGCACGCGCCAGGCAGCAAACCCAGATCTGGCTTGAGCTGGGCGGTTTGCAGCAGACAGCGATTCCCGAGGCGTTGCTGGCCCACTCCCACCCCGACATGCCCATTGAAGAGAACGCCGATGAACGCACTGATTAACCTACACCTGAACCTCTGGCAGTCCTTCCGCCGCCTACCCCTGTGGGTGCAGCTGTGGATGGCGGCAATACTGCTGCCGGCGAACCTTGCCAGCCTGCTGCTGTTGCACTACCCCAGCTCCGAATGGATTGCGCTGAGTGCACTCATAGTGGTCGGCAGCAATATGCTGCTTATGTACTTATATGGCGGATTCAGTCGACTGCTCGCGGTTCCCCACCTGCTGATCTGGGGCCCTCTACAAGTCATGTTGCTGATGTACCTGGCGCAGTCAGGCGAACCGCTGACAACGGGTGAGGTGCTGTATGTCAGCCTGGTCCTGGTGGTAAACGGCATCAGCCTGGTCTTTGACCTGATCGATGCCTGGCGCTGGATGCAAGGCGAGCGCCAGCTGTTTTAGCTGCTGATCTCGGCCCGCCTACTATCGCGGCGGGCCTGAATAGCGCTAAAACTCGCCACGGCAAAAGGTACCAGATAGTTGAGCAGAAGGTGAAAGACAGACAGTTTTTCTGCTCCCCATAACGCCCCTCCCTGATTGATCAGGTTCAATACACTCCCCACCAGCAGGGCCGTGACCGCAGCACGCCTCCATACGCCAGACTGAGCGAGTGATCTGAATACCTTCATGGCGCTGCACCCGCGGGCAAGATGGCGGTTGGGTTGAGCATTTGCTGCAACGGCATACTGGCAATCGCCTCGGCGATTACACGGCGAATCAGACCATGATCGGCCTCGGGTTGAAGCGCCCGTGGATCGCCCACCTCACCGGTCGGCTTGGCCAGTAACCCGGCCTTGCCCTGCTCCAGGACAAAACCGCCACCACAGTTACGGCAAAAAATGGCCTCACCGGCTTGCTGCTCTCGCCGAACAACCAACGTGGGGCCGCACATGGGGCAATGCTGCAAGGGAATGCCCTCATCGGAATGAGCAATAACATGATCGAGCGCGCCTTGGCGGCCGAGCATCAGAAAGTGCTCGCACAAGGCTGGATCGAACTGGCTGCCACTCTGACTCTGAATGATTGCCAACGCTTGGCCCCGGCTCATACCGGCCCGGTACGGACGGCTGCTGGTCATGGCATCGAAGGCATCGCACAAGCCCACGATACGGGCATCCAGCGATATTTCAGGGCTGCGCAGGCCACGTGGGTAGCCTTTGCCGTCTGGGCGCTCATGGTGATTGTAGACAGCCTCCAGCACCAGACCGGCCAGAGGGTGACCCGCGAGCATTCGCGCCCCCACTTCCGGGTGGGTGCGAATCAAGGCGTATTCCTGCTCATCCAGCGCGCTGGTTTTGCGCAACACGGCATCCGTGATACCGATCTTGCCCAAATCATGCAGAAAACCGCCCAGGCTGACCCGCGCCACATCGGCCGCTGTCAACCCCGCAGCCTCGGCCAGCAGACGCGAGTATCGCGACACCCGCCACAGATGGCCGCCGGTATAGGGGTCTCTGGCCTCGACAAACCAGGCCATCAGCAACAGGGAACTGACCAAGGCGCCAGCCGCTTCCTGCTCGCCAGGCTCGGGCAGCGCATGCTTTCGCCAGCCACTTAGAAAAGACAGCATCAATAATCCCTCTCAGAACAGACCGGCCCCATCCCGTAAAGCCTGGGAAGCAGCCCCTAAAACGCCCATCTCTGGCCAGCCAGCAAACCACAGCCCACTGCAGCCTAGTGGAGCACTGTTGGGTTCTCGTTCTCGATTCGTTGTAACTGCAGATCATCCACGCACATCAAGTTCACCACCCAGGAATCGGGCAACACTGCCGGGCGGCTGAAGGTACTCACACCACACCCCTGGCAAAAGTAATGCCTGGCCTTCAGCGTGCCGAAGCGATACTCGCGTAGATGCTCTTTACCTGAGCGTATGCACAGCTGAGCTTCGGTGATGGCATGCCACAACACACCTTTACGTCGGCAGTAAGCGCAATGGCACCTCAACACTTCGGTGGGCACGCAACTGACTTCAAAACGCACCAGACCACAATGGCAGGCACCTCGATACGACTCGGCCATAGACTGCCCTCCCGGTCAAAGGAATACCGACTCCGGCCAAGATGTAACAATGGGTTGGCACCTCCTTGTGCCCAGGGATAAAGAAGCCAGCATGGTCGGCCCCTCCTCCAACAGACAGCCCCCATCAATGCTGGCTACCATAGATGGCACGGTCACGCAGGATGGGCGATTTGTAGCTTGGTTCAGGTTGGCTCTGCTGCGCATCCAGCGTGTCGTCCAGGCTGCCGGCAGCCGTTGGTTGCTCTTCGATCAGCTGGACAAACCGCTGACCCTCTTCGCTCCGACCACGTTGCGCAGCCAATGCCTGCAGGCGTTGCTGATTGCGCATAACCCGCTCACTACCGCCTTCGGCGAGCTGCAGTTGCGGGGCCTGAACGGACCAGGGCGATAGATTCTCCGCGGCCTGAGCCACAGTGCCAAAGCCCACCAGCAGAGTTGCCAGAGCGGTCGTGGTGATTAAGGTTTTCATGATGTAATCCTCTTAAGTTGTCTTACATCACTCAGATGACTGGCCCGCGCCTTTGTTACAGCCAGCAGTTTTCTCGCCACGCTGACCGACGAACGTCGCTTGATCCCACAGCAACACGAACAGTAAGGTGCAGCGGCATGCTGGCTCAATGCCGCCCCGTCCCAAGGAGTCTTTCTTGCCAAAGCTCTCGCCCCATTTCCTGCAACTGCCACGCGTGCTTGCCCTGTTACTGCTTCTGCACGTGCATGGTTGGACACTTGCCCATGCAGGGGGCGACATGGTGAGGAACGAACATGGCTCCACCGAGCGCCTGCATGCTTGGCACAAGCTGATGCACGATTTGGCGGGAGCCTCCGAATCGCAGCAACTGCAGCAGGTCAATCACTTCTTCAATACCCATATCCGCTACGCAGAAGATATCGATCTGTGGGGCGTCAGCGATTACTGGGCCTCACCTGAAGAAACCCTTGAGCGAGGCGCAGGAGACTGTGAAGACTTCGCCCTGGCCAAGTACTTCACTCTGCGCCAGCTGGGTGTCGCACCCGAGCACCTGCGCCTGCTATACACCACCCTTACCAGCAATGGCCAGGCGCATATGGTGCTGGCCTATTGGCCTACCCCGCAGCACGAGGCGCTGGTTCTGGATAATCTGGACGCTGACCTGACCCCTGTGCTGCAACGCCAGGATCTGCGTATCCAGTTTGCATTCGATGCCCGGCACCTCTACAAGCCGGAAGGTGAAGCGCTGCGGGCAATTGCCGATGCCGATCTGCTGCCTGCCTGGCGCACCCTGCTGCAACGGATGACAGGGGCGCAATTAAGCCTGGCGCAGTTGCAGCCATAGCCATGCAAGCAGCGCACGCCTTGACCTGTTTCTTACCCCTGAAATTTTCATAAAACATACCGATCCACGTCCTGACCCTGCGTTTATTTCAGCCTTTGCAATAAGCTAAAGGCTCTGCGGGGAAAAACAGGAGCTGAACATGGATCGCTTTCAGGAAATGCAGGTCTTTGTCGCGGTAGCCGATGAGCAGAGTTTTGCCTCGGCCGCGCGGCGGCTGAACATGTCCGCCCCCAGTGTGACCCGTGCCGTGGCGGCTCTTGAGGAACGCATCGGGACTCGATTGCTCGCCAGAACAACCCGCAGCCTACATATCACCGAGGCCGGTCAGCGCTATCTGGCAGACTGCCGGCGGATTCTGGCCGAGCTGGAAGAGGCCGAAGAGTCAGCGGCCGGCAGCCATGCGGTTGCCCGTGGTCAATTGAACGTGACCGCTCCCGTACTGTTCGGCGAACTGTTCGTGACACCGCTGCTGGTGGATTACCTCGATCAATATCCGCAGGTCCAGGCCAAGGCGCTGCTGGTCGATCGTGTAGTCAATATGGCGGAAGAAGATATCGATGTGGCCATACGCATTGGAGATCTGCCCGAGAACAATCTGCACCGAGTTAAGGTCGGTACAGTGCGTCGGGTCATCTGCGCCTCCCCCGGCTTTCTGGCCGAATACGGTCGCCCGCAACACCCCAATGATCTGCGTGACGCCTCAGTGGTTCTGGCCGCGAGCAGCACGCTGGTCAGCGACTGGCAATTTATGGGGCCTGAAGGTGCGATCACGGTCAGGCCCCAACCCCGGCTGGTGGTCTCGGCCAATCAGGCAGCGATCCGTGCTGCATGCGCCGGTTGGGGACTGACTCGCGTGCTGTCGTACCAGATTGCCCGGCAAGTCGAGGCTGGCGAGCTGGAAATCGTGCTGGCCGACTTTGAGCTGCCATTGCTGCCTATCCATGTGGTCTACCAAGGCGGGCGCAAGCTATCGGCCAAGCTTCGCAGTTTTGTCGATTTCTGTACGAACACCCTGCAACAGAATCCGGCACTCAATCCGGTGCAAGGCACCTGAAATGGACCGTTATCGGCAGATGAAGGCGTTTCTGGCAGTGGCCGAGACCCTCAGCCTGGCTGCTGCGGCCAAGCATCTGCACCTTTCATCGGCCACCGTGACCCGGGCCGTGGACGCCCTGGAAAACCGCCTGGGTATCCCACTGCTCCAACGCAGCACCCAAGGCGTGACCCTTACAGCGGCCGGCGAACACTTCCAGCATGACAGCCAGCGCATTCTTGGCGAGGTCTGGGCCGCAGAAGCGTCTGCCAGGGGGCTGCACCACAACGTGTGTGGACGCATCAATCTGAGCATGCCACTGCTGTTTGGCCAATTTCTGTTCACTCCCGTCCTGCTTGAATACCTGACGCAGTACCCTCAGGTGCAGATTTGCGTGCAGTACCAGGAAGATTGCCCCAACCTGCATGAAGAAGGGGTGGATGTGGCTGTGGCTATCGGCCCCCTGCCCGACTCATCCCTGTTTGCGATCAAGGTCGGCAGCACTCGCCCCGTTATTTGTACCAGCCCAGCCTATCTGCTCGCTTATGGTGAACCGCAACACCCTTCTGAGCTGCGGACTCACTCGATAATCCACACCAATAGCGATGCGCAGACATCGGAGTGGACCTTTCGCCAGGGCGACCAACCGTTAAGCGTGCGTGTCGCGCCGAGAATGCGCTTTACAACCAGTCAGGCGGCCATTATCGCCGCGTGTCAGGGTGCTGGGCTGGCACGCTGCATGGCCTATCAGGTGCATGAACAGCTCGGCACGAAGCAACTGCGCAGCGTGCTTGCCCCATATGCCCCTGCCGATCTGGATATCCACCTGGTCTACCGCGAAGGTCGACGCGCAACCGAGCGAGTCCGCAGCTTTATCGACTTCGTAGTCGCACGGCTGCGTCAGCACCCTGCCCTTAACGAAGCGACTTTATTTCACTCAATGAAATAAAGGATTGCCATTTCTGACGATTCTTAAAGTCTTCAACCGACAGCATGATGCGTCCATCAGTGCGATATCCGTTGGCCTATGCCACCGCCTGAGTCATTCCCTAGGACTATCTGGAGCTCATCATGTCAGACACCATCAAACTGTTCCGTCACCCTCTCTCGGGCCACGCTCATCGTGTCGAGCTGATGCTTTCACTGCTCGATGCACCGGCAGAGCTGGTTTTCGTTGACCTGGCCAAGGGGGCGCACAAACAACCCGAATTTCTCGCCATGAACCCTTTTGGCCAGGTGCCGGTAATCGACCACAACGGCACGGTGCTCAGCGATTCCAATGCCATCCTCGTCTATCTGGCCAAGAAGTATGACGACAGTGGCCGTTGGCTGCCGGAAGACCCCCTTACCGCCGCCCAGGTACAACGCTGGTTGTCGGTGGCAGCCGGCCCACTGGCCTCAGGCCCTGCAACTGCACGTTTGATTACCGTGTTCGGCGCGCCCTATGACGCTGAATCAACCATTGCGCGCTCCCATGCACTGCTCAAGGTGATTGAGCAGGAACTGGCTGCTAGCCCATTTCTGGTCGGCGACCATCCGAGCATCGCTGACGTGGCCTGCTACTCCTACATTGCCCATGCCCCTGAAGGAAACGTGGACCTGAGTGATTATCCTCACCTACGCAGCTGGCTGCAGCGTATTGAGGCGCTACCGGGATTCGTGCCCATGCAACGCACAGCTGTAGGCTTGCAAAGCGCCTGATACCTCACTGGCCCCGCTCCATGGGGCCAGCCTTAACGCCTGGAGCTACGGCCATGTCAGACGCCATTACCCCATCTCCCTGGCATAGTGGTGAAAAGCAGTTGCAGGCCCGGATCGGCGTGGCTGAACAGATGGAGGTGTTCGGCCGCAAGGTGATTCGCGACCACTTGCCGGAGCAACACCGAGCCTTTTACCAGCAATTACCCTTTATTCTCATGGGCACAGTCTCTCCCGAGGGGCTTCCTTGGGCCGGCATACTGGCTGGCGAGCCCGGGTTCGCCCACTCCCCCACAGCACAGACACTGCGTCTGGAAACCCACCTGGATGCGAACGACCCGTGCAGCAGCGGTATGGATGCGGGTAGGGCCATTGGCCTGCTGGGTATTGAACTGCACAGCCGTCGCCGCAACCGACTCAATGGCTGGCTTGTCAGGCGCGAGCATGATCATCTGGAGATTGCAGTCGAGCAGAGCTTTGGTAACTGCCCGCAATATATCCAGCTACGCCAGCTGCAAGCAGCCAAGGCCGAGCCCCGCGAAGCCCTTCCGGTCGAGCGCGCGAACCAGCTCAGCACTGCTGACCAGGCGATGATTAGTCGTGCCGATACCTTCTTCGTCGCCAGCTATATCGAGCAGGCCAATGGCCAATTGGCCGTGGATGTATCACACCGTGGTGGTCAGGCCGGATTTGTTCGAGTTGAGGGCAACCGTCTAAGCATTCCAGACTTTGCCGGTAATCTGCACTTCAACACCCTCGGCAACCTGCTGCTCACCCCCCGTGCAGGCCTGCTCTTTATCGATTTCAGCACCGGTGACCTGCTCCAACTCAGCGGAACCACCGAACTGGTCTTGGAAGGGCAAGAGGTACAGGCATTTCAGGGCGCCGAGCGGCTATGGCATGTGCAGGTCGAGCATGTCGTGCGCCGTCCGGCGGCGCTGAGTCTGCGCTGGCACTTCGCGGATTACTCACCCAATAGTTTGATGACCGGCTCCTGGGCAGAAGCCCATGCTCGCCTGGCGGCCATGGACTTGCAGCAGCAATGGCGGCCCTGGCGAGTGGTGCGGATTGTCGAAGAAAGCCCCAGCGTACGCTCTTTTTATCTTGAGCCAAGCGATGGGGCCGGAATGCCCAGCTTCATTGCAGGCCAGCATATGGCGCTGCGGCTCAATATCTCTGGGCAATCTAGGCCACTGATCCGTACCTACAGCCTCTCAAGCGCACCCTCGGATCGTTTCATGCGCATCAGCGTCAAGCGCGAGGGGCTGGCATCGACCTATCTGCATGAGCATCTGCAGGTCGGCAGTCTTCTTGAAGGGCGAGCGGCCCAAGGACATTTGCGCCTGGATACCGAACAACGCCGCCCCCTGGTGCTGCTCGCTGCGGGGATAGGCATTACTCCCCTGCTGTCGATGCTGCGCGAAACGCTCTATCAGAACCGCCGTCTACGCCGGCATCGCACCATATGGCTGATTCAAGCGGCCCGTACTGCAAGTGAGCTGATCTTTCGTGAAGAACTGGCCGACTTGCTGCAGCCAGGCGACACATCGCTGCACATGCTCCGCGTACTCAGCCAGCCCGAGGCGACAGCACGCCAGGAGCAGGACTATGACCTGGCCGGGCATGTGGATGTCGCGCTGCTCAAAGCCTGGCTACCTTGGGATGATTACGACTTCTATCTATGCGGGTCTGGGAGCTTCACCCAGAGCCTTTATGATGGCTTACGCGAGCTGAATATCAGCGATCAGCGGATTCATGCCGAAAGTTTCGGCCCTGCCAGCTTGCGCCGCTCAGGGGACGCACTGAATACCGCCCCGACATTGCCGCCTGCAACGGTTGCCGTGCCCGTGCTGTTTCAGCGCTCGGGCAAGGAAGCCCGCTGGACACCAGGCAGCGGCAGCTTGCTTGAGCTAGCCGAATCACGTGGCCTGAGCCCTGAATTCAGCTGCCGAAGCGGCAACTGCGGGACTTGCAAGACCGCAGTGCTGAGCGGCGCGGTGACTTATCAGCATCAACCACCTGAACAGCCTGCCGATGGCCATGCCCTGCTCTGCTGTGCCGTGCCGGCTGCCACTGCAGCGGGCTCCACCCCCCTGGTACTCGACCTTTAGGACGCAGGCTGAATTTACGATGCTTTAACCCACTAGCTAGCGAGAGGCTATCCATGACAGAGAATACACGCCCGCCCTACCCACCGTTTGATCTTGTCAGCGCGACACAGAAAGTACGCCTGGCCGAAGACGGCTGGAATACTCGCGATCCCGAGCGCGTCGCGCTGGCCTATACCGCCGACAGTCGCTGGCGTAACAGAAGCGAATTCCCCCAGGGGCGTGAACAGATCCGAGCGTTTCTGACACGTAAATGGGCCCGCGAGCACGAGTACCGTCTGATCAAGGAGCTCTGGGCCTTCCAGGAGAATCGCATCGCAGTGCGCTTCGCTTACGAATGGCATGACGACAGTGGGCAGTGGTTTCGTTCCTACGGTAATGAAAACTGGGAATTTGACCCGCAAGGCTTGATGCAAATCCGACATGCGAGCATCAACGACTTGCCGATCCCAGCCAGCGAACGCTTATTCCATTGGCCCCAAGGCCGCCGTCCAGATGATCATCCTGGCCTAAGCGAACTAGGGCTTTGACCGCATAGAACAACCTCGGCACATGCCTGATTCCGCCCCGAATCAGGCATTCGTTCTGGCCAATAATTTCCTCAACTGAAATTAAGTAATCCGCAAACTGATGATTCTTGCGGCGAATTAATAGCGAGAGACTGCCTCCGACGGCCATCAGGCCTTTATCAATCGATGTGGAGAACAGGTTCATGAAAAAACTACTGCTTAGCCTCGTACTGCTAACGCCAATGGCTCACGCAGCCGAAATCATAGGCACCGGCCCGGACAATCGGGTGGGTGAAGTATTTGGCAGCGGTGTCGGTGTACTTTTGGGCGGCGCAGCCGGCGGTCCTTTCGGCGCCCTGGCTGGAGCCGCAATCGGTTACTTCACCGGGGGTGGCGTACAACAGGTCACAGGCCAAACCGGTGTGGCCTATCAAGTCAAACGGGATGATGGAAGCGTGAGCACGATGCGTTACAACCGCTTGCCGGAAGAGCTGAAAAGCAACCTGGGCATTTCTCAATAACTAACGGCAGCGCTATTCAACTTTACGAGGCATAGAGATCAGTATATTTCACCAGAAATAGGAAGTCTTCTTCAGGCTCTCCCTAGGACGAGGGTATCCGTTTTGGATTGAGGAGGGGAAAGCTGTTTTGATTAAAAAATAATTTTAAGATAATTATGGAGAGTAGCTGAGTGGGAAGCGAACCTGTAATGAACCTTGATCGGAAAGGAACCTGATGTGGCATCAAGTATAAAGCCTAGCTGGGGAAGCTAGGCTTTATATGGGGCAGAAGCTTAACTATCGATTGTCATCAGCGACCTTAAAGCGCTACGAGATATCAATATTCGTCAGCCGGCTCTTCTAAGGCAGCGAGGTTGGCAGAGGTCTCAGTCTGCGGCTTGGACATCAGTTTGTCGCGGATCAGATTTTCCAGTTTGTCCATGGTTTGCTTGTTGTCCAGCAGCCACTTCATGGTGTTAGCCTTACCTTGGCCGATCTTGTTACCTTCGAAGGAGTACCAAGCGCCGGACTTTTCAACAAAGTTGTTAGCAACAGCGAGGTCAACGATCTCACCGGCCTTGCTAATACCCTGACCGTAAACGATCTGGAACTCTGCTTGCCTGAATGGAGCAGCTACCTTGTTCTTCACCACCTTGACCCGAGTTTCGCTGCCTACTACTTCTTCGCCTTCCTTGACCGCGCCGGTACGGCGGATATCCAGACGCACCGAGGCGTAGAACTTCAGGGCGTTACCACCAGTGGTAGTTTCAGGACTACCAAACATTACACCGATCTTCATACGAATCTGGTTAATGAAGATACACATAGTATTGGAGTTCTTCAGGTTACCAGTGATCTTCCTCATCGCCTGCGACATCATTCGGGCGGCAAGGCCTACATGGGAATCTCCGATTTCGCCTTCAATCTCAGCCTTCGGAACAAGAGCAGCAACAGAGTCAACGACAATAAGATTGACTGCCCCAGAACGCGTCAAGATGTCTACGATTTCAAGTGCCTGCTCACCAGTGTCAGGCTGTGAGCACAGGAGTTCGTCAATATTAACGCCGAGCTTGGCTGCGTAGATCGGATCAAGCGCGTGCTCAGCATCGACAAATGCACAAGTCAAACCTTGACGTTGCGCTTCAGCAATCACTGACAGCGTAAGCGTGGTTTTACCAGAAGACTCCGGCCCATAGATTTCAACGATACGGCCGCGCGGCAACCCACCCACCCCCAAGGCGATGTCCAAGCCGAGTGAGCCAGTCGATATAACATCTATATCCATAGTGCGGTCGGAGCCCAGCCGCATGATGGAACCCTTACCAAACTGCTTCTCAATTTGAGAAA
>AZIJ01018679.1_pt1 | contig 21038 bp, 19 predicted proteins | sample 359151 | NCBI WGS metagenome assembly AZIJ01 (sample SAMN02429718, study PRJNA222666) | marine sediment metagenome | biome: Sediment sample; isolation source: enrichment culture of sample MGS-ElMAX(UA) from oil contaminated site at the... | place: Egypt: El Max | collected 2013-01-23 | depth 9.22 m m | reverse complement strand
CTCGAAATAAAAACTCTCGAGATTCTATCGTAACGTCGGATGCTGAATAGCTGGCGTGGTCAAGAATGGTCATCTTCAATCAGGATGAGATTGTACATATCTCATCCTAACCGAGAATGATTCGCGGGAAAATCTTTTTTTAGTCGATTTACACTTTATGGTACAGTTTTTGACCATGTTCCTGATAAGCGGTTTTCATGGCATTGAGACCTGCTTCAACATCTGTTTCAGCATCATTTGACTGCTTGGCATTGTGTTGATTTTGAGCATAATCTCGCACATTTTGTGTGATTTTCATCGAGCAGAATTTAGGTCCGCACATTGAACAGAAATGCGCTGATTTATGTGCTTCTTTCGGAAGTGTTTCATCATGCATACTGCGTGCTGTATCAGGGTCTAAACTCAGATTGAATTGGTCATCCCAGCGGAATTCAAAACGTGCTTTAGATAAAGCATTGTCACGAACTTGAGCACCCGGATGACCTTTGGCTAAGTCGGCTGCATGAGCTGCAATTTTATAAGTAATGATGCCATCTTTAACATCTTTCTTATTTGGCAAACCTAAATGCTCTTTCGGGGTAACATAGCAAAGCATCGCTGTGCCATACCAACCAATCATCGCAGCACCGATCGCAGAGGTAATATGGTCATAACCCGGAGCGATATCTGTAGTGAGTGGTCCAAGCGTATAGAACGGCGCTTCTTTACAGACTTCAAGTTGTAGATCCATATTTTCTTTGATCATATGCATTGGCACATGTCCCGGACCTTCGATCATCACTTGGACATCATGTTCCCAAGCACGATGTGTCAATTCACCCAGCGTTTTAAGTTCACTAAATTGTGCTTCATCATTGGCATCTTGAACACAACCTGGGCGTAACCCATCACCTAAGCTAAATGACACATCATAAGCTTTCATGATTTCACAAATTTCGTCGAAATGCGTGTAGAGGAAGTTTTCTTCATGATGCGCTAAGCACCATTGTGCCATGATTGAACCACCACGAGACACGATGCCAGTGAGGCGATTCGCGGTCATTGGTACATAACGAAGTAACACACCCGCATGGATTGTAAAATAGTCTACGCCTTGCTCGGCTTGCTCAATCAAGGTGTCTTTAAAGATTTCCCATGTGAGATCTTCAGCAACGCCGTCGACTTTTTCCAAAGCTTGATAAATCGGAACTGTACCAATTGGAACTGGCGAATTTCGGATAATCCATTCACGTGTTTCGTGAATATTCTTGCCAGTCGATAAGTCCATAATGGTGTCAGCGCCCCAACGGGTTGCCCATGTCATTTTAGAAACTTCTTCATCAATCGAAGAGCCAAGTGCTGAGTTACCAATATTGGCATTAATTTTAACCAAGAAATTGCGACCAATAATCATTGGTTCACATTCTGGATGGTTAATATTGGCAGGAATGATGGCACGACCCGCAGCAACTTCTTGACGGACAAATTCAGGCGTAATCTCTTTTAGATTCTGTGCACCAAAGTTTTGACCTTCATGTTGACGCATATCAACACCTTCAGATTGACGCTGATTTTCACGAATCGCAATATATTCCATTTCAGGCGTGATGATACCTTGTTTGGCATAGTGCATTTGCGTGACATTCTTGCCAGCTTTGGCGCGGCGAGGGTTTTGAATATGTGCAAAGCGAATGTCTGCGGTACGAATATCTTTTAAACGTGCTTGGCCAAACTCAGAGCTTAAGCCTGTCAGTACATCGGTATCTTGACGTTCTTCGATCCACGTTTGGCGTACAGAAGGTAAGCCTTTATTGAGATCGATTTCGATGCTTGGATCAGTATAGACACCAGACGTGTCATAGACCATCACAGGTGGATTGTGTTCACCGCCTAAACCTGTGGGTGTTTCAGTCAAACTAATTTCACGAAACGGAACTTGGATGTCAGGGCGAGAACCTTCAACATACACTTTGCGCGAAGCAGGTAATATACGGGTTAAATCTTTAGCGTCTTGCTCATGTTGAGCAGAAATATCAGCAGGGGAAAGATTCGTTAATTGGTTCATGGCATGATCCTTATGTATGGCATTAACGAATCAAGCACGACCAAAAACAATGGCGGATTTATCTCTATGATAAATAAAGGCTAAGTTTTTTGTTGGGCTTGATTCCTACGCAGGTGTTAACCTGATCAGGTTCAACGGTACTCATCTTTAAATCCAGAGGTGTGACCTCAGTATTAAGACAATCTCAGCAGTTTTTTAACTGCGCTCCGTCAAGCAATGTCCAAAGCTTAGCAGATTTAAAAAAAAATGCTTGTTTAATTCTCGTCAAATTTGAATGCAAATCGCATCAACGTGACAGTCTTTTTGATGCTCCTTTTCCCAAGGTGAGGAAAGCTGCAATAACGATTTTAATTGCTCATATGGATTCGGTATTTCATGGCTCTCACTTGTTGCTGAAGCCTCATGAATGTCTGAGTCACTGACAATTTGAAACTTCTCAGATCGCTGCTCTATTGGTGTCGCGATAAAATCCAAGAATTTTTGTGCAGTAGAAGCAAGGTCAGTGTCTGTGCGTTTTGCTAGGGCTTTAATTGTGGCTAAGGCATCTGGATCAATCCATGTATTTGGAGCAAACTCATCCGAAACAGGGCTATTGTCTACTCCTAGAAAGATCAGGTAACGATACTCGTCCAGTAGACTTTGAGCATCTGTTTTGAATTTAGCGTTTGGATATTGTTTTAAGTAGTTTTCCCAAAACAATGCTCGATTCACTAACTCATTCCAAGAAATAGTTAATGCAGCATCGTTGTAGAGAATATCTTGGTTATCCTTTGCCATTTGTTTGACAAAGCGCTGTTGGTCTTTAGGCAAAGCGGGAGCGAAAATATCAAGGATATATTGAGGCTGTCTTCGATATTCAAAAACACCTTCACCAATATATTGAAACTCAATATAGGCTTGACCTTGATGTTTGAGTAAATATTGATCTCTCTTTGCTAATTTTTTAAATAGCTCCTGACTACCCACTTGGATTGTTGATGTGCGACGGTCTGGATGATTATTTTCGTTATCTAAAATGCTATATGAGTACTCTGAAAGCGCATCTAAACTTTTCTCATCTGTATCTGCATCCAAGAAACGTTTGTACATTTTTGTTGAATCATCTAACCATTTTAATTGTTGTGTATTGTCAGCTTGAGTCATACATTTCTTTAATTGAGTATTGGCCTGAGTGAGTGATTCAACGGTGCTGCTACGGCCAATCTTTTCAAGATTTTGGCTCAAAGTTTGACATTCATGATTTGCTGACTTGGTTTTAACTGAAGGTTGTTTTTGTTGCTGCTCGTTTTCAATAGCATTTTGGGGTGTTTTCTGACATCCTGTGATGAAGACGGTGCATAACAAACATATGTTGAAAATACGCATCATAAAGTTCTTTATCTATTTCTATATTGTTGTGTTGACGTGATTATAATGACAAGTTTATAAACATGAAATCTAGCGATTGATTGTCATAAAACTTTCATCATTATTATGTTTTAATCACCAATCATTTTTCCATGTGTCTAGTGGAGGCATACTGTGAGTCCAAGTAATCCTGTGTTAAGTCACCATATTTCTTCACAATTTAATGAAGACTTACAAGCTGTGCACACTAAATTTATGACAATGGGGGGATTGGTTGAACAGCAGGTTGCCAATGCAATTCATTCTTTGCTCGATACAGATGCAAATTTAGCAATCGACGTACAATTTAAAGATAATACGGTCAATCAATATGAACGTGATATTGATGAAGGTTTAACTCTGATTTTGGCACGTCGTCATCCAGCAGCAATCGATTTGCGTATGGTGATTGCGATGAGCAAAGCCAATACTGATTTAGAGCGTATTGGCGATGAAGCTGCAAAAATTGCACGTATTGCACAAAACCTTTGTGAGGAAGGTGAGTCTCCTCGTGGTTATATGGAAACGCGTCATATTGGCAACCAAGTCCGTGTCATGATCCATGATGCACTAGATGCTTTTGCTCGTTTAGATGTGGATCAAGCGCTCAAAGTTGTTATGGCAGATGCTGATATTGACCGTGAATATCAATCTGCAACACGTACCTTGATGACTTATATGATTGAAGATCCTCGCCATATTTCGCGTGTGATGAATGTGATGTGGGTGTTGCGTGCGCTTGAGCGTGTTGGTGATCATGCTCGCAATATCTCTGAACAAGTCATTTATATGGCGAAAGGGATGGATGTTCGTCATACCAGCATTGAAGAAATTGAACAGAAAGTAAATCAAAAATAATTTGAAAATGAAAATAACATCGAGCCGTAGATTATTCTGCGGTTTTTTTTATTGGTAAATTTAAAATAAAAAAATCCCAGACTTCGGGGGAAAAGTCTGGGAGAGAAATATCATGTATTACGTGAGATATCGGTGTATCTCTTTGTCTTTCTGAATACAAATATAGATCGAGTTGATTTAAGTGTCATGTAGACAAGTGTGTATACTCTGTAATGCTTTATTACTAGTGTAAATATCACGTAAAAAGAGAGCTGGAAAACAGCTCTCTTTTTACCAGTAAAATTAGACTAAGTGCTTATTTTTGCTCAGTCCAACCTTCTGCTTTCTCAACGCTTTCATCATTGTTGAAGAATTTCTCACGTTGCTCTTCAAGGAATTTTTTTGCATCAGGTTCAAACACATTTAAGCGTTTTTCATTGATGAGCGTGGTTTGGTGTTTTAGCCATTCCTGCCAAGCCTGTTTCGATACAGTCTCAAAAAGCTCTTGACCCTTTGCTCCTGGAAAAGGTGCAAAGTCTAAGCCCTCTAATTCTTTTTGATACTTACGGCAAAATACTTGTCTAGTCATCATAAATCCTTAAGCGTATAGCTGTTCTAGGCGAGTGTGTGCACGAGCGATTGCAGCTTCAACTTGTTTAGGTGCGGTGCCACCAATGTGATCACGCGCATTCACAGAAGCTTCTAAGGTGAGTGCTTTATCGAACACATCTGCTGTAATGAGATCAGAGAACTGTTGAAGCTGTTCAAGTGTTAATTCAGATAAATCTTTCTCTTCGGCAACACCGAGCGCAACAGCCTTACCTACGATTTCATGTGCATCACGGAAAGCAACACCTTTCTTCACAAGATAGTCAGCAAGGTCTGTTGCTGTGGAGAAACCACGTAATGCAGCTTCACGCATAATTTCAATATTTGGTACTAATGCTGGCACCATGTCAGCAAACGCCATCAATGAACCACGGACAGTATCAATCGCATCGAATAGTGGCTCTTTGTCTTCTTGGTTATCTTTGTTATACGCCAAAGGCTGACCTTTCATGAGTGTCAGTAAGCTAATTAAATCACCAAAAACACGACCAGATTTACCACGTACTAACTCAGGAACATCTGGATTTTTCTTCTGTGGCATGATTGATGAGCCAGTACAGAAACGATCAGGAATGTTGATGAATTTGAACTGTGCTGAAGTCCATAAAATGAGCTCTTCAGACATACGTGATAAATGCATCATGATTAACGACGCTGCTGCATTAAATTCAATTGCAAAGTCGCGGTCAGAAACTGCATCTAATGAGTTTTCTGAAACAGCTTCAAAGCCTAAAAGTTCTGCAGTATAGGCGCGATCAATCGGGTAGGTTGTGCCTGCCAAAGCTGCTGAGCCGAGAGGCATACGATTGACACGTTTGCGACAGTCTTGTAAGCGCTCAGTATCACGTACCAGCATTTCAAACCAAGCTAATAAGTGATGACCAAAAGTTACAGGCTGAGCTGTTTGTAAATGCGTAAAACCAGGCATGATGGTATTGGTATTTTGGCTTGCTAAGCTGAGAAGGCCTTTTTGTAGACGTAGTAGCAAACCTAAAATGTCATCAATTTCATCACGTAGATATAAGCGAATATCTGTTGCAACTTGGTCATTGCGACTACGGCCTGTGTGGAGTTTTTTACCTGTAATGCCAATGCGTTGAGTCAGACGCGACTCAATGTTCATGTGTACGTCTTCTAGGTCAATGCGCCATTCAAAGTTACCCGCTTCAATTTCTGCTTTAATCGTCGTTAAACCTTGAATGATGTCATCACGTTCAGCTTCAGTAAGTACACCGACTTTAGCGAGCATCGTTGCATGTGCAATTGAACCAGCAATATCTTGTTTATAAAAACGTTGGTCAAATTGCACAGATGCTGTAAATTCTGCAACAAAAGCATCTGTTGCTTCAGAGAAGCGACCGCCCCACATACCAGAGGTTTGATTAGGGCTTGCTGAAGATGAGGATTGAGAAGATGTGGTCATGGCGGCTCAGTAAAATAAAAAAGAGTATAGCAAATCCAAACGCAGTTGCCGAAACTCGACGTAAGAAGTTATCGCAATCTCGTCAGATGAATTCATCAGGGTCTTATTTTTTTACGAAAATTGGCCAATGGCAACACTTATTAGAATTAATTGTTGCAAGTAACGTTTTAGCCATGGTTTTAGCGCTTGCAGAAGCACGCTCGTGGGAAGCATTAGAATGGCTTCGATTTTTACAATTCATGTTTTTTATTAACTGGGTGATTTTATCTTTTTCTGCGCTTGTGGATTATTTCCAAGAGTTTTTTGCCAAATTTAGCCAGAAAGTTGCATTAACACTCGGCTTTTTATTACTCCAAATGATTGTGTTATTTACCACTTGTGCGGTGAATATTATTCAATTTTGGGCGACACGTTCGAGTCACTTCTCTGAAGAAATTTTGTTTCATGGCGCGAGCCTGCATTTGGGCTATGGAGTCTTGCTAGGCGCATTCTGTTTGCGCTATTTATATATGCGGGAACAATGGCTTAACCAGCAGTATAGTGAGCTGAATGCGCGTATTCAGGCAATGCAGGCCAGAATCCATCCACATTTTTTATTTAATAGTTTAAATAGCGTGGTGAGTTTGATCGCGATTGATCCTGATAAAGCCGAAAATATGCTAATCAATTTATCGCGGTTGTTTAGAGCGAGTTTTCAAGAATTGAAATTGGTGAGTTTGGATGAGGAAATTGACCTCTGTCAGCAGTATTTAAGTATAGAAAAAATGCGTTTGGGTGAGCGTTTAAATGTAGAATGGAACATACAAGCGACACCAATTGAATTAAAACGTGTGACGATTCCATTATTAACGTTGCAACCTTTGCTAGAGAATAGTATTTTTCATGGGGTGGAATCGGTTTTGCAGCCATCTACAATCAGCGTATTGGTTGAAATATTGCAAAATCAAGTCAGTATAGTCATTACTAACCCTTATTCTCACGATAAAATAAAATCGAGAAAAGGGAATGGTATTGCGATAGAAAATGTGGAGCAACGCTTGAAAGCTTATTATGGGCGGTCAGTGAAGTTTCAGGTCTATGGGGGAGCGTCCTTATATACGACTGTGGTGAGTTACCACTATCGAGTAAAATAATAAGTCGAGTTAACCATAAAAAATATGGATGAAGTTAACGGTGACAAGGAGGAGAGGATGAAAGTTCTGATTGCTGATGATGAACCTCTCGCAGTAGAGCGTTTGTCACGTTTAGTGACCCAAATGGGGCATGAAGTGATTGCGACGGCGCATCATGGGCAGGATGTGTTAAATCATATTGAAAACGACTCGCCCGATGTCGTTTTATTAGATATTCAAATGCCAGGGATGAATGGTTTGGAATGTGCTGAACAACTCAGTCGTTTAAATCCGCGTCCAGCAATTATTTTTTGCACGGCATATGATCAACATGCATTGGAAGCATTTAAATTTCAAGCACAAGGATATTTGCTTAAACCTGTTGCACAACAAGACTTACAGCAGGTTTTTAATAATTTAATCCAATTAACACAAGCACAAATGACTGGTTTACAACAACAAGACGATATGTACGATACCAAAGCCCAACGCCATCAAATTGCTGCGAAAACTTATCGCGGGGTCGAACTCATTCCACTGGAAAATGTTTACTATTTTCTTGCTGATCAAAAATACGTTACGGTTCGCCATAAAAATGGCAGCGTATTAATTGATGAGACATTAAAAGACTTAGAGCTTGAATTTTCGGATCGTTTTATTCGGATTCATCGTAATGCACTCGTTTCTTTAGATTATTTGGAAGGACTGGAGTTGGTTGCCGCGGGGCAATATCAAGTACGGTTGCGAGAACTTGATGAGCGCTTGTCGGTGAGTCGTCGCCATTTGCCGAGTCTACGAGAGTGTATGCATCAGTTGTAATCAGGCAGTTTTCTGTAGGATAGCGCACACTTTGTGATTTTTTGCTTGCAATTTTAGATGAGCAAGTTAAGTTTGGAACAATTGCTTTGATCAATACTTAACTTAGATTTATGAAAACCCTAAAAATTGCAACTCGACAAAGCCCACTTGCTCTTTGGCAGGCCGAGCATATTCGTTCTCGTTTAAATGCGCTTTATCCAGATTTAACGGTTGAATTAGTTAAGTTTGTGACGCAGGGTGACAAGATTCTTGATACGCCCTTGGCTAAAATTGGCGGCAAGGGCTTATTTGTAAAAGAGCTAGAGGCTGCTTTACTCGATGGGCGTGCTGACTTGGCTGTACATTCGATGAAAGATGTCCCGATGCACTTGCCTGAGGGTTTGAGTTTAGCGGTGATCTGCGAGCGTGAAGATCCTTTAGATGCTTTTGTATCAAACCAATATCAGCATTTTGATGAGTTACCGCAAGGTGCCAAAGTTGGGACTTCAAGTTTGCGCCGTAAATGTCAGATTTTACAGCAACGTCCTGATTTAGAGATTATTGATCTGCGTGGGAATGTTGGCACACGTTTATCGAAACTAGATGATGGTCTGTATGATGCAATTATTTTAGCAAGTGCAGGTTTAAAGCGTTTGGGCTTAGAAGATCGTATCCGTCACTGTTTAGCGCCCGTTGTGAGCTTACCTGCAGTGGGACAAGGTGCATTGGGTTTAGAATGCCGCACAAATGATGATGAATTATTAAAGCTTATCCAACCTTTACAACACGAAGAAACCTCGATTTGTGTGCGTGCTGAACGCGCATTCAATGCCTATTTAGAAGGTGGATGCCAAGTTCCAATCGCAGGTTATGCGACTTTGCAGAACAATCATTTGCAAATTGAAGGGCGTGTTGGCAGTGTCGATGGTAAAACACTACTCAAAGAGCAGTTAGATGGCACAGTTGAAAATGCTGAACAATTGGGTGTGCAGCTTGCACAACGATTATTAGAGCAAGGTGCTGGTGAACTGCTCAAAGCGCTTTATTGATGTTATTTATCAATACCCGTCCACAAGATAGAGCCTCTACATTAACAGAGGCTCTTGTTGATGCGGGGTATCAGGTTGCAACATTACCATTGCTTGAGCTAAAGGCTGAGCCATTTTCTATCGAGTTGCAGCAGCTCTATCAGCAGCTTGAACAAACTCAAGTGATTGTTGTGGTGAGTCCTACAGCCGTTGAGGTTGGAATGCGATATTTGCAACAAGCAAACATTGATTTGGTGCAGTTAACACATATTCAGTGGATTGCTGTGGGGCAAGCAACCGCACAGGCATTGGCAAAATTTAAAATAGAAAGTTTTGTTCCTAAGGTAGAAAGTTCTGAAGGAATGCTGGATTTACCAATTTTAAAGCAACAAGATCACCTTAAACAGATTGCTTTTTGGCGTGGTTTAGGTGGTCGGCAATTCATGATGCAGCAATTACAGCAACAAGGAATTTCGGTTCTCAATTTTGTGCTTTATCGCCGTCAGTGTCCTGAATTAAGTGTCCTAAAAGTTCCTACAATTTTAAAAAATATTGAATCTCATCAGCAGATTGCTGTGTTGATTAGTAGTGAAGCCAGTTGGAACAATTGGCAACAATTAACCTCGCAAAATCAAGTAGAAGCAGAGTGGATCTATTTGACGCTTGGTGAGCGACTGACACAGTTATTAACACATTCACAAGCATTGTTAAATCAAGCAAGTAACATTATTCAGCTTGAAAAGTTATCTGCATCAGAGATTATTCACCGTATGCGTTGCTGGCAAGGAAAGGTATGAGAAAAATTGTTTATTTGATTCTATTGCTAAGTTTATTGTGGTTAGCAAAACTTAGTTATGATGTCGCGCAATATTCTCAAACAACACCTGAATTACAACAGCAACTTGCCCAAACTGAGCAACGTTATTCCTTACTTAATGATCAATTTGTTGCTTTACAGCGCCAAGTGCAGAGTGGACGCGCTGCCGAACCTGTTGAAAATACGATTCCACCTCCGATGATGATGGGCGTTGCACCTGTTATTTTAATTAAGCAACATTTAGAGTTGGTTCAGTTTGCTATTGATCAACAACAATTTATTTATGCGTTAGAGCACCTCAACCAACTACAACAACAAATCGTTCAATACAATGTGGCTCCTGCTTTACAACAAAGTTTAATGAAAGCGATAGAGCAAGATCGTCTTGCCATTCAGCAGTATGTTTTAGCTCAAACGCAGCAACAGCAGCAGCTAGATAACTTATTGCAGCAACTGGATCAGCGTTTACAAGCCGAGATTGATAATCCAACCGTACAAAAGGTAAAAAGTGAAAATCGGGCTTGGTGGAAATGGTTTAGTTTTGAAAAAGTGCAACGTGCCGCACCAGATTTAATTAACCGTTCAATTATCTTAAAAGAAGCTCAGCTACGTTTATTGCTAGCATCTCAAGCTTTACATCACAATCAGATGTCTGAATATCGAAAATCTATTTTAGAGGTAATGCAGATATTGGCAAATCTGCCTGATCGAGATAGTCAGCAAATGAAAATGAAATTGGAAAAAATTTCAAATTTGCCTACCGTGCCTGCACCAAAACTCACAACGCTTGGTTTGCTTGGATAAATAACGATGAAACATTTATTGCTGATCTATTTATTTGCAACATTGTTGATATTCGCAGGGTTTGCTGTACTGAGTTTTGGTTACGGAAATGGCTATGTTTATATCTATTGGCGAGATTGGCAATTTCAAAGTAGTGCTTTGGGGCTGATTGCGCTCTTTATCGTGATTAGTTTGTTGGTTCAATTGGGATGGTTGTTTGGTAAACGTTACTTTGTAAGAGAGCAGCGCAAAAAAGAGACTGTTTTAAATTTCAAAGAACTTCACCCCTATGAGCAATTGGGTATTGTTTGGCTGTTAGATGCGGCTAAAGATCAACAAGTCTTTATTGAGCGCGTTTTTGCTCAGTCAGGCTTGTTGAGTAATATTATTGATGCACAGTTCGATTATAGAAATGGCGATTTTGATACTGCCTTACAAAGTTTAGATAAATCAGCACCGATGGCATTTGAATTGGCTGAATTGTTACGAATAGATATTTTTTTAGAACGGCTAGAAACTGAAAAAGCGCTGACGCATCTCGAATTTTTATCTCAGCACCAACTTTCGCCTTGGTTGACCGAGATTGAAAATGCATATCAACAGCGGATGACTGCATTATGGGGGAAATTAGCCTTACAAAAACCTTGGATATTTTTGCAGACAACACAGCATGGTTTATTAGATGCAGAGCATCGTGACTTGTGGTTGCAGCAACTCTTAATTCAGTTTGAACAGGCTTCAGTGGATGACTTAGCACTGCTACAACAGCGTTATTTGGCATTGCAATCAGAGATTCAGCTTCGTCCATACAGCAGTAAAGTATTATGGCTAAAACTGTTGGCACGTATGCCTGAAATGGGGCTTCAGCATGCTGATCTGGCTTTACATTTATTGCAAGAGCATTTTGACCCAGAAGTATTTTATCTTTGGTTCCAACAGCAGTTATTAAAGCAAATTCCAGATTATGCCTATGTTGAGCAGCGTATTCTTCAGCTTGAACAAAAATATACCAGTGTCCCGATGCTAACATTTGCGAAATGGCATGTTTATATGGCAACTGAGCGTAAATATGAGGCAGAACAGCTATTGGCTTTATATCCAGATAATATTCTAATGATTTATCTACGGATTAAATCAACTCTGGATGACAACCCTGATTTAATCAGACAGTTGAATTTAATCTTTGAAAATGATGTTAATTTTCTTAATTTTAAGATATGAGTGTAAATATGAAAGAGTTGTCTGTCTATCCTATTGTTCATGAGCAAACCGTTGCTTGGGGTGATATGGATGCTTTTGGACATGTAAATAATGTACAGTATTATCGCTATATTGAGAGTGCCCGAATTGCTTATTTAATGGCTTTAAATATATTCGATCAAGATATATTGACGGTTGTAGCATCTAGTCAGTGTAAATACTTAAGTCCTGTATTTTATCCAGATGTGCTGCATATTGGTGCGAGAATTGAGGAATTAAGGAATAGTGCTTTTCGTATGCATTATGTTTTGTGGAGTAAAATGCAAAACCAAGTCGTTGCTACAGGAGAAGCTGTACTTGTCTGTGTGACGAAGCATGACTCAAAGAAAGTTAATATTCCTGATTCAATCCGAAATAAGATTATTCAACTCGAATCTAATGCTGGGCATAATCTAGTATCCCATTAATAATTATAAAGACTATTATGTCTATTTTAGTATTTTATTGCGAAGATTTATACAGTTGTTATTGATGGTCAATAGAAATTATAGTAACTGTATAAATTATCCAATAGGTAAAATATTCCATAAAAATTAAGATTCAATTAATATTTATAATAACCAAGTGTTAAATTTTTTTATTATAGTTCTTAAGTTTGATTAAATATTTTGACTTAAATTTAGGATTTTTCTTAGCTTTATTGTAAATATAAGCTGATTTATTGAGGTCTTGTGATTAAGTCGACTATTTTAATATTGATTATTTAATTGTATATAAATTAATATTGAATTGAATTTTTAATTCATTTTTTATTTTTGAGTGATATATCCCCTTTTTGAGTTGGAGTGGTTCTAATGAAACCAGATATTAGTGATTTGTCTGTTGAAGATCTAAAGCGTTTACAAGCAGAAGCAGAAGCTTTAATTGCGAGTAAAAAAGATCAGGCAATTGAAGATGCTTATAATCAAATTATCGCGATTGCTGAAAAAGTTGGCTTTAGCGTAGAAGAGTTATTGGAAGTAGGCGAGCAAAAGCGTAAAAAAACAACACGTAAAGCTGTAGAGCCACGTTATCGCAATAAAAATAATACTGAAGAAACTTGGACTGGTCGTGGTAAGCAACCACGCTGGTTAGTTGCAGAATTAGAAAAAGGTGCAAAACTTGAAGATTTCTTAATCTAATCAAGTTTGAAAGTCATCGTTTTGTCATACGATGATTTTATCCTTCATTAAAAGCCAGGCTTAAAAAGCTTGGTTTTTTTATATGAGAGAATTGGCGATGTTGAAAAAGTATGCATAATGTCATTTATAGAGCGAGTGTCTCAACACGGATGATATTTTGCATGTTGGTAAGGGTTGAATGAAAAAAAAGACCAAGCAATGGAGATGGTGGATTTTCGCCATTTTTGCATTTTTAATTTTTATTATTTTACAGATTCCAGCGACATGGTTAATTGCGAAATTTTCAAAAAATAATCAAATATTACATAATGTCAGCGGTAACATTTGGCAAGGGCAGGCAGATTGGCAACGTGGTCAATTGCGTGGTTCTGTTCATTGGAAAACACGCCCTTTAGATTTGCTGTTACTACGTCTCGGTGCTCATCTTGATATTCATAGTGGCAATACTCAATTCAATGGGGTTTTTGGCTATGGTCTAGGCCAAAAAATCATGATTAAGGATTTACAAGGTGAAATTTCACCGGAAACCTTAAAATACTTCGCTAACTGGCAATGGCCAGAAAATGCGATTCAGTTAAAAGATGTGCAGTTGAATTATCAAAAAGAAAAAGGATTCAGTGCAACTGAAGGGCAGCTAAATTGGGGCGGTGGTGCATTGACTTATACATTCGGTCAGCGCCAAGATCGTATGAATATGCCTTCTTTAGTTGCTGAAATGAAAGATGAAAACGGACAATTACAAATAGATGTTCGTGATCAACGTAGCCAAAAAATGGCAAATCTCAGTTTAGATGCTGGCTTAATGTTGGACGTACAACTTACCCAGCGAATGCTTCTTAATATTCCATCCTATCAAGGTAAAGCGGGTTTAGACACTTATGTGGTCAGCTCACGCCAACCATTATTGCAGGGTGGTTTCTAATGAGAGTCATCACTCAAAAAATGCAACAGATACGTTTGCAGAAATTAGATAAGTTAAGTGGTTTGGTTCTCGCATTATTAATTTTATGGTTATGTTGGAAACTCGCATCATTATTTTGGTGGGTGATCGCACCACCACAACCGATGCAGTTTGATCGAGTGCAATTAGGTTCGCAGCAAGCTCAAGTCCCAAATATTAGTTCTTTTGCTTTATTTAACGAACCTGCAACAACCTCAGCGGATGATAATGCCAATTTGGAGTTACAAGGTGTGTTACTTGGTTATCCAAGTTATTTGTCTTCGGCGGTAATTAAGTTAAATGATATTGCAGAGCGCTATCGTGTAGGCGAAACAGTTGGTTCGACGTCTTATCAGTTGGCTGAGGTCTACTGGGATCATGTGATCTTGAGACAAGGTAATGGCGCAACGCGTGAAGTGAAATTTAAAGGCTTAGATAAAGGGTTATACCAACCAATCGCGCCAGTATTAGGTGGTACGAATAATGCAGCACCACCTTCTTCTGCACCTCAGCAAGCTACGCAAAATACACCGCAATCTGCTTTAGGTCAGGCCATCCAACAAATGCAGGAAAATCGTGAACAATACTTAAAAAATATGGGTGTGAGCGGTGGTGGTGCAGATGGCTATGAAATATCAGATCGTACACCAATCAGTTTAAAAAACACTTTGGGTTTACGTTCAGGTGATCGTATTCTATCGATCAACGGTCAAACAGTAGGGCAAGGACTCAGTGACGTACAATTACTAGAGCAAGTGCGTCGTGAAGGACATGCCAAAATAGAAATAAAACGTGGTGATCAAGTGATGACCATACAACAAAGTTTTTAGTGATGGAACGTCACCACATAAGTTAGGAATAAGTGCAGGTTATGGCTTTATTGAATCATCAACGTCCACTTTGGGCATTACTTGCTGCAGCGCCTTTAGTTGCGACAATCAGTACCAATGTGCAAGCACAGACATGGAAGATTAATCTACGTGATGCGGATTTGACGGCATTTATTAATGAAGTGGCTGACATTACGGGTAAAAACTTTGCGGTTGATCCACGCGTACGCGGAAATGTCACGGTTATTTCAAACAAACCTTTAAATAAAGATGAAGTTTATGATCTTTTCTTAGGGGTGTTAAATGTCAATGGTGTGGTGGCACTCCCTTCTGGAAATACGGTTAAGCTTGTTCCTGACAGCAATGCAAAAAATTCGGGGATTCCATACGATGCGCGCAGTCGAGCGGGCGGTGATCAAATCGTTACGCGTGTTATTTGGTTAGAGAATACCAATCCGAATGATTTGATTCCTGCATTACGTCCTTTGATGCCACAATTTGCACATTTAGCTGCTGTGGCAGGAACCAATGCATTAATTGTTTCAGATCGTGCAACCAATATTTATCAGCTTGAAAGTATTGTGCGTAATCTAGACGGCACAGGTCAAAATGATATTGAAGCGATTACTTTGCAATCGAGTCAGGCTGAGGAAATTATTGGCTTATTGGAAACAATGAGTGCAACAGGTGCTTCAAAAGATTTTATTGGTTCTCGTGTACGTGTGATCGCGGATAACCGTACCAACCGTATTTTGATTAAAGGTGACCCAAACTCACGTAAACGTTTACGTCACATGATTGAAATGTTGGATGTTCCTTCGGCTGATCGTTTAGGTGGACTCAAGGTCTTCCGTTTAAAATATGCGAGTGCGAAAAATTTAGCTGAAATTTTACAAGGCCTGGTAACAGGACAGTCAGTTTCATCGTCATCATCAAATAGTGGTAATTCCTCATCTAGTAACTCAATTAACAATCTGATTTCGAATAATCAAAACTCTAGTTCTTCAACAGGTTCATCATCTTCTATTTCAACACCGTCGATTAATCTAAATGGTGGTTCGAACAATAGCCAGAATGGTGGTGTTACAAGCTTTAATGGTGGTGGAGTGAGTATTATTGCGGATAGTACTCAAAATGCTTTGGTGGTGAAGGCTGATCCTCAGTTAATGCGAGAAATAGAAGCGGCTATTCAACAGTTGGATATTCGTCGTCAACAAGTTTTGATTGAGGCTGCAATTATTGAGGTGGCTGGTGATGATGCGGATCAATTAGGGGTTCAATGGGCATTAGGTGATATTAGTAGTGGTGTAGGCCTTATTAATTTTACCAATGTCGGGTCAAGTTTATCTAAGTTAGCTGCGGGTTATCTAACTGGTGGTGCAGCCGGTTTAGGTTCAGCTGTTGGTGCAGGGTCATCCATTGCGTTAGGTGATTATAAAGAAGGCGCAGATGGTTCGCGTAAGTTGTACGGTGCGCTCATCCAAGCGTTAAAAAGCAATACCAAGTCTAATCTGCTTTCTACACCATCGATTGTAACGATGGATAATGAAGAAGCGTACATTGTTGTTGGTCAAAACGTTCCTTTTGTTACAGGCTCTGTGACTACGAATAGTACTGGCGTTAATCCTTATACGACTGTTGAGCGTAAAGATGTGGGGGTAACGTTAAAAGTTGTTCCTCATATTGGTGAAGGTGGATCGGTTCGTTTAGAGGTAGAGCAAGAGGTTTCTGCGGTTCAAGAAAGTCGTGGACAAGCAACTGATTTGGTCACCAGTAAGCGAGCAATTAAAACAGCAGTTCTAGCAGATCATGGGCAGACCGTTGTGCTTGGTGGTTTGATTTCCGATAATACGGTCCAATCTCGGCAAGGTGTTCCAGTTCTTAGTGATATTCCTTACTTGGGTCGATTATTTAGAGCGGATAGCAAGACGAATGAGAAGCGCAATTTACTTGTCTTTATCCATCCCACCATCGTAGGCGATGCGGATGATGTTCGACGTATTTCTCAACAACGTTATAATCAACTTTATAGCTTGCAGTTGGCAATGGATAAAAATGGTAACTTTGCAAAATTACCAGAAAATGTAAATGATATTTATCGCCAACAACCTGCGGCAGCGAATAGTTCTCCTTATCAGAAAGTTCCAACAGCAACTCAGCAAAATCAATCTGGCGCTGTTTCAACACCTGTAGCGGAAGATAGACCTGTTGTACAGCAAAAATCAGTTGCACTTCCTGTAAAGGAAACTGAACGCAGTAAAAATACGGTGACAACAACAACGATTCGCCCAGCATCTTCACAGTAGATGCACAGAAGACCTTATGCGACAATGTTACAATTGCAAGAAATTATATAAGGATATGCATCTATGACTTGGAAATTACAAGCCATTACAGGTGAATTTACGGGGCAAGAAATTAGTGTTGAACGTGATATGTTGGTTGGGCGCCATCAAGATGCTGATTTGCTGTTGCAATCGGCAGATATATCACGTCGACATGCTGCATTGTTGCTGAAAGATCAGCAGCTTTGGGTTCAGGATCTGAATTCTTCTAATGGAACATTTATCAATGATCTAAAAATTGAGCAAGAAACCGAGTTGAATGATGGTGATATTGTTCAATTTGCAAGCTTTATGTTTTCTGTTCTTGCACCAGTAAGTGTTGCTGATTTACCTGAAATTGAAGCTGAGCCTGTGTCATCTTCGGCACACGATCAAGGAATGCCAAGCATTGCAGAACGTGCTGCAGAAACTTCTATTGCTCGAGATGGTATGCCACAACAAGTGACAATACCAAAACCAGCACCAATTCCAGAGGGTGTGGATGTCAAAGTCACTGCGCCTGAGCAACAACCAGTAGTGATTGAAGAGCCAGTTTCTCGTGTTGAACAAGAAAAAGAACAGCAAAAAAATGCTTCTGTAGGCTTAATTTCAATTATTGTGTTGGTGATTTTAGCTGTGATTGCATGGTTGTTCTTTAAATAATCGATCTAAGCTTTTACAATCAAAGGCATGCTATTTGAGCGTGCCTTTTGTTTTTGAGTGAAAATATGTCTGTTGCACAGTTACAACATCGCGATCTAATTTTATTTGATTTGGATGGAACTCTAGTTGATTCAGCTGCTGATTTATATCGATCAATGAATCTCAGCTTGGAACAACTAGGATGGCCTTTGGTGACTGAATTACAAGTTCGAGAGTGGGTTGGTAAAGGCGCAGCGAAATTATGCGAAACAGTGCTTGAGCATTTATTTGGTCAAGTTGATGCACAAAAGCAAAAAAAATTACTCGATACTTTCTTGGATGTTTATGCACGTGAACTATGTGTAAATACCACAACTTATGATGGTGTCTTAACTTTCTTGGAGTACTGTCAAAGCCATCGTATTTTAATGGCATGTGTAACTAATAAACCTGAACATTTGGCTGTGGGAATCTTAGAAAGCTTAAAGCTCTCTTGTTTTTTTGAAATGGTGGTTGGTGGTGATACTTTGCCAGAGCGCAAACCACATCCGTTGCCTTTATTACATTGTATGCAGCAGCAAAATGTTGATAAGGCGGGTACATTAATGGTGGGTGATTCCAGTAATGACGTGGAAGCAGCTAGACGTGCAGGTATTGATTGTATTGTGGTTAGCTATGGCTATAATCATGGTGAAAACATCTATGATTGTCAGCCACAACAAGTTGTTGATAGTTTATTTGAATTGGTTGAAGAAGATCAAATAAGGAGAAAGGCATGAGCTTGGTTATGGTTTTTCGATGGCGAAATTAAAGCAAGATTGAACGAAAACGCAAAGAAACTTAACCATAGAGAATATTCATGACTTCACAAGCACAATTTGAACAGCTGAAATCGGCTGGATTCAATACGATTCCTGTTTATCGCCAGCGTTTGGCTGATACAGAAACACCGCTTTCAGTATTTGCTCGTTTTAAAGAACAGAAACAAGCCTATTTATTTGAATCTGTAGAGGGTGGTGAAAACTGGGCGCGTTACTCCATGATTGGTTTGGGTGAATCGACTGTTTTTTCATGTAATGCTGGAGTTTTAACGATTCAGCAGGCAGATGGCTCGGTAACAGAAGAGCACTGTGCTGACCCGTTTCAGTATATCCGCGAATTTCAAAGCCAGTTTAAAGTACCGACTCAAAAGGAAATTCCAGATTTACCGAGTTTTACTGGTGGTTTGGTGGGGTATTTGGGCTATGACGCTGTTCGATATATTGAGCCAAAACTCAAAAATGTTCCTACTGCTGATCCTGTGACACTACCTGATTTATGGTTAATGTTGTCTCAAACAGTTATCGTATTTGATAATTTAAAAGATACCTTGTTTTTAATTCATCATGCGGATGCTAAACAGCCAAACGCGTATGATCAAGCTCAGACTAAATTAGATCAACTTGAGCAATTGCTCGCAACCCCAGTGAGTTTACAAGCTAAGCCACATACCAAGCCGAACTTTGAGTCAATTACGGGGCGCGAGAAGTTTCTTCAGACTGTTGAAAAGGTAAAAGAATACATTCGTGCTGGTGATGTTATGCAAGTTGTGCCAGGTCAACGAATGGTTTCAGACTTTGATGGAGAGGCTTTGCAGGTTTATCGTGCTTTGCGTCATTTAAATCCATCACCTTATTTATTCCTTGTACAGGGGCAGACCGTTACTGATCAAAAGCCTTTTCATATTGTAGGTTCATCGCCTGAGATTTTATCTCGTTTAGAGAATGGTATTGCAACAGTTCGTCCATTGGCTGGAACACGACCTCGTGGTAAGACCAAAGAAGAAGATCTTGCTTTAGAGCAAGATTTACTGGCAGACGAAAAAGAAATTGCTGAGCATCTCATGTTGATTGATCTTGGTCGTAATGATGTTGGGCGTGTTTCAAAGATTGGTAAGGTTCAAGTAACGGACCGAATGGTGATTGAGCGTTATTCGCATGTCATGCATATTGTGTCAAATGTGCAAGGTGAAGTTCGAGATGATGTTGATGCTTTAGATGTATTTAAAGCAACGTTCCCAGCAGGAACACTTTCAGGCGCGCCAAAAATTCGTGCCATGGAAATTATTGACGAAGTTGAACCAGTAAAACGTGGCGTATTTGGTGGTGCCGTTGGATATTTGGGCTGGCATGGTGAAATGGATATGTCGATTGCGATTCGAACCTGTGTTATTCGTGAAAATAAAGTCTATGTGCAAGCTGGTGCGGGACTGGTTGCTGACTCAAATCCTGAATCAGAGTGGAATGAGACCCAAATAAAAGCTCGTGCAGTGATCAAAGCGGTTGAATTATCGTCAAACGGGTTGATTTTATGAGTTTTTAAGGTTTTTTTTGAAAAAACCACTTGCATCGATTCAGAGTTTTGCTAAACTGCACACCGTTCCGATACGAAACGTACGAAACGCTAAGAAAGAGCCGGCATAGCTCAGTTGGTAGAGCAACTGACTTGTAATCAGTAGGTCCACAGTTCGAATCCGTGTGCCGGCACCATCTTAAAGTGTAGTGTGTGAGTAGTAAAGGAAAGCGCTGAAATAAGTGCGACGTGGTGGGATTCCCGAGCGGCCAAAGGGGGCAGACTGTAACTCTGTTGCGAAAGCTTCGAAGGTTCGAATCCTTCTCCCACCACCATTAACTTCGAATGAAGTGGTTAATACCAATGTCGTGCGGGAGTAACTCAGTTGGTAGAGTGGCAGCCTTCCAAGCTGCATGTCGCGAGTTCGATCCTCGTCTCCCGCTCCATCGAAGGATAATCGCTCTTATAGCTCAGTGGTAGAGCACTCCCTTGGTAAGGGAGAGGTCTCGAGTTCAAATCTCGATAAGAGCTCCAGATATACAGCTTAGTAGAGTTTTCTACAAAATTTTAAAGAAGCAGGCTTTTATAGTCTGCTTTTCAAGTATTAGGTGTCTAATTTTTTAGGCAAATGTCGATAAAGAAGGTTTTTCAGGGTTGTTTTTCTCTAAACTGGTGTCGACGTAAACGAGGAAAATCAAATGGCTAAGGCTAAGTTTGAACGTAATAAACCACACGTAAACGTGGGTACAATTG
>AZIJ01008837.1_pt1 | contig 21060 bp, 19 predicted proteins | sample 359151 | NCBI WGS metagenome assembly AZIJ01 (sample SAMN02429718, study PRJNA222666) | marine sediment metagenome | biome: Sediment sample; isolation source: enrichment culture of sample MGS-ElMAX(UA) from oil contaminated site at the... | place: Egypt: El Max | collected 2013-01-23 | depth 9.22 m m | reverse complement strand
CCACGAACGCCAGATCGCTCTCACGGTACTGCACGCAGTATTCCCGCTCGGCAGCCGGCCGTCGCAGGTCGAACCCCACATCGACGATGCCCCGCTCTTCCAGCAAGGTACGGATGATCTGGTCCGGGGTCCGGGACTGGAAGATGCGACTGTTATGCATCAGGCCCAGACGCCACATCGGTGGCTCCATCACCACCTCATAACGGGTCCGGTGGTGACCGGTACCCAGCACCGCAAACCCGGACACCACGCCCTGGAACCGCCGCAACGGCTGGCCGTCCTGCCAAACTGTCAGTGCAACCGACTGCTCCAGAACATCTGCTGCGCCAACGCCAGAATCCGGGCTCGCCAGCTCCAGCCGCCCGTTAAAGAGACACGACAACCCTTCGAAAAGCTCGAAACCAACTACCGAGAAATGATCATGAGAAAGGCCGCCAACCACGGCGGTAAACTGCAATCCGTTTGCCTGGGGCATGTCTTCGGTCCCTGAAGATCTGCTGAGAGAAATTAGCCTTCAACGCCAAGCTCATCCTGAGCCAGCGGGATAATACCGGAAAATGAAGGGGAATTTGAAGGTCCGAGGGGATAATCCGGGGGTGTGTCACGTTTTGGGCAGGGAAATAATAATCGGGGACAGACCCAAGGTCAGTCCCCGAAATATAGACCAGCAGGGACAGACCAGAGGTCAGTCCCTGTTACATCACTTAGTCCTGCTGCCAGCTCTGCACGGTTTCTTTACCGTACTTCTCACGCCACTCGTTCAGAGTCTTGTGATTGCCACCGCGGGTTTTGACAACTTCGCCGGTGTTCGGGTTCTTGTAGGTTTTCATCGGGCGCTTCGGGCGGGAGGCCGCGGCCGGGGCTTCGGCTTTCGAACCGCCGATAGACGGATCGATGGCGCCGAGAATCTGCAGTACGTCTTTCGGGGACTTGTCATACTCCTTCATCAGGCTGCGAACTTTTTCTTCAAACTCCAGTTCACGCTTGAGTGCGGTGTCCTGCTCCAGTTTACGCAGTTCCTCGGAGAGCTTTTCCATAAGCTGTTTTTTCTGGTAGTAATCGTTGATTTTCGCCATGGATATAAAACCTTATTCAATGGAAAAACAAAGGGAGATGACAAAGCGTCATGCCGGAATAATAAATGAACAAATAGTATTTGGCAAAGTAAACTCTTTACAGCTTGGTAATAATATTATCCCCAACACCAAATTTGACAATTAACCGGCTAATCCCGGGCATAAAAAAACCAGCCCGGAGGCTGGTTTCAAAAACATACAACGCAAGCTTACAAACGCAAATCCGCCTCGCCAAGGGGCAATATACCCTTGAGGTCAAACAACACTCCACGCTCTTTTAAAAAGCCGCGGAAATCGGTTACCGACATTTGTGCGTATTTATCGTGGGGCACGGCGATCAGAACCGCATCGTATTGCGCCTGCTGCGGATTATCGATCAGATCAATACCATATTCATGGCGGGCTTCCACATTGTCTGCCCAGCAGTCCGTCACATCGACCTGACAACCAAAATCCGCCAACTCTTTAACCACATCAATAACCCGGGTATTACGCAAATCAGGACAGTTTTCTTTGAACGTCAGGCCCATCACCAGCACCCGGGCATTGGCCACGGTTTGACCGGCCTTGATCATGCATTTAACCAGCTCCGCCGCGGCATAAGGGCCCATATTGTCATTTACCCGGCGGCCCGCCAGGATAATCTCCGGATGATAGCCGATGGCCTGGGCCTTGTGGGTCAGGTAATAGGGATCCACCCCGATACAATGGCCGCCTACGAGACCGGGCTTGAACGGCAAGAAGTTCCACTTGGTACCCGCCGCCGCCAGCACTTCGTGAGTATCAATGCCCAAACGGGCAAAAATCATCGACAGCTCATTCATCAGCGCAATGTTCAGATCCCGCTGGGTGTTTTCAATCACCTTGGCCGCTTCCGCCACTTTGATGGAACTGGCCTTGTGGGTACCGGCGGTAATAATACCGGCATAAAGGGCATCCACTTCGTCGGCGATTTGCGGGGTAGAACCGGAGGTGACCTTTTTAATGGTGGTCACCCGGTGCTCTTTATCGCCCGGATTAATCCGTTCCGGACTGTAACCGGCAAAGAAATCCTGGTTAAACTTTAACCCGGACACTTTCTCCAGTACCGGCACACAGACTTCCTCCGTGGCCCCCGGATACACAGTGGACTCATAAATAACAATATCGCCCTGCTTGAGCACCTTGCCCACGCTCTCACTGGCCTTGACCAGCGGCGTCAGGTCCGGGGATTTGAACTCATCAATGGGCGTTGGCACCGTGACAATATAAATCTGGCAGTCCCGAACCTCTTCCAGGGAGTCGGTAAACGACAACCCGGTAGACGCCGCCAACTCCTCGCGGGAGACTTCACGGGTAAAATCGACGCCGTCTTTCAGTTCCGCAATGCGCTTTGCATTGATATCAAAGCCGACAATCTCCCGCTTTTCACCAAACGCAGCGGCCAAAGGCAGGCCCACATATCCCAGGCCAATCACGGCAATCTTTTTCATAAATCATCCATCGATATTAATTGAAGCGCAGGATACAGCGGGTAAATAGACACCACACCCTGCCTGAATAGAATTAAGTGGGGATCATTATCCCGGTATAACCCGCCGCCGCCAACTCCCGTTGCAGCGCCGTCTTCGCCTCCTGCTCACCATGCACAATACGAATCTCCGCCGGCTTGACCGGAATCCCACGGATAAACCGCAGCAAATCCGACTGCCCGGCGTGGGCCGAATAACCACCCACCTGATGAACCCGTGCACGGATGTCGTAACGCTTGCCCTCGAGCTCCACCCAGCCGCCACGGGGACCGTAGGTCAGAATGTCCCGCCCTGGCGTGCCTGCCGCCTGGTAGCCGACAAACAGCACGTCGTTGCGGGCATCCCCCAGCATCGCCTGCAGGTAATTGACGATCCGCCCGCCGGCGCACATTCCGGAGCCCGCCAGCACCACACAGGGGCGATTGGAGCTGGCCAGATAATCCACGGCCTTGAGGTGATCGTCGTGGGAATCTATCACCGTCAACTGCTCGAACGACAACGGATGACGACCGGCGCTGACCAGCTCCCGGGCTTCCTCATCCCAGTAGGGCTTCAAATCCCGGTACAACCGAGTGAACCCGGCCGCCAGCGGCGAATCCACCACAATTTCCAGGTCCTTCCAGGGCAGCGGTTTGCCGGCAACCTGCGCAATGCCCTCGTTACCAAACTCCGCGATCAGGCTCTCAATCTCGTACAACAGTTCCTGGGCACGCCCAAGGCTGAACGCCGGCACCAGCACCGTGCCCCGGTCAGCCAGGGCACGCTCCAGAATGGCCTTGAGACGGAAGCGCCGGGTTTGCCGGTCTTCGTGATCCTTGTCGCCATAGGTACTCTCAATCACCAGGCGATCGGCCCGCTCCGGTGGACGAGCCTCGGGCAGCAGCGGCGCATGGGGTGCGCCCAGGTCCCCACTGAACACAATCCGCTCCGCCGTCTCACCAACCCTGGCCTCACACTCCACATAGGCGGAGCCCAGAATATGACCGGCACGTTGCAGGCGAATGGCAAGACTCGCCGATACCTCGCCAGCCCCACCCCGCTCTTCAAACACCGGTTGCCACTGCCCGTAAGGCACCGCCACAATGCGGGAGCGGATCAGCCCCAGCACCCGCCCGATCAGTTCCCGGTCCCGGGTGAAGCCGATTTTCAGGGCGTCTTCCAGCATCTCCGGCAACAGCAGGGCCGACGGCTCGGAACAGAGGATCGGCCCGGTGAATCCAGCGGCCAGCAAATAGGGAATCCGCCCGACATGGTCAATATGAACATGGGTGACCACCAGGGCACGGATATGGGCGATGAGGAAATCAATGGAAAGGTCAGTGGCGGTCGCGCCGTTGCCCTCTTCCTGGCCCTGGAACAGGCCACAATCAATCAGAATGCCGGCATGGCCGACAACCAGCTCATGACAGGAGCCGGTGACACCAGAAGTGGCGCCGTGGTGTTTAATATCGATCATTCATACTATCCCTGTAATTCGTAATGCCAGCCCGCATCCAGGGCCGGTTCGCAATCCATGCACCCCACTCAGCATTCACTCAGCGTCCACTCAGGGATTCAGCCGATGAACCTTTCCGTCTACCGCTACAGCGGGCGCGCTCAGCGCCTCGCCATTACACCACACCAGATCCACCACCTCACCATTGGGGGCGTAACCAGTGGGTGCACTGCGCAGCAACTCCACCACCTTGCCGCAATCGAAGGTATGACTGGCCGAGGACAGGCGCTCCAGCAACTGTGCCACCTCATCCCAGGGCATAGACACCTCCCGGGCCATCATAATTCGCGGATGGGCCGTACCCTGCGGGTCGTCGCCAATCAGCAACTCCTCATACAGCTTTTCGCCGGGGCGCAGGCCGGTGTACACCACCTCGATATCCCCCGCCGGGTTGTCATCCGTCTTCTCTTCCAGGCCCATCAGGTGAATCATCTTGCGCGCCAGGTCGGCAATCTTTACCGGCTCGCCCATGTCCAGCACAAACACTTCGCCGCCCCGCCCCATACTGCCGGCCTGCAGCACCAGCTGACTGGCCTCGGGAATGGTCATGAAGTAGCGAATGATGTCCTGATGGGTCACCGTCACCGGGCCGCCATCGCGGATCTGATCACGGAACAGCGGCACCACGGAGCCGGACGACCCCAGCACGTTGCCAAACCGCACCATGGAGAACACCGTCTTGCTCTGGCGCTGGGCCAGCCCCTGCAGCACCAGCTCCGCCAGGCGCTTGCTCGCGCCCATCACATTGGTGGGGCGCACTGCCTTGTCCGTGGAAATCAGCACAAACCGCTCAACCCCCGCCGCAATGGCCGCTTCCGCCGTGTGCCAGGTACCAAAAACGTTGTTCTGAACACCCTCGATGACATTGTGCTCCACCAGCGGCACATGCTTGTAGGCCGCCGCGTGATACACCGTCTGAATACCAAACGCCCGCATCACCGCCTCGCCCCGGCGGCGGTGGGCCACACTGCCAAGCACCGGATGCAGGGAAACCCCCAGCCCTTCCACCTCATTGATCGAGCGCAGCTCACGCTCAATGGAATACAGGGAGAACTCCGACTGCTCAAACAACACCAGCGTACTGGGCTTGTGGCGGAGAATCTGGCGACACAACTCGGAACCGATGGAACCACCAGCACCCGTTACCATCACCGACTTCTGATACAAACTATCCGCAACAATGGCAGTGTCCGGGCGGACCGGATCCCGGCCCAGCAAGTCTTCGATTTCCAGGTCGCGGATGTCGTTGATGCGGGCCTGGCCGGCAACCAGTTCGGACATGGAGGGGACGGTCTGGACGGGAATTGACAGTTTCTCAAGGGTGCGGATCAGTTCTTTGCGGTTAACCGAACCGGAATCCTCCAGCGCCAACAAAACCCGACCCACTTCCAGGTCCCTCACCGCTTTGTCGATGTGCGCGACGGAATAGACAGGCAAATTACCAATTAACGAGCGATGATTGCTGCTTTCCATCGACACGAAGCCGACCGGCCGGAATTCCACGCCCTGAGCAAGAGCCGATGCCAACTGCATACCCTTGGGCCCAGCGCCCACAATCAGCACGCTATCTTTCGACTTGGCGCCCGGTCGCCGCACGATGCTTCTCACCGTAAACCGCGTACCCGCAACCAGCAAAAACGCAAAGGCCCCATAGATCACCGGTACCGAGCGGGGCACCAGTGCCTGGAACAGAAAGCCGAAGACAATCAGAGAAATACTGGAAAAAGCCACACCCAGAATGATGGCCAGAAACGCATGCTCACTGAGATAACGGATGACCGCCCGGTAAAGGCCAAGTTTGATAAACGCCCCGATGGTAACCAACACCGTCGCCGCCGAGACCAGCAACTGCTTATCTCCGGGAGACCACCCGAAATTCTCAAAGCGCAGCGCGAATGCCGCCCAAATGGCAACCGAAAGCAGCAGGAAGTCGGCAATCACCGAAATTACCCGCTTGGTTGGTCGCGATAATCCAAGAATTCTGTTGATCACAGCCGATCTCAAAATCACCGTTCCTTGTTTGCCTGATCTTCACTCGATCCAGGTGAAATGCAAAGTGAAGTTTATGTCACCCTCAGGCCCTGGTAATCAACTACCAGGGCTCAGTGCCTCACCCGATCACCGGAACCTTTGCCCACAACGGTCTGCAGGATATAACGGAAATAGTCTTTCAACCCCAGGGATTTGAGCATCTTTGCGTCAGTCTCTGCCAATAATACGGGAGTAGACATATCGATTTCATTTACCTGGGCCAGCCCGGTTATCCCCGGGCGTGCCGCCAGCACACCGCGTTTTTCGCGCTCCTGGATCAGTTCTTCCTGGTTAAAAAGGCAGGGCCGCGGACCCACCAGGCTCATCTCACCTTTTAACACGTTCCAGAGCTGCGGAAGTTCATCCAGTTTTGTGCGGCGGAGAAAATGACCGAACCGGGTGATGGAGGATGCACTGGCCAAGTGGCTGGCGACCGAGGCGGTACCTTTACCCATGGTACGAAACTTAACAAGGGTGAAGGGCTTTTTATGACGACCTACGCGCTCTTGTAAGAAGAGTGGAGATCCAGTATCAAAAAAACCAACAACCAAGATCAAAACAAAAAGTGGCAACCCAAATACCAAACCGATAGTTGCGAATGCTATATCAAAAAGCCGAATCACACCGAACTCCGCGTCGTTTCCCGAAATACCTTTTTCAGGCTAGATCTGACCGAATATTTAGGCGACCAATCCAGAATCTTCTTGGTTGCTTCGATATCCACCTCGAGCGATCTCAACAGACTTTGCTCAAGTGACTTTTGGCCGGCAAGTTTTAACACCATTGCAAGAACTCCAACTGGAACAGGAAAAATAACCGCGGGACGTCCCATCTCCTCAGCTATGTAACGTAAAAACTGAGGGGTCGAAACATCATCATCATCAGAAACTAAAAAGATGTTTCCTCCGGCGCGGGGGTGATTCAGGCACACCACTAAAAAGTCAACCAGGTTATATATACTGACAAACGATTTTTTATTAGCGACCGCGCCAAAGGGCAACGGAACTTGACGATTAATCAACGAGACCAATCGCTTAAAATTCCCCGGTGCCGATGGCCCGTAAACCATTGGTGGCCGCACAATCACAAGTTCCATTTCAGAACCTTTCACTAACTCACTTAACCGTATTTCTGCTTTATGTTTTGACTGCGCATAAATTGCCTCAGGCGAGGGAGTATCGTCCCATCTAAAAGGGCAAGCGCTCTGCGCTCCATTTACTCCGATAGAGCTAATAAAAATGAATCGCTTAACTCCAGCTTCAATTGCTTGCCTTGCTAAGTTAACGCTCCCTTCAACATTCACTCGTTCAAATTCTGCTTCACTAAAGGATGAATGGGCAAGGCCAGCCAAATGGACTACTGAATCCACTCCGGAGAGAACTTTCAACCAATCAGTGTAAGCATCAATAGATCCAATTACTTCACACTTTACACCTTCAACTCTAACTTCGGCACGCGTGACACACCGAACGTCAACGTCACCCCTCGCAACAAGACTCTGACATAAAGCCCTGCCAATAAAACCAGAACCTCCCGTGACAAGGACTTTCAATGATCCCTCCGAACGACAGTCTGATAGATCGCCATAGTTTGATCGAACATCCTCTCAAACTCGAATTCGCTTTCGAACCGTTTCCGCCCGAGGACACCCATCTCCTGCGACCTAACCGGATTCAATAAAATGGTTCGCAAAGCATCAACAAGGCCTCGGGAATCCTTCCGTTCAATCAATAAGCCCGTCTCGTTTTCTAAAACAGCTTCAGGGACGCCGCCAACCTTGGACGCTACAACCGGTAGGCCGGCACGCATTGCCTCAAGAATCGTCAGGGGAAGTCCCTCCCATTGTGAAATCAGTACAAATGCATCGGAAGCCTCAAGGCGTTCCGCCACATTGGACTGAGCCCCGGAGAAAACGATCCGATCTTTGATACCTAACGACTCTGCTAGCGAACAACATTGGTCCAAAAGCGGACCATCTCCGACGAATTCGAACGCCCAAGAGTACTCCGTCAATTCCGAAAGTGCGTTGATCACAGAAAATTGATCTTTAGGCTCTTCAAAACGAGCGACCATAATAAACTTGAACGGATTGTCAGCATTCTTTGACCCCAATGGTCGCACTGGCAAGTCATGCACACCATTATGAACCGTTACTAACCTCCCTTGGTCACCAAGAGAACCGCCTACTCTCAATGCAATCTGTCTATCATACTCGGAAACGGTAATAATCTTATCCGACCAACGCGCCATCGCTTTTTCTATCAGCCTGAACACACCTGACTTGCGCTCCGACACACCTTCTGTAAACGGCCAGCCGTGGGCGGTATACACCACTGGCAAGTTTAAAATTCTCGCGGCAATCCTTCCCAACAATGCGGCTTTTGCAGAGTGGACATGAACCAGATCTGGATTGAATCTCCCCAGCCTCCTCTTTAATTCTAGAATCCCTCGAATATCGTTAAAGGGAGAAATTTCTCGAAGAAGGAAATCTAACGGTACGAAATTCAAACCTCGGCGCGCTGCCTGATCGCATACAATACCCGAGCCACCAATAAAGATAGCAACATCATGCCCTTCGCGGGCCGTTCTCTCAGCCAGATCCAATACATGAACACTGGCACCACCCATCACATCGGAGCGCGTGATAATATATGCAACTTTCACAAAACACCTATCATTTTGCATCTACCAATCAGTTCTGGACAGCGGCTTCAATCTGATTAAATAAGCGCTGAGTCAAAGCTCTTTTATCCAAATACGGCTTCGCTGCGAGCTTTACTTCCATTTTATTCGAATGACGGACAAAGTTTGCAAAATTGAGGATCTCTGAAATTTCACAAGGTCCATGCCGATAATATTCAAAATCTTCAGGGAAAACATCACGATGACCGGAATATACAGGCAATCCGAAAAGAAAGGACTCTCTAACCTTCAACGTACACGCTTCGGTCATACCCTTCCTAAATAATGCAAAAGACGAGAGACTAATCCAACAGCGCTCAGCGAGCGTCTTTATATCTTCATACCCCATAAATCCATGATTTATAATTCTCGAATCACCTCCGATTAAACGCTTGTGCTCTTCAGTTATATCGCCTACCAAATGCAAAACGAAGTTTTCTCCACTCCCCTTAATGCTTTCTATTAAAAGGTCAAGCCCATGCCACGGGACGAAGTCGCCTGCAACAAATAGCAGCTCAGGAAGATCTAGCCTGCTGTCACCCGGCTCCGTGGAATCCATAAAAACTCCATTCGGATACTGAAAAGCATGCAAACCTGGGTTTCCGGACCTTAATAACTGGTGTTCGGTTATCTCCTTTGTAACCCCAATCACTCCACTAGCAGACCGAATGCACTGAGGACCAAGGACTTTTTCCAGGTTGCTTCGTACAAACGCAGTCAGTGACCCACCCATACCGAGTTCTGCCACTTCAAAAGAATGATGAACGAGAAAACAGGGCACTCTACATCGCTTCAAAAAGCTTAATTGAAAGGGATCATGAACATAGTATCTAAGCAATAACGCGTCATAGTCCTTCGATAGCCTCTTCAATTCCGAGTAATATTCTCTTCGAAATGAAAGCCAACTTTTTAAACTTCCCGGTGTAAACTTCGGTACTGAACTAGATGGCCACTTTATATTCTCTGGAACATTTACTTCAGAAGGGCAAAATAACTTTACATCCCAATCCAAACCGAGTTCCTTAGCGGCTTCAGACTCCCAATTCATTTGCTGAACTATTCCCGTCATCGGCCTCAAAAGTGCGGCCGAGTGCAACAACCTCATAATACACCTATCTATTAATAACTCTCTTTCATGATGCTATTGACGTCATTATCTTGCCAATAGAACTGATACGGAATATAAGTCGAAATACTAGCCCTTTCCAAGTTTTCACCGGTCTCCAGCCTCTCCTTTATACGATCCTTCTCTACAACCATTCCATACGTATTCATAACAAATGTTAATAATATGGGCGCCCAGAAAAAAACATAAACCCACCTATATTTGTATTGAGCCACCTCTTGAAGACAAAAGAAGAGATAGAAAAACAATGCCGAGAATACCAATCTATATCCAATTGGGACAACGATCGAAAATACAATAGAAGCCACAAGAATCCCAGAAGAAACTGAGAAGCCTTTGCTTCTTCCACAAAATAATATAAATGTAACTAGAACATTAGCAAGAAGGAGAAGAGGGTAAAGCAAAAACCAATAGGATCGAGAGGCTAAATACCCTATATACCGAGACGCCTTTTGTCCAATCTCCGGGAATACCAATAAAAATCCTACTATAACTAAAAACCCGGAAAGATAAAAAAACAGCCGCCCAGGGAGATTGAACCTCATCAACAACAATGGAAAAAAAATAATCATTGAATAGTGAAACAGAGCACCAATAACACATAAAAGCAATGCAACTCTATTGTTCGAACTCAAAACGCCGCAAGCAAATATCATAACGCCGAAAGCGGCACGAGTAATATTAAAATGAAACCCAAGATAGAAAACCAACACATAGGCCATAGCAAAGAAAGCTCGGTCTTTACTACTCTTTGCCACTACCCAAACCAACAAAGTTTGAAATAGAGAAACAAATAAAATATAAAGAAAACTGCTATCAAATATGAACTTATGGGCCCAGATCGACAACAAAAAGGCGGGCTCCCATACTTTTAGTTTCGCGGTTAGGTAACCGGGATCCAGTATCCATCGATATGCTTCAAGATAAGACAGAGTATCAGACCCAACAATACCTCTTAAGCCCGAAAATAAAAATATGAGAGCTAAGAAAACAAAAAATACTGCCTTCGAATCGCGAGGATTCAAGATCCTAGACACCATTAAAAGAACAGTAGAAATAGAAAAAAAAGCAAGATAAACAGACATCGACTAGTATTTATACCACTTACAAAGGGCTCGCGACATGTGAGATTCCATCCGAATCACTCTTAAACTCTACCTCGGCGCTTGCGGGCCAGAATTTTGGAGATGGACTTCCCAACCTCTCTATATTCAGATTTAAATGAAACAACACTACACCCCAAAATTACCAGCCAAAAAAAGGTCGCCCAAATCCCAAGGCGCTGCCCCCACAAAGTGAATATCACTGCGCCCATCACCACGATACTTGAGTATGTATATAGCAGTGTTCTTGGGACCTTTCGCCAAACATAAATAGAAAACTCCGTTCTCAGCACGAAGAACACCCAGAATGAAACGCATGTGCTGGCCGCGGCTCCTGCCGCACCATACAACGGGATCAAAAACCAGTTTCCGATCAGGTTAACTGCAAACGCTGTAATGGCCGCCAGCATAGCTAATGCGCTGCGCCTGGATATTCCAATACCAACTACCGTCGTTTCAGATAGCGTATAAAGTAATGGAAATCCTAGACAGGAAACAACAATCCATCGAGTTTCCGAGTAGCCAGCCGGAAGCAAAAAGGAAATGATCCAGGAAAACACACCAGCGAATGAAAATCCCAGAACAACTAACGCGAGAACGTAACGGCTAACACGCTCGATATTTTCCAGCCCCTTGCCACTACTCGCCCATTTATAGACTGTCGGCGCCCAAACTGTGGTAAAGACACTCTGCAGGATCGTTGCCGCAGCAGCAAAACTGACCGCAACGGAATAGACACCCAATTCCTCGTAGCTTGAAAACATCCGAAGAAAAATCTTATCGACAGCAGTTAACCCCCAGAATGCCAAGCCACCAAGAATCAGCGGTAAACCAAAGCGGAGCATACTTTTCAACTGGATAATGTCCATCGTGGTACGAATAGCTGCAAGCCATTCGGCGCGGGTATTCCAAGCGTAGATCGCACAAACGAAACTGATTGCCGCAGCGTTTGCCAGTACCAGATTGGTTAAATCTTTGTCTGCACCAACAACAACATAACCACTGATAATTGCCAACAACAAAAGTTTAGGAAGAACCTGGCTCATCGAGAACGCGAATCCGCGCTCATTCATTCGTAGAACCAAAGATAGAAACCGAGAGATGAAGCTGGCCACCAGCGCTAAAGCGACCAACACACTCAAGTGCCAATGAGGTACATTAAATAACCAACTGGCAAGCGCACCGCCCAACGCCAGCAACCCGGACAAGGTTACGACCAGCAACAGAAAACCCGGCATCATCGCTAACTTGAGCAGCGCCGGTTTGTTCTCTGCCTCGTGGAACTCTCTTACGTACGATTGGTCAAGACCCAAGCTGAACAGCAGGATGCTGAACCCAAGGATAACCTGCAGCATCGCCATTCGCCCTACGTCTTCCTGGGAGAAGAACCAGGTGATCACGGGCAATGAGACGAGCCCGAGTAAAGCGCCCCCGATAGGCCCTATTGCGAAAGCGGCGATTTGTTTTGGGGTCACTGATAAAACTCAAGAATGGCCTCAACAACCTGTCGCTGTGCAGCTTGTTCAATCCCGAACCATATGGGCAACCGCACTAACCGCTCGCTTTCAGGGGTCGTAAAGCGATCTTCTCCGTGAAAACGCCCAAAGATGGTGCCGGCTTTTGCCGTGTGAAGTGGCACGTAATGAAATACCGCAAGGATGCCGCGACTTTTCAGATGAGCTATCAGCGCTGTACGTTCCTCGAGCCCGGCTGTTTTTAGGTAAAACATATGGGCGTTGTGGATGCAACCGGATGGAACTGTGGCCAGCTCTATGCGCCCCACCTCAACCAACGGCTGCAGTTGCTGCCAGTATTGCCTCCAAGCTAACAAGCGCGCCTCATTAATCTCGCAAGCACTCTCTAGCTGAGCCCACAGATATGCCGCCTGCAATTCACTTGGCAGGTAACTACTGCCAATATCTACCCACTGATACTTGTCTACCATGCCCCGGAAGAACTGGCTCCGGTTGGTTCCCTTCTCTCGAATGATCTCGGCACGCTCTGCGAAACGGTCATCGTTGATGATGAGCAAGCCACCCTCACCACCGCTAGTGTAATTCTTGGTTTCGTGGAAACTAAACGCTCCCAGATGGCCAATCGTCCCCAGAGCCCGGCCTTTGTAGCTGCTCATCATACCTTGCGCAGCGTCCTCAACTACATAAAGGTTGTGACGGTGTGCAATGCCCATGATCGCGTCCATCTCGCAGGCCACGCCAGCATAATGCACGGGCACAATAGCTCGGGTTTGGGGAGTAATTGCTGCTTCGATCAAGTTCTCGTTGATATTCAAGGTATCCGGCCGGATATCTACAAAAACAATTTTTGCGCCGCGAAGCACAAACGCATTTGCCGTGCTTACGAAGGTGTAGCTCGGCATGATAACTTCATCGCCCGGCTGTATGTCGATCAAGATAGCTGCCAGTTCCAGAGCGGCAGTACAGGAAGGTGTCAACAGTGTTTTTTTGGCAGGCAGGTTGGCCTCAAACCAACCCTGACATTTCTTGCCGAAAGGGCCATCACCAGAAAGCTTCCCTTTCTTAATGGCCTCCTCAACGAAGATGCCCTCTCTACCAATAAACGGAGGACGATTAAAGTCAATCATTTCGGTCGAAACTCTTCATATATCTTTGAGAATTTGGACCTTCATTGAAAATCAGATCCAAGATAGTTACTCCATGCTCGAAAGCGCCATGAGCCTGAAGATACTCTGGATAACCTGAGTAATCCATCCAATCTACAGCAATGCCTTCTGCCTCAAAGAGTGTCGAATCAAGATAATTTTTCGCTGAGGGGCCACTCAGATAAACATCTGCGTCCAAATCCTGACATATACCTACCAACTTCTCAGTTTTACCGTGTTTCAATGTAAAGTTTGAAGACCAGTGCAAACGAGTGTTAATATCCAGTATAGAATTTATTTGCTCAATAAATCGAAAGTTTATCAAACTCAAATTATCTAAAGTTTCATCTAAATAAATTAGCTCGAATTGTTCCCGGTATCTCTCAAAGTAAGGCGCCTTTGAGTATGCTTGAACAATTGACGACCAGTGCTTCTTCCGCCACTTCTGATCAACGACAAAAGTTTCACTAATCTTCTGGGAGCTTTTACCTTTTACTTTTACCGGTATGGTAAGCCAAATAAGCCCATTAGCGGTTTTTATCTTGTTGCGGTTCCTCCAATCATTTTTGGTGTACTGAGCAGTATCAAAAAAAACAAAATCATCAACCATATTGATTAGGTCGAAGTACCCTTTCCATGGAATGTAATTAGACTGAAGAACTGCCACCCTTTTCACTTTATAAAGATTCCCGTATCTCGATGACTTGATACCTGCTTAGCAGGGATGCCAATGTTCTGAGAAAACTCCGCTGTATTTGACAATACTAAAGACTTTGCTCCAACTAAAGACTCGTTCCCAACATTGACATCCTGTATGCAGGTTGAATTAAACCCAAAGAAACAATTGTCACCGATGTAACAGTTACCACCGATCAAACTTTGACTAGCAAAAAAACAATGACTGCCGACCTTAACGTCATGAGAAATGATTACAGACGCCCAAATAATATTATTATCGCCTAGGCTTGAAAACGCCTCCAAAATACTTCCCATGAGTATGACATTATTGTTTCCAATTGAAACGGTCTCATCTATTATCGCACTACTATCAACGTAGCTAATAAAGCGGTACCCCTTAAGGCGAGCCTTATCATACATTAATTTCCTGGCTCTCATAGTTGAATAGCCAACAGCAACAAACATCAGAAAACGATCTGTTGGATAAAGGCGCTGTACGTCTTCAAATGCGACTACTGGAAGGCCGTCAAAGGAGCCCTCTTCCCCCATAAATTCTTGATCTACACTAAATGCCACTACCCTTTGACCCTCTACACGGTCGAGATAGAGCCGCATCATTTTGGCGAAACTTCCGGCGCCATATATAACAATTTCTTTCACCTGCTCAGTACTCCTCGAAGCTGGGAAACCAAGTTTGTCCGCGAAAAGTACGATTGAACAATACGAGCGTTTTCCTTCGCTTCGTTCGCCTCTACTGGCTCAAGCGTTAAATCCGCAACATCACGAAGTTTGATTCCAAGGCTGTTCAGGAATCGCCAGTGGCTCACATCGCTCCGCATAAATACTGTCTTACCCATACCTAAAAGCGTGATGGTGTTGCCCATGGCCTGCTGGCGCTGATGATTAAAGATAGCTATGTCCAGGCTTTTCAGAAACTCCAGGTACTGCTCAAACGGCATAAAATCCGTCATCGGCACAAACTTGTCACCAAACCACTCATGCCCCTGAGCGATTACTTCCTTGGCATGCTTCTGGTCTCCATATGACAGGGGGGCGTAAATTCTAATGTCCTGATCTTTGTATGGCAGAAGGCGCTCGAGCGCTTCTCTGTGGTTGTTGGTAGGGTCTGCAGAGTTGCCGAGGAGAATGTTAAACCCGTTTCGACCAGCATCCGCCGCTTCCGTAATAGTCATTCTGGGATCTACCACGTTGCTCAGGTACATGATACATTCGTGATGAATGCCTTTAGCGCCATACCATTTGCGGGCCAGGTCAACATCACCCTCTATGTAGGTCACCAGGTGACCAACTCTGCGAATTACAAAACGCCTGAACAACTCCTTAATTCGAGACCGTAAAGAGTTCCCCGACGTCTTGTATTGGTAAAGATCCCCTCCCCATACCACCCAATAACACTTGGGCAACAGCCAAGGCATCAGCGCGAGCAATACGACAACCCCAGGCTCAAATAACCCATGAAGTATGACTTTCCGGGCAGAGTGCAACTGAATAACTAATTTGGCATAGGCCCTACACGCGCCCCAGAAGTTGTTGTCACCAATATAAACATCGGGGGCCTTCTCAACTCCATGATTATCTGTTGAAGCGGTGAGCCAATAACGGTGGTCTTGCTGAGGAAACTCAATCCTGATAAGTCTTTGCAGGGGACCAATAAAAGCACTAAGACTACCAACGTGTAAAATCACAACACTACCTTTCAGAGCTCCCCATTGGCCAGGGCGCTGAGGTAATCGCCATAGCTATTCTTTCGCAGCTCCCGGGCTTGCTGCTCGACTTTCTTCTTGCTTAACCAACCGTGGTTGTAGGCAATTTCTTCCAGGCAGGCAATCTTGTAGCCCTGGCGCTTCTCGATAGTTTCCACAAATTGCGCCGCTTCGAGCAGGCTCTCATGAGTGCCGGTGTCAAGCCAGGCGAACCCCCGTCCCAGCAAGTTCACACTCAACTCACCCTGTTCCAGGTAGGCCCGGTTTACGTCAGTAATTTCCAGCTCGCCCCGGCTTGAAGGCTGAACCGCCTTTGCGATGTCGACCACTTTGTTGTCATAGAAATACAGGCCAGTTACCGCGAAGTGGGATTTGGGCTTTGCAGGCTTTTCTTCGATGGAAATGGCTTTTTGTGAACTATCAAACTCCACCACGCCAAAACGTTCAGGGTCTTTTACCTGATAACCAAATACCGTGGCTCCGCCCACCTCTTCAGTTTGCTTCACAGCTTCGTGGAGTTTGGGAGTAAAGCCCTGACCATAGAAGATGTTGTCGCCCAGAACCAGGCATACACTGGAACTGCCAATGAATTCTTCACCAATGATGAAGGCCTGAGCGAGGCCATCCGGGCTTGGCTGCACTTCGTAGCTCAAGTTAATGCCGAATTGTTCACCAGTGCCCAGCGCGCGTTTGAAGCCGGCCTGATCTTCCGGAGTGGTGATGATCAGAATATCCCGAATACCCGCCAGCATGAGCACGGAGAGCGGGTAATAGATCATGGGCTTGTCATACACGGGCAGTAGCTGTTTCGACGTGCCCAGTGTTATGGGGTACAGGCGGGTGCCGGAGCCGCCTGCGAGAATGATACCTTTCAATTTAATATTCCTCCGTTAGCGGGAGACTTGAGTCCCAACCAGGACAGACCTAAGGTCAGTCCCCCAGCCGAGGTGGTTGCCAGAGCCTTGGGGACTGACCTTCGGTCTGTCCCCACTTTGCCGTATCCCCGCACTGCTATTGTTATGTTCCGGCTCCCAGGCGTTCACGCTGGTAGCTGCCATCCTGAACCCGTTGGCACCACTCCAGATTATCCAGGTACCACTGCACAGTTTTTCGGATGCCGGTTTCAAAGGTTTCTTCCGGCTGCCAGCCAAGCTCTCTCTGAATTTTACTGGCGTCGATGGCGTAGCGCATGTCGTGGCCGGGGCGGTCTTTGACGTTAGTGATCAGATCCCGGTAGCTGCCCTCTTGCGGGCGGAGTTCCTGAAGAATGTCGCAAATGGTGTGGACCACCTCGAGGTTCTGTTTTTCGTTATGGCCACCAATGTTATAGGTTTCGCCGGGTTGGCCTTCGGTGACAACTTTGTAGAGCGCCCGAGCGTGGTCTTCCACAAACAGCCAGTCCCGGATCTGGTCGCCCTTGCCGTAAACCGGCAACGGTTTGCCTTCCAACGCGTTGAGGATCATCAACGGGATGAGCTTTTCCGGGAAATGGTAGGGGCCGTAATTATTGGAGCAATTGGTGACCAGCACCGGCAAGCCATAGGTGCGCTGCCAGGCCCGTACCAGGTGGTCGGAGCTGGCTTTGCTGGCCGAATACGGGCTGCTGGGGGCATAGGCAGTTTGTTCAGTAAACAGGTACTCCGCGGCGTTAGCCGTTTCATTCGGGTGCGGGAGGTCGCCGTAGACTTCATCGGTGCTGATATGATGAAAGCGGAAGTTGGCTTTCCGCCCGCCTTCTAACGCTTGCCAATACTGGCGGGCGGCTTCCAGCAGGGTGTAGGTACCGACGATATTGGTTTCGATAAACTCAGCTGGGCCGTCTATGGAGCGGTCTACATGGCTTTCGGCGGCCAGATGCATGATGGCATCGGGTTGGTGTTGAGCCAATACACGGTCTACTTCGGCACGGTTGCAGATGTCTACCTGTTCGAAACAGTAGCGCGGGTTGCCATCCACTTCAGCCAGACTTTCTAGGTTGCCCGCGTAGGTGAGTTTGTCGAGGTTGACTACTTCATCTCGGGTATTGGTGATGATGTGGCGGATTACGGCGGAGCCTATGAAGCCGGCGCCGCCTGTCACTAACAACTTCATTGTGTAAGAGCCTTCACCACCTGTTCCTGATCAGCCACCGACATATAAGGATGCATCGGCAGACTGACAACAACCTCAGCCACTTCGTCCCCGACCGGCAACTCGGCTCCAGCATCCGCCACCGCAGGTTGTTTATTTAATGGAATTGGATAATGCACAGCCGTCGGCACCCCCTCATCACCCAGTTTTTTCTGAACCTGCTCGCGGTTCTGCACCCGAATCGTATACTGCGCCCAAGCTGAAACATTATGCTCCTCAATATAAGGAGTTGTTTCAATACCCGCCTCATTCAGCATCCGGCTATAACGTTCCGCCACCTGATTACGAAGCTCGATTTCATCTGCCAGAATTTCCAGCTTTGGCAGCAGAATGGCCGCCTGTATCGTATCAAGACGACTGTTAACACCTACACGAATATGATGGTACCGGCGGTCCTGGCCATGGCGGGCTATCTGGCGCAGGACCAAAGCCAGGTCATCGTCGTTAGTGAAGATGGCACCACCATCGCCGTAGCACCCCAACGGCTTCGATGGGAAGAAGCTGGTACATCCTATCGTCGTCAAATTACAGGATTTCCGGCCTTTATAACTTGCGCCATAGCTTTGGGCGCCATCTTCAATCACAGGCAAGCCATGTCTGTCGGCGATTTCGTTTATCGCATCGAAATCTGCACATTGGCCATACAGAGACACCGGAATAATCGCTTTCGTACGTGACGTAATCGCCGCTTCCAGCTTTGCCGGGTCCATATTGTAAGTTCTGGGGTCAATGTCTACGTAAACTGGCTTGGCGCCCAGCAACGCCGGTGTTTCAGCCGTAGCAATGTAACTGAAGCCCGGAACAATCACTTCATCGCCATGCCCTACGCCCAGCGCCATCTGGGCAATTTGCAGCGCATCGGTTCCGTTGGCTACCGAAATGCAATGTTTAGCGCCGGCAAAAGCGGCCAGCCTTTCTTCCAGCTCCGCTACTTCCGGGCCCAGGATGTACTTACCATGCTCCAGCACCTTCTGGATATTGGCGTCAATCTCGTCTTTGATTCTTACTTGCTGGGCGGCTAAATCTACGAATTGCATGGATTCTAAAACCTTTGTTTTGCCACGAAATCCAAGGAAGGACATGAGATAAGGAAAACCGAAAACGCTTAAGATCAACTCTTGGTGACTTTATCGCCATCAAGTTTGTAAACGCTACCCGTGTGCTTGCAAACGGTTTCAGCATGACCGTTCACAGGTAAATCCAGCTGTTCTCCGAACTCACTCATCCAGCCTATCTGGCGAGCCGGGACCCCAACCATTAATGCGTAGGCTGGAACATCTTTCTTCACCACCGCACCAGCGCCTATGAAGGCAAACTCACCAACGGTCACGCCACACACGATGGTGCAGTTTGCGCCGAGTGTCGCGCCACGTTTAACCAATGTATCCCTGTATTCGCTCTTGCGTTCAATAAGAGAGCGGGGATTGTACACATTGGTGAACACCATACTCGGGCCACAGAATACGCCCTCCTCCAGGTGAACGTTGTCATAAACCGAAACGTTGTTCTGGATCTTGCAGTTGTCGCCAACCGTTACCCTGTTGCCCACGAACACGTTCTGCCCCATCGACACGTTTTTCCCGATTCTGGCTCCGCCGCATACATGCACAAAGTGCCAAACCCGGGAGCCGTCCCCGATCTGCGCGCCTTCGTCTACGATGGCACTGGGATGAATGGTCACCGGCATGATCAGGCCTTTTTCAGGAATGGATGGTAATTGCCAGTCAGACCGACCGGTGTTGCCTTACGAATGTGAGACACGGTTTCAATCGCTACGCGATTTTCTTCCAGACCAAAGCCGCGACCAGCGAGAATTTCTTCATAGCTGCGAGTATGCAAATCTGCAAAACCGCCGGAAAATTCAATTTCTTCGCCATCTACGGTAATGGAGCGGTAAGTGCGTTGCCCCTGGGCCCTGGCGCTCTCTGGAACATACTTATAATCGACAGAGAGAAACCAGCGAACGCGAGCTTTTTCATACTCGAGATAGCCGGCGGCCATCGTGTCATCACTGTAATGCACCACGTTGTCCTGCAGGGCACCAAAAATGAAGTGCAGCATGTCGTAGAAATGCACGCCAATGTTGGTTGCAATACCGCCGGATTTCTTCTCATCGCCCTTCCAGGACTGCAAGTACCAGTGCCCACGGGAGGTGATATAGGTGAGATCCACCTCATGTTTAGTACCACGATTTTCCGCCTGCACCTTCTCACGCAGCGCGATAATAGAGGGGTGAACACGCAGTTGCAGAATAGTGTTCACCTTTCGACCGGTGTCTTTCTCAATATCAATCAGGCCATCGATGTTCCACGGATTAAGTACCAAAGGCTTTTCGCAGATGGCATCCGCACCAGCCCGAAGCGCAAAGCGCATATGGCTGTCATGCAGATAATTCGGTGAACATATCGAGATGTAGTCGACGGCACTGCCATCATTTGCCCGGCGCAGTTTGTCGATGTGGCGATCAAAACGCTCGAACTCGGTAAAGAAATCAGCATCCGGAAAGTAACTGTCAATGATTCCTACGGAGTCATTCTTGTCCAAAGCTGCGATCAGGTCATTACCCGTATCTTTAACAGCTTTCATATGACGGGGAGCAATGTAACCAGCAGCACCAATCAATGCGAATTTTTTACTCATGGTTTGTCTCATTCTCTATTCAGTTGCAATGTCATTACCGATGGACAGCGTTGCTATCTCGGTTACGAACAGGCTCCTTCATGGCTCGCCTTACGACTGAGGCAAACTCAGCAAAATAAACCGCGACGATACCAAGAACACCGCCAAGAAGCGCAGCAATAACAACGATCAGTTTACGATTGGGTGCTACTCGCTCAACACTCTCGCGCGCAACAACCAACACATCACCACCGGACAGTGCCTC
>AZIJ01014775.1_pt1 | contig 21211 bp, 19 predicted proteins | sample 359151 | NCBI WGS metagenome assembly AZIJ01 (sample SAMN02429718, study PRJNA222666) | marine sediment metagenome | biome: Sediment sample; isolation source: enrichment culture of sample MGS-ElMAX(UA) from oil contaminated site at the... | place: Egypt: El Max | collected 2013-01-23 | depth 9.22 m m | reverse complement strand
AGGTTTTTTTATTTAAAGCAAACTATGGGACAGTAGTGGCATCAGCTCCCTTTTTATTATTTCTTAATTTGCCAATCGTAGATTTTCTTGTGATAGGCATACCACATCATCCATAGACCAATAATGATCATTGGGAAGCTGAGGATTTGCCCTTTGGTCATCCAGCCAAATAAGATAAAACCTTGGTCAATATCTGGTTGACGGAAGAATTCCATGAAGAAGCGCGCAACACCATAGCCGATCAAGAATAATGCTGAAACTGCCATACGTGGGCGAGGTTTCGCACTAAACCACCATAAGATGATGAATAGAAGTAGACCTTCACACAAAGCTTGATAAATTTGTGATGGGTGACGAACTAAGCCTAGTGGATCTGTTGGAAAAATCATACCAAATGGATAGTTTGGGTCTTGAACTTGGCGGCCATAAAGTTCACCACCAATGAAATTACCAATACGACCGAACATTAAACCTGTTGGTACACACGGTGCGATGAAATCCAAAGTCTGAAACCATGTTTTTTGGTACTTCTTACACCAAAATAACATCGCAATAATGACCCCAAGGAAGCCACCGTGGAAGCTCATGCCGCCTGTCCACACTTGGAATAACCAGAGTGGATTTTCTAAAAACTTACCGAATTCATAAAACAGCACATAGCCTACACGGCCCCCAAGCACGACACCTAACGCACCATAAAACACAAGGTCTGAGACCATGTCACCAGTCCATCCATCACGTTGCTTAGCACGATATGATGCTAAACCCCATGCACACAGAAAGGCCAATAAATACATCAGTCCATACCAGTGCACTTTGACTGGTCCTAAGCTCAGTGCGACTGGATCAATATTAGGATAGGTCAGCATTGCTGTTCCTCAATTTTATATTTTGAGCAGATTGTAGCGGAATGATGTGAAAAATGTTGTACATTCAATGTGTAAAGATGTGAGAACAAAATAATGTGTATCGTCGCTTTTGCATGGCATGTTCTTGAGGATATGCCACTTTGTTTAATTTCAAATCGTGATGAGTTTTATCATCGTCCAAGTCAAACACTACATCCGTGGAAAAATAGTCAGATCGTTGCAGGTCAGGATTTACAGTCTGGCGGAACTTGGATGGGTGTCACCGCATCAGGTCGCTGGGCAATTGTGACAAATTTTCGCAATGGGCATGATAAAAACCAATATGAAACCTCGCGTGGAAAACTCATTCAAGACTTTTTAGAAAGTGACTTGCCACCCATTCGCTTCGCGCAAAAGTTAGAACAACAGCAACAAGCCTATGCAGGCTTTAATTTATTCATTGGTGATCGTGAGCAAGCGGTGTATATGAGTAATCGTGGCGAAGCACCTCAAGTGTTAGCCAATGGGGTGTACGTGGTTTCCAATGGATTAATGACTGAGGACTGGGAGAAAACCAAACATTTGCGCAAGCGTTTTACGCAAGAGTTTCTACCGATGTTGCAGCAAGTTGATATTTCAGAATCAGATTTAAAAAATGCGGTATGGGATATTTTGGAGGATGAGAGAAAGATTATTCCTGATCTTTTACCAAATACGGGAGTCAGTGTGGAAATGGAGAAGTTACTTTCTTCTACCTTTATTCAAAGTCCGATTTATGGGACGCGCTGTTCGAATTTTTTAAGAATGACATCTGAACAGTGGCATTGGCTAGAGAAAACGCAACAAGGTGAGCGGCAGGGGCATCTTGAGGAAATAAAACTGAGCTTGTTGAAATAAATAATGCCGACATTTGTCGGCATTATTTTAGGGGGTAAGCTAGGATTATCCTGCTATTACTCCACCATCGGTACGTGTAATCACAACAGTCGCTGAACGGGGGCGAGCAGTTGTATTATTTGGATTTGTTTGAGTTGCAGGCCAGTTACTTGCTGGAGTTGCATAATCATCTGAATCTTCACCAGGATGTTGGACATTGATGAAAATTGCTTTGTAGTCTGGTGTCATAGCGATACCTGTGATCTCACATTGTTTTGGTCCAGTAAGGAATCGACGTAATGTTTCATCAGTTACTTTTTTACCAACAAGTGTCTCAGTACCATTTGAAGTGGTCGCCGCAGCACCATCACCAATTTGACCTGGTAGAGCAGCAAGCATCATACAGTTTGTTACGTCTGTATATGCACCGTCATCTGTCTGAATCCAAAGAACACCGCGTGGGTCAAACCACATACCATCTGGACTTGAAAGATCATTATTATCTGTCAAACCTGAAAGGTTGATGTTTGCCGCCATAGAAGCTTCAGCACCAAATAGATAGATATCCCATTTGAAACTTTCAGCAGTAGTTAAGTCAGCAGTTTCACGGAAACGAATAATATGACCGTTTACATTGCCTTTTTGAGTTTTTGTATTGTTATATAAATCTTCATAAGTACGAGGGTTTGCAGCATCTGTTGGATAACTTGAACCACGGTTAGAGTTATTGGTTAAAGTAACGTAAACCTCACCATTCTCTGGATTTACTGTACACCATTCAGGGCGGTCCATTTTGGTCGCACCAACAGAGTCAGCAGCTAAACGAGCAAAGGTTACAACATCTGCTTGAGAGTTAAATGGATAAACTGCGTTGGTTTGATTTAAGCCGTTTTTGCCAAAGCTAAGTTCAATCCATTGACCTGAACCATCATTATTGAACTTCGCAACATATAACTTACCAGCGTTCATGTATTTATCGCCAGCAGCGTAACCGCCATTAATATCGTTGGCATCCCATTTTGCATCTGACACAAACTTATAGATGTATTCACCGCGTGAATCATCACCCATATAGAATGCGAGTTGTTGTCCTACTACAGCTCGGCAGGCGCTATCTTCATGTGCAAAACGTCCTAATGAAGTACGTTTTACTGGGTTTTGACGACCATCAAATGGATCGATTTCAACCATCCAGCCAAATGTATTTGGCCCATTACGATAATCTTTTATTGCCATATCTGCTTTCGCATCAGCATTCCAACGATCATATAGGTCTTGAGATTCAACTCCACCAATTGCAGATTCCCAACCATAACGTGAGCTAGAACCAGCTTTTAGACCATAGCGTTTCAGTGCAATAATTTCTTCTGGGCTGCGTAAAGCATCGTCAGTTGTGCTACGAGCAAAATATCCAATGAAGTTTTCTTCAGTTGTTAGATAAGTTCCCCATGGCGTGTAACCATTACCACAGTTATTGTGTGTACCGCGTGTTTGGCGGCCAGCTGGTGAATAAGCAGTTGCAAGTAAAGTTGAACTAGCAGCGGCACCAGCAAAGTCCATTACTGTAGAACCCGTAATACGACGGTTGAAGATAGAGTTCTTAACAACCTCTACCTTCTGTGAAGTTTTATCTTTTTTGATTTCGATGACAGAAACACCATGTGCATTTACTTCACGAATCACTTCATCTTCAGGGCGACGACCATCAACTTTCGTTGGTCCTTTAGGGTGTAGGAAAGTTGGGTTGATATATTCGTGGTTCATGACCAGCAAACCACGATCTGAAATGCTTTCATCAAAGCGTTGAGTAGAAGCATTCATGCCGAAGTAATGCATACCGTCGTGACAGTCACCTGAACGGAACTGAAAACTTGGGCCTGATGGAATATTATTGTCATCCCATTCAGCATATGTTGGGTTGATCGAGTCACCTAAAGCATATAAAACAGTCGCTTGATAACCTTCAGGGACGGTAACAATATCATCTAAATTTTTTGAGACTGGTGAAAATGACAATTTTTCTGGTTTTTGATTCGGATCAACAGGTGTTGGTGTTCCACCATTATTATTAGAGTTATTATTATCGTCGTCGTTACAGCCAGTCAACGTAGAAGCCAAAGTTAATGCGACAGCACCACTCGCAGTTTTGCTAATTAAGCTACGGCGACTAATGTGTTGTTCTAAAATGTCACGGAAATGGATGTTGTCTGATGTGTTGTTATCCAACTCTTGATCTTCATGATATGGCGATAGCTCGGTCATGGAATATTCCTAAAATAGTAACAGTTGTTCTGAAAGTTTTCCCCCAATTAACTTAATGTTTAAATATGACGAAGCATTTACATTTGCATGACAAATTTGTGAAAAATCAATTAATAAGTAAAATGTAAGAAATAAAAAAACAGGTAAAAACCTGTTTTTTCAAGAATAATTTAAGCCGTCTTTCTTTTTTCTATAATTTTTCCAAACAGTAGTCCAAGCTCAAACAGGAGCCACATTGGGACTGCTAACATAATCATTGAAATAGCATCGGGTGGGGTAACGAACATAGAAATAAAAAAGCATCCAACGATGATAAACCGCCGCTTTTCTACAAGGCTTTGTGTCGTTACGACTCCAATTAAAATCAGTAATAATGTAATGATAGGGATTTCGAAAGTTAAACCGAATACTAAAAATAGTTTCAAACAAAAAGCTAGATAACTATTGATGTCCGTCATAGGGGCTACAGTTTCAGGCGATACACTCATAAAAAAATGTAAAATAGAAGGAAGAGCAATAAAATACGCAAAAGCGATACCGGCGTAAAATAAGACAATGCTGCTTACTAATAATGGAAACGCCAAAGACTTTTCTTTCTCATACAGAGCGGGCTTTGCAAATGACCAAATTTGGTAAATGATGAAAGGCATTGCAAGCATAAGAGCAACGAAGAAATTCAACTTGAATGGTGCCATAAATGTTGCGGTTACATCTGTTGCAATCATTGATGAGCTAACAGGAAGCTGTGCTCTTAATGGCTCAGAAAGTAATTGATAAGTCTGATTTGCAAAAGGCAATAAGCAAAAAAATAAAATGAGTAATGCGCCTACGATTTTAAATAAGTGTTTCCTTAAAATCATTAAATGCTTCGTAATCGGCATCTCTTCTAGTTTAGTTTCTTGCTCATCATTCACCGTATTAGATGAAGGTAATTGTTGAGTAGACGATGGGTTCATACAGCTACCTTTAATTCTGAAACCGATGAGTCAGAATCCGAGTTTGATTTATAGGATTCCAAGTGTAAGACAGCGAATTTAGGAAAATAAATCAATGCTAAAGGCTGTATGAGATATGAATATGATGTTTGAACCTTGATTAGTTGGTCGCTGCTAGTCGAGTCCTCTTGTGCAAGAACAGACGCTCTTTGCTGTTCTAATTCATTGATCTGTACTTGCATTTTTTGTTCTAGCTCAGCGATACGTTGCATCTCTTTTTGCATTTGCTCACGTAATTCCGATAGTCGGAGTTCACGATCAATATCATTCTGAACATTACTGACTAGGCGTTTTATTTTTGTGTACCATTTACCGACAAAACGAGCAGCCTCAGGTAATTTATCAGGCCCGAGTACAAGTAAAGCAATAATGCCGAATACTAATAATTCGGACATTCCCAAATTCAGCATAATCAGGCTCGCTTAGCTTTTTACTGAACTTTCAGTATTTTTAACTTGAGCATCAATCGTGCGTGGTTCATTTAAAGATGCAGTTGCCTCATCTTCTTCTTTCATGGATTTTTTGAAATCTTTTACCGCGCCACCAACATCTTTACCTAAGTTTTTAAGCTTAGATGTACCGAAAAGTAAAATAACCACAATAGCGAAAATGAGTACATGCCAAATAGATAAACCAGCCATAATTTTATTCCTATCAAACTTTGTATATATCTCAACAGCTTGGCATGACAAATATGTGACACTTATATTGCAATTTTGCGACAGAGGGTAGGTAGCTTTAAATATTTGAATAGATGATTTTACTTTTTGATTTGTAATCAATGCCTAATACAGGCGTTTTGTTGCTTTGATTTAAGCGTGTTCGATTTTTTATTTTATCTAAAAGTGCTCTAGTTTTTATTCATGAACTAGAGCACGCAGCTTGATTTAAATTAAGCTGGCTTTGAAGAGTTGCATCGCTTTGCCACGGTGACTGATTTTACTTTTCTCTTCTTTGCTGAGTTCAGCACTCGAACAGTTACGTTCAGCTACCCAAAAGAGGGGATCATAACCAAATCCATTTTCTCCGCGAGCAGCTTCTAAGATTTCACCTTTCCAAATACCTTGAAAGATTTGTGGTAGAGGATCTTCGGCATGTGTGACCAATGCGAGTACGCAAACAAACATACCTTCAATCACTTCGCCATCTTTGCGGAAAGGTGTGAGGTCAGTTAAAAGTTTTTGGTTGTTGGCAGCATCGTTACCATGTTCACCTGCATAACGAGCAGAATAAATGCCTGGAGCACCACCTAGAATTGGAACACAAAGTCCTGAATCATCAGCAAGTGCAGGTTTACCTGATAGTTTAGAGGCGTGACGGGCTTTGATAATGGCATTTTCAACAAAGCTCAAACCGTCTTCGATTGCATCTTCAATATCCAGTTTACCTTGAGGAATAATTTCGACAGGTAGGTTGAGTTGTTGAAAGAGATGTTCAAATTCGACCACTTTGCCTTTGTTGTTACTTGCAAGGACAAGACTGCCTTGAGAGAACCAGAGGGGAGTAGACATATGAATTTTAAATTCGCTTAGATTGAGTGGAATTTTAGGGTGTTTTTATAGAATAGGGTAGAGAGTCATTATTTATTTTCAGCAAATGTTTAACAAGTCTAGTTATTAATTTCAAAAAGTAGAGGAATATGATCACTATAGTTAAGCCATTTATATTTATTGAAAAATTTAAAAGAAGAGTTGTTCTTAGAGAATAAATTACTATGACAAAATAAGTAGTCAATATGATAGTTCTTTTCATGATTTCTATTCATAAAAAATGTTGGAAGTGTCTCCTGTCCTTGCTCTTCATTTGATAACTCATGGTAAAGGCTATGAATATTCATTGCTTGTAATTGATTTACTACATCACTATGATTCCACCAACGATCCCATACATCCCATTGAGCGTTACTATTTAAATCGCCACAAATAAGAGTAGGTTGTACTTTTATTAACTCTTCATGTAATTGTAAATATTTCCAAAGTTGCCCAATATATTGAAATGTAGGGGAATTGGCATATTTAGTCCAAGCAGCTAAGAGCTGAAAACTATCATTAACTCTTATTGGTAAAATTAATTCTAATCCAGAATCCTCCCAATATAATTGCTCTAATTTATAGTCTTCTCTAGCAAAGACTCCTAGTCCTTTATTTTTATTAGTACCTTTCCAAATTAAATTGGGTAACCATGCTTCATAAGCATTTTTGGCTTGTTGTTGATTTTCACATTCTTGAATGATGTAGATGTCGGCTTCAATTTCTTGAATAAACTCAATTTTCTTTCTAAAAGCTCCATTGCAATTCCATGTTAATATTTTCAAACTTTAATTTCCTTAAATAAAAACCGACTCTTACAAGTCGGCTTTCAAATCATTCAAAAAATATTAAAAAACTACTGTGCTTGAATCCATTTATCAGCACGGTCACGTGCAGTACGGATTTGATCTTGCGTTAAGTTAGCAGCTAAAGCAGTTTTCTTACCTTCTGAAAGTTTAATTACTTTAGTGTCGAGCATGCCATCACGAGTAGAAAGCTCATACCATTGATAAGCACCCATGTAGTTTTTCTTTTGCTCTTCCATCATTGCAAGATTAAAGCTGGCACGATTGTCACCATGACTTGCTGCTTTCTCAAAGTATTTACGTGCTAAAGCTTCATCTTTTTTGACACCAATACCATCAGCATACATTCGGCCGACGTTTAATTGTGCTGCTGAGATACCTTGATCTGCTGCTGCTTTAAACAAAGAAAAAGCTTGTTTCTCATCTTTAGCAACATCCTTACCGTATTGGTAACGAGTCGCTAAATAAAATTGTGCCCCAGCCTGACCAGCTTTTGATGCGCGTTGTAACTCATCAATACCCATTACTGAGTATCGTGCTGCTTGTGCTGCAACCGATTGCGGTTGAGTCACATAGTCAGCATGCGCTTGTATACTGATCAGACCAAATAAAAATGTGCTGATTAATGTCTTTTTCATAGAGCGCTCACTCGATAAATTGCGACTTCACCAAATAGGTTCGGCATATGTTTGCTCAGCATACTACCTTGTTGGTCACCATTAACGGCAAGTCGATTAATAATTTTAATCCGATTCTCAGCACATAAGGCTTCAAAGTCACGGAAAGTACATAAATGAATATTCGGGGTGTTATACCACATATAAGGTAAAGCTTCCGAAACAGGCATTTTCCCTTTTAATGCTAGAAAAGAGCGTGTTTTCCAATACGCAAAGTTTGGAAAGGTAATAATGGCCTGTTTGCCGACACGCACCATATCACGAAGTAATACATCTGGTGCATCTACAGCTTGCAAAGCTTGTGCCATAACCACAGAATCAAAAGATTGGTCGGCAAAGCGGCTTAAACCTAAGTTTAAGTCCTGTTGGATAATATTTAACCCCCGACTGATCGCAATTGCAATCTTTTCTTGATCAATTTCTAGGCCATAGGCACGAATATTGTGCTGTTTACTCATATGAGCCAGTAATTCACCATCACCACAACCCAAATCGAGTACGCTCGAATTCGGATTAATCCATTTTTCAGCGAGTCGTTGATCTATACGCATTAGTGAACCTCCTGCGGTGACGATTGCAACTGTTGTTCTCCACCTAAAAATGCTCGTAGTGTTTTTACATAAAGTGGGATTGGGAACAAGAACGAATCATGACCTTGTTCAGCATCAATATCTAAGTAGCTGACAGGCTTATGATTATCAATCAATGCATCCACTAACTCTTGTGAGCGGCTTGGGCTAAAACGCCAATCCGTGGTAAATGAGATGACCAAAAATTTACATTTAGGTTGGCTCATTGCCTTCGTCAAAGAGTGCTCATATTCACGAGATGGATCAAAGTAGTCCAATGCCTTGGTCATAATCAAGTAGGTATTTGCATCGAAATTACGGCTGAATTGTTCGCCTTGGTAACGAAGGTAACTTTCTACTTGGAATTCGACATCAAAGCCGTACATAAATTTGCCTGATTTTAAATCACGGCCAAATTTTTGCTTCATCGCTTCTTCGGAGAGATAGGTAATGTGCCCAACCATACGCGCTAAAATTAAGCCACGTTTGGGATAGCTATCATGTTCCAAATAACGACCATGATGGAAATCAGGATCGGAAAGAATCGACTGGCGTGCAACTTCGTTGAATGCAATATTTTGTGCTGAAAGCTTTGGTGCACTTGCGATGATGGCACATTTTTTTAAACGATCTGGATAATCCAAAGACCATTGCAATGCTTGCATGCCACCCAATGAGCCACCAATAACTGCATACCAAATCTCAATCCCTAGACGATCAGACAGCATTGCTTGAGTTTTTACCCAGTCGCGTACAGTAACAAGCGGAAAGTCTGGGCCATAAGGGCGATTTTCATTCTCAGGATTCGGCGAAGTTGGGCCAGTTGAACCGCTACAACCACCAATGTTGTTTAATGAAACCACAAAGAAATGATTGGTATCGATTGCTTTTCCAGGCCCAATACAACTATCCCACCAACCTGCTTTTTTATCATCTTCATGATGAAAACCTGCGGCATGGTGATGTCCTGATAATGCGTGGCAAATTAAGATCGCATTTGACTTATCTGCATTGAGTGTTCCATAGGTTTCAACCATCAAATCAAAACGGGGGAGAATACGCCCACATTCGAGTTCTAGAGGTTGTTCAAACTGAAACTTTTGTGGTGTGACTAAACCCACTGAATCCGATGGAAAAGACACTGGAATGATTCGCCCTATATTAAATCATTAATAATAAAAGGATACCAATTCAGGTATCCTTTCAAAAGTCATTTTTTCTGATATTACAACTCAGCTTTACTGAGCATTATGTGAAATTTCACAAATTTAGACGGCTGCTGCAACTACTTGTTCAGTTGTCAACACGCCTTGCTCGATCAAGCGGTTAGTACACGCGATAATTGCTTCAATTGATGAAGTGACGATGTTGTCGTGAACACCTGCACCAAATGCACTCTTACCAGCACCTTTCACTTGAAGCTCAATTAAGGCAAGCGCTTTAGCATTTGCACCTGAACTGATGCTACGTTCTTCATAGTTCACAACATCAATTGGGAGTTGTAATGCATTCAACATTGCTGAAATTGGGCCATTACCTTCGCCACGTAAGCGTTGAACCTCACCTTCAATTTCAATATCTAATTCAATGATTTGTGTGCCATTGATATCTGATAATTGATAATGTTTCATTTGATAATGACGGTTTTTGATATCAACATAAGTGTTTTGGAATAAAGTCCAAATTTCAGTTGCGCTAATCTCAGTGCCATTTTCATCAGTATGTTGTTGTACGATCTGACTGAACTCAATTTGTACACGACGTGGCAATGCAACGTTGTAATTTGATTCCAATAAGTAGGCAATACCACCTTTACCAGATTGGCTATTCACACGAATCACCGCATCATAATCACGACCTAAGTCTTTAGGGTCGATTGGTAAATAAGGCATATCCCAAATTTCTTCATCTTTCTGGAATTCAAAGCCTTTTTTAATCGCATCTTGGTGAGAACCAGAGAATGCAGTAAAGACTAAATCACCTGCATATGGATGACGAGGGTGGACAGGCAAACCAGTACACTCTTCAACAGTTGCAATGATTTCATTGATATTTGAGAAGTCTAATTCTGGCGCAACACCTTGGGTGTACATATTCAAGGCAATTGCGGCAACGTCAACGTTACCTGTACGTTCACCATTACCAAACACACAACCTTCAACACGGTCAGCACCTGCCATAATTGCCAACTCAGATGCTGCAATACCGCAACCACGGTCATTGTGACAGTGAACTGAGATAATCACCCCATCACGACGTGCTAAATTACGGTGCATCCATTCGATTTGATCGGCATAGACATTTGGTGTTGAAACTTCGACTGTTGCAGGTAAGTTTAAAATGACTTTGTTGCTAGGAGATGCTTCCCAAATTTCAGTTACAGCATCACAGACATCTTTTGCGACTTCTAATTCAGTTGCAGAGAAACATTCAGGGCTGTACTGGAAAATCCAGTCCGTTGCTGGATATTCGGCTGCATACTCTTTTACTTTTGTCGCGGCATTGATTGCAAGTTGTTTTGAACCATTTGCATCGACATTCAACACTTTCTTACGAAAAGTCGGAGAGTTCGAATTATAAATATGGACGATCGCACGTTTCGCACCAACTAAAGCTTCAAATGTACGTGCAATTAAATGATCACGTGCTTGAACCAATACTTCAATGTAAACATCTTCAGGAATCAAATCTTCTTCAATCAACATACGAGTAAAGTCGAAGTCAATTTGCGAAGCAGAAGGGAAACCGATTTCAATATGTTTAAAGCCGATTTTTACCAACATTTTGAACATTTTCAATTTTTGATCCATGTTCATTGGTTCAAAAATCGCTTGGTTACCGTCACGAAGGTCGGTACTCATCCAAATCGGTGCTTTGTTAATTTCGTTGTTTGGCCATTGACGATCTGGTAAATCCACTCGTTGATACATACGGCGGTATTTTTTGCTTGGGTCAGCCAACATCATGAGATAACTCCTTGTTGTAGCATGGTTGCTGAGTCAAATTAAATGCAACGTACTACAAATATATATGGGGTCTATAAGAATCAATTTAAAGAAAATATGGGGATCGAGTGCCTGAAAAAAATAGGCAAAAATTTTATACGCGCGCGAGGCGCAGCATCAGGAGAGCAGTGAGATGTTTTGTATTATTAGACGGATAGGTAACACCGTGAGTTGTTTTCATCTTCTACCATTCAAATCAGTGATTGGGTTTTGCAGTTATATTCATCATCTAGTAAAAACCAGTCTAGGTGAAAATACAAGCGACTGCAAAGGTCTATAAAACATTTTAATTTGAACAAGTGGGAAATGTTTTTCTATTTTTTGCAGTATTTCAATAATTATGAGAAAAATTTCCCATAATTTCTATAAAAATGGGAAAAATAAATTATTTCTTAAGGCTAGAACTTTATAGTTCTGACCACATACGAATGAGGTTGTGATAGAGATTGGTGAGTTTCATCACTTCTGAATAGTCATCGCCGTGATCTTTGCGGAGCTGGCGGATGCTTTCATCTAAATTAAACAGCATATGACGTTTTTGATCTTCGCGAATAAGGCTTTGCACCCAAAAAAATGAAGCAAAGCGAGTGCCACGCGTGATGCTACTGACTTCGTGCAAACTGGTGGAAGGGTAGAGTACGACATCACCTGCAGGGAGTTTTACTTCATGATATCCATAAGTATCCTCAATTACTAAATCGCCGCCGTCATATTCTTCTGGTTCACTTAAAAAGAGTGTACAAGATAAATCTGTTCGAATTTGTTGACTCGTACCACGAATCAAGCGAATGGAGTTATCGACATGAAAACCAAAGGTCTCGTGTTCATCATAGCGATTAAATAGTGGTGGAATAATCTGTCGTGGTAGAGCCGCGGCTTGGAACGTTGGATGTTTCCAAATGGCTTGCATCACGATCTCACTTAAATGATGAGTGAGAGGATCTTGTTCTGAAAGCTGCTGATTTTTTTTAACAGATGCCGAGAGTGTGCCTGCTGTTACTTTTCCACCAACCCAATTTGCTGTTTCCATCACTTTACGGAATTTTGCAACTTGTTCTTTGCTTAATACATTAGGAATGTGATGAATCACAGAACATATCCTTTTGAATAATAGATAGTAATAAAATAGCCTCTTTGTAGAGGCTATTTTATATTAACTTAGATAAATTCCATAATAAACTTATGGGATTCAGTCTTAGTATTTAAAATTAACAGCAAGTACAGCGTTACGACCATTACCTTCAAAAGCATAATGCGCTGCATGTGCACTAGTGAAGTAACGCTTATCAGCAATGTTATTAATGTTAAGTTGCAGATTTACATTCTTATTCACATCATATTTTGCCATAGCATTATAGATGGTATAAGTTGGTAGAAATTTTGGTGCAGTTGTATTTACATATACACGGTCACGATATTCTGCGCCAGCACCTATAGTCAAACTTGGTAATATGCGATAAGTTGACCATAAAGTTGCACTGTTTTTAGCTACAAATGGGAGTGGTTTACCCTCCTGAGCAATAGCGTTATAAGCGGCTTTAGTGATTTCACTATCTAAGTAGCTATAACCCGCAGAAATATCCCATTTGTTGGTAATCTTTCCGTTTAAGCTAACTTCAAAACCATCGACCTTACTCTCACCAGCATTGGCTGTAGTAGTAGGATCAATTTGGATTCGGGTATTTTGTTTCTCTGTACGGAAAATTGCAGCAGTTAAGTTTGCACGATCATTAAATAGATCCCATTTGGTTCCAATTTCAAAAGTGCGAGCTTCTTCAGGCTTAAGTGCATTGATAACATCCGTTGTGCCTAGAGCATTATCGCTGCTATCACCCTCTGCAAGAACGCCTACAGGATTTGCTGAAGTTGCAAAGCTTGCATAAATGCTACCAGCTTCAGTTGGCTTAAAGACTAGACCAGCTTGATATGTAAAGAAGTCAGAGTCACTTTCATATTTAGTGCCTTTAGGGATTGAGACTTCTGATGTATATGCTCGATTTGCATCTGTTTTATAAACATCTTTATTATATTTTTTCTCAGTTTCAAATTTATCCCAACGAACGCCTAAGTTAAGTAACCATTGTGGGTTAAATTCAATACTATCTAATGCGTAAACAGAAGCTGTACGGCTGCGTGTAGTTGATTGTCCTTTAATACTGCCTAAAGTATCAGTGAATGTACCATTACCAGGATTATTTAAGCCAGTACACCAAGCATTTGCCATAGCAGCAGTGGTATCGCAACCGCTGATATTCGACGCTAAAATAGTTGAAGTTGTTTGGCCAGCAGCATCGGTAAAGGTATGCATGCCTTGATCAGTATTTTGATAGCTCCACTCTGTACCAACATTAAATGAATGTTTGAATGAACCTGTATTGAACTTGCCTCTTAAAGAAAGTTGATCGCTATAAGCATCAGTATCTACAATACGGCTTAAAGCACGACGAGAAATCGTTCCACGATAAATATTACCATTTGAGTCATCAGCATTCGTATAAACATAGTCTGACTTCGATTTGTTATAAGTCATTACGTTTGATAATGTTAAATCTTCAGTGAAATCATGTTCCAGTTTGAATGTACCGATATGATTTTCACGTTTATCAAAATCACGATCTTTCCAGCCATAATAGGTCCCTGCTTTCACATCAACTGGACGCCCATCTCCTTGTGTTAGATCAACCCCCGCTGGTGCTTTGGTCGGACTATTAAATGGGATACCAGCATCTGGTTCGTCATTACTACGTAGATAGTAATAGCTGAAAGTGCCGCGTGTTGCTGTATCTAGTCCCAAAGCTAGACTTGATGCGATACCTGCACGAGCAAATTCAGCACCGTTATGTTGGCCAGGTTTCTCATTTTCATGACCCATAATAACGATACGGCCTGCAACACCATTATTAAAATCTTTATTGGCATCAAGCTGAATATGGCGATAGTTGTCAGTTCCACTCTGAATGCTGCCTTGGTAAACATCGCCCTCATGCGCAACTTTAGGAATTAGATTAATACTCCCACCAACACTACCACCTCCACCAAGTGTTGAAGATGATCCTTTTATAACTTCAACCTGTTCTATTGCGAACATGTCGCGACTTTGAGAAGTTGTATTGCGTACGCCATCTACATAAATCGAAGATTGACCACTATAGCCACGAATATAAGGCATATCTGTGAATGGTGTACCGCCTTCGCCAGCACCTAAAGTGATGCCTGGTTCATAGCGGAGTGCTTCGAGTAGGGTATTTGAGTTTGTTTCTTTAATAAGTTTTTGAGAAAGAATTGATACTGATTTTGGAGTGTCTTTTAACGGAGCAACAAATTTTGCATTCGCTGAGTGATCTACTTTTAGGGATTCTTCAATAGTAGCTTTAGCATGGATCGTTGGAAGCTGAACCACTTGGCTTTGATCTTGAGCAATCGCTGTTGTTGCGATCATTGAGAGAGAAGATGCAATTGCAGAAGAAACAAATTTCTTACGTGTTCTGATAAAAGAAGACATATCGTATCCATGTAAACCTTAAAATTCATGCAAATAATAATTATTCTTATTTTTATATGCAATTCTTTGAGATTGGTTTTAACGATCTCAAGATCATATAACTTTGGAAAAAGAAATAGAATAGTGTAATAAAGTGTAAGTTCATGTGGTTTTTGATTGATTGAAATATGATCGCTTTATCTATGGTTATAATTTGAACTTGCATACGCGTTATTTTCATCTATGTAGAATAATCACTGAAAATAATTAAAAGAGGTGAGTTGGTAGAGATGCTCGGATTCACTTTTGCTGCTAGAATGCCTGACTAATTTTGTATATCAGCAAAGTTGTCATATAATGTGGCACTTTTAAAATTGTTACTACTAACTATATATCGAGGAAGCCATGCAAGTAACGACTGAAGCGGTTTCGGGCGTTGCCCGTCGTTTAAATGTTTCTGTACCGACGAGCCGTGTTAACGAGCAATTTGAAGCTCGCTTAAAACGCACTGCTAAAACTGTGAAGATCAACGGCTTCCGTCCAGGTAAAGTGCCTTTAAATGTTGTTCGCCGTGAATATGGTGCGAGCATTTATCAAGAAGTTGTGAATGACATCATTCGTGACACAGTATTCGAAGCGATTCAACAAGAAAAAATCAATGCGGTTGGTATGCCGAACATTGAGAAAGTTGAAAACAAAGATGATGCTTTAGTTTTTGAAGCGACTGTTGAAGTTTATCCTGAAGTAGAAGTGAAAGCTTTTGCTGATTTAGAAGTTGAGCGTAAATCATCAGAAATCAACGATGCCGATGTTGATGTAATGATTGAAAACTTGCAAAAACAACGTGCTTCTTGGACTGAAACCAAAGGCATGGCGAAAAAAGACATGCAAGTGACTTTCGATTTTGAAGGTACTGTTGATGGTGAGAAGTTTGAAGGCGGTACTGCTGAAGACTTTAAACTAGTTCTTGGTTCTGGTCGTATGATTCCAGGCTTTGAAGATGGTATCATCGGCATGAAGAAAGGCGAAGAGAAAGTGATTGATGTTACTTTCCCTGAAGACTACCAAGCTGAAAACTTAGCGGGTAAAGCAGCTCAATTCAAAATCACTGTGAAGCTTGTTGAAAAACAAAAACTTCCAGAGATTGATGCTGAATTCTTGAAAATCTTTGGTTTAACTGAAGAAGAAGGCTTAGATAAATTAAAAGCCGACGTTCGTAAAAACATGGAACGTGAAGTTCGTAACGGTCTTCGTAACCAAGTTAAACAAGCTGCATTTGATGCACTTGTTGCTGCAAATGAAATCGAAGTTCCAGCTTCTATGGTTGCTCAAGAAATTGACCGTCAACGTCAACAAATGATCCAGCAGTTCACTCAACAGTTTGGTGCTCAAGGCGCTGGTGCGTTTGATAGCAGCATGCTTCCTGATGAGTTGTTCAAAGAACAAGCTGAAAAATCAGTTAAGCTTGGTGTATTGGTTAGCAAAGTATTGGCTGATGCTAAACTTGAAGTTGACCAATCACGTGTTGATGCTTACATCGATGACATGGCTTCTTCTTATGAAGATCCAACAGAAGTTGTTGAATACTTCAAAAACGACAAGCAACAACGTGCTCAAATCGAAGCAGTTGTTTTAGAAGACCAAGTTGTAGATCACATTTTAGCTGCGGCTAAAGTAAGTGATGTCGCTGTAAGCTATGAAGACTTATTGAAAGAGCAACAAGCACGTCGTGGCTAAGCTTTCAAGAGTTTAAAAGAAAGGCGCTTATTGCGCCTTTTTTTATCCGTGTTATGAAAGTGTTAATTTCTAATGAAATTGCCAGCTTTTAGTCTAAATAATCGAATATTTCAGATTGAACCTTTTGCAATTTCGTCGATTATCCCTCATATTGTTGGCATAGACCGAGTCACAATAATTTAGGAATAAGTAAACGTATGTATGTTCCAACAATTGAAAATGCTTTAGTTCCTGTTGTCGTTGAGCAGTCATCTCGTGGTGAGCGTTCATTTGACATTTATTCACGTTTGTTACGTGAGCGCGTTATTTTCTTAACGGGTGAAGTAGAAGATAACATGGCAAACCTCATCGTTGCTCAGATGTTATTTTTAGAAGCTGAAAATCCAGAAAAAGACATTCATCTTTATATTAACTCACCGGGCGGTTCTGTGACTGCGGGTATGGCAATTTACGATACGATGCAGTTTATTAAACCTGATGTCGTGACTTATTGTATGGGACAAGCTGCTTCTATGGGCGCTTTCCTATTAAATGCTGGTGCAAAAGGCAAACGTTACTGTCTTGAAAATGCACGTGTCATGATTCACCAACCTTTAGGCGGCTTCCGTGGTCAAGCTTCTGATATTGAAATTCATGCTCGTGAAATTTTATTTATCAAAGAGCGTTTAAATCGCTTAATGGCTGAACATAGTGGTCAAGACTATGAAACGGTTGCTCGTGATACAGATCGTGACAACTTCATGACTGCACAAGCAGCAAAAGAATATGGTTTGGTTGATCAAGTGCTTAGTAAGCGTCCTTGATTTTTAAAAACTAAGTTTAAGATTTAAGTGGTGGAGTAAATATGTCCGAACATCCTCAAGGACAAAAACATTGTTCATTTTGTGGTAAGACGCAATCTGAAGTTGGAAAATTGATTGCAGGTGAGGACGCATATATTTGTAATGAGTGTGTGGATGTCTGCTTGGATTTAGTGCAAACAAGTCAACAAGTGGAAGCAGGTGATTGGGCGACAAAACCATTGCCTAAACCACACGAAATTCGTGCAGCGTTAGATCAATACGTCATCGGACAAGATGTTGCTAAAAAAACATTGTCAGTTGCGGTTTATAACCACTACAAACGTTTGAAGGTTGGTCAATCTCAGCATGGAAATCCTGAAATTGAGATTGCCAAGAGTAATATCTTACTGATTGGACCAACAGGTTCAGGTAAGACATTACTTGCACAAACGCTTGCTCGTTTACTCGATGTGCCTTTTGCAATGGCTGATGCAACAACACTCACTGAAGCAGGTTATGTGGGTGAAGATGTTGAAAACATCGTGCAAAAGCTACTGCAAAAAGCGGATTATGATGTAGAAAAAGCACAGAAAGGCATTATTTATATTGATGAGATTGATAAGATTACTCGTAAATCTGAAAATCCATCGATTACTCGTGATGTGTCTGGCGAAGGCGTACAACAAGCATTATTGAAAATGATTGAAGGTACGGTTGCTTCTATTCCACCACAAGGTGGTCGTAAGCATCCACAGCAAGAATTTATCCAAATTGATACTGCGAATATCCTATTTATTTGTGGTGGTGCATTCTCTGGTTTGGAAAAAATCGTACAGCAACGTCAAGAAAAAGGCGGAATCGGTTTTACTGCTGATGTGAAGAATAAAGATGACAGCAAGAAAGTCTCTGAATTATTCCGTCAAGTTGAAGCGACTGATCTCGTTAAGTTCGGTTTAATTCCTGAATTTATTGGTCGTTTACCTGTGATTGCAACCTTAGAAGAGTTAGATGAAGAAGCTTTGATGCAGATTCTAACTGAGCCTAAAAATGCATTAACTCGTCAATATCAATACTTATTCAGCATGGAAGATGTTGATTTAGTGTTTGATGATTCCGCATTGCGAGCAGTGGCGAAGAAAGCACTTGAGCGTAATACAGGTGCGCGTGGCTTGCGTTCAATTCTAGAAAATGTATTGCTTGAAACCATGTATGATTTACCTAGTCGTACAGACGTAGGTACTGTGATTGTGGATGAAGCTGTGATTAATGGTACAGCAAAACCTACTTTCAAAGCTGAACGTTTACCACAAACAGGTACGCCGGAATTGGTTGAAAAAACGGATTTGAAAGTGGTTGACTCTAAGTCAGCTTAATTCACATTCATCTAAAAAAGCATGAAAGGCTTGGCTTTTCATGCTTTTTTTATTTGCAATTAGGCGTTGAGGTGTTAATCTTAAAATTGAAAAAATCCGCATAGTTTTGCGCTGTTAAAAATAAATTCAAAAAACGCCTTGAGGGATGTCATGCGTTATTTAATATTGTCATTATGTTGTGCAGGGGTGTTGGCTGGCTGCCAAAGTCATAAGGCAGTGGAAAATGATCCAACTGTATTGACTGCGACACTTCCATCTATCGATACAGAAAAAGAGCCGGGTTTATTTGATCAATATCATGTCGGTGGTTTCTCTGTCGGTGGCTGGGTCAATCAAAAATTAGGTCAATACTTCGAACCGATCAAACCTCAAAATGAACAAGCTGCTGTCGTCTATTTATACCGACCAGATACGCGTTGGAATCGTCAGGAAATTGCGGCCGCGAATTTATTTATTAATGGACATCGTATCCCAAGCTTGTTGCATAATCACTATTATTGGTTGGAACTACCAGCAGGTACATATCGTTTAAGCGTGAGTCGTCCTTTGGCTGGCTTACATTTCCAAAAGCCGAAATATGTCGATTTTACTGTGGATGCGGCACAAACTTATTTTATTAAATACGATGAAGAAAATAAGATTTCAAGAAGTGAGCATACTGGCCCATTTATGATTATGCCAGATAAAGTCGCACGCCAAGAGATTGCATTTACTCGATTAAAATCATCTAGCTATAACTTTGTTGCGCAAGATGCTTCTGGGAAAATTCGTAGCAAGCCGCAAGAGTTAAAGCCTGCGAAGTACGACGAAAAATCAGAAGTACATTTGGTCAAACCATTTAAGTTATGGAACCCTTTAACTTGGTAAAACCAACATCAAGAATAATTATCAGTTGATTTGAATGAGTGGTTTGATGATTGTTAAAAACTGCTCTTTCAGCTCAGCACTTTGCTCGGGATCATTTAACGTCTGTTCGCTTAAGCTATTCATATATTGAAAGACATCAGTGCTGATTTTCAGATTTTTCTTATTAATTGATTTGCCCTCTGGTGTCCTTAAAAATTTAAGATAGGCTTGAATCTCTTCTTCTGTCAAAGTCTCTGCATAGATTTTTTCAATATTTTGTAGAGTTTCAGGACGAGCAAAGACTTTAGAGCTAGTTTGTTTCAGTAGTTGGCTCAATTCTAAAACAGCTAAATGTTCTTGTGTGGTGGTTAATTCATTCTTAGCAAGAATATTCAATAAGATGTTTTCAGCTTGTTTGTCTAATGCTGGCTGCATTTCCTCTAATGAGGCATTTAAAACATTTTCCAAATCGCTGAGCGTGATCAGTTCTTTGACTGATTTCATTTGAGCAGGGCTAGCAAAAGTGTTCTGCATGTTGATCATTAGACAAAACCCAATCATAAAGATGGGTAAACGCTTACGCATATCTCTATCCCTATACTCATATTATCTTTTTGTAATGTAACAGATACTTTAGACAAAAAAATAGCCGAATCAATGGATTCGGCTATTTTTCTGATAAAGGCGTTATTGCGCAGCATCAACGACTGGGATTTTACCAATCTTCGCTTGCCAGATTTTTGGTGCAGTCGCATGGATTGATGTGCCATTTACGTCCACAGCAACAGAAACAGGCATATCTTCAACCACAAATTTGTAGATTGCTTCCATACCTAAATCAGCAAATGCTACAACTTCTGCTTCACGTACCGCTTTTGATACGAGGTAAGCTGCACCACCAACGGCCATAAGGTAAGTTGCTTGGTTGTCTTTGATCGCTTCAATCGCAGTAGGACCACGATCCGCTTTACCAATCATACCAAATAAGCCAGTTGCTTCTAACACTTGACGAGTGAACTTATCCATACGGGTTGCAGTTGTTGGGCCAGCAGGACCAACGACTTCATCACCAACTGGATCGACTGGACCCACGTAGTAAATGAATTTACCTTTTAAGTCGACTGGTAGCTCTTCACCATTATTTAACATGTCGACCATGCGTTTATGCGCAGCATCACGACCTGTATAAATGGTGCCGTTAAGAAGTAATGTATCACCTGGTTTCCAAGAGTTCATTTCTTCTTGGGTGATCGTGTCGAGATTCACACGCTTAGATTGAGAAGAATCCCAAGTTACTGCAGGGTAGTCTTCAAGTTTAGGTGCTTGAATGTGTGCAACACCTGTACCATCTAATTGGAAATGAGCATGACGAGTCGCTGCACAGTTCGGGATCATACCAACTGGTTTACCAGCAGCGTGACATGG